>Ga0247839_1000957_pt1 | contig 50513 bp, 49 predicted proteins | sample LaCruzMarch2015__6_FD_192405 | JGI IMG/M metagenome (GOLD analysis project Ga0247839, IMG submission 192405) | Freshwater microbial communities from meromictic Lake La Cruz, Castile-La Mancha, Spain - LaCruzMarch2015_16m | ecosystem: Environmental > Aquatic > Freshwater > Lake | place: Spain... | reverse complement strand
TCCGGCTCGCGCTGGAGCTCACCGGAAAGCCATGGCACACAGCAGATCCGACATTGCACAGGCCTAGTGCGCGCAGCTCCGCATTGGCGTCGATGGTCTCACCCTTGCGGGCGGCGAACACGCGGGCGTTGAGGACACTGTCAGAGAACGCGACCAGGGCGACACCACCGGATGCGGCGATCAGCACACCCAGGTCGGAAATCGACACCCCGCTGAGTCCTAACGCAGGCAAGCCGGAGGGCACCTCGCCGACGACCTCGATGCCGTGGCGGCTTAGCGACAACACCGCCACCGCCGCGGACGCAAGGACCATGACGATGAACGGCCCCGGTGCACGCGGGAGCAATCGAGTGAAGCCGACCAGTGCGACGAGAACCACAGCCGAGAATGCCAGCGTCGGCCAGTGCACGTCCGGTAATGCCGCGGCCAGGGAGCGCAGTTGGGACACGATCCCGTCGCCGGTGACCTGGGTACCGGTCAGCGTTCCGAGTTGGCCGGCCACCATGATCAGCGCGACCCCGGTCATGTAGCCGATCAGAACCGGCCTCGACAGCAGATCGGCGAGGAATCCCAGGCGCAGCAATCCGCCGGCCAGGCAGACCGCACCGACCAGCACGGCCAACATTGCCGCCAGCGCCGCATAGCGGCCACTGTCCCCCGCCGCCAGGGGCGCCAGTGCCGCCGCGGTCATCAACGCGGTCGAGGACTCCGGACCGGCGGAGAGGTAGCGCGAAGATCCCATCAGCGCGTAGATCACCAACGGCAGCAGCGACGCCCACAAACCCGCCACCGGTGACAGTCCCGCGACGGTGGCATACGCCATGGCCTGCGGAACGAGATAGGTTGCCACAGTCAGGCCGGCCATGACATCGCCGCGCAACCAGGACCGCCGATAGCCGAGGAACTGCGCCAGTCCGGGTGCCGCGGCCAGGTGCAGTTGGTCCCTCACGGTTCCGCGACGAGGACGTGTCGGGTGCGATCCTCGCGGGCCGGCATTCCGTTGCGGCCGTCCAGATCCTGGGCGTACACCCCGACCGCGTAGGCGACCCCGCCGCCGTTGATCCCCAGCGCCGCCCGATCGACATTCGCCAGCGTGTCGGCGTCGGTGTGGTAGTTCGGGTCGAACGGGGCGTCGGCCGTGCCGTCCCACAGTTCGGCTTCGTCAGCGCTCATCTTCTCCTCGGCGCCGGTGAACAAACCGCCGGCCGGGATGCCCGCCCGGGTGAATCCGTCGTAATCGGACCGGCCGTCGAACGTGGTGTCCTCGGCGGTCTTGCCGACCGAGTCCAGGTACTCGGCCAGCGTGCGTTCGATCCCCGGCGAGCCCTCGGGCACCCGGGGCGGGCTCTGATCGCGTTCCAGTGCGGTCGACTGGTCGCCGTCGTAGGTGAAGTAGCCCGGGTTCGGTGAGCCGATCATGTCGAAGTTCAGGTACAGCGCGATGTTCTTGAGTTCCTCGACGTCGAGGGACTCGAGGTACTTCCGAGAGCCAACGATCCCGAGTTCCTCGGCCCCCCAGAACCCGAACCGGACGGCGTGCCGCACATCCGGGGCACTTCCGAGTTGCACGGCCGTCTCCAAGATCGCGGCCACCCCGGAGCCGTTGTCGTTGATGCCGGGCCCCTCGGCGACGCTGTCGAGGTGCGCCCCGACCATCACCACGTCCTGCGTCGAACCGGTGGTGGTCTGGGCGATCACGTTGCGGACATCGATACTTGTGGTGCTGGCGGCCAGTACCACGGTGGCCGGGCCGGGTGCCGCGCGCAACCGGGCGCCGTCGGCCTTGCTCACGCTGATCACCGGGATCGTCACCTCGGTATTCGACCCGAGGGTGCCGCCCATCTTCTCCTCGTCGACGTTGTTGGCGACGACCATCGCCACCGCCCCGAGTTTGGCGGCGACGGCCTGCTTCTCGGCGAAGGGGCAACTGCCGCGGTCGACCAGCACCACCGCACCACTGACCGGCAAGCCGGCGTAATCGGCAGGCACGCAGCCGGGAGTTTCTTCGGCGGGTGCGGCAACCAGAGGGCCGCTGACACCTGTTGTGCCGGCGCTGTATTCCAGCGCTCGAGCGTCGACGGCGTTCCCGCCAACGGTCAATTCCGGCGTCTCCGTCTCGAAGACGCGCATCGCAAATCCCGGCGTCTGCACGTCGAAGCCGCTGTCCCGGAGCACCTGAGCGACGTAGTCGACGCTGGCGTCGTAGCCCGGCGTACCGACCGCGCGGGTGCCGTCATGGTCATCGGCGATCGCCTGAAGGGCGCTCAGGTGCTCCACCATCGCGTCGGTACCGACCCGCTGGCGCAACGCCTCGCCGAACTCCCGGCCGGCCTTACCCTCCTGGACCGGCTGGGCGCTGTCGGCGAGCCTGCCGCAGCCGAACACCAGCGTGGACAGCATCGCCACCACGGCCGCAGCCGAATAGACCCGCTTCACCGACTCAGGTTAGCCCGGCGGTGGTGCGCGGCGGTCACAGCCGCGCGCTGAGCAGTTTCCAGCTGGCGGCGAAACCCGGATGCAACTGCAGTGCGGTCACCTTTTCCAGGGCAACCCAACTCAGTGCGGTGCTCTCCGGGTTGCGCACCGTGGGCAATTGTTCGGTGGCGTCGGCGACGACGGTGGTGTAGGTCCAGTGCACGCCGCCGGGGCCGCGCACCTCGGCGGTGACCACACTGAACCGAACCTGCAGATGTTCAGCGGGCAGGCCGGCCTCCTCATGGGCCTCCCGGAGCGCGGCCTCCTCGGGGGACTCGTGGCTGTCGCGAGCACCACCGGGAAGTCCCCAGGTATCGCCCAGATGGCTCCAGGGGGCGCGGTGCTGCAGCAGCACGGCCGGAGACCCGTCCGCCGCCGGAGCGCGGAGAAGCAGCCCGGCGGCGCCGTGCCGGCCCCAGTGGCGAGTGCCCGCATGCGACACCACCCAGCCGTCACCGTCGCCTCGCACCGGTTCAGGATAAACGCGCCACGCCGGTGCCCGACCGGCGATCAGGCCCCATCCGTCACGACGGCCTCTTAGACTTCGCTCAGGCGAGTCCGGAACGCCTCCGCTGAGGGGAGTCCGGAACGCCTCCGCTGAGGGAGTCCGCACCGCCGTCGCTGAGGGCACCGGGAACGCCGCCGAAGGGAGCGAGGTCCGCGCAGGTGACCGTCGAACTGGCGCATCCCTCCAGCGAGCCGCTGGCGCAACGGACGACCACCGATCCCCCGAACCCGAGATGGTGGTTCGTCAACACCACGCCCGGCCGGATTCTCGCGATCGGCACCGTCCTGGCCATGCTGGGCGTCCTGAGCGCGTTCGCCATCTCGACAACGATCAACGAACGGCAGCGCCAACTGACCAACGTTCTGGACCACACCGAGCCGCTGGCGTTCGCCGCCGGACAGCTCTACACCACCCTGTCGGTGGCCGACGCGGCCGCGGCGACGGCGTTCATCTCCGGGGCCGAGCCGCAGGCCGTGCGAGAACGCTACGAACAGGCGATCACCGAAGCCGGCGTGGCAGTCACCCGGGCCTCCAGTGGCCTGACCGACCCGGAACTGGTCGAACTCCTCGGCCGGACCAATGCGCAGTTGGCCGTCTACACCGGGTTGATCGAGACGGCGCGCACCAACAACCGGATGGGCAACCCGGTCGGGGCTTCCTATCTATCGGAAGCCTCAGCGCTGATGCAGCAGACGATGCTGCCGGCAGCGCAGCGTCTCTACGATGCGACGTCGGCACGGGTGGACGCCGAGACCAGCGCCTCGACCGAGATCCCCGCGCCGGTGATCATCGTCGTGGCCGTAACGCTGGTGTTCGGCGCCTTCGCGCATCGCTGGCTGGCGCGTCACACCCGGCGGCGGGTGAATGTGGGTCTGGTCGTCGGGGGACTGGCGATAGCGATCATGATCATCTGGGTGGGTACCGCGCTGACCGTCTCCACCGCCGAGAGTCGCGCCGCAAAGAACACCGCGGCCGATTCCCTGCGGACCGTGACCAGTCTGGCCATCACCGCACAGCAGGCCCGCGCCGACGAGACCCTGGCGCTGATCCGCCGCGGCGACGAAGACGTCCGTCAGCGTTCCTACGATCAACGCGTGGAATCGATGCGCGTCCAACTTCAGGACTACCTGCGCCGCAGGGGTTCCTCAGATGACAGCGGTCTGGCCGAGGCCGACCAGTATCTGGAGCGCTGGCGGCAGGCCGACGCGCGGGTCAACGACTACATTGCGGCCGGCGATTACCAGCGGGCCACCGAGGTGGCGTTGGGCACCGACGACACCGGCGCCACCGCGGCCTTCGACGAACTCAACGACGCGCTGTCCAACGGCATCGAATCCAACCGTGCTCAGCTTCGCGACGACATCACCTCGGCTCGCCGGGCACTGTCGGGTACCACGGTGGGCGGGGCGATGCTGTCGGGAGGCGCGGCATTGGCGGTGGCACTCGGACTGTGGCCGAGGCTCAGTGAGTACCGATGAATCTGATGAATCTGACAGGGGCCAATTGCTGTGGCGCAAGAAGAGCTAGTCGCAGGCTGACGGCGGCGATCGCCGCGGCGGTCATCCTCGGCGGGTGCACACAGCAGGCCGATCCGGCCATGCCGCCGGTGCCCACCCTGGCACCCCCGACCCCGGCCGGCATGGAACTGCTCCGACCCGAGGCGCCGCAGTCGCCGGATCCGGCGGCGAATGCCTGCGACCGCACCGCGAGCCTGCGCCCCTTCGCCAGCAGAATCGAGGCCGACGCCGCCGTGGCCGCTATTCGCAAGCGGGGTCGGTTGCTGGTCGGACTCGACATCGGCAGCAATCTGTTTTCCTTCCGCGATCCGGTCACCGGTGAGATCAGCGGCTTCGACGTCGATATCGCCGCCGAAGTGGCACGGGACATCTTCGGCGACCCGACCGCGGTGGAATACCGCATTCTGTCCTCGGCGGAGCGGATCGCCGCTCTACAGAACAACGCGGTCGATATCGTCGTGAAGACCATGACGATCACCTGCGAGCGTCGGGAGAAGGTCAACTTCTCCACCACCTATTTCACCGCCTACCAACGGATTCTGGCCCCACGCGAATCCGACATCGCCGGACCTGAGGACCTACCGGGAAAACGCGTCTGTGTCGCGCGCGGCACCACATCACTAAAGACCGTGCAGCAGATCGATCCGCCGCCGGCCATCGTGACAGTGGTGACGTGGGCGGACTGCCTGGTGGCACTGCAGCAACACGAGGTCGACGCGGTCAGCACCGACGACGCGATACTGGCCGGCCTGGTGGCCCAGGACCCCTACCTACACATCGTCGGGGAGAACATGGCCGAGGAGCCGTATGGAATCGGTATCAACCTGACCAATACCGCGCTGGTGCGGTTCGTCAACGGCACACTGCAGCGGATTCGCAACGACGGAACGTGGGACAACCTCTACCGTCGCTGGTTGTCGGTGCTCGGTCCGGCACCGGCACCCCCGACGCCGCGGTACCTGAACTGATGAACACACCCGAATCGCCCGGCGCGGACGTCGGCACTCAGCCCGCGAACTTCGACGAACTCGACTCAGAATCCGTGGCGACCATGCGTCCGATGTCGACACAGGCCATCTTCCGCCCGCACTTCGACGACGAAACCTCCATTGCCAGCGCGCCGATCGAAACTGAGGAAACCCAGGCCACGGCGGCAAGGACCCTTTCGGCGAAGCGTCGCCTCGGCGGCGGACTGGTGGAAATTCCCCGGGTACCGGAGATCGACCCGTTCGCGGCACTGATGGTCAATCCTGTTGTCGCGGAGTCCAAAAGGTTCTGTTGGAACTGCAATCGTCCGGTCGGACGGTCTTCTGAGGCCGGGGAGGGCCACTCGGAGGGCTTCTGCCCGAACTGCGGGAGCGCTTATTCCTTCCTGCCTCAACTGAACCCCGGGGACATGGTCGCCGACCAGTATGAGATCAAAGGCTGCGTCGCACACGGCGGACTCGGCTGGGTGTACCTGGCGGTCGACCACAACGTCAACGAACGCCCGATCGTGCTCAAGGGCCTGGTGCATTCCGGTGACGCCGAGGCCCAGGCCATCGCGATGGCCGAACGGCAGTTCCTCGCCGAAGTGGCTCACCCGTCAATCGTCAAGATCTTCAACTTTGTCGAGCATCCAGATTCCCGCGGCGAGCCGATCGGCTACATAGTCATGGAATACGTCGGCGGCAAGTCGCTCAAACCGACTCGGGGAGAACGCCTTCCGGTCTCTGAAGCGATCGCCTACATGCTCGAGATCCTGCCGGCACTGGGATACCTGCATTCGATAGGTCTGTGTTACAACGATCTCAAGCCAGAGAACATCATGGTCACCGAGGAGCAACTCAAGCTGATCGACCTCGGGGCGGTGTCACCGATCAACTCCTTCGGCTATCTCTACGGCACCCCCGGCTACCAGGCGCCCGAGATCGTCCGTTCCGGGCCAACGGTGGCGACCGACATCTACACCGTCGGGAGAACGCTGGCGGCGCTCACGCTGAACCTGCGCACCCGAAACGGCCGCTACGTTGACGGCCTACCCGACGACGACGCAGTGCTGAACAGGTACGACTCATTCGCCAGACTGCTTCGCCGTGCCATCGACCCCGACCCACAGCGACGATTCGTCAGCACCGAGGAAATGTCCTCGCAGTTGCTCGGCGTACTGCGCGAGGTGGTCGCCGCCGACACCGGCGCACCACGACCGGGACTGTCGACGGTGTTCACCCGCACCCGATCAACGTTCGGGGTGGAACTTCTCGTCGCACACACCGACGTCTATCTCGACGGCCTACTGCACACCGCGAAGCTCACCGCGCCGGAGATCGTGACCGCTCTGCCGGTTCCGCTGGTCAATCCCGCCGACGTGGCCGCGACGGTGCTGTCCGCAACGGTGCTGTCCCAGCCGGTGCAAACGTTGGACTCCCTGCGGGCGGCCCGGCACGAGGGCCCGGACTCCGAAGGCGTTGACGTCTCCGACTCGGTGGAACTTCCGCTGATGGAGATCCGCGCACTGCTCGACCTCGGTGATGTGGCCAAGGCCAACCGCAAGCTCGATGATTTAGCTGAGCGGGTGGGTTGGCAATGGCGGCTGGTGTGGTTCAAAGGCGTCTCGGACCTGCTTACCAGTGACTATGACTCGGCAGCAAAGCATTTCACCGAGGTGCTGGACACATTTCCGGGAGAGTTAGCGCCCAAACTGGCCTTGGCGGCCACCGCGGAACTGGCCGGCAACTCCGACGAGCGCCCCTTCTATGAGACGGTCTGGCACACCGACAACAACATCATCTCGGCAGGATTCGGCCTGGCACGTGCGCAATCTGTCGAGGGTGATCGCGGCGGATCGGTCACCACACTCGACGAAGTGCCCGTCGGCTCAAGGCATTTCACCACCGCACGACTGACCAGTTCGGTGACGCTGCTGTCCGGCCGCTCGGCCAGTGAACTGACCGAGGAACAGATCCGCGACGCTGCGCGTCGCGTCGAGGCACTGCCCGACACCGAACCGCGGGTGCTGCAGATCCGGGCTCTTGTTCTCGGCACGGCGCTGGACTGGATCCCCGGCCACGAACCTCGACCCAATCCGATACTGGGTTTTCCGTTCACCAACAACGGCCTGCGGCTGGGCGTCGAATCCTCGCTGCGCAGTCTGGCCCGGGTGGCCACCAGCCAGACTCACCGCTACGCGCTGGTGGACATGGCCAACGAAGTACGGCCGCTGACGACGTTCTGACTCTCCCGGCTCAGACGGCGGCCGCGGCGGCCCGGGCAATCGCCAACTCCTCGTCGGTGGGGATCACCAGAACCGTGATCCGCGAGGTTTCCGCCGATATCCGACGTGGGCCGCGTGCCGGGTCCTCGTTGAGTTTATCGTCGAGTTCGATGCCGAGACTCTCCAAGCCGCACAACGCATCCCGGCGGACTTTCGCGTCATTCTCACCGACTCCGGCGGTAAACGTGATTACGTCGGTCCTTCCAAGTACTGCGAGATAGCCGCCGATGTACTTGCGTAACCGGTGGATGTAAACCTCGTAGGCGAGCTTCGCAGCCGCATCACCGGCCTTGATACCGGTGTGCACCGCGCGGAAGTCCGTCTCGCCACTGAGCCCCAACATCCCGGAGTGCCGGTTGAGCATCAACTCGATCTCATCGACTGCCATGCCGGCCTCCCGCCAGAGGTAGCCGATGATGCCCGGGTCGATATCCCCCGATCGGCTGCCCATCACCAGTCCTTCCAGCGGGGTGAGACCCATCGAGGTGTCGACCGGACGGCCACCGGCGATCGCCGACGCCGAAGCACCGTTGCCCAGGTGCAGCACAATCTGGTTGAGCGCCCCGAGTGGCGACCCGAGGAACGCGGCGGCCTGCTCGCTGACGAACCGATGCGATGTTCCATGAAAGCCGTATCGACGAATCTTCCAGCGGGCCGCGACGTCGCGGTCGATCGCGTAGGTCGCCGCCGACGGCGGCAGATCGTGAAAGAACGCGGTGTCGAATACGGCGACGTGCGGCAGATCGGGGAGTATCCGAAGGGCTACTTCGATGCCCAGCACCGCGGGCGGATTGTGCAGCGGTGCCAGCGGCGCCAGTTCCCGCAGCGCTTCGATCAGGCCGGCATCGATGACGGTCGGCCGATAAAGGTCAGGGCCACCGTGAACCACCCGGTGGCCGACCGCCACCAGTTCAAGATCCGCCAGATCCCGCCCGTCCGGTGCGAGCACATCGAACACCGCCCGCAGTGCGGCCTCGTGATCGGCGACTCCGCCGTCCTCGCCGATCCTCTCGATGGTCCCGTCCATCAGTGACTCACCGGTATCGGGTTGCACCAGCGAGTACTTCAGCGACGACGATCCAGAGTTGAGAACCAGGACGGTGCCGGCCATCAGCGCCCCTGCGCTTGGATTGCGGTGATCGCCACGGTGTAGACGATGTCGTCGACCAGCGCACCGCGGGAGAGATCGTTGACCGGCTTATTGAGTCCCTGCAGTACCGGGCCGATCGCGATCGCGCCGGCACTGCGTTGCACCGCCTTGTAGGTGTTGTTGCCGGTGTTGAGGTCGGGAAAGATCAGCACGGTGGCACGGCCGGCGACAGTCGAGTTCGGCATCTTGGCCTCCGCCACTGTCGGGTCGACGGCGGCGTCGTACTGAATCGGACCCTCAACCAGGAGTGCAGGATCGCGCTGTCGCACCAATTCGGTGGCAGCCCTTACCTTGTCCACCCCGGCGCCGCTGCCGGACTCACCGGTGGAGTAGCTCAGCATGGCTACCCGCGGGTCGATCCCGAACTGGGCGGCAGTCCGGGCCGAACTGATTGCGATATCGGCCAGTTCCTCGGCGGAGGGATCCGGCACGATCGCGCAGTCGCCATAGGCGAGCACCCGATCGGATAGACACATCAGGAAAATACTGGACACCGTGGAGACGCCCGGCTGGGTCTTGATGATCTCGAAGGCTGGTTTGACGGTATGGGCGGTGGTGTGGGCGGCGCCCGACACCATGCCGTCGACGATGTCGTTGTGCACCAGCATGGTGCCGAAGTAGGACACGTCGCAGATGGTCTCGCGCGCCTGTTCCAGGGTGACGCCCTTGTGCTTGCGAATTTCCGCGTACTGCTCGGCGAACTGCTCGCACAGTTCGCTGGTGCGAGGGTCGATGACCGTGGCAGCACCAAGATCGACGCCGAGTTCTGCTGCGCGGGAACGAATCTCGGACTCTTCGCCGAGAATTGTCAGGTCAGCGAGTCCGCGCCGCAAAATACGGCCGGCCGCCTGCAGGATTCGGTCGTCATCGCCCTCGGGCAGCACGATGCGCCGCCGATCTGCGCGGGCACGTTCCATGAGCTGGTAGGCGAACATCTGCGGCGTGGTCACGGTCGGGATCGGGATCGCCAGCCGCGCGAGCAGGTCGCCGACGTCGACGTGGCGTTCCATCAGTTCGATCGCGGTATCAATTTTGGTTTGCGAGTCCGCTGTCACCCGTCCCCGGGTATTCGCCACCGCACTGGCGGTGGCGAAAGTATCCAGGTCGGTGGCGATGACTGGTAGCCGCAGGCCCAGGCCGGTGACCAACCGGGCGATTTCGCGATGCAGGGGCAGCCCGCCGTTGAGGATAATGGCGGACATCGATGGGAATCCCTCCGCGGCGTGCGCGCTGGCCACCGCGAGGACGACGTCGGAGCGATCACCCGGGGTGATTACGGCGGCACCCTCGCTGAGTCGCTCGAGCACGTGATCGGCGGTCATGCCGGCCACCATCACATCCATCACCTCGCGCGACATCAGGGAGGCGTCGCCGTGTACGACCGTGCCGGTGACCGCCGAACACAGTTCAGCGACGGTCGGCGCCACCAGTAGTGGCTCCTCGGGAAGCACGTACACCCGCGGCCCCAGACCCTCGCAGGCGCGGGCGACCGCCGCCATCTGGTCGGGCTCGCAGCGGTTGGCGACCACGGCCGCGGTGTGGGCATGCTGGGCGTTCAACTCGGCCAGGCACAGTTCGATGGCACCCGCAATCTCTTCGGGAGTGCGGCCGAACCCGCGCACCGACAGCACCACCGGCGCGCCCAGGTTGACGGCAATGCGGGCGTTGACGCTGAGTTCGGTGGGGGTGGCGACGTCGGTGTAGTCGGAGCCGACAATCACTACGGCGTCGCATCGGTCGGCGACGTCGTGGTAGCGGTCGACGATGTCAGCGATCGCGGCATCGGTATCGGCGTGCAGGCGCTGATAGCTCACCCCGATGCAGTCGGCGTAGGACAGCCCGGCACTGCTGGAGGCCAGGAGTAACTCCAGGATGTAGTCGGTGTTCTCGCGGCGAGCGATCGGCCGGAACACCCCGACCCTCGGCACCATCGCCGCCAGCCGGTGCACGATGCCCAGCGCGATGGTGGACTTGCCGGTCTCGCCTTCCGGAGAGGCGACGTAGATGGAGATGGGGCCTTCCGCTGGGCGACCACTTGTCACGACGACAGCATCCCCTATCACCGGTTCGCCGGACGGCGAATTCCCACGGTTCTCACCGTTCGCCATTTCCCGGTGAGATATTCGGCGGCTGTTCGCCCGAAATTGGGTACCGGTAGGCAATCATTCCGCAAGAGCACTTGGGCCCCTCTTGACTCGGGACTTTGGTCGTTCCGCGGCACGCCGGTAGGACACGACACCAGCCTGGAGAAGAGGAGACGTGCATGGCCTCGAAGGACGGCCAGCGCGTGCGCTCGTTCAGTCGTTCCCCCAGAACGGACGCGCGGTGCTCTCCATCGGTGTTCCCGACCGGGCGGAACTTGCAGACAAGACCATGGACTACATTCGCCGACTGGACAACGGATGGTCCTCTCTCACCGGTGACGTGGTCGCCACCGGCGCCGCCGGTGACACCGTCGCCCTCACCGTCCGCGCCGAACAGCAGATGAGCGGTCGGGCGGATGACAAGGCCGGCTGGAAGTGGTCCGTGGTGGCCACTTTGGCGGCCGGCGTCGTGGCCGCCGCGGCGGCGGTTCGCGGGCTAATCGTGCGACGGCGCCGAAACCGGGGCTGATAGCGATGACGGCCGTTCTGGAGGATGCCACCGCGGCCCGCGGTGACGACGCTGCGGACCACGCCCCAAACCCGAGGCGCGGAGCGTCGCTGTGGTTATTCGCAATTCTGTTCGTCGGCTACACGGTTGTCGGTGGTGTGCTGATCCTGCGCTACAACATCGTGGAGGGTGACGGGATCAGCCGCGTGGCGAACGCCGGATACGCGCTGTGGAGCAAAGATCCTCACTTGTCGGCGATGGGGTTCGTGTGGGGGCCATTGCCGAGTTTGGTCGAGTTGCCCGTGCTGCAGTTCAGCGGTTGGTGGCCGGAACTGCGCACCCGCGGCCTGGCCGGGGTGGTGCAGAGCGCGGCGTTCACGGCGGGATGCGCGGTGTTGATCAGGCTGATCGCCGTGGACCGATCGGTCGACGTCCGGTGGCGCCGGGTGGCGGTCGCTTGCTTCGCGCTCAATCCGATGATCGTCATCTATGCCGGAACCGGGATGAGCGAGTCGGCGATGCTGTTCTGCATCCTGTGGGCGGTGCGCTACCTGCTGCGCTGGCTCGACTCGCCTCGGGTGTTTGACCTGGCCTCGGTTGGCCTGGCCCTCGCGGTGGGCTATCTGGTGCGCTACGAGACACTGATCGCCGCGGCCGGGGCAGCGGCCCTGGTTACCGGGACGGTGTTCCTGCGCTCGCCGAAGGACGAACGGATCTCCGCCGCTGCGCTAAGCATCTTCGTGGTGCTGTTCCCAATCGGAACGGCGTTTGCGCTATTCGCCCTGGCCGGCTGGATTATGACCGGGGAGGCCTTCGCGATCATCTCCTCCGACTACGGCAACGCCAGCCAGGTGCAGGTGGCCGCCGAGCGCGGCTTCAGCAATGTGTCCACCGACGGGGCCCTGCTCGCCCACCGGCTCACCAGCATTCAGCCGTTCATCGGGATCGCGATGATTCTGGCGGCGGCGCGGGCCGTTTCAGCCCGCCGGATCGATCCACTGGTGCCGATCGGTGCGTTCGGCACGGTCCTGGCCTTCTCCGCCTGGGGGCAGTACACCGGATCGACGTTTGGCTGGTTCAGATACTTCATGGCGGCGATCCCGATGGTCATCGTCGTCGCGCTGGTCTTCTGGGCACCAACCGACAGACCGGCCGACCGTGGACGCACGGATATCCGATGGGGACAGGCGGGTGCGGCACTGTTGGGCGCATCACTGCTGATCGGGATTCCGGTGACGGCGACATCGCTGCTGGATCCCGACATCAATAACGCCACGTCGCTGATCGGTGTGGCCTCCCTCGTCGACCCCGGGCGCTATCCACCGGAAGAGCGGTTCGACCGTCGCGTCGGCATGGTCGACCGGTCGGTCGCCGCTTACCTCGATGCCAAGGAATTGCCGCGAGGGTCGGTACTGCTGGACACCTTCCAGACCTGGTACCTATGGCTGGGATCGGAGAATCCGAAGCAGTTCGTCATCACCAGCGACTACGACTTCGTCTCCGCCCTCAATCGGCCGTGGGAGTCCGGTATCCGTCACATCATCCTGACCAACCCGGACACCAACGTTGCCATGGACGCGATCACGCGGCGCCATCCCACGCTCTGGGCGGACGGCGCCGGCATGGGGGAATTGGTGTTCGCGGCACCGGGCCCGGACGGCCAGGAGCGCTACCGCATCTACCGGTTGGTCGAGCCGCCGGAGGAGGACGAGGAGTAACCGCAGTCTGGCCGGTCAGCCCAGTTTGCGCAACCGGGGCGCCAGATCCCGCTCGAAGAGTTCCAGGAACCGGCGTTGATCATGACCGGGCGCATGGAACACGAGGTGGTTGAGCCCGTACTTGACGTAGTCGGCCACCTTCTCGACAGCTTCGTCGGGATCGGCGGAGACGATCCAGCGCTTCGCCACCTGCTCGATGGGCAACTCGTCGGCCAGCCGCTCCATCTCCTGCGGAGAGGTCACACTGTGCTTCTGCTCGGGTGTGAGCGACAGCGGCGCCCAGAACCGGCAATTGCTCAGCGCCACCTCCGGGTCGGTGTCATAGGAGATCTTGATCTCGATCAGTTTATCGACCGCGTCGACGTCACGGCCGGCCGCTTTGGCGCCTTCGCGCACCGCGGGCAGCAGCTTGTCGATATAGAGTTCCTCACCCTTGCCCGACGTGCAGATGAAACCGTCACCGGCGCGCCCGGCGTACTTGGCCACCACCGGACCGCCGGCACCGATGTACACCGGCACGCCACCCTCGGGAACGTCGTAGATGCAGGCTCCCTTGAGGTGGTAGAACTCGCCGTCGAAGTCCACCGCCTCGCCGCGCCACAATTCACGCATCAGCTTGACCGACTCGCGCAGCCGGGCGAAGCGCTCCTTGAACTCCGGCCACTCGGTGATCGCACCGGTGGCGATCTCGTTGAGTGCCTCGCCGGTGCCGACCCCGAGGAAGATCCGCCCCGGGTACAGACAGCCCATGGTGGCGAACGCCTGGGCGATCACCGCCGGGTTGTACCGAAATGTCGGCGTCATCACCGAGGTGCCGAGCGTGATCCGCTTGGTGCGCTCGCCGACCGCCGTCATCCACGACAGTGCGAACGGCGAGTGGCCACCCTCATGGCGCCAAGGGTTGAAATGATCGCTGACCGACGCACTGTCCATGCCGTGCGCCTCGGCCAGCACACCCAACTCGACCAACTCGCGCGGCGCAAACTGCTCCGCCGACGCCTTGTATCCCAACCTCAGTTCAGCCACATCCATGTTTCTACCCCAGGGCTGCCTACACTTCGGCCATGGCCCCGGTGTTGACCGCCGTCACCGATCACGTCCACCTCGCCCAGACGTCCCTGGTGAACTGGACAATCGTCGCCGGAGACTCGGGTGCCATGCTCATCGACGCCGGCTTTCCCGGCAATCGTGACGATGTTCTGACATCGCTGCGCAGGCTGGGTTTCGGGCCCGAGGATCTCACCGCGATCCTGCTGACCCACGCCCACATCGATCACCTGGGCTCCGCGATCTGGTTCGCGCGCACCCACGGCACACCGGTGTATTGCCATCCCGCCGAAGTGGCCCACGCCCATCGCGACTACCTCGAGCAGGCTTCTCCGGCCGCGCTGATCACCCAGGCCTGGCGGCCGACGTGGCTGCGGTGGTCGGCGCAGGTGGCGGCCAAGGGCGCCCTGGTGCGCGCGGGCATACCGGCAGCCCGGGCGTTGACGGCCAAGATCGCCGCGACCCTGCCTGGTCGGCCGGTGGCGCTGCCCACACCCGGGCACACCAGCGGGCACTGCTCGTATGTGGTTGACCGGGTGTTGGTAACCGGCGACGCGCTCGTCACCGGCCACCCGCTGTCACAACGACGCGGCCCGCAACTGCTGCCGTCGGTGTTCAACCACAGCGACGACGACTGTGCGCGCAGCCTCTCGGTGCTCGCGACGGCCGGCACCGAGATCCTGATCCCCGGCCACGGCGAGGTGTGGAACGGGCCGATCGCCGACGCAGTGCGCCTGGCCGCCACCTAGCCCCCCAGCTAGGGACTCCCACCCTCCCCCGAGCGTGCGTGTCGGTCCGCCGACACGCCGCGTGGGGCGCGCAGTTCGCGCACCGTCGTCATCCACAGGGCTGACTTTCCGGGCGCGGCGGGGCCGGAGACCATCGCCTCGTGCACGCAGAACTCGCAGCCCTCTTCGACAACCAGCACGGCGTTGCGACGACGGCACAGATCCTTGCCGTGACGAGTCGGCGTCACCTCGAGACAATGTTGAATTGTGCAGCAGTGGAACGTATCTGGCACGGTGTCTACAGCGTGGGCGGTAGGGATGCCGAGCAGTTGCTGCGCGGTCTCGAGCTTGCCTGTGGCGAGGCTTTGGCAATCTGTCTGGGCACCGCCGCCAAAGCTCATGGGTTTGATACCGAGAACACCGCAGACCTGCATGTGCTCAACCCGGCCGGTGGGCACCAGCTGCGACCGGCCGACGGCCTGGTGGTGCACCGCCGCGACGGCGCGCCGCTGACCGCCCTGGCCGGACGGCCAGCCACGACTGCGGCTTGGACTGCTATTGAGGTCGCCCGCTCATTACCCCGCAGGCGGGCGCTGGCCACCCTCGATGCTGCTGTGCGATCCCGAACCTGCGATCCGCGCGCTCTGCAGTGCGCAGTGGCCGCGCAGGCCGGACGACGCGGAATTGTAAAAGTCCGTCGGCTGCTTGCACTCGCCGACGGCAGGGCAGAGTCGCCGATGGAGAGCGAAGCCCGACTGGTGATGATCGACGGCGGGCTACCGACTCCGGTGCTCCAGCATGAGGTCATCGATGCCCGGGGCCGGCTGCGCCGTCTCGACTTCGCCTGGCCGGAGCAATTGGTGGCCGCCGAGTACGACAGCGACGAATGGCATGCCGGAGCCGACGCACTGCGGCGCGACCGGGAAAAGCTGGCCGCACTGCAGGATCTCGGGTGGACGGTGGTGCCGATCGTGGCCGACGACGTACGGCGCCGCCCGCAGGTGCTGGTGGACCGCATCGGTGGCCACCTCAGCCGGGCTAAGGTGGCGTGAGCGTGCGCAAACTGCCCGCGCTTGCCGGCGTGTCGGCGTGCCGACACGCACGCTCGCGGGGATGGGGGCGGCGGAGATGGGGCGGCGGAGATGGGGCAGCGGGGATGGGGGCAGCGGGGATGCGAGCTAACCCAGCGCGCGGGCCAGGTCGGCGAGTAGGTCCTCAGTGCCTTCGAGGCCAACCGAGATGCGCACCACGCCGTCGCCCAGGCCGATAGCGGCCCGGCCCTCCGGGCCCATCGCGCGATGGGTGGTGGTCGCCGGGTGGGTGATCAGCGTCTTGGCGTCGCCGAGGTTGTTGGAGATGTCGATGATGCTCAACTTGTCGAGCACCTCGAAGGCACGTTGCTTGCCCTTGCCCTCCGGCGCCTCAAGTTCGAAGGTGACGACGGTACCGCCACCGCTCATCTGCCGCTTGGCCAGATCATGCTGGGGATGCGACGGCAGGAACGGATAACGCACCCAACGCACAGCCGGGTGATCCTCCAGGTATTCCGCGACCCGTTGAGCCGAAGCATTGCTGTAGTTGACCCGAACTGACAGCGTCTCCAGGCCTTTCAGCAACACCCAGGCGTTGAACGGGCTCAGGGCCGGTCCGGTGTGGCGCATCAGCGTCTGCACCGGCCCGTCGATGTACTCCTTATCGCCGAGAATCGCGCCGCCGAGTACCCGACCCTGGCCGTCGATGTGCTTGGTGCCGGAGTAGATCACCACGTCGACCCCGAGCGGAAGTCCCTGCTGCAGCAGCGGAGTGGCGAAGATGTTGTCCAACACCACCTTTGCCCCCGCGGCATGGGCCATCTCCGACACCGCCGCGATATCCACCAGCGATTGCATCGGATTCGACGGCGTCTCGAAGAAGACCGCTTGGGTGGGCTTACTCAGGGCCTGTTCCCACTGATCGAGGTCGGTGCCGTCGACGAAGACGGTCTCCACTCCCCAGCGCGGCAGTATCTCGTTGCACACCACGAAGCACGAGCCGAACAGGCTGCGGCCGGCGACCAACCGGTCACCTGCCTTCAGTAGTGCACCCAACGAGGTGAACACCGCGGCCATTCCCGACGCGGTCGCGAACGCCGCCGGCGCGCCCTCGATCAGGCGCAGTCGTTCTTCGAACATCGCGATGGTCGGGTTTCCGTAGCGGGAGTAGACGAACCGGTCGATTTCACCGGTGAACGCCTTCTCCGCGTCGGCGGCCGATTCGTAAACGTATCCCGATGTCAGGTAGAGACCTTCGGAGGTCTCCTCAAAGCCGGAACGCAGTAGTCCGCCGCGAACGCCGATGGTGGCCTGACTGACCCCGTCCGGCAGCGGGGACGGGATTCGCACCGACGGAACGTCGCCGTCGGTCACGACTGTCTCCAGGGCAGACCATCCGCACGCCAGCCCGTTGACCCCCGGTGGCCGTTCGCGTCGAGTTGGCCCTCGAAGCCCTCCAGCATGTTGTACGCCGGCGCGATGCCGGCCGCGGTGGCGGCCTGTGCGGCCGGTATCGACCGGTTCCCGGATCGGCAGAGGAAGATCACCGGGCGCTCACCCGGGGAGACGCCGGCGGCGATCAGATCGGCGACGAAGTTCTCGTTGCGTCCCTGGGCCGTCGTCCACTCGATCGCCACCACATCGCGACCCAGACTGGACAGGTCGGGCACACCAACCCACTTCCACTCAGCCTCGGTGCGACAATCGACGAGCACCGCGTCGGGGTGGTCGCTGAGCAGCTTCCAACTCTCCTGCGGGGTGATGTCTCCGGCGTAGTTCACAAACGTGAGCCTACCGGGGGCCGGGTGAACACACCGTCCAGCGCCCGTTCTCGCGAACGAACGTCATCACCGAGCTGATCTTGTCGTCCGGCGCCTTTTCGAAGTGATACACCACCGTCGCGGTGGCCCGGTCTGACGTGACGGCAGTCCCGGTCACGTCGTCGACGAATCGCGCACCCTTGGCCGACGACGACTGCCGCTGATCGGTCAGCACGCCGGATTCGGTGCCCTGCTCGGCGATACAGGTAAAGGTGCGAAAGTCTGCGTAGTCCCCCCGTTGCAGGGCATCATTCTGGCCGACTGCCGCCAGAGCGACCCGAGCTTCGTCGGATTGAGCATCGCCGGCCACCAGTTGCAGCACCCAGAACACGCCAAGGGCTAACAACACCACCGCAAGAGCACCCATGATCGGGGCCGGACTGCGCCTGCTGCCGTCGGATTCGGTCATCGTTGGCCGTCCTTAGTTGCGGCCCGGCCAGTGCCAGGCGGGTTCATCGAGCAGTCGCTGTCCGACGATCGTGGTTTGGCCGTCGAACTTGGTGAGCCGCAGCAGGCTCAGATCGTCGCCGAGGTTGTCCGCCAACGCGGCGACCAACGGTGCCGAGTGCGTGACGACGACGAGTTGCGAGCGTTCGCAGGCCCGCGCGATCAAGCCGGCCAGCGCTGCCAGCAGATCCGGGTGCAGGCTGGCTTCGGGCTCGTTGAGCACCGTCAGTTCGGCGGGGCGCGGACTCAGCAGCGCCGCTATCCACAGCAGGTAACGCAATGTGCCATCGGAGAGTTCAGCGGCAGTCAGCGGCCGCACCATGCCCGCTTGGGACAGCGTCGTCTCGAAACGGCCGTCGATGACCCGGATCTGCACCCGGCTGCCGGGGAAGGCGGTGTCCACCGATTCGTGCAGCGCGGCGGCATCACCGATCTCAAGAATGGTCTGCAACGCCGCCGCAAGGTCAGCGCCGTCATGCCCGAGAACGGTTGTCCGCGTGCCGATCTGGGGTGCCCGAGCCGGCGCCGTGCTGTCGGTGCGGACGTGATCATAGAAACGCCATGACCGCATACGTTCGCGTAGTTGCATCAGTTCTGGTGCAGCCTGCGGATCGGCGAGTTCGCTGAGCATGCTGTCGAACGGCCGCAGGCCCGCCGGTGTGCGGATCCAGCCGTCGTCGGCGTCGCGGACTCGCACCGCCGGACCCGAGCGCTCGGCGAGCAGGGTCGAGGGCCGCAGCACAGCCCCGGCCCAGACCGCCTCCGATTTGATCTCCGGATCGAGCCCGAAGGCAGTCTTGGCGTCCTGTGGCAGGCCGAGGTCGACGGCGTAGCCGAAGTCACCGCCGGAGAAGCCGAGTTTCAAGCTGACCGGACCCTTGCGACCGGGGCCGGCCCACATCGTCGAGGACAGCCCGCCCTCGCGAGCAAGTGCGTTCACCGCACCGTTGCGCGCCGAATCGGCGAGCAGTCGTAGCGCGCGATACAGGTTTGACTTGCCGCTGCCGTTAGGTCCGGTCACGACGGTGCAACGCCGCAGTGCAACGATCAGCCGGCGCAGCGACCGGTAGTTCTCCACGGCGAGGGTGTCGAGCACGCCGCAAACCCTATCCAGAGCGGAAGATATCGACATGCACCGCGCGCCAGATGTCCGTCGACCGCTGTGGGAACGCATCGGCGAGATCGTCTCCAGCCGTCGGTCCTGGGTGTTGGCACTGGTTGTCGCGGCCCTCGGCGGCGCCCTGCTGGGTCTGATCCCGCAGAGTGGCTCGGCCGAACAATCGCCGGTGGTCCTGCCCCCGAACGCGGAGTCGGTCCGGGCGGCTGAGGTCATCAAGGCGTTCCCCGGCGGTGATGCCGCGCCGGTGCTGCTGGTGATCAGCCGGGCCGATGGGGCGGATCTGTCACCGGAGGAACTCGGCGCCGCCCAACAGGCCCGCGACCGTATGTCCGCCGTCACCGGCGTGATGGCCGCGCCCGGCCCGCCGATCATCGGTTCCACCGACGGCAAAGCTGCGGTGGCACCGGTGGCGCTGAGCCCCGACCTCACCGGGTTCGCCCTGTCCGACACCGTGACGAGCTTGCGCAACGCGGCCCGCGACGGACTGCCGGATCCTTTGATCGCGAACGTCACCGGCGGACCCGCCTTCGGCGCCGATATCGCCAACTCGTTCGCCGGGGCCAACATCAACCTGCTCGCCGTCACCGGCGCCGTCGTCGCACTGCTGTTGATCATCACCTACCGCTCCCCGGTGCTGTGGCTGGTGCCACTGCTGGTGATCGCCTTCGCCGACCGGATCGCGGCGCTGACCGGCGCGGCGGTGGCCGAAGCGGCGGGACTGGGCGGGGATGGGTCGACATCGGGTATCACCAGCGTGCTGGTCTTCGGTGCGGGCACCAACTATGCGCTGCTGCTGATATCGCGCTACCGCGAGGAACTGCGCCGCGAGCCCGCGCACCGGCAGGCCCTGCGCACCGCGGTCCGGTTCGCCGGACCGGCGATCCTCGCCAGTAATGCCACCGTGGTGCTGGCGCTCCTGTCACTACTACTCGCGTCCTCGCCCACTACCCGCAGCCTCGGGGTGCAGGCCGCATCCGGTCTGGTGGTGGCCGCCGTGTTCGTCCTGCTGGTATTGCCTCCGCTGCTGGCATTGTTCGGCCCGAAGTTGTTCTGGCCCTTCATCCCTCGGGCCGGATCGGCGGAAATCACCACCACCGGCGCCTGGCATCGGGTGGCCGACTGGGTGTCCGGTCACGCCGGGCGGGTGACGGTGGCGTCGATCCTCGTACTGGGCGTCCTCGCCACCGGATTGATCGGCATCCCGGTCGGTCTGTCGTTGATCGATCAGTTCCGGGTCCGCGCCGATTCCGTCGACGGTTTCAAGACCCTGTCCGCGCACTTCCCCGGCGGCATGACCGATCCGACCCGGGTGATCGCCCGCACCGCCGACACCGATGCGGTGCAGACGGCAATCGCAGCCACGCCGGGGATCGCATCGATCACACCGGCCGGGGTCTCCGATACCGGGCTGAGCCAGTGGCAGGTGGTTCTCGACGCCGCACCGGCGTCCGATGCGGCCTTTGACACTGTTGTTGCACTGCGTGATTCGGTACGACAAGCAGATCCCGATGCGCTCGTCGGCGGCTCGGACGCTACCGCGCTGGACACCAAGGACATCGCCATCCGGGACCGCTGGGTGGTGATCCCGGCGATCCTCGTCGTGGTACTGGCGGTCCTCTTTGTCTTGCTGCGGGCAGTGCTGACGCCACTGGTGCTGGTGGCCACCACGACGCTGTCGACGCTAGCGGCACTCGGCATGGGCGGATGGGTCAGCGTGCACCTGCTCGGCTTCCCGGCCCTGGACAACACGACTCCGCTATTCGCATTCCTGTTCCTGGTGGCACTCGGGGTCGACTACACCATTTTCCTGGTAACCCGCGCCCAGGAGGAAACCCCGCAGCACGGCACCCGCGGCGGAATCGTGCGCGCGGTCTCAGCGACCGGCGCGGTGATCACCAGTGCCGGCATCGTGCTGGCGGCGGTGTTTGCCGTGCTGGGCGTGCTGCCACTGATCGCCCTGACACAACTCGGCATCATCGTCGGCCTGGGCATCCTGCTGGACACCTTCGTCGTGCGCACCGTTGTCATCCCCGCGTTGTTCACGCTCATCGGTCCGGCGATCTGGTGGCCGGCCTTCCATGCGAAAGACATCGAACGCGGCGGCGACGTACCGGGTGTCCTCAACCCTCCCGGTGGCTCACAAACGCCCCGGCCCGAACCAGGAACAACACGCTGACGATCAGCACCCAGACCGGGAACGCCAGCGTCAGCCACATGCTGGCTTCGGCACCAATGATCAGGGCAAGCGCCAAAACATAGGTGAGGACGACCAGCCAGCGCGGCATCAGTCCGGTGCGCAGCCAGATGGTGGCCAGCGACATCATGAACACCGCCGCCATCCGCAACGCGTAGGTCTTGGACAGCTTCAGCAGCAGCATCTGGCCGAACACGTCGAAACCGGAACCGGATATCGATGCACCCAGGTCGTGGCTCGTGGCCGCCAGTGCCGCACCCACCGCTGCGGTGCTGAACATCATCGCCAGAAAGAGCAGGCCGCTGCCGAGTGTGACGGTGCCGAAGAACTTGTCCTCAAAGCCGCCGAGGTTGGCCCGCACCACGCCGATGAACCACAGGAAACAGATGCCGGCGAACGGCATCAGCTCCGAGGCGAGCCGGATCTTGTCGTTGCCGGTCTCCAACCACTGCGAGCCCGGTTGCGCACCCTCGGGCAGTGACGAACGGATCAGGATGATGCAGGCGCCGAACAGAACCGCGAACAAAACACCGGCCAACGCGGCGGCGCGGGGCGTGGTGAGGTTATGCAGGGCCCTCGACTGGTGTTCGGCCATCCCGCCATGGTCGCAGACTCAGGGCTGCCCAGGCAGCAGGCGCACCATCAACCCATTGGCCTCGGCGAGCAGGGTGCCGTCGGCGTCGATGAGTTCGGCGTTCACGAACGTTTTACGGCCCTCGGCTTTCGATGCCCATCCCCGCACCGTCAACGGGACATCGATCGGCGTGATATTCCGATAGTCGACATGCAGGAATGCGGTGCGGCTGATCGGCCGGCCGACGGCGTGGATGATGATCCCGCACATCACGTCGAACATCATCGCCACCATCCCGCCGTGCACGACGTTGTTGCCGCCCACGTGATATCGACTGAACTGCACATCGACCTCAACCAGTTCGGCATCGAAGCGGCGGATCTCCCACGGCGGCATGAGCAGGCTGCCGGCTCCGGGCAGACTGGGCACCCGACCGGCCGGGGCGACGCCGCCGGCGGCCCGGTGCGGTGCCAGTAGAGCCGTCACATCGTCGACCAGATCAGCGGCGGCATTCCAGTCCGCGCCGTCGGCGGACACCGTCAGATCCTGCGCGCGACGCATCGCCTCGACGAAGCGGCCGAAACCCGGCGGCTCTTCAATCGTCTGGAATCTGGGGAATCCACCGTGCAGGTCGTAGTCGGAGTCGAACTCGTGCGGATCCTCGGCCCGGGTCACCTCGGCGCCAGCACGTCACGGCGAACGATCGTCTGATCGCGTCCCGGACCCACTCCGATGCACGAAACCGGCGCTCCGGCAAGCTCTTCGAGTCGAAGCACATAGTCGCGGGCCTTGGTCGGCAGGTCGTCGAACTCACGCGCCGCCGAGATGTCCTCCCACCAGCCCGCCAACTCCTCGTACACGGGCACCGCCCGGGCGATGTCACTCTGGGTCATCGGCATGTCGTCGGTGCGTTTGCCGTCGACCGTGTATCCGACGCACACCGGCACCGTCTCGAGGCTGGACAACACGTCGAGCTTGGTCAGGAAATAGTCGGTGATGCCGTTGACCCTGGTCGCATAGCGGGCGATAACGGCGTCGAACCAACCGCAGCGTCGCCGACGGCCGGTGGTCACCCCGATCTCGCCGCCCGTCTTGGACAGGTACTCGCCGCTTTCGTCGAACAACTCCGTCGGGAAGGGCCCGGAGCCGACTCGGGTGGTGTACGCCTTGAGGATTCCCAGCACGGTAGTGATGCGGGTGGGTCCGATGCCGGAGCCGACCGCCGCGCCGCCGGCGGTGGGATTCGACGATGTCACGAACGGGTAGGTGCCGTGGTCGACGTCGAGCAGGGTGCCCTGGGAGCCCTCCAGCAGTACCGTCTCGCCGGCCTCAAGAGCGTTGTTGAGCAGCAGGCGGGTATCGGCGATCCGGTGCGCGAAGCCCTCGGCTTGAAGCAGCAGAGTCTCGACCACCTCATCGGCGTCGAGAGCCTTGCGGTTGTAGATTTTGACCAGCACCTGATTCTTGAAATCCAACGCTGCGCCGATCTTGGCGGCCAGCAGGTCAGGATCGAGGACGTCGGCCGCCCGGATGCCCATCCTGGCGATCTTGTCCTGATAGCACGGCCCGATGCCACGGCCGGTGGTGCCGATCTTGCGGCTGCCCATGTAGCGCTCGGTCACCTTGTCGATGGCGACGTGGTAGGGCATCAGCAGGTGGGCGTCGGCGGAGATCAGCAGCCGGGAGGTGTCGATCCCGCGCTCGTCGAGCCCGCGCAGTTCGGTGAGCAGCACCCCGGGATCAACGACGACGCCGTTGCCGATCACGTTGGTCACCCCCGGTGTCAGGATGCCCGACGGGATGAGGTGGAGCGCAAAGTTCTCCCCGGTCGGCAGCACCACGGTGTGCCCGGCGTTGTTGCCGCCCTGGTAGCGCACCACCCAGTTGACGCGTCCACCGAGTAAGTCGGTGGCTTTCCCCTTGCCCTCGTCGCCCCACTGGGCGCCGATGAGGACGATTGCCGGCATTGCCTGACCCCGCTCCGCTCCTGGCATATTGTGACCAGCCGGTGAGCCACCCTATCGGAGCAGCGCGAGGAGTGTCGTTGATCAGTCCCGACATCATCGTGTTGCGTTTCCCCGGGCGTCGGCTGCCGCCCGCGCTGGCCGGCCTGCCCTGTCGTGAGGCCGACGGTGCCGCCGCGATCGACGACGCGGTCCGGGACGCGAGCCGGGTGGTGATCGCCGGCTCCGAGGCCGAGCTGGCCGGGGTGCTCACCCGGCTGCTGCGCACCGAGCACCTCGACGTCGAGGTGGCCCATGTCCCCGGCCGGCGCGGCGCCCGGCGGGCGGTGCGCGGCGGGGCCGTTCGGGTGCCGTTGATCCGCGATGACACCGCGACCGTGCTCCTCGGCGCGGCGCTGTGGTTACCGCCTGCGGGATCGGCGCAGATCCGCGGCGAGGCCGTGGTGGACGACGCAGTGCTCTTCGATGGTGCCGTCGACGCCGTGCGGATCGAGCCGACGATGGCGTTGCCGGGACTGCGGGCCACGGTATCGGCCGGACGTCTCCCGCGGCGCTGGCTGGCCGGGCGGGCCGTCCAACTGGGCACCACCGGCGCGCGGGTGGTCCGCGACGGTGTCGAGGGCCCACGGGCCGTAACCCGGTCCACGTTCTACCGGCACACCACCGGCTGGCTTCGGGTGGGCTGACGTCCGGCACGGCCCGCCGTGACATCATCGGAAAATGTGGTGGTTCTACACCGTGATCCTGGGCGTGTCCTTCGGACAGGTGCTCAGCGAACTCGCTATCGCGGTGCGCGAGTGGTCCAGGAATCCGGCGCGGCGGCCCTTCGTGCCGGCGATGCTGTGGCGGCTATTTCTGTTAGCTCTGATCGTCGAGGTGTGGCTTGCCGCAACCTATTACCGCGGCACCGTTACCGAAATATCCATCCTGGAACTGGTGGCGTTCCTGGTGGTCCCCGCCGCAATCCTCATCATGAGTTACCTGCTGCCGGAGTCGCGGCACGATCCGGGGCCGGATGGGGATCTTCCCGCGCCGGCCGCTTTCGACCGGGTCCGCCCGGTCTTCTTCGGGGTGCTCATCGGAATGGTCGCGGTGAACCTGCTGCACGGATTCCTGATCGGGCAACAGGGTTGGGACACCGACCTGCTGTTTCAATGTCTGCTCATTGCCGGGGCGGTGGCTGGGTTGTTCGTGCGCAACACCGCGGCCGACATCGCGCTCGCGGTGGCGATGATTGCCGTTGTCGCCGCCTACGTCGGAGTCGGCTACTCGACGGTCACCGTCGACGGAACAACCGGGTAGTTTCGGTTCGGTGAGCGTTCGTCCATTGCGCCAGTCGGTGCGCCCGAGCCCGATATTCCTCGTTCTCGTCGGCCTAACCGCATTCGGTGGCGTTATGGCCTGGATGGCCGCCCAAAACACCCGCCCACTGGCCTACGCCGGAGTGTTCCTGTTCGTCATCGCCGGGTGGGTGGTGTCGCTGTGCCTGCACGAATTCGGCCACGCCTACACCGCCTGGCGCTTCGGTGACCACGATGTGGCGGCTCGGGGTTATCTGACGCTGAACCCGTTGAAGTACTCCAGTCCGCTGCTGTCGCTCGGCCTGCCGTTGCTGTTCATCGCACTCGGCGGGATTGGCCTGCCCGGTGGCGCGGTCTACATTCGCACCGGTCTGATGACCCCGCGGCAGCGCACCCTGGTGAGTCTGGCCGGACCGCTGGCCAACCTGGTGCTGGCGGTCCTCCTGCTGGGCACCGCGCGGTTGTTCTACGACCCGAAGCACGCGGTCTTCTGGGCGGCGGTGGCGTTCCTGGGCTTCCTGCAGCTCACCGCGCTGGTGTTGAACCTGCTGCCGATACCGGGACTCGACGGTTTCGGCGCCCTGGAACCGCACCTGAGCCCGTCGATCCGGCAGCAGCTGGAGCCCGTCAAGGGGTACGGCTTTCTCATCCTGCTGGTGGTGCTGCTCGCCCCGGGCCCTAACCGCTGGTTCTTCTCCGGGGTCTTCTGGCTGTTCGACCTGTCCGGGGTGCCGGGCGCGCTCGCGTCGGTCGGCAACCAGTTGACTCGCTTCTGGTCTGCCTGGCTGTAGCTTCTGTCTGCTAAGAGTTGATTCATAAGTCGGCTGGTGCGGACTGTTGAACCGTTGGGTTGCTGCTTGTTCGCCTGGTCCGCCGACGTCCCCAGGTGTAGCCGTGGGGTCTGTTGCGGGGTAGGGCGGGGCGTTCCCCTTGTCCGGCAGGGGCCCCAGGGTTGGGGCTGCCATCCTCACCAGCACCCGGTGTGGTGGTCGGGTTGTGGTGGATGGTTGACCGGACCGGCCCCTCGTGCTGGGCCGCTTCCCGGTTGACCGGGATGTCGTGGACGCGCCCGGCGAGCACGCTGTCGTGCAGTCGCTGGCGCTGGTTGTGATCGATGCGCGCGGTGCGCGGGTCGGAGGTGTCGGTGAGCGCGACGGTGGCGGCCATCGCGGCGGAAACAATGTCGCGGTCACCTTCGATGCCACAGGGGCAGGTGTGCCAGCGCTGGGAGAGGTTCTTTGTGGTGCGGGCACCGCAGGTGCAGTGTTGGGACAGGGCGGTGGTGAACGTCGACGCCTTGAGCAAGGCGCCGCCGGTGGCGGCGCACTCGCCGGCCAGGCGGGTCAGCATCCTGCCGGGGCTGAACGCGGCGATCCCGCGGCCCCACCGCCGCGCCCAGGTCCGCACATCGACGTCTTCGGTGATCAGGTGGGGGCCGTGGGCGGCGACGATCGCCTGCGCGGTGTGGCGGGCGAAAATGTCCTTGCGCCGGGCGGTCGCTGATGCGGCCGCGGCGTGATCGGCGCGCAGATCCCGGTATGCCTGGGACACAACATCTTTGCGGTAGGCCTGGACGGGGCTGCCCGCACTGGTGGCCACCCGGGCGCCGGCGGGGGTATCGACGGTCCTGGTGGGCAGCCCAGCTGCGGCGCGGCGCCCGGCGCGGGCCTGCTGGTGTGGGGACAGCCGGTACTGGTTGGCATTGGTTGCGCGCCGGGAGCGGTCCAGGGCCCGCATCCGGTCGCGGGCCTTCTTGGCCTCCCGCGCAGTGGCCTGCCGCTGGGCCGGGGTGGCGGCGACATTCGACGTAAGCACGGCTGGCCGCTCGCCGTGGGTGTCGATGCTGGCCACAGCAATATTGGAGACGTTGCCGTCGACCCCGCCGATCCGCCCGGTCGGTGCGCCCTGCCGCAGCCCGGCGGTGGTGGGGCCGATCCAGCCGGGGCCGAGGGTCGTCAGGTGGGCCTGATAGCGCCAGCCGCCGGGGGCGCGGCGGTCCCGGATGCGGCACAGGTCGATCTTGTGCCAGCACGCCGGATCGGCCAGGAAGTGCGCCAGTCGGCCGAACTGACCCGCCCCCTGCGCCAGGCGCACCGGCATCACGAGATCCCCACCGGTAAGGCCCGTGTAGACCACCGCCAGTGGGCCGTCGTAGTCCCACCACGACCGCCGGCCACCGGCCGGTGCGGGCAGACGTTGCGGCTGGGCCACGACGCTGCGGCCGGACTCCACTGCGACAGCCGCCGCGATAGTGGCGCGCTGGCCGTAGGTGTTGAGGTGGCCCTGCAGCGAGCCGACCAGCCGGTAGGTCTCCCACACCGGCTGGGTTTTGGTGTGGGAGCGGGCCCGGCCAGGAATCCGGGTGAAGTCCCACCACGACCCCACCCGGGGCGGACCATGCCGCCGCCCGCGGCCATCGGGGAACAAGAACCGGTCACAGGACTGCCACACCTCGTCGGCGACATGCAACGCGGTGGCCTTGGTCAGCTGGGCACGCATCCACCCGGCCCGCTCGACATGAACTTTCGCCCGGTCCTCAACGGCCTTGCGGTTCAAGCCAAGTCGACGACGAACCGCCTGCGGGTCCCCGGCCCGCTCGTGGCGGGCGGCAAGATAGGCGCGGCTGGCCGCCCTTGCGTCCCGCTGCACCGCGCGACGCAGCCGAAACACTGCATCCCAATGCTTCTCGACCCGCCGGCGCATCACCACATCACTGGAGAGGTCCAACTCCAGTGCGATGACCGCCACCTGCTCAGGGCGGCGCCAATTCGCCGTCTTCGACTTCCCCCGCCGCCGCGCCGCCGCGACAGCAACTACCGCCGGATCAGGCAACGGGGCAGTCTTCACGCCCCGATTCTGTCGTAGGCCTCTGACAAATCCGGACAGGTGAGGATCACCAGACTCGGCCCGGCAGACGTCTACGCCCTGACCGGCATCACCGCGGCCGAGGTCGACCGCATCGCCGCCACCACCAATCCCAGGCATCGGCGGGGCCGCCCACCAGGGCTGACCCACCCCGACCGCGTGCTGCTGACGCTGGTCGCGCTGCGCACCAACCTCACCGAACGTGCCCTGGCGGCCATCTTCGACATCAGCCAGCCCACCGCCCATCGAATCATCCGCGATCTCACCGCCGCCGTCGCCGGGTTGTTCGTCCCCGACGAATTCGACAGCACCGACACCCTGCTCTTGGACGGAACCCTCATCCCGGTCCACGATCAGTCCATTACCCGCCCGAGCAAGAACTACCGGCGCTCGGTCAACATTCAGGTGATGGCCACCCTCCATCGCCGGATCGTGCACGTAGGCAACCCCTGGCCCGGTAACCGTAACGACATCGTCGTCGCCAAAGCCACCATCACGCTGCCCGCCGGGATCACCACACTGACCGACGGCGGCTACCGCTCCATGCCCGGTGCGACACTGCCACCCACAGACGACCCCGCCCGCCTCGCCGAACACCGCCGCCGGCGCGCACGGATCGAACACATCCTGGCCCGCATGAAGGACTGGCAGATACTTCGCCAATGCCGACGACGCGGCAACGCGATCAACCTCGCCGCCCGCGCCGTCGCCTACCTCTGGAACACCAAGCTGGCACGCTTATGAATCAACCCTTAGCTGAAAAAGCCGCGCCAAAAAGTTTGTACGGCAGCGGACCCCCCACGAACCGCTGCCGTACCCGAACGACGTTACGCCGGGCGTTCCGATTCCTGATAGGGACTTAAGTACTCGCCGTCGATGACCCCGGGCCAGGTCCAGTAGATTTCAGCCATGGGCGCCGGACACAGCCACGGCAGCGCCGATACCCGGGTCAGCCGCATGATCATCGCCTCGGCGATTCTGGGGGTTTTCTTCGTCGTCGAACTGACGACAGCGCTGACGATCAATTCACTGGCGCTGCTCGCCGACGCCACCCACATGCTCACCGACCTGGTAGCACTCTTCATGGGGCTGACGGCGGTGCTGCTGGCCCGTCGGGGCTCGAAGTCACCGGCGCGGACCTACGGCTGGCATCGCGCCGAGGTGTTCACCGCGGTGGCCAACGCGGTGCTGCTGCTCGGGGTCGCGGGTTTCATCGTCTACGAGGCGATCGAACGCCTGGGTGAACCCCCGAAGATCCCGGGCTGGCCGATGATAGTGGTGGCCCTGCTGGCCCTGGCCGCGAACATCGCCGTGGCGCTTCTGCTTCGGTCGCAGGCCGAAAGCAGCCTGGCCGTCAAAGGCGCCTACATGGAGGTGATCGCCGACGCGGTCAGCAGCGTCGGCGTGCTGATCGCCGGTGTGGTGATGGTGACGACGCGCTGGCCGTACGCCGACACCGTGGTGGCCGTGCTGGTCGCGCTGTGGGTGCTCCCGAGGGCGATCGCGCTGGCAAGGGCCGCCCTGCGGATTCTCTCGGAGTCCTCGCCCAAACACATCGACGTCGACGAATTGCGTTCGGCCCTGGCGGCGGTGGACGGCGTGACCCAGGTACACGACCTGCATGTGTGGACCTTGGTGCCGGGCAAGGACATGGCGACCGCGCACCTGATCAGCAATGGGCGCTCAGACCGCGTCCTCGACGACGCGCGAGCGGTGCTGGCTGCTCGCGGACTGGAACATGCCACGGTCCAGGTCGAGCCGCCCGGATCGGCCGACGAGTGCCCAGCTCAGGTCGACTGCTAAGTTCAGCCCAGGCCAAATTCGGCGCGCGCGGTCGGGTCGCAGTCTTCAAGCAGGTCTACACAGCGAGCGAACTCCTCGGTCTCACCGATGGCGTCGGCCGCCCGCGCCAGGGCGGCGACGCACTGCAGGAATCCGCGATTGGGCTCGTGACGGAAGGGCACCGGCCCAAACCCCTTCCACCCGTTACGTCGCAGTTGATCAAGACCGCGGTGGTAACCGGTGCGGGCATAGGCGTACGCGGTGATCACCCGATCCTCGGCCAGGGCTTCGGTGGCCAGCCGAGCCCAGGCCACCGAGGCGGTGGGATGGGCGGCGGCCACCGCAGCCGGGCTCTCTCCGCCCGCGAGCGCCGCCTCGGCTTCGATGTCGGCGGGCAGTAGCACGGGCGCAGGCCCCAGAAGGTCGCCAAAGGATGTCATAGATCCAGGATGTCACGAGTTGAGTCGGTGTCGGCCCCCGCGTCGCCGCCGATAGCCCACTCCACCCGCTAGGGTCGAGCCATGTCCAACCCATCCGGGACCGATCGCAGCGGGGGCGAACACGCCGGCGATCCGATCACCGAGGTGATCCACGTCGCCGACATGACCGGCTCGGCGGACCTCACCGGCGAACGCCGTTACACCGCACCGGGTTTCGACGCAGGATCGACGCAGATCATCGATCGGGTACCGGAGGCCGACACGGAAATGATCGCGGCGCCGCACCCGCGCACCGCCACCCCGCAGGCCATCGCGCCGCGACCGGGGTTCCGGCGGCGGCCAGCCTGGCTGTTGCCGGTGATCCTGGCCGTGGGCGTGCTGACCGCCGCGGCGATCCTGGGCGTGGTGCTAGTGCGCTACACCGCCTCGTCCAAGCTCTCGCAGCAGCAGGACATGGTCCGTGCGGCCATCACGACCTTCGACACCGCAGTGCGCAACGGCGACCTGGCGACACTTCGCGGTGTCACCTGCGGCCAGACCCGCGAGGACTACGTCAACTACGACGACCGATCGTGGGCCGACACCTACTCGCGCGTCCTGGCTGCCCAGCAGTACCCGGTAGTGGCCAGCGTGAACGAGGTGATCGTCAACGGCGATCACGCTGAGGCCAACGTCACCTCCTACATGGCGTTCGACCCGAGCACCACGTCAACCCGCAGCTTCGATCTGCAATTCCGCGACGAGCAGTGGAAGATCTGCCAGTCGGCATAAGCCCCGTGCACTCCCCCGGGCTGAGCCTTAGCCGGTTGACACACTCCGGCCGGCGCTATGCAGGTCATTGCATGCCTCGATAATGCGTTCGGTCATGTTCGCCTCGGCCTTCTTGAGGTAGCTGCGCGGGTCATAGACCTTCTTGTTGCCGACCTCGCCATCAATCTTGAGCACGCCGTCATAGTTGGCCAACATGTGCCCGGCAATCGGTCGGGTGAAGGCGTACTGGGTGTCGGTGTCGACGTTCATCTTCACCACACCGAAGCGCAACGAATCCTCGATCTCCGACTTCAGCGAGCCAGAGCCACCGTGGAACACAAAGTCGAAGGGCTGCGCGCCGTCGGCCAGGCCCAGCTTGGCGGCTGCCACCCGCTGACCCTCGGCCAGCACCTCGGGCTTGAGCACGACGTTGCCCGGCTTGTAGACACCGTGCACATTGCCGAACGTGGCCGCCAGCAGATACCGGCCGTTCTCCCCGGCGCCGAGCGCCTCGACGGTCCGCTCGAAGTCCTCGGGGCTGGTGTAGAGCTTCTCGTTGATCTCGGCCTCGACACCGTCCTCCTCACCGCCCACGACGCCGATCTCCACCTCAAGGATGATCTTGGCGGCCGCGGCGAGGGCGAGCAGTTCCTGCGCGATGGCCAGGTTCTCCCCGATCGGCACCGCTGAGCCATCCCACATGTGGGACTGAAACAGCGGCTCCTTCCCAGCGCGCACCCGATCAGCGGAGATGGCCAGCAACGGCCGAACGTAGGTGTCGAGCTTGTCCTTAGGGCAGTGGTCGGTGTGCAAGGCCACGGTGATCGGATATCTCGCGGCAATGACGTGGGTGAACTCGGCGAGTGCGCTCGCGCCCACAACCATGTCCTTGATCCCGAGGCCGGAGGCGAACTCCGCGCCACCGGTGGAGAACTGGATGATTCCGTCGCTGCCGGCGTCGGCGAAACCCTTGATGGCGGCGTTGATGGTCTCCGATGAGGTGCAGTTGATGGCCGGGAAGGCGAACGCGTGTTTTTTGGCTCGATCCAGCATCTCCGCATAGACCTCGGGCGTGGCGACGGGCATGGAAGTCCTCTCGGATCTGGGCTGAACGGGTGCCTCTGGAAGGAGTATGTCAAACCGCCCCGGTATCTTGGGTGCTCATGACCACGACGGTGCTCGCCCTGCCCAGCATCCTGGACCCGATGTACTGGCTGGGTGAGGGGGGACTGTTCGCGTCCGCGGTGTTGCCGGGCATCCTGATCATCGTTTTCATCGAGACCGGCCTGCTGTTTCCGCTGCTGCCGGGTGACTCGCTGCTGTTCACCGGCGGCCTGCTGGCGGCAGCACCCAACCCGCCGGTGAACATCTGGGTGTTGGTGATCGCGGTTCCGATCGTGGCGATCCTTGGCGACCAGTGCGCATACTTCATCGGCCGGCGGATCGGGCCGGCGCTGTTCGACAAAGAAGACTCCCGGTTCTTCAAGAAGCACTACGTCACCGAGTCGCATGCCTTCTTCGAGAAGCACGGACCGAAGACGATCATCCTGGCGCGGTTTGTTCCGATCGTGCGCACCTTCACCCCGGTACTGGCCGGGGTATCCACCATGCGCTACCCGGTGTTCCTGGCTTTCGACATCGTCGGCGGCATCCTGTGGGGCGGCGGCATGACGCTGCTGGGCTACTTCCTGGGCAATGTGCCGTTCGTCAAGAACAACCTTGAGCTGATGATCCTGTTGATCGTGTTCCTATCAATCCTGCCGGGACTGAGCGCGGTCGGCCGCAACATGCTGCGCCGGCGCGGAGCCCTGCCTGAGGAAAGCTGACCCGTCGTACTCGCTAGGGGGATTACTCGCTCGGGGGATTACTCGCTAAGGGGATTACTCGCTAAGGCCAGGAGTTCACGCGGTTCGGCCCGGCCGTGACGTCCGCGGCGTCGGGCAAATTGGCTCCGGGTATCTGCGAGTTCTGCAGCGCGGCCAAGCACAGTCCAAGCCTGCCGGGCAGACATACCCCGCCGGTGCCCCTGATTCCGATATTGCCTGCGGCCGCCCCCTGCGTCCAACACACGCCGGTGATCGGGTCGGAGATGGTGCCCCCCGGGCAGGGTGCGCCGATCGCCACCGGCGTGGCGATCATCGGCGCCGAGAGCACCGCGCCACCGCAAATCGCTGCCAGCACGAGGCGATGGACCGTGGATCGAATTGTCATGGTGTTCTCCGTGCGTGAGTCGGTCTGGGCGGTCAGGACGGGAGAGTGATCTTGGTCTGGTCTGCGATGAGATTCGCGGCATCAATGACGACCTGCTCCTGACCTGCAGGCGCCTCGGCATTGAGTTGCAGAACGAACAGCGAGTCCTCGCCGGGGATGACGATGGTCTGCTGACCGACCGCTCGGGTTTTACCATCCAATTCATAGGTGCCGACGTAGTCGATGGCGTCGAAACCGCTCAGCGTGTCGCGTTCCGGCTCGCCGATAGCCTTGAAGCCGGGAAGCTCATTGAGTTGTGCGGGAGCAAGTTCGAGGACTTTCTGCGGGTCGATATCGCCGGTGAGCTTGGAGCCGATCGCGTACATGAACGGCGGATCGTTCGCGTCGACGGCCTTGTCGTAGATGATCGCGCCGTACGCCCAGTCGGGAGTCAGGTCGCCGGCGCCGCGCCAGCCCGGCGGGAACGGAAACTCGACCGTCGGCGTGCCGGCCTCGCCCTTCTTGAACGGAACCTCAGCGATCTTGTTATCGACGATGTACTGATGCAGCGTTGCGCCCTCGGGCCGCGCTTCAACGCTCTGCTCCGCCGGTGTGGACTGCTCGGTGGCCGTGGAATTTTTTTCGGTTGTGGGGCTGCAGCCGACGAGCACAACGCTCAGCGCAACCGCGGTCACTGCCGCCGTCGTGATCTTTTTCATCGGGTCGCGTTCTCCTTCTCGAGTCACGGGCAGAGGCAGATCATAACCGCGAACCGGCTGGCCAGGCCGGATAATCAGCTGCTCAGCCGCGGGCCACCGTGTGCGCGGCCTCCATCAGCATCCAGCCCGACACCTGAACCGACAAATCCCGCTCCGGAGTGGCTGATTCGATCACCGCACCGTCGGCGAGGATTGCACCCTGCCCGCCGGCGCGAGGCACCTCGGCGGTCCTACCCCAGAACGCCCCGAACAGCGGCAGGCTCTCAACCTCCTGGCGGTTATCCCAGGCTGCCCGCGCCGAGGCGAGCACGATGCTCCGGGCGGTGTCCCGCGCCGCGGCATCGGCTCCGGAATCCCCGGGCAGCGACGTGGCAGCCAGGGCCAGGTAGCGCGCCGTGATCCCGGCGAATAGCCCGCCGTCGCCACCGCCACCGCCCTTGAGAACGCCCTCCGGTGCCATGTGTTCGGCGATCGCGGGCACCAGTCGGCGCACCCGGGCCGCGTGCCGATCGTCGCCGGTGCGCACGGCCAATTCTGTCTCCAGGCCCACCACCACGCCCTGGCAGTAGGTGTACTGGGCGCGCACCAGGGAACCGGACTTGATGCCGTCGAACACCAGATGGGTCTCCGGGTCGATCAGCGTCTCGTCGATCCAGTCGGCCATCTGCTCGGCCCTGCGCAACCGGTCGCCGTAACGAGCCAGGAAGATTCCCGCCGGGCCATTGGCCGGGGCATTGAAGAACTGGTCTTTCTTGCGCCACGGAATTCCACCGCCGTCCTCCGGCACCCAGGAGTCGATGAGTTGGGCCGCCAACGTCGCCAGCGCACGCGGACTCGGGACGCCGGCGAGGCGATCGGCTCGCTCCAGGGCCAGTGCCAGCCACGCCATATCGTCGTAGTAGCTATTGGTCCAGCGGCCGTTGTTGCGGGCGAGGTGGCCGCGGATCTGGCGCTTGATGGACTCGACGCGTTCCGGCCGCGGATCGCGAACCTGGGCGTCGACCAGGGTGTCCAGCAGGTGCGCCTGCCACCAGTAATGCCAGGTGCCGAAGCTCGCATCCCTGCGGGTGGGCGGCCAGCCCACCACGCCCAGTTGGGTGGCCGGCAACTGCCATAGTCGCCGGAGATGCCGTTTGGCAACGGCGGCCTCGGCGCTGGCCGCCCGGTTCATCCACTGCTGGTCCATGGGCGCCAATCCTGCCCTACCAGGCCTGGGACAGGTCAGCCCAGTGTCTGATCCAGGCGTGCATCGCGATCCCGGCGGCGGCGCCGGCGTTGATGCTGCGGGTCGAACCGAATTGCGCGATCGACACCGTGACCGCCGCGCCGCAGCGAGCAGCCTCGGAGATGCCCGGCCCCTCCTGGCCGAACACCAGCAGGCAATCCCGCGGCAGGGTGGTCTCCTCGAGTCGCACCGCACCGTCGACATTGTCGACGGCGACCACGGTGATGCCGGCGCCGCGGGCGAACGCCAACAGTTCCTCGGTGGTGTCGTGGTGAACGAGTCGCTGGTAGCGGTCAGTGACCATCGCGCCGCGGCGGTTCCAGCGCCGTCGGCCGACGATGTGCACGGTGTCAACAGCGAAGGCGTTGGCGCTCCGGACCACTGCCCCGATATTGGCGTCATTGCCGAAATTTTCGATCGCTACGTGCAGTCGGTGGCGGCGCCGGTCGATATCGGCGACGATTGCCTCGCGGCGCCAATAGCGATATGCGTCAACGACGTTGCGGGCGTCGCCGCGCTCGAGCAGTTCGGGGTCGTACCGCGGATCGTCGGGGACCGGTCCGGGCCAGGGCCCGACTCCCGTGGCCGGGGTGGACCACTCGGTGGGGCCGGGCTCTGAGGCCTCAGTCGACATGGCGCAAGGGTAGCGTCGCTCCAATGGAACCCCGTCGTGGCGAGGACGCGGAGTCGGCGCTGATCCGCTTTGCGCGGATGAGCCCGGAGCCCGGTGCCGGCGGCCGTCGGTCCGGGTGCCGGACCATCACCGGTCATCTGACGGATAGTCCGGGGGCCGCGTGGAACGACGTCGCGATCCACGAGTGGGAACTTGAGGCCGAGGGTTGGGAAGACCTGCACCCCCATGACGAGACGACCTACCTGCTGGACGGTGAACTCGTCATCGAGTCCGACGGCCAGTCGGTCACGTTGCACCCCGGTGACGTCGCGGTGGTGCGCGGTGGACATCTGGGTCGCTACCTGGCGCCCCGGTATGCGCGCATGCTCGCCATCTACGGGCCCAATCCGTCGGGCGCCCCGAGTTCAGGGTTCCGATCCTTCCGCATCCCGCAGCAGTGATCCGCCACCAGCAGCTCGACCCTGCTGAAGCGGCCCGCCGCAAGACCGACGATCGCCACCTCCGCGGCCGGTAGCCCAGGCTGAGCCGGCGGGTCCAGGGAGTGCCGCGCTGTCGGCAGCGCAACTCCTTCCATCGCCCGAACCAACACCGGTCCGGATGCGCTGTCCAGTTCGACGCCGGCCACCCGGCCGAACTCCACGACCACTCGCGTCCACATCACGTCGCGATCCGGCCGGATGCCGTCATCGAGAGCGCGCGCCGCCAACCAATCGGCCGGCGCGCAATCCGGTGCGCAGGTTCCTATCACGATGGCCTCGATGCGCAGATCCGCCCCGGTGCGCATGGGCGTCGCACCGAGCGCGGCCGGGGGGTAGACATCGGTGTAGAGAACGCCTAGCGGCGACGCCCAACACTGCGCCGCAAATTCACCCAACCGCGCACCCTCGAAGGTGTCAATCACTCGGCCCCGGGCGGGTTGGGCATCGATCGCCCGACCCAGGGTGACCGCCACCGCGGGGCCTTCTGCCAGTTCCGGCAACTCCGCGGTCATTTCCGCGATGTAGGCAGCCGTGTCGGTGTCCCAGACATCGGGACGCGCGACGACGAGCACCCGAAGCCCGCTCCCGGCGGCGGCGATGGCGTGCGCCACCGGGCCAGGGTCGGAGCCCACGCAGATGACGTCGACGACGTCATCCCACGCGATCTCAGTGTCGGGTTGCTCTCCCGGCTCCGGAGACTGACCGCCCCCGGCGGGTCTGATCACTGCGCAGGGAGGTCGAGATCGGCAAGTCCAAGCAGGCTCCGATAGGGCACGCCCTCGGCTTCGATCGCCGCCGCTGCGCCGGTGGATCGGTCCACCACCGTCGCCACCCCGACGACTGTCGCACCGGCATCGCGGACGGCGCGTACCGCCGTCAAGGCCGAACCTCCGGTGGTGCTGGTGTCCTCTACGACCAACACACGTTTGCCGGTGACCTCGGTACCTTCGATAAGGCGTTGCAGCCCATGGGTTTTCACTGACTTGCGAACCACGAAGACGTCGATGGGACGTCCTGGTGCGTGCATGATCGCGGTCGCCACCGGGTCGGCTCCCAGGGTAAGACCACCGACCGCCGTGTAGTCCCAGTCCGCCGTCAATTCACGCATCAACCGACCGATCAGGGGGGCGGCCTGATGGTGCAGCGTCGCCCGGCGCAGATCGACGTAGTAGTCCGCCTCTTTGCCGGAGGACAGCGTGACGCGGCCGAACACCACCGACAATCGCCGAACCAAATCGGTGAGCGAGGCGCGGTCGACGGCGTTGAGTTCAGGTGCGGTCACGGCCACCTCCGATTCTCTTCGTGAGCGCACGAACCAACGTGCGCGGGACTATCCGTCCGGCGGTCGTCAAGACCTTGTACTGGACGCCGGGAATGCTCAGCACCTTGCCCTTCGCCACGTCCGCGAGACTCTCGGCGACCACGTCGTCAACGCTGAGCCACAACGGTCCGCGGATAGCCGCCATATTGATTCCGGCGCGCTGGTGGAACTCGGTGCGAACGAATCCCGGGCAGACCGCGTGCACGCCGACACCGGTTCCGGTTAAACCATTGGCCAGGCCCTCGGAGAACGACACCACCCAGGCCTTCGACGCCGAGTACGTCGAACCTCGGCCGGACAGCAGACCGGCGACGCTGGCGATGTTGATCACCGATCCGCGGTGGGCGGCCAGCATCGACGGTAGCGCGGCACGCGTCAGATGCATCACGGCGGTGACGTTGACATCGAGTTGGCGCTGCAGCAAAGCAGGGTCGGTATAGGCGAATTCACCCGACGTGCCGAAGCCGGCGTTGTTGACCAGCACCGCCACCCCGGCGTCCAGTCGGCGGATGACCCTGTCGCGGTCGGCCACTACGGACAGATCGGCGGGCAGCACTTCAACCTCGACACCGTGGGCGGCGCGCAGCTCGGCGGCGAGATCAACGAGACGGTCGACATCGCGGGCAACGAGCACCAGGTCGTATCCGTCGCGCGCGAACCGACGGGCGTACCCGGCCCCCAGACCCGAAGTGGGGCCGGTGATCAAGGCGGTAGGACGTGGCATCCCGCCACCCTATCGGCTCACGGTAGGCGTCTGACCTTGCCCGCGGGACGCGTCAGACCTTGCCCGCGGGACGCGTCAGACCTTGCCCGCGGGACGCGTCAGACCTTGCCCGCGGGACGCGTCAGACCTTGCCCGCGGGACGCGTCAGACCTTGCCCGCGGGACGCGTCAGACCTGGTAGTTGGGCGCCTGCGTACCAGGACGTGGCGCGAGAATCGGTGGAGCGTCGCTGCGGCCCGGGGGAAGAGCATTGCGGCGGGCGGCCGACTGTGCGGCGGCGGCCTGGGCCGGGATCGGTGGCAGCACGCGGAGAAGATCGTTGAATTGCCGAACCGTCCGGAGGCCCTCGTCCCACTGAGCGCGGGTGGCCGACACCGGCATCGCCACCAGTGTCCAGTTCTCCTCGTTCCACATGACTTCGGCGCAATCGGGTGCGGTGTGGGCGAACGTCACCATCCGGCGATCGCAGGCGCGACGTGCCGCATCGAGGTTATTGGAGTACACCATGCGGGGGCCGATCGCCCCGAGCAGCCAGACGTCGGACTCCCGCGGTTCCTTGATGCCCTTGAGTCGAAGATCCATAACGACACCGGTGCCGACCTTGCGGTGCAAGGCGATAACGGTCGCGACGTCCTCAAGATCGAAGATGTACACCGCTTCGCCGCGGATCTGGCCGAGTACCACGTTGCGGGCGCTGACCTCTCCGACGGTGGACATCACACCGCGCTTCCAGCGTTCGACGATCTGTGTCGATTCCTGCTCGTAGTCGTAACCGTGCGAGCGCGCCCAGGACTTGCGGCGCCGGCCCAGGCCGCGACGTCGCCCGATATCGACGTATAGCAGTACCGCCGCACCCACGAAACAGAGTGCGGACAGCGTGAACCAAAATGGGACCATTGCTCGTAGCGTAACCGTTCGTCGCCAGTCGCCAAGAGGCCCCGCAGGTCACAACAGGGTCACCATTGCAGTGCGAGCGGCTCAAAACGCAAATCCGCCCAGTTGAACGTCAGCCCAGGATGAGGCTGTCGCCGTCGGCCGCCACATTGACCGCCACCACGTCCCCGTCCACTACGTCACCGGCCAGCAGCAGTTTGGCCAGTGGGTCGCCGATGGCCTGCTGAACCAGGCGCCGGAGCGGCCGCGCCCCGTAGACCGGGTCGAACCCGCGCTCCGCCAGCCATTCCTTGGCCGCCAGGGACACCTGAAGATCCAGGCGGCGCTGGGCCAGCCGTCGGCTCAACTGAGCCAACTGGATGTCGACGATCCGGACCAACTCGTCGGGCTTGAGACCCTCGAAGATCAGCACGTCGTCGAGGCGGTTGATGAACTCCGGTTTGAAGGCGCTGCGGACCGCCGCCATCACCTGCTCCTCACTGCCGCCTGAACCGAGGTTCGACGTCAGAATGAGAATGGTGTTGCGGAAGTCCACTGTGCGGCCCTGACCGTCAGTCAGCCGACCCTCGTCGAGAACCTGCAGCAGCACGTCGAACACATCGGGGTGTGCCTTCTCGACCTCGTCGAACAACACCACCGTGTAGGGCCGACGGCGCACCGCTTCGGTGAGCTGACCACCCTGGTCGTAGCCGATGTACCCGGGAGGGGCGCCGACAAGCCTTGCGACGGAATGCTTCTCGCCGTACTCGCTCATGTCGATACGGACCATCGCGCGTTCGTCATCGAACAGGAAATCCGCCAGCGCCTTGGCCAGTTCCGTCTTGCCGACGCCGGTCGGGCCGAGGAACAGGAACGACCCGGTGGGCCGGTTGGGGTCCGCGACGCCGGCTCGGCTGCGGCGGACGGCGTCGGAGACCGCTTGCACGGCCTTGGTCTGGCCGACGACCCGTTTGCCGAGTTCGTCCTCCATCCGCAGCAGCTTGGCGGTTTCACCCTCGAGCAGTCGGCCGGCCGGGATGCCGGTCCACGCCGCCACCACGTCGGCGATGTCGTCGGGCCCGACCTCCTCCTTGAGCATCACGTTGGCCTGGGCTTGGGCCTGGGGTAGCGCGGCGTCGAGTTTCTTCTCGACCTCGGGGATCCGCCCGTAGCGCAACTCGGCTGCCCTGGCCAGATCACCGTCGCGCTCGGCGCGCTCGGACTCCCCACGGAGGTGGTCGAGTTCCTCTTTGAGGTCGCGGACGATGTCGATGGCGTTCTTCTCGTTCTGCCACCGCGTCGTCAACTCAGCCAGTTTCTCCTTCTGGTCGGCCAACTCGGCGCGCAGCTTCTCCAGGCGTTCGGCAGACGCGGCGTCCTCTTCTTTCGCCAGCGCCATCTCCTCGATTTCAAGGCGCCGCACCAGGCGTTCGACTTCGTCGATCTCGACGGGCCGGGAGTCGATCTCCATCCGCAGCCGAGACCCGGCCTCATCGACGAGGTCGATGGCCTTATCCGGCAGGAATCGGCTGGTGATGTAGCGGTCCGAGAGCGTCGCCGCGGCCACCAGAGCAGAGTCGGTGATCCGCACGCCGTGGTGCACCTCATAGCGGTCTTTGAGTCCACGCAGGATGCCGACGGTGTCCTCGACGGACGGTTCACCGACGAACACCTGCTGGAAGCGGCGTTCGAGGGCGGCGTCCTTCTCGATGTACTTGCGGTATTCCTCGAGCGTGGTGGCGCCGACCATCCGCAGTTCGCCGCGGGCCAGCATGGGCTTGATCATGTTGCCGGCGTCCATCGCGCCCTCGCCGGTAGCGCCGGCACCGACGATGGTGTGCAACTCGTCGATGAAGGTGATGATCTGGCCGGCGGAGTTCTTGATGTCGTCGAGGACGGCCTTGAGGCGTTCCTCGAACTCGCCGCGATACTTCGCGCCGGCGACCATGGAGCCCATGTCGAGGGAGACGACGGTCTTGTCGCGCAGGCTCTCCGGCACGTCGCCATCGATGATGCGCTGGGCCAGGCCCTCGACGATCGCAGTCTTGCCGACACCGGGTTCCCCGATGAGCACCGGGTTGTTCTTGGTGCGGCGGCTGAGCACCTGGATGACACGGCGAATCTCGTTGTCGCGCCCAATGACCGGGTCGAGTTTGCCTTCCCGGGCACGGGCGGTGAGATCAGTGGAGTACTTCTCCAACGCCTGGTAGGTGGCCTCGGGGTCGGCACTGGTCACCCGGGCACTGCCCCGGACCTTCACGAAGGCGTCACGCAGCGTCTGCGGCGCGGCGCCGGCACCGGTCAGCAGCTTCGCGGTGTCGCTATTGCCCTCAGCGAGACCGACCATGAGGTGCTCGGTGGAGACGTACTCGTCGTCCATCTCGGTCGCCAGTTGCTGGGCGGCGTTGATCGCCGCCAGCGACTCCCGGGACAGCTGGGGCTGCGAGGTCGCGCCACTGCTGGACGGAAGCCGGTCGACCAGGCGTTGGGTCTCGGCGCGGACCGTCGCCGGATTGACGCCGACCGCCTCGAGTAGCGGGCCGGCGATGCCGTCGGTCTGGGTGAGCAGCGCCAGCAGCAGGTGGGCGGGCCGAATCTCCGGGTTGCCCGCCGCACTCGCGGCCTGCAACGCGGCGGTCAGCGCCGCCTGGGTCTTGGTGGTCGGGTTGAACGAGTCCACGACACCTCCGTTTCTACAGGTAGAAGCTTGTCGAGGTATACAACATCGACAACCTTGAGTCTGTTCCACTCAAGTCTACTGAACGAGGCGATGGCGGCGATAGGGCCAAATGACAGGTGTGCCGAGCAGACACGAACTCGCACTCCAACTGGCAAATGCGTGCGATTTTGCGTCTGCTCGCGAAGGGATGCTATCGAACATATGATCGAACCGTGGCTGATCTCGCATCCATCGGGTACAACGGCCAGCCGCTCCGATCGCCGTTTCGGCCACTGCACCCGCCGGTGCCGGTCCTGGTGGACCTGGCAGTGCTATTCCCCCGCCAGCCGCACCGGGCCGGCCGCTACCACCCACGCGGGCTGCAGATGCACCGGATCACCAGCGGTTGGCTGCGCTGCTGGGGCCTCTGCGAACAGGGCGACTGGTGGGGCCTGGTCAGCTACGACGTGGTCTACGGTTCTGACCGCAGAACAGTGACGCATTGGGTGCCGGCCTGGACCCTCCGCCGGGCACCGGACTAAGTTTCACGCGTGGGCAACGTGGGGGCCAGCCTGGCTGAGGTGACGCCCCTGGCCCTGATCATCGCGCTCTCGCCGTTCACCATCATCCCGGGCATCCTGGTTCTGCACACGTCGCGACCGCGACCAACGAGCCTGGCGTTCCTGGCAGGTTGGGTGTTCGGCATCACCGCCATCACCGCCGCCTCCACTGCCGCGTCAGACCTGGGCTCGGGTGACTCCCCCGCCTGGGCACCGTATGTGCGCATCGCCGTCGGCATCGGACTGATCGCCCTTGGCCTTTACCGGTGGCTGAACCGCCACAACTCTGCCCATACCCCGCGATGGATGCGGTCCATGGGATCGCTGCAACCCCCCCGGGCATTCCTTGCCGCGATCGCACTCACCGTGGTCAATCCCAAGGTGCTCCTGCTGTGCGTCGCCGCCGGAACCGCGATCGGCACGAATGACCTCAGCCTCCCCGAGACCTGGGCGGCCGCATTCACCTTCACCGCCATCGCCGCGTCCACCATCGCCCTGCCGGTGCTGGGCTGCCTCGTCGCTGGGCCGCGCCTAGAGGAACCACTGGACAAACTTAAGACCTGGATGGAGGACAACCACGGCGGCCTGATCGGCGCGATCCTGGTCATCATCGGCCTGGCACTGCTGTACAAGGGAATTCATGCCCTGGCATGACGGCCGGGATCAAGGTGGCCCGGTCTGCGCCATAGCAAACGCGGGCTACCAATTGCCGGGGCGCAGAACGCGGCGGTCGCAACCAGCCGAGCAGTCAGGCAACCTCGTCGGCGGTTAGAACGACACACCGGCGTTCCACCGCCGGAAAAGCGCCGATTACTTTCGCCCCTTCCGGCATCCCGAGGCGTGGCATGATAATCGCAAAGGAGCGGCGCAAGCATCGCGGGGAAAGGGACTCAGGTCCGGGGGATGACCAAACCTGTTGCGGCTGAGCAGATCGACGCCATCGCCTGGCAGTTCCTGTGTTCGGCGTATACCGGACAGGACTACTGGGACTGGCCGCTGGAACGTCGCATCGACGCCTTTCTCCGACACCACAACCGCCCGGACATCCTCAACAACGGGGCCGCCTACAGCGCGATGCTCGAACGGGTGATGGCGAACTTTCCCCGCGCCCGCCGCGACGGGATGCTCGAGCGGCCCCGCCGCTAAGCGGGGCCCTACCGGCCGCCGGACTTTCGTCACCCGCAGGGCATTCATGGCACAATCCGACCATGGCCCAGCTGCCCTCCGTCGTTCTCAAAGACCCGTCCTCCGCGCTGACAGCGACCTTCGTTCCGTCGGCGGGCATGGTCTGTACCTCGCTGTCCGACGGCGGTGCCGAACTGCTGGGTCAACGACGCGGCCTTCGCGCCTACCTGACCACCGGCAAAACGATGGGCATCCCGATCCTGTACCCGTGGGCGAACCGGCTCAGCGCCAACGGCTACGCGGTCGACGGCGGCGCGGTGACGCTGACCCCCGGAGTCGGCGGAGTGCGCTCCGACGAGCACGGTCTGGTGATCCACGGCGTGCTCGCCGCCTATCCCGGCTGGCTGGTCACCGAGCAGGAGGAGAACCGTTTCGTCGCCGACCTCGACTACGGCGGCCAGCCGCGTCTGCTCGCCAGCTTCCCGTTTCCACATGTGGTCACCCTGGACATCACGCTGGCCGACCGGGCGCTGTCGATTGAGACCACGGTGACCCCGACCACCGCGGCGTCGGTCCCGCTATGTTTCGGGTTTCACCCGTACCTCACCATCCCGGACGTCCCGCGGTCACAGTGGCGCCTGGAGACGCCACCGGTGCGTCACCTGCCGGTGGACAACTGGGGCATCCCGACCGGAGCCACGGAGGAGTGGCCCGCCATGTCGGAGGAACTGGGCGACAGGACATTCGACGACGGATTCGACGAAGTGCCGCCGGGGGCGACGTTCGCCCTCTCCGGCGGGGGCCGCCGCATCGAGGTCATCTTCGACAGCGGCTACCCGGCGGTGCAGATTTTCGCACCCGGCAACGACAGCGTCGTCGGCATCGAACCAATGGCCGCCCCGACCAACGCGCTGCGCAAGGGCGGCTACGGCGTCGCAGTGCCGGGCCGGCCCGCCGTCGCGAAGTTCACCATCCGGGCGGTCTAGCCGGGCGGTTCAGCGACCGCGCCGGGGTTTCCAGACGACCATCGCAGTACTTTTCGGCACCAGGGCCAGTTCGCGGCGTGGCACGGACCGAGAGGCCGCCAGTTCCTCGCCCATCTCGGCGATCCGCGACTGCAGCGCATCCACCTGATTGCTCAATTCGATGATCCGCTTGATCCCGGCGAGGTTCACACCCTCATGTTGGGAGAGCCGCTGAATCTCGCGAAGCAGTATCACGTCGCGTTCGGAATAACGGCGCCCGCCGCCGGCGCTGCGTTCGGGGCTCACCAGCCCGAGGCGGTCATAGGTTCGCAGGGTCTGGGCGTGCATTCCGGCCAATTCGGCGGCAACCGAAATCAAGAAGGTGCGCCCGTCGTCGGAGTCCGGATTCATGGCCGGTTACCCGCCCAACCGGCGCGCGGATTGAAGCCGCTGGAATTTTCGGCTGCGGCATAGGCCTGCAGTGCCTCGAGGGCGTCGCCTTCCAGCGCCGGGGGGACCGCGACTTTCACCGTCACCAGCAGGTCGCCCTTGCCCCCGCCGCGTTTGGGCACACCGCGACCGCGCACTCGAAGGATGCGCCCGTCGGCGGTGCCTTTGGGCACCTTAACGCCGACCTTGCCATCCAGCGTCGGCACCGAAAGCGTAGTGCCCAAGGCTAATTCGGTGAAACTCACCGGCACCGAAACGGTCAGGTCGTCACCGTCGCGGCCGAAGACCTTGTCCGGGCGCACGTGCACGGTGACGTAGAGGTCACCCGACGGTGCGCCGCGCAGACCGGCCTCGCCCTGCCCGGCCAACCGGATCCGCTGACCGTCCTCGACACCTTCCGGGATCCGGACGTTAATGGTGCGGGTTCGCGTCGTGACCCCGGTGCCGCGGCAGTCATCGCAGGGATTATCGATCAGCGACCCGCTGCCACGGCATTCGGTGCAGGGTTCAGAGAATCCAAACGCACCCTGATTGCGGCTGATCACGCCGGATCCGTTGCAGCCGCCGCAGACCTTCGGGCTGGTACCCGGACGCGCGCCGCTGCCATGGCAACTCGTGCACGGCGCCGGACTGGTCAGCCGCAACGGCATCGCCACGCCCTTGGTGGCTTCCAGGAAGTCGAGTTGGGTCTCGGTCTCCAGATCCTGGCCGCGGCGCGGCCGGCTGGGCCGGGGCGCGGCGCCGCCGCGGCCGAACAAACCGCCGAACAGGTCGCCGATATTGGCGCCGCCGTCCTGGCCGGCGGCGCCAAACAGGTCGTTGAGATTGAAGCCGCCTGAGCCGTCATCGCCACCGCTGAAGCCGCCACCACCACCACCGTTGAATCGGCGGCCGAATCCGCCGCCGGCGAACATCCGGCGGGTCTCGTCGTACTCCTTGCGCTTGTCCTTGTCGAGCAGGACGTCCTTAGCCTCCCCGACGGCTTTGTAGCGTTCCTCTGCCGCCGGGTCGTTGGGGTTACGATCCGGATGATTCTCTGCGAGCAGCTTGCGGGCTACCCGTTTGATCTCGTCATCGGTGGCATCGGAGGAGACGCCGAGCGTCTTATAGAAGTCTTTCTCAACCCACTCGCGTTGAACCATCCCAGCGTCACCTCCTCGCTTCGATTACTGATCTGATTGATTACTGATCTGATTCTGGCGGCTCGTCGGCCTCGACGGCGTCGACCACGCCGACGAGTGCATGCCGCAGCACCTGATCCCCCAGTGTGTAGCCCCGCCGCATGACGTGACCGATCACCGGGTTGGAGCCCTCGCCCTCGTGCTGGACGGCCTCGTGCAGCGACGGATCGAAATGCTCACCCTCCAGGCCGAAGGCCGCCAGTCCCATCCCGGTCAGTACCGCCTCGAGTTTGTCGGCCACCGCCTTGAGTGGACCGGATTCCAGATCGCCGTGACTGCGGGCCCGATCCAGGTCGTCGAGAACTGGAAGTAACTGGCTGATCACCACCGCCTTGGCGCGTTCGCCGGCCACCTCATGATCGCGCAGGGCGCGCTTGCGGTAGTTGGCGAAGTCGGCCTGGACCCGTTGCAAGTCGCCGAGCAGTTCGGCGGCCTTGTCAGCCTCCTCCGCCGTCTCCCCGGGGAACGCGCCCGGCGCCGGCCCACTGGTGGCCGGGCCGGAGACATGTCCCGAGTCGCTTCGCTCCTGCCCGCCGGCGTCGCGTACTTCCCCGGTCTGGGGGTCGACGCGGCGTTTGTCGGTGACGGTCACCGGTTCGTCGCGCTCCCGATCCTGATCGGGGTGACTCACTTGGACTCCTGATCGTCCCCGACGACCTCGTCCTCAACGACTTCGGCGTCCACGACATCGTCAGCCGACGATCCGCCGCCGCCGGCGGCCTGCTCCGCTTGGGCCGAGGCGTAGATGGCCTCACCGAGAGACTGACTCTCCCGACCGAGTTTCTCCATCGCCGTCTTGATCGCTGAGATGTCTGAGCCGCCCAGGGCGGTCTTGGCCTCGGTGATCGCGTCGTCGACCTTGGCGAGGGTCTCCTCCGGCACGTTCGCCCCGGCCCCTCCCTCCGAACCGGCGCGCTGTTCGGCGACGAACTTCTCCGTCTGGTAGACCAGCGACTCCGCCTGGTTGCGGACGTCGGCCTCCTCGCGGCGTTTCCGGTCCTCATCGGCGTGCGCCTCGGCGTCCTTGATCATCCGGTCGATCTCCTCCTTGGACAGGCCGGAGCCCTCCTGGATCTTGATCGTGTTCTCCTTGCCGGTGCCCTTGTCCTTGGCCGTGACGTGCACGATGCCGTTGGCGTCGATGTCGAAGATGACCTCGATCTGGGGCACGCCGCGCGGCGCCGGCGGGATACCGGTCAACTCGAAGCTGCCGAGCAGCTTGTTATGGCCGGCGATCTCGCGCTCACCCTGATAGACCTGGATCTGTACCGACGGCTGATTGTCGTCGGCGGTGGTGAAGGTCTCCGACCGCTTGGTCGGAATGGTGGTGTTGCGTTCGATCAGCTTGGTCATCACCCCACCCTTGGTCTCGATACCGAGGCTCAGTGGCGTAACGTCAAGCAGCAGAACGTCTTTCACTTCACCCTTGAGCACACCGGCTTGCAGGGCCGCTCCGACCGCCACCACTTCGTCAGGATTGACGCCCTTATTCGGCTCCTTGCCGCCGGTCATTTCCTTGACCAGATCCGACACCGCCGGCATCCGGGTCGAGCCGCCCACCATCACCACGTGATCGATGTCGGCCACCGGAATTCCGGCGTCGGCGATCACCGACTGGAAGGGCGCCCGGGTGCGGTCCAGCAGATCCTGAGTGATCTTCTGGAACTCCGAACGCGTCAACTGCTCGTCGAGGAACAGTGGGTTCTTGTCAGCGTCGACGGTGATGTAGGGCAGGTTGATCGAGGTGGACTGACCCGAGCTCAGCTCGATCTTGGCCTTCTCGGCGGCTTCGCGCAGCCGCTGCATCGCCATCTTGTCCTTCGTCAGATCGATGCCAGCCGAGGCCTTGAACTTGTCGACGAGCCACTCGACGATCCGGTCGTCCCAGTCGTCGCCACCGAGGTGGTTATCGCCGGAGGTCGCGCGGACCTCGACGACGCCGTCGCCGATTTCCAGCAGCGACACATCGAAGGTGCCGCCACCAAGGTCGAACACCAGGATGGTCTGTTCCTTGTTGCCCTTGTCCAGGCCATAGGCCAGGGCGGCAGCGGTGGGCTCGTTGACGATCCGCAGCACGTTCAAACCGGCGATCTGGCCGGCCTCCTTGGTGGCCTGACGTTGGGCGTCGTTGAAGTAGGCGGGAACCGTGATCACCGCGTCGACGATGTCCTCGCCGAGGTAGCTTTCCGCGTCGCGCTTAAGTTTCTGCAGCGTGCGAGCGCTGATCTCCTGAGCGGTGTAGTCCTTGCCGTCGATCTCGACGGACCAGTCGGTGCCCATGTGACGCTTGACCGACCGGATGGTGCGGTCGACGTTGGTGACCGCCTGGTTCTTGGCGGGCTGGCCGACCAGCACCTCGCCATTGCGCGCAAAGGCCACCACCGACGGTGTGGTGCGGGATCCCTCGGAGTTGGCGACGACGACAGGGTCGCCACCCTCGAGAACCGCGACGACGGAGTTGGTGGTCCCGAGGTCGATTCCGACCGCACGAGCCATGTTGTTTTCCTCCTGCTAGATGTGTTTGCGATACGACCGATCTGAGCGAACCGGACTCAAGCTTGCTGGCGGACGCGGATGCTGTCAACCAATAGTTGAGTCTGGTCGGCTCAGGTTGTCGATAAGCGTAACTGAGGTCATCTGCGATTTGTTCCCAGCATGTCCATTCTTGTTCCCAGCATGTCCATTCGCACTGCTCAACAGGTAGGCTCGGATCGCAGGATCAATTCCGCGGGAGTCCGGGGCAACCGGTCTGAGAAGGCGACACACCGCGTCGCCGACCGCCAAACCGTCCGGGTAATGCCGGGCAGGGAGCGCTAAACATGACTGTTCTCTTCACGGTATGGGGTTACGACGTCACGGCTATCGAGTTCGCCTCGGTGGTCCTGGCCTTTCTGGCTATTGGCCTTGGCATCCGCGGGACACGCTGGACCTGGCCCTTCTATTTCCTGTCGAGCCTGCTCTACGGGTGGCTGTTCGTGGAGTTCGACCTCTTCGCCTCCGCAGCGATGCAATTGATCTTTATGGCTGCGGCGATCTGGGGTTGGTTCTCCTGGGGCCGTGAGGGCGTCCGAACGCCGAGTCGGCTCGCTGCGGCGACGCGGATCCGCGGACTCGTCGGGGCCGCTGTCCTGTGGGTTCTGGTGGTGCCGTTGCTGGCGAGCGTGGGCGGCGCAGCGACCTGGGGGGATGCCTTCATGCTGGTGGGGTCATTGGCCGGGCAGCTGCTGATGGTCCTGCAGAAAACCGAAACCTGGCCGGTGTGGATCGTGGTGAACAGCGTCGGCGCGGTTCTCTACTTCAGCCAGGGCCTGTACTTCACGTCGTTGTTCTACGCGGTCCTGATCCTGATGGCCGTCGCCGGCTGGCGGGCGTGGTCATCCCGCAGCCCGGCCACGACGGTCGCGTCGCCAGCGCCCGCCGGTGCCTGACCCGGCCGCCGGCCTGATCGGCGTCGTCGGCGGGGAATCAACCGGGAAGTCGACGTTGGTGGCGGCACTCGGGATGCGGCTGCCGGCGATTGTCGTGCCCGAGTACCTGCGGACCTGGGTAGAGCACCATCGCGGACGGGTGCCCCAGCCCGGCGAACAGGCCGAGATCATGACCGCACACCGGGCGGCGGAGGTGTCGGGGATGCTGGAGGCGGAGCGCTCAGGGCTGTCCTGGGTGGTCTCCGACAGCGGTCCGCTGATGACGGCCGTGTACAGCATCCAGTACTACGACGACCCCTCGCTGCTGCCCCTGGCTATCGAATGGACGGCGCGCAACGACCTCATCCTCTGGTGCCAGGACGACTTTCCCTGGCAGCCCGACCCCCAACGCGACGGCTCGCATGCTCGCGCCACATCCCAGCAACTGCTCGCCGAGATCTTCGCCGCGCACCCCGAACTGCCGATGCTGGAAGTCCGCGGTGCGTTCGATGAGCGCGTCGAGACCGTCCTGGACACGGTCCGCCTCGGCCGGGCCGGGTCGGATTGACGGCGCGATCTCACAGGGGTGCGGAGGCTATAGGGGCGCGGACCGCATGGGCTCGATCGAAAAGTCAGCCCGCACTTGCTCGAGTGGCAGGTGTGCGATCGCAAGATGATCCACCTGACTGAGATCGACCGTGCATTTCGCCCCTCGCTGCAGACCTT
>Ga0247839_1000954_pt1 | contig 50541 bp, 34 predicted proteins | sample LaCruzMarch2015__6_FD_192405 | JGI IMG/M metagenome (GOLD analysis project Ga0247839, IMG submission 192405) | Freshwater microbial communities from meromictic Lake La Cruz, Castile-La Mancha, Spain - LaCruzMarch2015_16m | ecosystem: Environmental > Aquatic > Freshwater > Lake | place: Spain... | reverse complement strand
TTTCCAATCACCAGTACCTTCATCAGACCCTTTCCAAAAGTAGGACAGCCATCCTGGCTGTCTAGACAGGCTGGAAGCCCGTCCTACGTTTTCTGTTCGTTGCGAGGCGCACATTTAGCCTGAATTCCAAGGTTTGGACAAGCTTCGGACGGGAAGTTTTACAGAAGGGAACGAAAGTCAGCGAAATGTAACGTCCTCGTTGAGGCCGCGGCGCAGATCCTGAACCAAATAGCCCCTGACGTTTGTTTGGAGGTTCCTATTTGTTTTCTTTATTCTCGAAAACGACACCCGCAAACAATGACAATATCAGCAGGTTGCCAAGAGCAATGCTACCGAAAACATGCTTAAAGTATTCGAGCCAGGCCAATGTTAACGGCGAGAACTCCATCGAAGTGGATGCGATCAGGATCTTGCAGGTGCCGTTTGCCAGCAAGAAACAACCGGCCAACGCGGAACCGATCCTGAACCGCGGGTGACTCATGGCCTTGCACCACCGAGAAGGCGCGCCCAACCAAGGAGTAAGGATGAGGAACAGCCCGCCAGCGATCGGAATAACAATGTGAATCAGTTTTTCCATAGTTCCATTTTTTCCTTCCAGCGGTTCATCAGGCAGAAAATTTAGCCGAACTCCAAATCTCGAACACGGGATGTTTTTAGCAGGGGCGGGCAGAAAGGGCAACCGCCCTTGCCGATTTGCTTCACAGATTCAGCGGCTACGGCGAGTCATGAAATCCTTTTGGGTCTTTATTGAAACGTAGACGCGGTGTCCTCACCGCGTTTTCTTTGCGTGCGGAACGCGGTGAGGACACCGCGTCTACGGTAACAAGACTCGCCCCCGCTGAAAGATCATGAGGTTGCGGGTGTAGAAGTTGGCGACACCGGCGGCGGTCCAGGCGGATTGCCAGTCGGCGATAGTTTTTTCCGCGAGCTGGAATCCGTGGACTTTGAACAGTTCTGTCCAGTATTCCGGCGGCTGTTCGTTGAGGTGGCCGATTCCGCCTTGTCCGGGATGCGCGGCGGTAAAGATGACGGCCGGCGCGAGCGAGCAGAGCAGTTCGACGTAGCGGTCGGACACCGATTTCGGCAGGTGTTCGGCGGTTTCCATGCTGACGGCGATATCGAACCGTTCGCCGCCGGACCAGCGTTCGGTGGTGATGTCGAATTTGCGGACGACGAGTCCGCGGGCGCGGGCGATGTCGAGTCCGGCTTCGGCCGCGTCGAGTCCGATTAGGTGGCGGACGCCGAGTTTACGCAGGCCGACGAGCAAGGCGCCGGAGCCGCAGCCGACGTCGATGGCCGATGCCGGATGAAAGGTTTCTACGATGGAGGTCGCCATTTGCGGGACGCTTTTGCGGGCATAGGGTTCGACCAGCGTTTGGTAGTAGCGAGCCGAGTAGATGTCGTCGCGGTCGCCGACCTTTTCCATGACCCGGATAGCAAGGTCGCGGAGCGGGCCGGTTTCGCGCAGCGATTCCGGCAGGATATGGCAGACCCGCTTCAGGATGGTGAAGAGTTTCGACATCGGCTACAGTTTACAGGAAATCCTCTGTGCGGCAAGCTTCCGCCTTCGCGCTAAAAGCTTCGGAGGGCACGGCAAGGCTACGGCGGACCCGCTGGACAGGGCGCGGGCAAACGGGTAGCCTGCGTCGGATGAAAAAAACCTGGTGCAGAGATGACCTGATTCACTTTAAGCCGAAGCACGATGTGCTGGTCGCCATCGACTCCGACGGCTGTGTATTCGACAGCATGACGATCAAGCAGCGGATTTTTCATACCGGCATTATCCAATTCTGGAGCCTCGAAGCAGTCGAGTCCGAATTCCGGAAGGTGGCGGAATGGACGGCGCTTTATTCGCCGTGGCGCGGACTTAACCGCTTCGAACTGCTGCTGAAGATTCTGCAAGGCGTCTCAAAATATATTCCGGCTTGTACGAATCTGCCATCGACGGATGCTCTGGAGGCGTTTGCCAAATCCGGTGTTCCGCTGAGCGCGGACGAGCTGGCGAAACGGATTGAACGGACCGGCGATCCGGAGCTGAAGCGGGCGCTGGCGTGGAGCCGGGCGGTGAGTAAAGAGATTGCGGCAGTTCCGCAGATGCCGGTGTTTGACGGAGTTTCGGACGGACTCGAAAAAATCCGTACGACGGCAGATTCGATTGTAGTTTCACAGACCGACGAGGCGGCGCTGGTACACGAGTGGCGTAACGCCGGTCTCGAAAAGTTTGTCGATGTCATTGCCGGAGCGGAACTGGGATCGAAGATCGAGTCGCTCGCGACGGCGATGAAAGGGCGTTACGCGCCGGAGAAAACGGTGATGGCTGGCGACGCGCCGGGCGATCTGGAAACCGCCCGCGCTGTCGGCTGTTTGTTTTTTCCGATTATTCCGGGCGACGAACCGGCGAGCTGGGTAGAATTACGTGAAGAAGCGTTGCCGCGTGTCTTGAGTGGAACTTTTGCCGGTGAGTATCAGCAAAAATTGATCGCACGGTTCAATACGGTTCTCTCTGAAGTTCCGCCTTGGGCGAAATAATTTAATAAGGTTGCGCCGCGCGGCGGGAGTTCTCTATTGTTCAGCAGATTTCCGAAGGCAACTTCGATAAGGAAAACCAATGAATTTTGTTCATATCTCCCTTTGGGCCGCTGTAGTCGGCTGGCTGATTGCGCAAACGACCAAGATGATCATTTGTCTGGTGGAAAGCCGTCGCCTGAACTTCCGTTATCTGGTGAGTACCGGCGGGATGCCGAGCGCCCATTCGGCGATGGCCAGCGCGGTGGCGACAACAATCGGTATGACGGAAGGATTTAATTCGCCATTGTTCACGCTGGGGTTCTGTTTCGCCGCCGTGATCATGTTTGATGCGCAGACGGTGCGCGCCGCGGCCGGCAAGCAGGCGCAGTTGCTGAATCAGATCGTGGACGAGCTGTTTAAAGAGCATCACCTGTCAGAGGTTAAGCTGAAAGAACTGCTGGGCCACACGCGTCTGGAAGTATTCTTCGGCATGCTGACCGGGATTTTTTCGGCGCTGGCACTGCTCCGTTTTTTCCCGGCATAAAAAAAGCCCCCGCCGAAGCGGGAGCTTTTCGTGTGAACCAACCCGAACTTAGGCCGGATTGATCGCGCTCATCGGGCAGGTCGATGCGCAAGCGCCGCAGTCGGTGCAGCTGCCGGCGTCGATAACATATTTGCCGTTACCTGCGCTGATTGCTTCTACCGGGCAGGAACTTTCGCAAGCGCCGCACATTGAGCAGTCATCAGAAATTACATAAGCCATGATTCTTCTCCTTGTTTAATCGCAGGCCCGTCTGCCTGCTTTTGATGGCGGGGAAGCTAACACCTTCGTCCGGTGAGTTCAAACCGGAAACCGAACGGACTTTTGGCAGCGTCAGGAGCCTAATCGTCGTCCGTATCGGCCGGCAGGACAGGGTGTTCTCCGGAGAGTTCGACTTTTTCAATTTTTCCAAAACGGCTGGTGATTTTGCGGGCCGAGGTCTGCACGTCATCAACGTCTTTGTGAGCCTGGCCGATATGCGCGGCCAGCTTGTCCATCCGGTCCTGAAAACGGCTAAAGTCCTGCGCCAGAGCCACCAGATGTTCTTTGATGAGGTGCACCTGCTGACGGGTCGCGGAATCTTTCAGTACCGCGCGTGCCGTGGTGAGGACTGCCATCATAGTGGTCGGAGAAGTCATCCAGACGCGGGCCCGTTGCGCTTCTTCGACGAGATCCGGATAGTGTCCGTGGATTTCGGCGAAGATCGCTTCGGCCGGAATAAACATCATGGCGCCGTCGGAAGTCGTGCCGGGAATGATGTATTTTCCGGCAATGTCTTTGATGTGTTTTTTGATGTCCTGCCGGAACTGACGTTCGGCGGCGGTACGGTCGGCGTCGCCCAGCGACAGATCGGTCATACGCTGGTAGCCTTCGAGCGGAAATTTGGAATCGATGCAGATGGTGCCGGTCGGTTCGGGAAGAAACAGTACGCAGTCGGCGCGCACACCGTTTGGAAAAGTGTGCTGAAGGGAATAACTGTTTTCGGGCAGCATGTTCGAAATCAGCGCGCTGAGCTGTACCTCGCCGAAAGCGCCGCGCGAACGTTTGTCAGAAAGCACCTCTTGCAGGCTGACGACATTTTCAGTGAGTTTATCGATTTTCTCCTGAGCCTTGTCGATCAGTGCCAGTCGCTTGAGTACATCGCCGAAAACCGTGGTGGTATCCTTGAATCCCTTCTCCAGCCGTTGTTCAACCTTTTCGCCGATCTGGTCGAGCCGCTGATTGTTGGAGGCCACTAGTTTTTCGATTTGCGACTGAACCGCTTCTTCGCTTTTGCGGGCACGGGCGTCTATCTGTTCGGTCAGTGTGTTGAGGCCGCTCGTAAGCATCTCCAGTCGCGTATCCTGACGGGTATTTCCGTGAAGAGCCATGCCGAGCTGGACCAATACCAGCACGGCGAGCAGTGACAAAAGAATCAGAATAAAAATTTCCATAAAAAGCCTCCGACCAGACCTTGGGTAGCGGCCCGCAGTGCTTGACACTTTACGCAGGTCATCCAATACTGCAAACGTTTTATGTTAAGACCGGAACGTATAAAGTCATGAAATTCTTCCGCAAAAAAAACGCCCGACCGACCAAACCCAGCTCACGAACTGCACAGTCTAATTCCGAACAAAGCTTTTATTCGCAGCACGTTGGAGAAACCCCGTTAGATGAATATTCTGCCGGCCCGGTCGGATATCAGACTCATCGTACTTCGAGGCATAGTCCAGCTCGCCGCCGCGAAAGCAGTAACCGCGCAAGTAGCTGGGCGATTGCTCTTCTCCTGCTCCGGACGGGTTTAATCATCGCATTGCTGGTCGGTGGGTTTGTCGTGCTGAAACTGGTGCTGGAGCGTGCGGCCAAACCGACAGAGAAACAGCAGCAAAAGTGGGAAGCTAACGCGACCCGGATGGACTCCGGGGCTGCTTCTGTCGCGGAGACCGTTCCTTCGGAGCTGGTCGTCAGTGCGGCGCTGATTGGGCAGCGGCTGGAGCAGTGGGAGCAGACCGAGCGGCACTTGCGTTCGGCGGAGGCGCTAACCCGCCGGGGGATAAATGAAGAGGCCGCTCAACGACTGGAGCAGGCTTTACGCCTCACCCCGAATAACCAGGAAGCGCAACAGATGCTGGCCGATATTTATATGCAGCAGGGGCGCTATGCCGAGGCGGTTCCATTGTGTATCCATCTGCTCGATCAGGACAGCCGGCAGCCGGAGCTTCAAATGAATCTGTTGCGGGCATTACAGGCGAGCGGACAAATTGAGGCCGGTTTGGCACTGGCCGACCGCATACTTCTGAATCAGCCGAATAATCAGGCGGTGCTTGCCATCGCCGCTGCGGGGCAGATTAAGCAGGGGAATCAGGCGGCGGCTTTGTCGCTGTTCGAACGGATACTGGCAAACGATCCGAAAAACAAGGACGCGCTGGCCGGTTGCGCAAAAGGATACCTCGAACAAAAGGATACTCAAAAGGCGATTCCATATTATCTGGAACTGGCGCGGCTTGATTCGAAGCCTGAGCACTATCAGGCGCTTGCCCGCTGTTATGCGCAGCAGAATGAAGCGGGCAAAGCGGTTGTCTTGATGGGGCAGGCGGCCAGTCTGTTCAGTGAAGCTGCTGTTTCTCCCTGGCTGAAGGATACGGTTTTTGACCCGATCCGTGAAACGGTAGAGTTTCGTTCCTTTGCCGACCGGGTTGTCGGTGTAGAGACCCGCCGGGCCATCGAAGCCATTAATAAACGCGAGGCTGAAAAAACAACGCCTGCGGCGCTGGGCGGCGAGATGGCGTTGCCTAAAGCTGATCTAGAAGCTTTGCGGCCCAAAAAATAACAGAATGCCCGGAATGATTTTGGCTCAACAGGTGCGGCGCCCGCTGGTCGGAGTCGCCCTATCCATTGCCGCAGGTCTTTATATTCAGAGATGTGTCGACGGCGCCCCTTTATTCCTGCTCTCCATGGCGGCCTTTTTTCTGGCCGTCGCCTGCTGGACGGTTCTGCGCCGCCGGACGGCGCTGTTGATTTATATCGCCTGCGGGGTGCTTGCCGCTACACACAGCGCTATCGAAGAAATGCCATCCTTCTCCCGTGCGGCGCTGCCGGTTTTCGAAGTGAGTTCCCACGAGCAGGAACTGACCGGTACGGTCGAAGATGAGCCGGCTGTTTCCGGCGCCGACGGAACCGTCTCTTTTTTATTTCGCGTAGCAACGGTGCATCGCGGAGACGAGCAGCTTCCGTCCGATGCGGTATTAAAGGTTTATCTGAAAGATTCTGCCGCACCGGTTCGGTTCGGCGAACAGTGGCGGTTAAGAGGGCGTTACACTGGCTATGAAAGACCGCGCGGCGGTGCCGACGGATTTCTGAGCGTTTCCGGACCGGGCGCATGCAAAATCAAAGAAGCCGGAAGGTCGCTGGCCAGCCTGTGTTATGAAATCCGCCGCCGCGCCGCTGCACTGCTCCGGTTGGGTGTCGAAGCCTTTCCGGAGCAGACGCAACTGTTACACGCAATGCTGCTGGGATACCGGCAGGCCATTCCGCCGGAGCTCTATCAGATATTTACCCGCACCGGAACGCTGCACATCTTCGCTATTTCCGGTCAGCATGTTGTGATTCTGGGGGCAATTTTTATTGCGGGGTTGAAAATTTTCGGCATAGCCCGTCCTCGTTGGGGATTGCTGCTGCTTCCGGTCCTTTTCCTTTATATTTTCACCACCGGATTGCAACCAAGTGCTTTGCGCGCTCTTGCTATGGCGGCGGTTTTCTTCGTTGCGCCGCTGGCCGGACGCCGTCCCGATGCCGTATCCTCCATTGCGCTGGCCACAATTCTGTTGCTGACATTTCAGCCCGCCAACATTGGTGACCCGGGATTTCTACTGTCGTTCGTTGTGGTTTGCGGACTCATCATCGTGAACGGTTGGGCTGTACGGCAAGTTAACGGGCTGCGTCTGGCTGGTTGGGAAGAGCCGCTTCGGCGGCTTAGCGGGCCGCATCCGGCGGCCTTGCTGCTGCGTAATACCGGATTGCTGATGCTCACTTCGCTGGCGGCCTGGCTTTTTTCCGCACCGATTACCGCGTGGTTTTTCAACACCCTTTCGCCGGTTGCGCTGATCGGCAATCTGGCGGTTATACCGCTGACGTTCATGGTGATGCTGGCCGGATGTCTTGCTGTGCTGAGCGGGGCATTATATTTTCCTTCGGCGGCGGTGCTTTTTAATCAGGCGAATCTGCTGTTGATCGATCTGCTGATATGGATTGTCCGCCGGCTGGCCGCGCTACCCGGTGCCTGTTGTGCGGTGCGTGCGCCCTCTGCGCTGGCAGCCGGCCTTTGGTACGCCGGGCTGATTTTATTTTTTACCGGCCCGGTTCGCTGGCGGAAAGGCGCGCTGTTGCTGGTGTTGATGTCTATATTGCTTTGGAGTACAGAACGTCTTGAACTGTCCCGCGATATAAAAATTATACGCGAAGGCAATTCAGCGTTGGCAATGCGGTTGCCTGAAAACCGGTGGGTATTGGTAACGGACGGCAACCCGTTTAATACGATGCGCACAACCCGTCTTTTGCAGAAAGAGGGGATTAACCGGCTGTCTGCTTTAGTTGTAAGTGATGCGCGGGCAGATGCCGGAGCAATCCGGCAGTTTCATGAACTATTTCGTCCGCAACAAACTTTGACGGATGGCGGCAAAGAGGAGTTCTCTGCGGGCAAGGGAAGCGTTCGTGTTTCGCTGAGCCGGTAACTTCACCGGCCTTTTTCGAGCGATACGTGTGCAATTTCAAGCTGATCAATCAGCGTTTTAAATTCGCCGGTACTGCGCACCGTATTGAACTCGTCGCGGCTCATCCAGGCCAGCGCCAGCCCCGGGTCAACCAGCTGAATGCCGCGCTTCAGCGCCTCAATAGCCTTACCTTGCTGTCCGTTCTGTACCTGAACCTGTGCCAGCAGGAAGTAGATCGGCGCAACATCGGTCACTTCTTGCGTCAATTTGGTCAGGAACTCCGCAGCTTCTTTCCATCGGCCAAGCTTGGTCAGATAGAGCGCGTAGGTCTGCATGGTGTCCAAATCGTTTGGTTGCAGATCGATATATTTTTCAAAATTATAAATCGCATCATTGTCGCGCTTCATCTTCCGATAGAGCACGGCCATATTTTTGTAACAGAGGGGACTTTCAGGCCGCAGCTCGTGCGCCCGCTTCAGACACTTCTCGGCCTTTTCATACTCTTCCGTACCGATGTAGGCTGCGCCCAGATTAGCGACGGTATCAAATGTCTCTTCCTCCTGCTGCGCTTTTTCCAAATGCATTACGGCCTGCGGATATTCTTCGCGCTTGAGACGAAGCATTCCCAAGGCGAGGTGCAAGCCCTCGATGTCCGGATAAATATTTACAACCTTCTGAAAGTGTTCCAGCGCCTGTTCCGTCGCGTTAATCGACAGCGCCTGCTGTCCCATAATGATATGATAAGCGGCATTCTTCACCCATTTGGTTGAAAGCGGCTTTGGACCCGGCTTTCCGTCAGATTCTGCCTGTGCGACCGTCAGCTGATAATCCATCACCCAAAGGGATTCGGCCGGTAGTGAATGGCGGGGAATATAGGGTTTTTCTGCGGTGCGGGCTTTCACAGAAGGTCTGTGTTCGCTTAAAAAATCATGGATGATTACGGCAATCAGGGCAACGGAAAGGATGATCGCCAGTGAACCGAAAAAAAATGACGCTATCCGGCTACGCCGCAGATCGTGCTGGCGTGTCTCGAGCTGCTCTTGTTCGATCTGCGGAGAAAAATCTTTCTCGAAATCGTGATTACTGCCTTGGTAGATGTCCCGGATTTCGTTTTTTTTCTTATGCATGAGCGGCTCCTCGTGCTTTTCGTTCCGGCAGAATCTGGGGTAAGTGACGGGATTCGAACCCGCGACATTCAGAATCACAATCTGACGCTCTAACCAACTGAGCTACACCTACCATCATTTGAGCGCGGTAGAGTAATGAAAAATCTATGGAAAGCAAAATATATCTGACCGTTTTAATGTGTGGATTCACCCTTCGTATCAAGATTCGTTGAAAGTGATACCGCCGCCAGTTCGAGCCGGTATAAAAGCGCCTCATAGGCTTCAGTGCGGGCTATCTTGTCAAAAACACGATCATGCATTTCCACGATCGTCTGCCGCGGGGTAATAAAGTGTGCCGCTTCCTGCAGATTGCGAACTGCGAGCTCGGCATCGTCGTCCTGCGCGGCGGTTTTTGCCAGCAGTAGACAAACCGACAGGGGATCCGCGCCCTTAAGCTGTTCGAGAAACTCAATCGCGGCGCGAGATCGACCGGTCGATGTGAGGTAGGCAACATAGTTTTTAATCAGCGACGTATCTTGTGGAGTAAGTAAAAAACATTTTTCAAAAGAAGCCATAGCCGCATCGGTGCGTCCGGTTTTCTGATACAACAGTGCAAGGTTTTTGTGGCATCCGGCGAGTTCCGGCTGCTGTTGGATCGCCTGCTGCAGGAGGGCTTCCGCCTGAACGTAATTTTCGACGCCCATGTAGGCAACGCCCAGATTGTTAAGCACGTCAATAGAAGGCTGTTCCTTCAATGCTTTTTGTAGCTGATCAACAGCCTTTTCGAAATACTGACGTTTCAAATAAATCTCACCCAGACGGCCGTGGATTCCGGTTGTCGAAGGAAAGGTGTCAACAGCCTCTTCAAGATGATCTTGCGCGGCATCCAGCTCGTCCAGCCGGAGCGCCTGCTCGCCCATAATGATGTGATATGCTGCGTTTTTTACCCACTTTGTAGAAAAAGGTTTTGGGCCGCCCGACTCGCCGTTTTCCGCCAGAGCCGCCGCTTGACGGTACTCCAAAGCCCACTGTTCGTCTTCCGGCAATGCATAGGCGGCGACGCGTTGTATTTTTCCTTTCACAGGTTCCATCGGCGCCGCTTTGAATAGGAACTCTTTCGCGATGGTGGTAACCAGAAAAGCCGCCAGGACGAAGACGAATAGACCGACGGATATATTAAAAATAAACTGGCGGCGCATTTCCCGCTCGATAAGCTCCTGTGTTTTCCATTCCGGATCAGGTTCCGGTTTTGGATCTTCGGACCGGTAAATATCCCGGATATCTGTATCGTTTTTTTTCATGATCTCAGAACCCGCTTATTAAGAGAAGTAGAGCGGAAGGCAGAGTAATCAAGGTGTGCGAAAAGACAAGCCGCATTCAGACGCGATATTCCTGTCTTAACGCGGCGTCGGCCAGAACCAGTGCGGCCATGGCCTCCACGATCGGAACCGCGCGCGGCAATACGCATGGATCGTGGCGCCCCTTGGCTTCGAGCGTAATGTTTCTCCCATCAAGGCCGACGGTCTGTTGCGGCTGTCCGATGGTCGCCACCGGCTTGATCGCAATCCGGAACACGATCGGCTCGCCGTTTGTAATTCCGCCCTGCACGCCGCCGCTGAAGTTTGTTTTTGTTCCCAGACGCGTGCCTTTTTGAACAAAGGCATCGTTGTGTTGTGATCCGCACATCAGCGTGCCGGCAAACCCGGAGCCGATTTCAAAACCCTTTACCGCCGGAATCGAAAGCATCGCCTGCGCCAGCATGGCCTCCAGCTTATCAAACACCGGTTCGCCCAGTCCGGCGGGAAGACCGCGGCAGATACAGGTAATCGTACCGCCCAGCGAATCTTTTGCGTCGCGCGCCTTTTCGATCGCGGCAATCATCCTCTGTGCTGTCTCTATATCCGGGCAGCGCACTAGATTGGCATCCACCAGCTCGCGCGTTAGGCCTTCGGCGGCGATTTCCGGCGCGGTAAATTTTCCAACAGAACTTACATAGGCAACAAGCGCAACATCGCCGAAGCGTGTCTTTAACCACTTTTCAGCAATGGCACCAGCCGCCACGCGGCCGATCGTTTCGCGAGCGCTTGCCCTTCCGCCGCCGCTGGATGCTTTCACGCCGTACTTCATCAAATAGGTATAATCCGCATGTGACGGCCTCGGTACCGCAGACATATCGCCGTAATCGCCGGGGCGCTGGTCACGGTTGTTCACCGAAATAGCGATCGGCGTTCCGAGCGTGATCCCGTTTTCCGTGCCGGACAGAATTGTTACCTGATCGGCCTCGTCGCGTGGGGTGGTGAGTGCGCTCTGGCCGGGTCGCCGGCGGTTGAGCTGCGGCTGAATATCCGCTTCTGTCAGCGGCAGGTTAGAAGGACATCCGTCCACAACTGCACCGACGGCTTTGCCGTGTGATTCGCCGAACGTTGTAACTCTGAAAAGTGTACCGAATGTACTGCTCATGACCGTTCTCCGGGGAAGCTTTTAAATACTGGAACGGTTTATACACCCTTTTTCCAAACATTGGAAAAAATTCCGCAGTTTTTCGGCTGAAGGTAAACGGGCTGGTCAAGCGCACGGATTATGCGCAAGGCGGCGGCGGATCCAGCTTGTGGTTAGGGTGAAGATGCCGCCCAGACCGAGCAGGCCAATGGCCGCCGGCTCCGGAATAGCCGTATATTCATAGACCACTTTTACGGAAAATTCTCCGACAGGCAAAGTATTATTCGGACTGGACTCCACTCCGGTCCAGGTCGTGATTGCGGCGGAGATATCCGAATTAATAGTGGCCGTGAAATTTTCGTTTCCTATGTAGTCTGTGAACGCATTATTGGTGACATAACCGCCGGCCATCGTATTGAGTGTCCCTGGCAACCATCTGCCATAGTCAGCTCCGCCTGTGTTGAATTGGCCGGTTGCGTCGCCGTCATCTTTAGCGAGACTGAATTGGTGAAAGGAAAAAATATTTAAATCACTGCCGTCTGCGCCAATGCCGGTTCCTTCCAGCCCCACACTCACGAGGAGGGACAAAACATCAAGCGAGATGGTAACAGTTGGTTTTTTTAAGACGGTTAAATCGTTATCGAATGCATAGTCAGTACCGTAAAGTGCTGTTCCAAATTCGATATAGATGCCGGTTAGTGTACCAAGGCTTGAGTCGAACTTGGCCAAAGATACGGTGGCGTCTTCGAGCGGGTTCATTGTAGCGGTGGCGACGTTAGTCACCATCTCTGCACGGAGTTGCAATGTGGCAACAAGCAGAAACACAGACAGAATTGAGGCCGTTTTCATTTTCAGGTTATTCAAATACAGCTCCGCAGTTGCTCACACCTTACCAGGGCAGCACGCGGAGTAGACCACGGCCAGAAACGCTGAGGCAAGATGTACGGCGCAATCGCCGGATGATCTTTTTGTAAGGGAGCCCACTACAGTTGTCATGACGGACGAACTTTGCTTTCATCTGATTGTCAGTAGAAGCGCTCGCAAAGTTTTTTGCGGGCACTTATGCTGGCTTAAACAGAAAGAGGCCTCTGATGAGTAAAAAAGCTGACATTGGACTGATCGGGCTGGCGGTGATGGGTGAGAATCTGGTGCTCAACATGGAGAGCAAAGGATTCACCGTGGCGGTATTCAACCGTACAGTGGATAAAGTGGATGCGTTCATTGCCGGCCGCGGGGCCGGTAAAAAGTTTATCGGATGCCACAGCATCGAAGAGCTCTGTAAAAATCTCGACCGACCGCGCAAAGTGATGATGCTGGTCAAGGCCGGTCAGGCGGTAGATGACTTCATCGAAAAGGTTATTCCGTTTCTGGAGGCAGGCGACATTATCATCGATGGCGGCAACTCGCATTTCCCCGATACTGTTCGGCGGGTTAAATATGTTGAAAGCAAAGGACTGTTCTATATCGGCACCGGCGTCTCCGGCGGCGAAGAAGGTGCGTTGCTCGGTCCATCTATTATGCCCGGCGGTTCACCCGCCGCGTGGCCGGCCGTAAAACCGATTTTCCAGAAAATATCTGCCCATACCGAGGCCGGGGAGCCTTGTTGCGAATGGGTCGGTGAAGGCGGTGCGGGTCATTTTGTAAAGATGGTGCACAACGGCATCGAATACGGCGATATGCAGATGATCTGCGAAACTTACCAAATGATGAAGGATGGTCTTGGCCTGTCGAATCAGGAGATGTACGGAGTATTCAAAGAGTGGAATAAAGGCGAACTCGACTCCTACCTGATTGAAATCACCCGCGATATTCTCGGTTATAAAACCACGCACGGCGAACAGGTGCTGGATTCGATTCTCGATGCCGCGGGCCAAAAGGGAACTGGCAAGTGGACTGCTGTTGCAGCGCTCGATGTCGGTCAGCCGCTGACCCTGATCGGCGAGGCGGTTTTTGCCCGCTGCCTTTCTTCTATTAAGGAAGAGCGTGTGGCGGCTTCAAAAATTTTGAAAGGACCGGGCGTAAAATTTAACGGGAATAAGGCGGCGATGATCGAAGATCTCAAGCAGGCGCTTTATGCCTCCAAGATCGTTTCCTATGCGCAGGGTTACCAGCTCATGCGCGCCACGGCCAAAGAGTATGGCTGGAAGCTCAACAACGGCGGCATTGCGCTGATGTGGCGCGGCGGCTGCATTATTCGTTCGGTGTTCCTCGGGAAAATCAAAGAGGCGTTTGATACGAACCCCGATCTTGTGAACCTGCTGCTGGATCCGTTTTTCACGGCGGCGGTTACGCAGGCGCAGGCTGGCTGGCGCCGGGCAGTCAGTGCGTCCGCCGAACTCGGCATCCCGATGCCCGCCATCGGTGCGGCGCTGGCCTATTACGACGGATACCGCACGGCACAGCTACCCGCCAACCTGCTGCAAGCCCAGCGCGATTATTTTGGCGCACACACCTACGAACGGATCGATCAGCCGCGCGGCCAGTTCTTTCACACTAACTGGACGGGTCGCGGCGGAGATACTTCCTCTTCGACATATACGGTTTAAGAGGCGACGCGGCCATCCGCCGGTGTGCCCAATGATTGGAAACGGCATGAAGAATGTTCGTTTCGGATATGTTCGTCTCAATTCAGGATTGATACAGTGCGCGCCGCTGAACAGTTTGTTTTAAAAGGAGATCCGACATGAATGCATCGATCCGGTTATTACTTGTCACCGTTTTCACTGCCATAACCAGTTCGCTTTTCGCCGCCGAGGTGCCGTCCGATCAATTCAAGTTTCTCCGTATCGGCGACGTGCAGCCGCGCGGCTGGCTACTGGAGCAGATCCGTATGGATATGACCAATGGCTATGGACCGGTGATGGATAAGATGACCTATCGCATCGAGTTGCCGATTTTCGACAGCTCCAAAAAAACGGAACTCATCAAGCCGAAGATTGGTGCGCCGTGGTGGAACGGTGAGACGACCGGCATCTGGGTTGATGGTCTAATTCGCGCTGCCTATCTTTCCGGCGACGAGGCTTCTAAAAAGCGGGCCGACGAGATTGTCGCGCAGATTCTGGCGATGCAGGATACTGATGGCTATATCGGTATTTATCCGAAGGCGATGCGTTTTGCGTCGCCGATTGATGCGCAGAGCGGCGAGTTGTGGACTCAGGCGTGTCTTTACCGCGGTCTGCTCGCCTACTATGAGCTGACTGGGCGTGAAGATGTGCTGAATGCCGTACAGAAGGCGACAAAACTGGTGCTATCGAAATACGGCCCGGACAGACCGTACTGGCGCGACAGCGTCGGGCGCGGCGGTCCGCCGCACAGTCTGATGTTCATCGACGTTTGCGAGTGGCTGTACCGGCTTACCGGCGACCAGAGCTACGTCGCCTTTGTTAAGTTCATGTATGACGGCTATAACGCGATCCCGGAAGTCCGCGAGTTCGATTCGCTGCTGAAAAACCTTAATGACTTGAACAAACCGTTCAACGGCCACGGTGCGCATACGATGGAACATATGCGGGCACCGCTCTTTCTCGCCTATACGACCGGTGAAGCGAAATACCGTACGGCGGCAGAAAACTTTTTCCCGAAACTCGAACGGCATCTCACCGCCGCTGGCGCGTGTGTCAGCGACGAGGATATTCTTGAGCGAGTCGGCAGTCCCTACCTTGGCAGCGAATATTGCGCGCAGGGCTTTTTGGTGAACACGCTGCAATCCGGCGTGGAAAAAACCCGGAACGTAAAAATGGCCGACGCCCTTGAAGTGCTGACCTACAATTACGCCGAAGGCGCACGGACGAAGGACGGCAAGGGCATCCAGTACTGCTCGCTGGACAACCAGTACGAAGCCACCGTGAAAACCCACGGCAGACGCCTGAAGCTGTCGCCGACGCATGAAGATGTGGCCACCTGCTGTCCGGTCGGCGCGTTGCACTTCTTTCCTTATTTTACCGACGGACTGTGGATGAAGACGGCGGACGGTAATGGTCTGGTAGCGGCGAACTATGCACCGAACGAACTTCAGACGACGATCAAGGATGTGAAGATTCAAATTACATCCGAGACCAGCTATCCGTTTGAAGACGAAATACGGATGACTGTCGTGCCGGAGAAGCCGGTCAAATGCAGTATTCGTCTGCGGATTCCCTCCTGGGCGGGCAGTATGAGTGTCGAAGCGTCCGGTGCGACCGCGGCGGATGATAACGGCTGGCGCGTGCTCACTAAAGAATGGAAAGCGGGTGACCGCATCACGATTTCATTCAAGCCGGACGTTGAACTCAAAAAGATGGCTAACGGTGAAGTGTACTGGAAACGCGGCCCGCTGGTTTATGCGCTGCCGATTCCATCCGAGAGCAATCAGATCAAAACTTATTCGGTGGCGGGATTCGGCGATTACGAATACACGCCTAAAGCCGGTGCGAACTGGGACTACTCCATCGAAGAAAACGGCGAGGCCTTCAAATGTGTTAAGTCTGCCGTGCAGGGCAATCCGTGGATTACCGCGCCGCTACGGCTGACCGGCAGCCTGATCAACCGCAAGACCGGCCAGAGCGAGTTGGTGGAACTTCAGCCGATGGGCGTGAACCTGCTCCGGCGCGTTGCCTTTCCTGAGATGAAAGGCGCAAAAGCACTTGAAGCGCAGGCCCAGGCGCTGAAGAGCGACCTGAATCTCGCCCGTTCCGCCAAGGTTACAGCGTCCACCTCAGCGAAAGTCTCCCCGCCGGAAGCGCTCGTGGACGGCGTGGCGCAAGGATTCCCCGAAAATCAGGCGGCCGAATGGACCAGTAATCGCGAGACCACCGGCGCGAAGGTCAGATTGACCTGGGCCAAACCGATGACGATGGAAGATGTCTGGCTGTTTGACCGTCCCAATGAAAAAGATCAGGTGCAAGCCGCCTGGATTAATTTCAGCGACGGCACCAGCGCGATGGTCGGCGAACTGCCTAACGACGGCATCACGCCGTTCAAGCTCAACTTTCCGGAAAGAATTGTCACGTGGATGGAAGTCATCATCACCCGAACCGGACAGAAAACTATGAACGCCGGTTTTTCGGAAATTGCCGTTTTCCAGAAAGCACCTGCGGAGTAGGGCTTAGCAGCCAGATTATGTTGCCTGATTCCGTCGGCAATGTTTCTGCCGGTACACGGCGGGAGGCAGTCCGGTGGCGCGTTTAAAAGCGCGGGACAGGTGCTCCAGACTGCCGAATCCAGCCTGTTCTGCTATGTCAGTCGCCTTGAGGTCGGTCTCGCAGAGAAGGCGTCCGGCTTCTTCCGTGCGAAGCCGGGCGATGTAGCGTGCGACGCTTTCGCCAAGTTCCCGGCGGAAAGCAACCGTTAATCCCCGGCGCGAAAGACCGGCGGCCAGCGCGACTTTTTCGATGGAGAGCGGCGTCCGGAAATGTTTCTGGATAAAATGTGCCGCTTTGGCCGTTTCGCGGTGCCGGACAGCCAGTTCACTGGTGCTTTGCCGAACCACCACGCCGCGCGGCGGAATCAATATCGGTTTAGCGGGCACGGTTTCGCCGGCCATGAGCCGGCTTAGCAAACGGGCTCCTTCGCGGGCGATCCGTTCAAAATTTGCATCTACCGATGATACCGGCACGGAAGCGTATTCACAGGCATCCAGGTGGTTGAACATTCCCATGATTGCCAGATCGGTCGGCACCGCTATACCGGCTCTTTCGCACACTCGTAAAAGGTGTGGGGCCCAGTCATCCGCCACAACCACGCCGCAGGGCTTGGGTAAATTGCGCAGCGCGCGCGCCAGCCATCGCATGGCCACGGAACTATGGCGGGTGGCTGAATACGGCGCGTGCGCGGCGATGGCTTGGTAAAGGGGGATTTCGTGAAAGCTGGCTCCGCGCTGTGCGGCTTCTGCCGCCACCGCGCCGACGGTCGGGCGCTCATGCCAGCCGTTGCAGGTGTTGATGAATACAATGTGGCGGAGCCCCTGATCGAGCAGGTGCGCCGACGCGGTTTTTCCCAGTAGCGCGGGGTCATAGGCTACGCGTCCGACAGATCTCGCTCCTTTTGCTTTCAAGTCCCACAGCCAGGCCCCCGAGAGATCCACGCAGGGGACTTTTGGAAACCGCCGCAGTACATCCAGCTCCTGTTTCTTTCCCACTAGCGCGAGGATGCCGGAGTAGTGCTCTCCGGATGCCGGAGTCAGACCGATCCGGTTGTAGTTTGTATCCAGTGTCCAGCGGGCTTCTTTAGCGTAAGCGAAAATGCCGCGCAGAAGATCCTGCTCGTTAAAACCCAGCAGAACCAACACATGCGGACCGGACGGCGGCGTGTTTTTACGGATGTTTTTCATAGTGCCTGAAACCGCAAGTTATTTGCCCGAAAAGACATTCAACTGTAAAGCGCATTCTGTAATTATGCATACATGTGTAAGCGTATAGACCGGCAGGAGGAATGTCGTATGACATCGCGCGAGCGGTTTAGAAAAGCGATCCATCATGAACAGCCCGACCGTCCGCCGATTGATGTAGGACAAGATCTGCATAACGGTATTCATGCTGTCGCTTATGCAAATCTGCTGAACTATCTGGGCGAGACGGATGAGATTCGGATGTACGACCGCATGCAGCATCTGGCGGTCGTTAAAGAGAGTGTGCTGAACCGGCTGCACGCCGACACCCGTTATGTATTTGCCAATGCTCCGGCCGGATTCCAACTGAAGGTCGAGGCTGACGGCAGCTGGGCTGACGAGTGGGGTGTGATCCGTAAACCGTGCGGCCACTACGACGAAGCCTATATCCATCCGCTGGCCGGGGCCGATCTGGCGGACGTGAAAACCTTTCGTTTCCCTGATCCGCTCGACCCGTCCCGCTTTACCGGCGTGCGCGAAAGAGCCCGGCATCTGCACGAGACCACCGACTATGCTGTCATCGCAGGAAGTCCGGCGTCGCTATTTTATCTTTCCGCCGAGCTGATGGGTTTTCAGGAATATATGGAGAAGCTGCTGACGGACCGGATGGTGATCGAGACGCTGGTGGATCGCGTTCTGGAGTTCTGTATGAATTTCTTCGGACCGTATCTTGATGCCGTGGGCGACTCCGTGGAAATGGTCTGGATCGGGGACGACTGGGGCACCCAGCAGGGACCGATTGTTAACCCGCAGCTGTTCCGTGAAATTTTTGTGCCGCGCTACCGCCAGTTCTGTCAGTTTGTAAAAAGCCGTGCCAACGTGAAGATTGCCATGCACTCCTGCGGGTCGATCTGCTGGGCGCTGGACGATCTGGCCGACGCCGGTATTGACGTAATGCATCCGTTGCAGGGCGACGCCATCGGCATGGAGAATCCCGAAGAGATTAAGCAGCGCTTCGGCAAGAAACTGGCCTTCTATTCTAATCTGTGCAACCAGACGATCCTGCCGCATGGTACACCGGAACAGGTGCGGCAGGATGTTGTCCGCAAGATCAATGCGTTGTCCGGCGGCGGCGGATATGTTGTGTCGGGCGGACACAACATTCAGGCCGATGTCAGGCCTGAGAACATCGTGGCTTTGTTTGATACGGCTTATAATCATAAATGCTGAACCCGAAATAAGGAGGAATGATGCAAAAGGGAACTTCCGGAAGTCTGGCCTACCTGATGTTGCTGACCGGCGTTGCCGCGCTGGGCGGACTGCTGTTCGGATACGACACCGCCGTTATTTCCGGCGCGGTCGGCTTCTTACAGGCACATTTTCAACTTGGGGCCGGGCTCACGGGATGGGCGGCCTCCAGCGCGCTGATCGGATGCATCGTCGGCGCCATGTGCGGCGGGCCGCTGAGCGACCGGTACGGACGCAAAAAGATTCTGCTCATCTGCGCCGGTCTGTTTGCTTTTTCCGGGATCGCTTCCGCGATTCCGCAGACGCTGACACAGTTTGTCTGGGCGCGGTTTATCGGCGGCTTCGCCATCGGCGCGGTTTCCGTGCTTTCTCCGCTCTATATCGCCGAAATTGCGCCGGAGAAAATCCGCGGGCGGCTCGTATCGCTTTACCAGCTGGCGATTGTTGTCGGCATTTTGGTTGTGTTCTTTGTTAACATGCTGATTCAGCGCGGCGGCGATGAGGCCTGGAATATTGCGCAAGGCTGGCGCTGGATGATGGGCTCGCTGGTGATACCGGCCTCCCTGTTCGGGGTGCTGCTGATATTTATTCCCGAGAGTCCGCGGTGGCTTATGAAGGTGGGGCGGCGGTCCGAGGCGGAAACCATTCTTGTCCGCGTCGGCGGTCAGGAAACCGCAGACCGGGAGATGGCGCAGATCGAAGGCTCGTTGAATCAGGAAGAAGGAAAGTTTTCAGAACTGTTCACCAGCGGGTACCGCCGCGCACTGATTGTCGGCGTGGCAATAGCCGTGATCTGCCAATTCAGCGGTATCAACGCGATCATGTATTACGCGCCGGAAATTTTTAAGTCCATCGGAGCGGGAACCGACGCTGCTTTTTCGCAGACGGTATCTATCGGCGCGGTAAATCTAATTTTCACCTTCGTGGCGATCTGGCTGGTAGATAAAGCCGGGCGCAAGGCGTTGCTGGTCGGGGGATCTCTGGTGCAGGTGATTGCGCTGACGGCGGTTGGCGTGCTGTTTGCCAAAGGGGTCGGCGGACTGTGGCTACTGTTTTTCATCATGCTTTTCACGGCGGCCTTTGCATCGGCCATGGGGCCGGTGGCCTGGATTCTTATTTCCGAAATATTTCCGAACAAAATCCGCGGACGGGCGATGTCCGTTGCGGTGCTTGTCCTGTGGGCGGCGTGTTATGTCGTGTCCCAGACATTCCCGATGCTGGTAGATGCGATCGGCAATGCCAAAACCTTCTGGGTATATGCCGGATGCAGTCTGGCCGGGCTGATTTTTATTGTCTGTCTGGTTCCGGAAACCAAAGGCAAGACGCTGGAAGAGATTGAACGTTTCTGGATAGAGCGGCGGTGATCGCCGCAGAATGCAGTTCATAAAATAGGAGCAAACCGCCGGATGAAATCACGAACAACAAAAAGTCTCATAGCTCTGGCCTGGCTCGGCTGTTTTCAAGCCGGATGGAGCGCGGAATCCGACAGCAAGAAGGTGGCGGCACAATTTCAGTTTCTTCCTGCCGGTGAAGTAAAACCGTGCGGCTGGCTGCTGGAGCAGATCCGTGCCGATGTTACCGAAGGATTTACTCCGGTTCTCGACAAGCTGACGCCGTCGTATTGCGACATGTCGGCATTCGAAACACGCAACAAGTCCGATCTGGCGAAACCCAAAATCGGCGGGCTGTGGTGGCCGGGAGAGACCTCCGGCAACTGGCTCGACGGATATTTCCGCATGGCCTACCTGTCGGGCGACCCGAAGGCGAAGGCGAGTGCGGACGAACTGGTCGCGAAGGTTCTTTCAAACCAGGAGGATGACGGCTATCTCGGCGTCTATCCCAAGGGGTTGCGATACCAGAGTCCGCTCGGGCCGCCCAACAACGGGGAACTTTGGGATCAAACCTGCCTGTTCCGCGGCCTGCTGGCCTACTATGAGATGACCGGGCGCAAAGACGTGCTCAACGCAGTGAGCCGGGCGGTCGATCTGACAATCTCCAAGTATGGTGATTCGCGTCCCTACTGGCAGGCGGAGATCCCGGGCGGCGGGCCCGCCCATAATCTGATGTTTGTGGATGTGTGCGAGTATCTTTACCGCCTGACCGGGGATAAGAAGTATGTGGATTTCGCCAAGTTCCTCTACGACGGCTACAATGTTCCGGAGAAGGTGGATGAATACGACATCCTGATCCGGAACCTGTCAAAGCCCGAGAAGCTGTTTGCCGGCCATGCCGCCACGCTGATGGAGCATCTCCGGGTGCCGCTTTTCGTGTATTACGCCACGGGCGACGACAAATACCGGGCTGCGGTGGAGAATATTTTTTCGAAGACCGCCCGCCAGACCGGGGACGCCGGCGCGGTCATAGGCGACGAAAGTTTCCGCCAGCAGATGCCCTCACCCTATCTCAGCCACGAGCACTGCACCATGTTCGAACTGATGAACAGCTTGCAGTCGGGCGTGGAAAAAACCGGACGCGCCGATCTGGGCGACTGGATCGAGCTGCTTTCCTATAATGCCGCCCAGGGAGCCCGTCTGCGTGACGGCAGCGCGACGCGCGGCATTCAATATCAGGGCTATGACAACCAGTTCAAGGCGTCGCACAAAGAGATCGGCGGGCGCTGCAAATACTCCCCCACCCACGAGGACGTGGCTGTGTGCTGCCCCCCGACCGCGGGCAAATTCTACGCCTACTTCACCGACTATCTGTGGATGCGGGAAGCGAAGGGCGATGGATTGGTTGCCGCAGTCTATGCCCCGAATATTCTGAGCACCAAGGTAAAGGACGTTCCGGTGACCATCACCACCGACACGGCCTACCCCTTCGAGGATGATGTCAGGATGACGGTGAAAGCCGACAGGCCGGTCGAGTTTTCCATCCGGCTGCGCGAGCCCGGCTGGGCCGGAACGATGAAGGTTGACGCCCCGGGAGCCGTGTTCCGTCAGGAAAAGGGTTGGAAGATTGTGACGAAGACGTGGAAGAACGGGGATCGCATCAACCTTTCCTTCCATCCCGAAGTTGTGCAGAAACTGGCGACCAACGGGGAGATATTCTGGCGGCGCGGCCCGCTGGTTTATGCTCTGCCGATTCCTTCCGAGCGTGTCCAGCTCAGGACGTATCCCGTGCAGGGATTCGCCGACTACGACATCCTTCCCGCGAAGGGGGCGACCTGGAATTACGGAGTGGACGGGGATAGCGGCGGCTTCAAACCGGAGCGGACCGGAGCCACCGGGTTTCCTTGGGTCGCCTCGCCGGTGGCGCTTGCCGGGCGGCTTTTCAACCGCGATACAGGCAGGCAGGAGACGGTTCGCCTGCTGCCCGTGGGATCCATCCTGTTGCGGCGCACGGCGTTTGACGACATGAAATCGATAGGTTTGATCAAGAACGCAAGCAACCTTGCATCGCAGGCCAAAGTCGAAACTTCCAGCACGGCAAAGGGGTTCTCTCCGGGGGCTCTCATTGACGGGGTTGCGGAGGGATTCCCCCAGAACCCCAAAGCCGAGTGGGCCAGCGACCTCGGCACGACCGGGACGAAGGTGAAGCTGACCTGGGAGAAACCGGTGACGATTGAGGACGTGTGGCTCTTTGACCGCCCAAACCAGAATGACCAGGTGCTTAATGCGTGGATAAACTTCAGCGACGGCTCTTCCGAACTGGCGGATCAGCTGCCCAATGACGGCACCGTGCCTTTCAAGCTGAACTTCCCCGAAAAGACCATCACCTGGATGGAAATCAATATCACCCGGGTAAGCCCAGGCACCAAATCAGCCGGGTTTTCTGAAATCGCGATTTTCAAAAAGGCACCGAGCGAGTAGTTCCGAGAGCATTAACATAAGGAGTACATGATGAAACAAGTAACGAAGATCATTATAACATTAGCTTGGCTCTGCAATATTCAAGCCGGCTGGAGCGCGGAAGCCGAAAACAAAAAAGTTGCGCCGCAGTTTCAGTTTCTTCCGTCCGGCGAAGTAAGGCCGCGCGGCTGGCTGATGGATCAGATGCGCGCCGATGTCACCAAGGGGTTTATCCCCGTGCTGGATAAGCTGACCGTGATGTGCAATTCGGAATGCTTCGATGCCCGCAACATATCGGATATGTATCAGCCGAAGGTCGGCGGGTTGTGGTGGGTCGGCGAGACCACCGGCAACTGGATTGACGGGCTTATCCGCATGGCCTATCTGACCGATGATCCGAAGGCCAAGGCGCGGGCGGATGAACTGGTCACGCAGATTCTGGCGATGCAGGAAGAGGACGGCTATCTGGGCACCTATCCGCGAGGGAAGCGCTATCAGAGCCCCCTCGGTCCGCCTAACAACGGCGAGCTGTGGAATCAGGCGTGTCTGTTCCGCGGGCTGATCGCTTACTATGAACTGACCGGGCGCAAGGACGTGCTCGCGGCTGTCGAAAAGGCCGTCAAGCTGACGATGTCCAAGTACAACAAGGATCGTCCATACTACGATAACAAAGGAATCCCGCGCGGCGGGCCGGGGCATTGCCTTATGTTTGTCGATGTGTGCGAATATCTCCACCGCATCACGGGAGATCAGGCCTATGTGAATTTCGCGCAGTTTATGTATGACAGCTATAACGCGGCGGAAAATGTTTTTGACAGCGATATCCTGCTGAGGAATCTGGCTAAACCTGAAAAATTATTTAAGGGACACTGTGCGCATATATCTGAACATCTCCGTGTGCCGCTGTTTGTCTATTACGCCACCGCCGACGACAAATACCGCGCGGCCGTGGAAAATTTATTCATGAAAACAGCCCGGCACATCACTGCCGCCGGTGCGCTGATCGGCGATGAAGATATCCGCGAACAGATCCCCTCGCCGTACACTCCTTACGAGCAGTGCACTATTTTTGAACTCCTGAACAGTCTGCAGTCGGGTGTGGAAAAAACCGGCCGCGCCGATCTGGGCGACTGGATCGAGTGGCTCGCCTACAACGCGGCTCAGGCGTGCCGGCTTCGTGACAGCAATCAGGCCATCTGCGGCATTCAATACGACGGTTGTGACAACCAGTATGAAGCCATACAGAAACAACGCGGCGGACGCGGCAAATACTCACCGACCCAGGAAGATGTCGCCGCCTGCTGTCCGCCGACCGCCAGCAAGATGTTCGCGTATTTCACCGACTATCTGTGGATGAAGGAAGCGGACGGCAAAGGGCTGGTCGCGGCGGTCTATGCGCCGAACACGCTGAATACCAAAGTGAGCGGGACTCCCGTCACGATCAACACCGACACAAGCTATCCGTTTGAGGATGAGGTGCGGATGACGGTCACGACGGAGAAGCCGGTTCAGTTTTCGATCCGTCTGCGGATACCGGCTTGGCCCGGCAACACCCGTGTTGACGCTCCCGGCGCGGAAATCCGGCAGGAAAACGGCTGGCAGATCGTGTCGAAGAAGTGGGCGAAAGGCGACCGGATCACGCTGACCTTTGCGCCGGAAATCGTCCAGAAGAAGTCGCCGAACGGTGAAATTTTCTGGCGGCGCGGTCCGCTGGTTTATGCCTTGCCGATTCCGGCGGTGAATACTCCGACCAAAAAATACCCGGTGGAAGGATTTGCCGACATCGACATCACCCCGCAGCCGGGCGCGTTCTGGGATTATGGCGTCGATAAACAAAGCGGCAATTTCAAGTTTGAACGCTCGGCGGCGAAAAGTGCTGTGCTGCCGTGGATCACTCCGCCGCTGGCTCTGTCCGGTCAACTGGTTAACCGCCAGACCAAGCAGCTGGAAAACGTCCGGCTCGTTCCGTTGGGAAGCCTCCAGTTGCGGCGTACCGCCTTTGTTGACATGAAATCGTATGTCGGATTTCTGGGAGCCGACATTAATCTGGCCAGACAGGCCAAGGTCGACGTTTCCAGCACGTCCAAAGGATTCAAGCCCGAGGCGCTGAATGACGGCGTGGCCGAAGGTTATCCGCAGAATCAGGCCGCCGAATGGGCCAGCGATCACGATACGGTCGGAGCTCATGCAAGACTCACCTGGGCCAAACCGATTACCATCGAAGACGTCTGGTTTTTTGATCGCCCTAATCCGGTCGATCAGGTGCTCAAGGCGTGGGTCAATTTCAGCGACGGTTCATCCGAGCTGGTGGATAACATGCCCAATGACGGCAGCGCGCCATACCACCTGAATTTCCCGGAAAAGACAATCACCTGGATGGAAGTCATTGTGATCCGGACCAGTCCCGTCACTAAGTCGGCCGGGTTCTCGGAAATTGCGGTCTTCAAAAAAGCTCCCGGCGAGGAGTAATCGCCTGCCGCGCCCGGCTTCGGAGGTCTCTAGCGGACTTCCGGAGCGGGGACGACCGAACGTTGCGCGAAAAAGTGCTGAAGGCGCTGAATCATGAAAGCGGCCCGGTGCCGGTCGAAAACATCGTCGCCCCGCCCGATGCGGTACGGGAATTCAACGGCGGAAAATAAAAAAGAAGGCTTATGTCATGAAAGCTGCAAAAAAACTTCTGATCACCCTTTTCGGCGCGGTTATAGTCGGATCCGGCCCGTCAATCGCCGGAGCGGCGGACAGCCTGGAGAGCGGTTTCGAGAATCCACCTGAATCCGCCCGGCCTATGGCGTTCTGGCATTGGATGAACGGCTTGGTGGGGAAAGAGGGAATCACCGCTGACCTCGAAGCGATAAAGAGCGCCGGACTGGGCGGGGTGCTGGTTTATAACATCGGAGGAAGAACAAGGGTTCAGGGCGATGTTAAGTACATGAGTGATGAATGGTTTGACCTGATGAAGTTCTCGGCAGAAGAGGCGAAACGGGTCGGAGTGGGCTTCAGTTTCCATAATTGTCCCGGCTGGTCTTCGTCCGGCGGCCCCTGGATTACTCCCGAGCTTTCGATGCAGCAGGTGGTGTGGTCGCAAACCGATGTCGAAGGCGGCAAAACATTTGAAGGCGCGCTGCCTTTGCCGAAAACGGTGAATGATTTCTACCGCGACATCGCTGTGCTGGCGATTCCTGCCGCCGGAACCGTACGAAAAAATCAAATTATCGATGTGACATCCCAAATGACTTCCGAGGGAACCCTCACTTGGCAGGCACCGTCGGGCAAGTGGGTTGTTCTCCGCTTTGGCCATACCAGTACCGGCAGAAAGGTTCATCCCACGCCGGCCGGCGGAGAGGGTCTCGAATGCGACAAGATGAATCCCGCAGCCGTTGATCTGCATTTCAACTCGTATGCCGGCCGCATTCTCGAAAACTCCAGAAGCCTTGTAGGCGACTCCATCAAATACGTTGAGATCGACAGTTACGAAGCCGGGAGCCAGAACTGGACGCTGGGATTCCGTGAGACTTTCCAGCAGCGCAACGGCTATGACATCATTCCCTGGCTACCGGTGCTGGCCAAGCGGACTGTTGCCTCCAAAGCGCTTTCCGGACGGTTCGAGTGGGATCTCCACGAAACAGTTGCTCGCTCTGTTGAGCAGAATTACTTTGGGGGATTTGCCAGAAACGTCCACCGTTATCCGGGACTGAAATTCGCCAGCGAGCCGTACGGTACGGAAGAACCCTTTGATACTTATGCGGCGGCACGGCATGGCGATCTGCTGCTTGGGGAATTCTGGCTAGGAAGCACCGACACCCGCGGCTGGAAGAAATGGCTGGCTAAAATGACTTCCGCCTCGGCCGTTCTTGAGAAAAACGTGGTCGGTGCAGAGGCCTTCACCGGCGAGCCGTGGGTCACGAAATGGAGCGAAGACCCTTACGCCCTCAAGTCCAGTGGAGACTACGCTTTTTCCGAAGGCATCAATCTTCTCGTACTCCACTCCATCACTCACCAGCCGTGGAAAAACATGGTTCCGCCCGGGATTATCATGCAATTCTGGGGCACGCACTTCGGACGGATGCAGACGTGGTGGGGAATTTCCCGCCCGTGGTTCGATTACCTCTCGCGCTGCCAATATCTCCTGCGGCAGGGACGCCCGGTAGTTGACGTTCTCAAGCTGGGTGATGCCGACCGGCCTGTTCCGCCCGGCTACAAGCGTAACACTTGCGGCGTGGAGACCATTCTCCGCGACCTGCAGGTCGAAAACGGCGTACTCACTCTCCCGCGCGGCCAAACCTACCGCGTGCTGGTTCTCGACGACAACAAAGCCATGACGCCGGAACTGGCGGGTCGCGTGCGCGATCTGGTCAATGCCGGTGCCCGTATCATCGGCTCGAAACCAACCGCTTCTCCCAGTCTGATTAACTATCCCGGGTGCGACGGACAGGTGCAGCAAATCGCGGCCGAACTTTGGGACAGCGGCAAGATACAATCCCCGGAGCTCGGTGCCTTTTTGGCCGACAACGGTATCCGGCCTGATTTCACCGCCTCTGCAAGCAATACGGTATGGAATCACCGCCGCGACGGAAACACCGATATTTACTTTGTCTCTCATCAGGGCAATGAAGAGCGGATTGTTGAGTGCACCTTCCGTGTTACCGGGAAAATTCCGGAACTCTGGGATGCCGCCACCGGGAAGCGCCGCGAGGCCACCACCTATACCATCGGCAAAGACACCACCACGCTGCCTTTGAAGTTTGATCCGGCCGGTTCGGTTTTCGTTATCTTCCGCAAACCCGCCGCCGGCTCGGCCGCCGCCGGCCCCAACTGGCCTGAATACCAGAAGCTCATGGAACTTTCCGGGTCGTGGACTGCTGCATTCGATCCTGCATGGGGCGGGCCGGGGAAAGCGGACTTCCTGAAACTCGAAGACTGGACAAAGCGCCCGGAGCCCGGCATCCGCTATTACTCTGGAACCGCCGTGTACGAAACAACTTTTGATCTGCCGGCCTCTTCGCTGAAAAAGGAAGGTGCGGTTCTCGACCTGGGCCGGGTCAAAAATCTCGCACAGGTTGAACTCAACGGAAAAGATCTGGGGATCCTCTGGAAACCGCCGTTCCGGGTCAGCGTCGGTGGACTGCTCAAAGCCAAAGGTAACCGGTTGGTTATCCGTATTACCAACCTCTGGCCGAACCGGTTGATCGGTGACGAGCAGGAACCGCCCGACCTCACATGGGGCAAAGAAAGCGTCTATAAGTGGCTGGGGAAAGAATATAACATAGGCCACCCGCTACTCGAACTTCCGGACTGGTTTGTCAAAGGCCAGCCGCGCCCGTCCAAAGGCCGGTTCACTTTCACCACTTGGAATTATTACGACAAAGATTCGCCGCTCCTCGAATCCGGCCTTCTTGGCCCGGTGACGATCCTTGGAACAGAATTCCGTGCCGTATCGCCGGGAAAATGAACCGATGAATAAGAAGGAGACCCAGCTATGAAATATGCGCGATCTGAATTTGTAAAATCGGCCGGCCTCAGCGCGGTTGCGCTGAGTATTCCTGTGATCGGAACGGCGGCGGATAAACCCAACATCGTTTACATCCTCGCCGATGATCTCGGTTATGGCGACGTGGGCTGTTATAATTCGCAGGCCAAGCTGCCGACGCCGCGCATTGACCGGCTGGCGACAGAAGGGATGCGGTTCACCGACGCCCACTCCCATGCTGCCTGCACGCCGACCCGTTACGCGATTCTGACCGGGCGTTACACTTTCCGCTCGCGCGTGCCGGTACATGTGCTCATGACGTACGATCCACCGCTGATCGAGGAAGGGCGCTTAACCGTGCCGGCGTTGCTGAAGCAGCACTGTTATCTCACCGCCTGCATTGGTAAGTGGCATCTCGGCTGGGACTGGCCGTTTCCGAATAGCGACCGCAAGGGCGACCCGGATTTCACCAAGCCCATCGCCGGAGGCCCGACGACGCGCGGCTTCGACGAATATTTCGGTACGGACGTTCCGAATCTTCCTCCCTACGCCTTCATTCACAACGACCGGCTGACGGCACAGCCGACGGCGAATTTTCCAGGCCGCAACAATGATTATTACGTCCATCGCGCCGGGCCGATGGTGCCGGGCTGGAAGTTCGAGGACATTATGCCCACGTTCGGCGCGAAGGTGGATGAATATCTGCACGCCCGCGCCGCCGACAAGAAACCGTTCTTTCTCTACTACGCTTTCACCATCCCTCACGAACCGCTTGCACCGACGGCTGAATTCGCCGGCAAAAGCCGCATCAACCGCGTTGGTGATTTAATTTTACAAACGGACGCGGCGGTCGGTGCGGTGCTGGACACGCTGGAAAAACTCGGGCTGGACAAAAACACGATAGTCATATTCACATCCGACAACGGACACGGCGCGGCGACCGGTGTGTCCGCGTTGCTGGCGGCGGGGCACGATCCGAGTCGACCGTTCCGCGGTTACAAAGGCAGTATTTTGGAAGGCGGTCATCGCATTCCGCTCATGGTGCGCTGGCCCGGCAAGGTAAAACCGGGAACGGTTTGCGAAGAGGTTATTTCCCTGAACAGTCTCATGGCCACTTGTGCGGAGATGCTCGACACCAAACTGCCGCCGAACGCCGGGGAGGACAGTTGCAGTATCCTGCCGCTGCTGCTCGGTCAGCCGGGTCAATACCATCCCAAACGGACGGCAGAAGTCCACGCCGGCGTCAACGGCATCGCCGTGCGCGAAGGTCAGTGGAAGCTGGTGGAATCAAAGGTCAAGCGGTCGCTTCCCTCACGCCCGGATGCGTTGAGCGGTTTGTATGACGTGAAAGCTGATCCGGCGGAGAAACACAATGTCATCGCGCAATACCCGGATATCGCGGCGAAGTTGAAAGCGGAGCTTGATAAAATCGTCGGCCCGGATGCCGGCAAAGTGAATCGCACCGGCAGCGATGACGAAGATGCTCCTGCGCCCGCCGCGAAAAGGAGCAAGCCAAACTGAATCAGATTTACAACTCAACCAAACAGAATCCTGTGCCGTCTGCCGGAACAAAAACGCCCGTCCGGAAGATCGGGTGAAAGATATGCTTGCCCGTATGACGGTCCGGGAAAAAATCGGAATAACCAGCGGATTTAATTTTTTCTTCTTTCCCGGCATTGAGCGGTTCGGTTTCGCGCCGGTTCTGCTGAATGACGCCACCTCCGGATTGCACCTGCGCCTGGAGGTGGAGCGCGACCGTTCTTCACTTTCTCAGTCTACGGCCTTTCCTTTGGCTTTAGCCTTGGCCGCCACCTGGCAGCCGGAACTGGCGTTTGATATGGGAAAAGCGATCGGCGAAAAATGCCGCGCCGCGAGCTGTGTGAGTCGCGCGGTGTGAAACTGGACTCCAGGCGAATTTTGTTTATACTGCACCGGACAAAACACCGGAGATGGCATGCCCGAATTTTCACAGCCGAAGAGAGGTTCACGTTTAGAGTTAGCCTATCTGCACGGCGGGGAAAGCGTCCATCCTGCGGGTAAAGTATTCGGCCCGCGAGTCCTGTCGGATTGTGAGCTGGTCTATGTCATTGAGGGCTGGGTTACCTGCATTTCGGATGGAGTGACCCATACGGTTTCGCCGGGCGGTTTTATTCTCGGACGGCCCGGCGCTCAGGAAACCTATTATTGGGACCCGCAGATTCCGACCCGGCACGCATTTTTTCATTTCGGCGTCACCTGTTATCCTGATGATTGGCCCGATATGTGTGACTGGCCGCGGGCCAGAACGGCGCTTAGTCCGGTTTGCGTCAGCCTGTTTCAGCAGGTTCTTCAACGCATCTACGAGCACGACGACTGGCCTGTCGTTCGTCCTGCGCCCAAGGACTGCCGCCTGGTGGAGGTGCTGATTGATATGTTTATGGAAGACTGCCGTTCTGGAAGACCTTCGTTCGAGCAGGAACGGGAACGACCGGAGCCGGTTTGCCGGGCGTTACTAATGATGCGAACACAGGTCGAAGAAAACCCGATGCGTCCGCTCGCACTGTCCGAAGTGGCGGCGCAGGCGCATGTAACAGAGAAGCATCTCTGCCGTCTTTTTGCCCGCAGTCTGGGACATTCGCCCATGCAGACTTTTACTCTGCTGAAACTGCAGACCGCCCGTCCGCTACTGATGCGAACCAACCTGAGCATCAAAGAGATTGCGGAGCGCTGCGGTTTTGAAGATCCGCTCTATTTTTCCCGCCGCTTCTCGCAGACCTACGGCTATTCGCCAGCATCTTTCCGCACCCAGTTGCGCAATGGAAAAGTGGTGCCGTTCAAAAATCCTCTGCCGGCCGACCTGATGACACGAATCCGCTGGTAGGGGAATTTTGTGCATATTGTCGCAACCTGCGGCTATGGTATCGCCCGTTACCGCCTGATAGTCTTTTTGCACCAACGGAGATTATAAAAATGCTTACGTCGCGTGAAAGAACATTGAAATTCATTGCTGGAGAGCCGGTAGACCGTATTCCGTTTCATCCGATTGTGATGCGCTGGGCGGCGCAGTATGCCGGAGTGAAATACAGCGACTTCTGCCGGGACTTTCGCGCCAAGTGTCCGGCCGTAATTAAAAGCGCTGAAGATTTCGGTATGGATTGGCTGACGGTGCTGTCCGATCCCTACTGTGAGGCGGAAGCCTTCGGTTTGCAGGTGGAATATCCTGAAGACAATCTGCCGATGGACCGGAGCGGACACCTGCCGGATATGGATGCGGTGCGTGCTTTAAAACCCTATCGGGTCGAAGATCACCGGCGGCTGATGAACCGGGTTCGCGAACTTGCGGAATTTAAAAATCTGACCGGTGATCGTTTCTTTAAAGTCGGCTGGGTGGAAGGGCCTGTCGCCGAATACGCGGATCTGCGCGGCGTTTCCAACGCGGCCTTTGATTTGTATGACGATCCCGATGCCGTGCATATCGCGATGGAAGTGATCACGGAAGCCGCGCTGAACTTCATCACGGCGCAGGTGCAGGCCGGAGCCGACTGCATAGGCATCGGCGATGCCTTCTGTTCACAGATCGGGCCGGATCTCTACCGGCAGTTCGCGTTCGAGCGGGAAAAGCGGATGATCGATCATATTCATTCTCTCGGTGCGCTGGCGAAGCTGCATATCTGCGGCAACACGACCGCGCTAATTCCGGATATGATTCGTACCGGCGCGGACATCATCGATATCGACCATCTGGTTGCGTCCATGGCTCCGTTTGCGCCGCTGCTCGGCGCGCGGCAGGTTTTCAGCGGCAAGTGCGATCCGGTTGCCGTCATTCAGAATGAAAACGCCGGGACGATCCGGAAAAGCGTGGAAGAAGATTCGTCGCAGGCGGCAAGCCGCTGTATCGTTTCGGCGGGCTGTGAAATTACGCCGGGAACCACGCAAGAAAACCTGCGGGCATTTTCTTTCTGCGCGGCGTGAGGATTTCTCAGGAACACTTAAACAAAGCAGGAGGAGGCCAAATGAAGAAAGTAACGCGGGTGATTATCGGACTGGTAATCGGAATATCGGGGTACAGTTTTGCCGCCAGAGTAATTGATATTCCGGGGTCTCCCAATGACCGCAGTATTTCTGAGTCCGGCGCACTGCCCAACGGGCTGAACATGCGTGCCGGAAATTACCCTGCGGGAAATACAAACGGACAGAATTCAACCCTGATGTTTGAGCTGCCGGTTCTCCGGGAAGGTAAAACGGTCAGCGCGGCCACGCTGACTTTTTATGTAAGCTCTGTAACCGGAGCGCCATCGTTTAATGCGGATTTATACGGCATCGCTTTTGATAAAAAGGTTCCCGCAAAATACTACGAAGGACCTTTTGCCGCGGATCAGGACGGCAGTGTCGGCTTGCAGGATGATATTATGACTCCATCAGCCGTCGTCGGCCCTTGCAGTGCTTCGTCCGAAGGGAATAAGAACATTACGGAATGGATACGGGGTTTCTACACGGCGAACCCCGACTATAAGGGCGGAACTTTCGCGATCTTCCGGATGAGTCCGGATGCGGATTCCGGCGCGAACGCCGGATACGGCATCGCGCAGGGCGGCACGGCGGGTAAAGAAATGCGGTTGAGTCTGACGATCACGGATGCGACCGAGACAAACTAACGTGCCCGCCAATTCTTTCGTCACCCGTCACCAGCGAAGAAGTTCGGATAAAACAAAGGATCATCATGACATCACGCGAAAAAGTATTGAAGGCACTGAATCACGAAAGCGGGCCGGTACCGGTGGACTTCGGTTCCACGGCGGTAACCGGAATGCATTGCACCTGCGTGGCGGCGCTGCGCGACTACTACGGTCTGAAAAAACAGCCGGTCAAAATCCACGAGCCGTATCAGATGCTCGGGCTGATGGAAGATGATCTGCTTGACGCGATCGGTGTCGACGTGGTCGCCATGGATTCGCTTTCCACCATGTTCGGGTTTCCAGCCGCTGACTGGAAAGAGTGGCGGACGCCGTGGGGACAGGACGTACTGGTGCCGGGGCAGTTTAATCTGACGGAAGATAGCAAGGGCTTTTATGTTTACCCGCAAGGCGACACGTCGGTGAAGCCTTCCGGACATTTGCCGCGCAGCGGTTATTTTTTCGACAGCATCGTCCGACAGCCGGAACTGGATGAAGATAATCTGAATGCTGACGACAACCTGGAAGAGTTTGCTTTGCTGACGGATGAACAGTTGAACCAGCTCAGAAAGGCGGCGGAAAAAGCCGCCGCCACCGGACGGGCGGTTACTGGCGGTATCGGCGGAACGGCGCTCGGCGACATTGCGCTGGTTCCCGCGCCGTTTATGAAAGCGCCCAAAGGGATTCGTGATATCGAAGAGTGGTATGTTTCCACTGCGGCCCGCCGGGAACTTGTCCACGAGATCTTCAGCCGCCAGACCGAGATCGCGCTGGCCAATCTCGCCAAAGCCGCGCCGGTACTCGGCGATTTAATGGATGTGATTTTCATGTGCGGCACCGACTTCGGTACGCAGACCGGAAGTTTTTGCGCGCCGTCCGCCTTCGATGAATTGTGGATGCCGTATTACCGGAAGATGAACGACTGGATACACGCCAACACAAACTGGAAAACGTTCAAGCACTCCTGCGGTGCCGTCGAAAACTTTATGAACCGTTTCATCGATGCCGGATTCGACATCATCAATCCGGTGCAATGTTCGGCGACGGGCATGGATCCGCAGACGCTCAAAGACCGCTACGGCGACAAACTGGTTTTCTGGGGCGGCGGTGTGGATACACAGCACGTTCTGCCGTTCGGAACGCCCGCCGAAGTGCGCGCGCAGGTTTTGGAGCGCTGCCGGGTCTTCTCGCACAACGGCGGCTTCGTTTTCGATGCCATTCATAACGTGCAGGCCAGAACGCCGGTAGCAAACATCGTCGCCATGCTCGACGCCGTCCGGGAATTCAACGGCAAAAAATAAAAGGAATAAGCCTCATGAAGCTATTCACCATCGCTATGATTCTTACCCTGACCGGCCTGTTTCATGTTTCAGCTGGACGGGTCATGCAATCTCTCGACGGGCAATGGCAGATTGAAGAAGGTAAGCTGGACGTTCCTCCCGCGCAGTTCGGCCATACAATTCCCGTTCCCGGCTTGGCAGATATGGCCGTGCTGCCGTTTGAATTGCCCGGCAGTACCATTGCGCTTGAGAACCGCAAAAATCCCGCGCGGCCTGCCGACCCGCGGCGCGAAGCATTCTGGTATCGACGCACCTTTCGGCTCGATGGCCCTCTGCCTGCTGTCGTGCAACTCAAGGTGAATAAGGCGACTTATGGCACCAAGATATTCGTCAACGGTCGGGTTGTCGGCGAGCACGCGCCCAACTTTACTCCGGGCTGGTTTGATGTGCGGCCTTACTTGAAAGCCGACGGTGCTGAGAACGAACTGATTATCCGTGTCGGCGCATCGCTGGCGCAGGTTCCGCCTCAAATCACAGACGGCTACGACATTGAGAAGAGCCGCTACATTCCCGGTATTTATGATTCAGTGCAGCTGATTCTTTCGGGAACGCCGCACATCGTTAATGTGCAGACTGTACCGGACGTGGAAAATAAATCCGTGCGTGCGGTGATCGAACTGGCCAATGCCGGCAAATGCAGCGAGACCGTGGCGGCACGGTGTACGGTTCGGGAAAAGAAGTCCGGCCAAATCGTCGGCGAAGCAGTAGCTGGGCCGGTGATTGTCGTTAACGGACAGATCACCAAGGCTGATGTCGTCGTCGCCGTTCGCAACGCGCACTGCTGGTCGCCGGAAGATCCGTTCCTTTACGAGCTGGAGGTGGACACCGGCGCGGATCACAACGTGACGCGGTTCGGCCTGCGCACCATCCGGTTTGATCCTGAATCCGGTTACGCCTACCTCAACGGCAAAAAATATTTCCTGCGTGGTTCGAATGTGTGCATCCATCGATTCTTCGAAGATTCTGAACGCGGATCGCTACCCTGGGATGAGACGTGGGTGCGCAATCTGCACCGCAAGTTCAAGGAGATGCATTGGAATGCACTGCGCTACACCATCGGGTTCCCGCCGGAGCGCTGGTATGAAATTGCCGACGAAGAAGGAATCCTCATCCAGGACGAATTCCCGGTTTGGAACTGCTTCGCGAAAAAGGGCTGGCCCGAAGCGATTACAGTCGCCGATCTTACCGCAGAATACACCGAGTGGATGCGTGAGCATTGGAACCATCCATGCGTGGCTATTTGGGATGCGCAGAATGAGACCATTAATGAAAGTGTTTTGGCTCCGACAATCATGGCGGTGCGCGACCTCGATCTCTCGCGCCGTTCATGGGACAACGGCTGGGCTACGCCGCAGCGGCCCGGCGACATCTCGGAATGTCATCCGTATCGCTCCGGCCACACCAAGGGGATCCCGAATTTTTCCACGGAAGACGGTGTTCCGAATGTCGGTCCGGGAACCGGCACCAAGCCGTTTGTAAACAAGGCCAAACCGCCGTATCTGATCAACGAATACGGCTGGCTGTGGATCAATCGCGACGGGTCGCTGCCGACGCTTACGACCAATGTTTACGAGCGTCTCTTCGGGAAGAACGCCACGGTTGAGCAACGGCGACAATATTATGCCCGCACGTTGGCGGCTAAAACAGAATTTTGGCGCGCGCACCGCAAATGCGCCGGTGTGCTGCATTTCTGCGCACTGGGCTACTGCCGGCCCGACGGCCAGACCAGCGATAATTTCATCGATGTGAAGAACCTCGTTTTTGAGCCAAACTTTTACCGTTACGTCTGCGATGCGTTTGCTCCGGTCGGTTTGATGCTGGATTTCTGGGGGAATTCCGCTGTTGCCGGGGAAAAGAGAAACCTCCGCGTAGTGACCATTAACGATCTGGATGCGGAGTGGAAAGGTTCCATGCGGCTGCGGATATTGAAAGGAGCGGCGGTTCTCGCGGAACAGGTGAAGCCCGCCGTCATTCCGGCGCTGGGCGAAGCGGAAGTTCAGTTTGACTTCACGATGCCGCTGACTTTGGGCGATTACACTCTGGAAGCGGCTCTGATCCGCGATGGTGAAACTCCGGTTTGCAGCCTGCGTGATGTCACGGTGACCGCAAAAAATCCGGCATTGAATAAGCCGGCGACGGCCTCGTCCGAATTAAGTCTGGGCGGGAAAAATTATTCTGCTTCTCTCGCCGTGGACGGCAAAACCGATACCCGCTGGTCTTCGGAGTTTAAAGAAGGCCAATGGCTGGCGGTGAATCTCGGCGAAAGCATGACGGTCTCAGGCGTTGAGCTGCTTTGGGAAAAGGCAAATGCGGCGGATTACGTGATCGAAATTTCGACAGACGGTTCCGGCTGGAAAGAAGTCGCCCGCAATTCTCAGGGTGCCGGTAAAACAGAACTGGTTAAATTCGCGCCGGTGCAGACGCAGTGGATCCGGATGCGCAGTCTGAAGCGCGCCACCCAGTTCGGAGTGTCTCTTTGGGAGTTCCGTGTACTGGAGAATTAGTAATGCTGAATAAACGCCGAAAATTTATGGATCTGGCTGGTCTTGGCGTTGTGGTATTTGTTTTCGCGACGCTTGGAAGAGCGGAGCCGCAGGTTGCCAATTCGGCACCGGTGTACTTGAACGGTTATCGCGTGGTGAGCCCGCAGAAGCCGTATGCTTTCATGCCGCTCAAGCCCGGCGCGGTGGAGCCGTCCGGCTGGCTGCGGGACTGGGCGCTGGCCGCGAGGGACGGCATCACCGGGCATCTGGATGAACGCCACACGGTTTTTGAAAACGGCTGGAAGCCGGGCACTATTCAAGCCGTCGGTGCGCGTCCGGATGGCGTAGGCTGGCCCATTGAACAATCCGCCTATTGGATGGACGGTGCGTTGGGGCTGGGTTTGGTTTTGCATGACGAAGCACTTCTGAAAAAAATCAAGGCGCGGCTTGATCCGGTTATCGATGGCGTGAACCGTGATGGAACATCTTTTATCTATTGGCGAAAAGATACACCGAAGGGGTTTGAAAGCTGGGCGCATTCCCAGCTGGGCCGCGCTCTGGTGACCTATTATGCGGCGACGGGCGAGCAGCGCATCTTGGATGCCTTGGTAAAAGCCTACAGCAACTACCCGGTTCCGATGGGACACTTGCGTTTTGATGATGTCAGTGGACTTTGCAATGTGGATTCCATGCTGGAAACTTATGCCTTCAGCGGTGATCGGCGCATTCTAGAGCGTGTACGGTCAGCGGTCGCCGCGCCGGAACCGGCGGCGGCCATCAGTAACTGGCTCTCCGGGAAAATAGAAGTCGGCCATAGCGTGATCGCCTATGAAAACATCCGGCTGCCGGCACTGCTTTATCCGTGGACGGGCAACGAGAACTATTTGCAGGCATCGCTCAAAGCGCTCTCGTGGCTCGACGAGCAGCACACGCTGCCCTACGGAGTTGCCTCGGCAGAGGAATGGGTGTCGGGTATTGGTGCGTTTAGAAAAACAGAAACCTGCGCGGTCGTTGCCGATCTCTGGACTACGACATGGCTTTACCGGATTCTGGGTTCACGCGATTATGGTGACCGCATCGAGCGTATGTTCTTCAACGCCGGCACCGCACCGGTCGCCCGCGACTTCCAAACGATGAGTTACTACCAATCGCCAAACCGCATACGCGCCGGTTCATTACCCGGAGAACAGCCGCGGGCTCCGGGTGTCGGCGGAAACCTTTTCGGCCCGCTCGGTTATTCAAATGTCTTATGCTGTGTCGGCGCCATCAACCGCGTCATTCCGAATTATGTCATGTATATGTGGATGGCAACGCCCGACCGTGGCTTGGCGGCGACGCTGTACGGCCCATGCACCGTTTCAGCGCAGGTTGGTTCCGGCGTGCCGGTGAAGCTGAATTGCGCGACAGCTTATCCGTTCGAGGAAACCATCCGAATGACCGTGGAACTCGCCAGGGAAACTTCTTTCCCGCTCTATCTCCGCATACCGGCGTGGTGTGCGGCGGCGCGAATCGCCGTGAACGGTTCCGGTGTTGATGCCTCGCCGGATCGCCAGGGATTTGCGAAGATCGAACGGACGTGGAGCAACGGCGATGTGGTTGAACTGCAATTTCCGATGCTGCCGCAAGTGACTCACGGGTTTGAAACGGAATATCCCGGTTCTGCCGCCGGAACGAACTATTTTTCGTTTGAACCGAAAGTGATGTTTGAGCCGCGCCGCTTGCCGTATGCCAGTGTGTCGTGCGGACCGCTGCTCTTCGCGCTGCCCATCGCCGACCTAGAACCGAACAAGCCCGCGCCCGGCGAGCGGTGGCAATATGCTTTAGACAACGACGTAACGCTATCCGGCGCGAACATTACCGTGGAGCGCACCGCCATGCCGGAGAAATGGGACTGGCCGTTGTCTTCGCCGGTTACACTAAAAGTGCCTGCGAGAACGTTTGACTGGGACCCGACCGATACGCAACCTTTGCCAGGTGCGCCGGTGACGGGAATAAACGAGGAATGCATCTGCCTGGTGCCCTATGGCTGCACCAGGTTCCGTATTTCTATGTTTCCGGTGACAGAAAAAGCTTTTGAAAAACAATGACACAAAAGGACATAACCAACTATGAAAACAACTATCAGACTATTTCTATTTGCGATGGTAATAACGTCTTCTGCGGCATTCGCCGCAGTCGGCACCAAAACCGAAAAGTTCGTTTATCCGCCGGAGGTGAAGGGCATTATCGATGTGACGAAGGCACCGTATTTCGCCGACAACACCGGTAAGATTGATTGCACGGAGGTTTTGATCCGCGCCATCGACGACATGGTGCGCGAAGACCGCGATGCTATGCTGGAAGCCCTGCCGATTGTTCGCGGAGCAAAGAAGCAGTCGGTTTATCATGACGAAAAGAGAGGCGTCTATACCGCCACGGAACTGAGCTTTGCCGAACGGCAAAGCATCCGGAAAGCCAACCCGAAGGCGCTGATCGGCTTCGAGCGCTGCCACGGTGTTTTCCCTGCGCGGCAGGTGCCGGCGAAAATTCTCTATTTCCCCAACGGCACCTATCTCGTCAGTAACACGCTGGTCTACAGCTTCACCGACATGAAAATAAAATATACGGACATCAACCGTTGCATGCATTTTCTCGGTGAAAGCCAGCAGGGAACGATTATCCGCCTGAAGGATCACTCGCCGGGGTTCGGGGCGGAAACAAATAAAGCCGTCGTCAGTTTCACCCACGGAAACTGGTCGAATGTGGCGATGCAGAACTCCTTTCAGAACATCACCATTGAAGTGGGCGAAGGGAATCCGGGCGCATCCGGGTTGGAGTTCTTTTCCAACAACTCGGGCGTTGTCCGCAACGTAACCGTCCGTTCGCTGGATCCGGGGAGGGCCGGTTATGCCGGTCTTTCTCTATCGACCTATAACTTCAGTGGCGTGTTGGTGAAGAATCTGGATGTCGATGGATTTAATTACGGCGTGAAAGTCGCCCAGCCTCGGCTCTATTCCGTCTTTGAAAACATTCAGGTGAGCAACCAGCGGGTCGCCGGGTTCTGTCTGGAAAGCAATAACGTCTCTCTGCGCGGTCTGACCAGCAGCAACCGTGTTCCCGCCGTATCCATTACAGGGGCGTCGGCGACGATGGCGCTGATCGATAGTAATTTTTCCGGCGGCAGTCCTGACGTAGCGGCCGTTGATTGCGAAAAAGGATTTTTGTTCGCCCGCAACTTAAAAGTCGCCGGTTACAAGACTGCCATCCGGTACGGCGACACGGCGCCGGTGCAAGGTCCGAACGTTAGCGAGTATATGTCGCACTCTGCCTTCACGCTTTTCCCGAACCAGCAAACGAAATCTCTCAACCTGCCGATTGAGGAGACGCCGGAAATCCCGTGGGATAAAGATCCGAAGCAGTGGGCGGGTGTGGATCAATTCGGCGCACGCGGCGACAGTTTTACGGATGACACGGAAGCCATTCAGCGCGCGATGAATTCCGGTAAGTCGACCATCTACTTTCAACCGGGAACTTATTTGATCAACGGCACAATCGACGTGCCGGCATCCGTCCGCCGGATTGACATGATGTATTGCGACATGATCGCCGGTGGCGAGCTACAGAATATGACCAACTCCGGCGTGTTCCGGATTCGCGAAGGAAAAGAACCGCTGGTCATTCAGAATCTTTTCACCTTCGAACTGTTTTTCGGCCAGCACTATCTCATCGATCACGCTTCGACGCGCACGCTGGTACTTAAGGATATGCACACTCAGGTTGGCGCCATGTACCGCAATTCCGTTCCCGGCGGAAAAGTATTCATCGAAAACGTTGCCAGCACCGATCAGTTTGAGCCGATCCGGAATTGCTTTAGCTTTACCGGACAAAAAGTCTGGGCCAGACAGCTCAATCCTGAACGCGGCAATCCGGAAGTGCTCAATAACGGATCAAGCCTTTGGGTGCTGGGCTTCAAATCCGAAGGCCCGGGCTGCGCCTTCCAAACGACGGGCGGAGGATCAACGGAAGTGCTCAATGGAATTTTCAACCTTTGGCGGCAAAAGGAAAAAACGGTTCCGGCGATCATCAATGATAACTCGCATGTGAGTGTCGTGGCCTCGACTACGGGTAAAGCGACCACAGGCACCGAAACGCCTTATCCGTATGTCTTGATTGAAGAAGTTCGGGGAAGTCAAACCAACCGGTTGCCGTGGGATTCATTTCCGCATCGGGACGATGATTTTATCGTCGTGCCGCTTTACGTCGGAAAATAAAACGAGGATTAGTCATGCTGAATAAAAAACAAAACATTATGAAACGGGTCAGCCTCGGTGTCGCAGCGCTGACTCTTCCTGTAGTCGGGAAAGCGGCGGACAATCCCAACATCGTGATTGTGCTGGCCGATGATTTTGGCTTTGGCGATGCGGCGTGTTTTGATCCGCAGTTCAGCAAGATACCGACGCCCAACATCGACCGGTTAGCGCGCGAAGGCATGATGTTCACGGCGGCGCACTCGTCGTCAGCGGTTTGCACGCCGACGCGCTACGGCCTGCTGACCGGACGTTACAATTGGCGCAGTACGCTACAGGCCGGCGTGATTAAGCCGTTTGACGAACCGCTGATTGCATCGAATCGTCTGACGGTCGCCGGAATGCTTAAACAGCAGGGCTATCACACCGCTTGTATTGGCAAGTGGCATCTGGGCTGGAGCTGGCCGAAAGAAGGTAAGGACGTTATTTTTGATCAGCCGATTACTGAAGGGCCGGTGACGCGCGGTTTCGATTATTATTTCGGCACGGATGTGCCTAACTACCCGCCGTACACATTTATCGAAAATGACCGAGTCACCGTTCCGCCAACCGAAACGATCCCGCGCGCGATGGCTGTCGCCGCCGGCGTCAATGTAAACGGCGCGATGTCTCCGGGCTGGAAGTTTGAAAATATTCTGCCGACGCTGGCAGAGAAAGCGGTCGGGTACATTGATCAGCGGGCGAAAACCAAACAGCCGTTCTTTTTGTATTTCCCGCTGACTACACCGCACCAGCCGTTCACACCGTCGGCGCGGTTCAAAGGCAAGAGCGGCATCAGTGCTGTCGGCGACTTGATTATGGAAACCGACTGGGCGCTGGGCGAAGTGATGACCGCGCTGGAGCGGAACGGGCTAACAGAAAACACGCTGGTGATCTTCTGTTCGGACAACGGGCATAACGGCTCAACGGTTGCGCCGTTCAAGAAAGTCGGGCATCGCGTGAGCGGTCCGTTCCGCGGTTATAAAGCCGGCATTTGGGATGGCGGCCATCACGGGCCGTTCGTGGCGCGCTGGCCGAGTGTTGTCAAATCCGGCAGTCAGTGCGGACAGTTAATCAGTCTGGTTGATGTCGTGGCAACTTGTGCCGAAATTACCGGCGCAAAAATTCCGGTCAATGCCGCCGAGGACAGCTTTAGTTTTCTGCCGCTGCTCAAAGGTGCGGAACAGTCAGTCCGTGAAGCGGTGATCACCCACTCTTCCGCAGGCGCATTCGCCATTCAACGCGGTGACTGGAAGCTGATTGCGGAAGTTCCGGCCGGCCTCTACAACATGGCAGAAGATGTTGGTGAAACTAAAAACCTCGCCGCGCAGCATCCGGAGCTCGTGACAGAATTGACGGCATTGCTGAAAAAGCAGATAGACGACGGACGCAGTACGCTCGGCCCGAAACAAACCAACGATGTCCCGGTGGAAGTGATCAAAAAAAAGGCCGACAGTAAACCAGAGGAACCTGCCGCATGAAAGCACGACAAGATCTATTGAAACTGACCGGTCTTGGAATGGCGGCATTGAGTTTTCCGATGCTCGGAAAAGCGGTGCCGGATGCGCGGCCGAACATTCTTATTCTTTTGGCTGACGACTGGGGCTGGCCGTCTTCGCCGCTTTACGGCGACAAGATGGTGAAGACACCGGCGCTGGAGCGCCTTGCGAAAGATGGCGTGCTTTTCAACCGTGCGTATTGCAGTGCGCCGTCGTGTATGCCGTCGCGCGGGGCCTTGCTTACCGGGCAGGATTTCTGGCGGTTGGAAGAAGGCGCTAATTTGCTGGGCACGCTACCGGCAAAATTTTCTGTTTATCCGGAGCTGCTGCAAAAGGCCGGCTATGTGACCGGCTCGCGCTCCAAAGGCTGGGGGCCGGGGAATCTTACTGCCGGCGGCAGAACCGAAGAACCTTGCGGGAGGCCTATGGGCAAAGGCGATGGCGACTTTGCGGGATTCCTTCAGAGAATGCCTGCTGATAAGCCGTTTTGTTTCTGGTTTGGAAGTTTTGATCCGCACCGCATTTACAAACAAGGTTCCGGCATAGCTGCCGGACTTAATCCGGCCGACGTGCAGGTGCCGGGCTTCCTGCCGGACACTCCCGAAGTTCGCAGCGATCTCTGCGACTATTACCTCGCAGTACAGAAATTCGACGCTGATGTTACGAAAGCGATCGCGGCACTGGAAAAATCCGGCCGGTACACGAATACGCTGATTTTCATCACGGGCGACAACGGGATTCCATTCCCGCACGCCAAAACACAGATCTATGATTACGGCGTGCATCAGCCGCTGGCCATTTGCTGGCCGGAGCGCGTGCCGGGCGGTCGGACGGTGGATGATTTTATCTCTTTCACCGATTTTGCTCCGACCATTCTCGAAGCCGCCGGACTTCCTGTGCCGGAAGAGATGACCGGTAAAAGTCTGCTGCCGTTGCTGCTGTCAGGAAAATCTGGACAGGTTGAGCCGGAGCGCGACGCAGTGGTTGTCGGACTGGAACGGCACGTCGGCAGTTATCCGATGCGCGCCATCCGCACGGAAGAGTTTTCCTATATCCGGAATTTCGCCACGGATCGTTATCCCGACAACTACGGTCGTGGCGGGCCGTCCATGGAATACATGATTGCTCACAAGGACGACAGTCCGGAGCTGAAGAGGCTCTATGACGCATCGTTCGGTCAGCGCCCGGCGGAGGAGCTCTATGACATGCAGAAAGATCCGTACGAACTCACCAACCTCGCCGCCGATCCGAAATATGCCGCCGTGAAAAAGAAAATGGCCGACCGGCTGAATGCGTATCTGATCAAAACCGGCGACCCGCGCGTGCTCGGCAACGGTGAGGTCTTCGACAATTACCGGACGTGGGCCGGCAACAAAGAGCTGCCGCCGGTTTCTCAGCAGAAAATGCCCAACGGCGGGATGGTAGAGAGATTGAAACGGGAATAGGGAGAGTTGATCATGATGAATACGCAACGGGATTTTATAAAGTTGGCCAGCCTTGGAATGGCCGCATTAAGTTTTCCAATGCTTGGAAAAGCGGCGCCGGTCAAACAGGCGGATCGGCCCAATGTTCTCTTTATCGCTATTGACGACCTGCGCGACTGGGTCGGCTACCTCGGAAATAAACAGGTCAAGACGCCCAACCTCGATCGGCTGGCGGCACGCGGCGTCTATTTTACCCGCAGCTACTGCGCCTCACCCTGCTGCAATCCGTCGCGTTCGGCTTTGCTGACGGGTTTGCGGCCGGGCACTACAGCGGTATACGGCAACGGTCACAACTTCCGGAATCTCGTCCCCGAGGGAACCGTCACGCTGCCGCGCCACTTCAAGGATAACGGCTACTACGTCGCCGGGGCCGGGAAAGTTTTTCATTCCGGCTTCCTGTCCAGTGATTGGGACGATTACAAAACCGGAAAAGACGGACTGGGCAACGAGGACGATCCCCAGAACGATGACGGCAGCGCCGGCCAACTCAAGCACGGCTGGGACAGCATCGGGGGTCTTGAGTTCGGCGCGCTCGACGGCAAAGACCAGGATATGGGGGACTACCGGTCGGTAAGCTATATCCTGCAAAAACTCGGCGAACCGCGCGACAAGCCGTTTTTTCTCGCTTGCGGACTCGTCAAGCCGCACATGCCGTGGTCGGTACCGAAGAAGTATTACGATATGTACCCGCTCGACAAAATCGAGCTGCCAAAAGTTCTGCCGAACGACCTCGACGACGTACCGTCCGCCGGTATTGCAATGGCCGCTCCCGACGTCGATCACGCCGCCGTCTTGAAATCCGGACGCTGGAAAGAAGCCGTGCAAGCCTACCTTGCCACTATTACTTTTTGCGACGCAATGGTCGGCCGGCTGATTGACGGCCTGGACCAGAGCGCCAGCAAGGATAACACGATCATCTGCCTCTGGAGCGACCACGGCTGGATGCTCGGCGAGAAACAGCACTGGCGCAAATTCGCGCTGTGGGAAGAGTCCGCCCGTGCGCCCTACATGTGGATTGTGCCCGGCGTCACCAAACCCGGCGGTGTCTGCAACCGTACCGTGGACTACATGCAGATTTACCCGACGCTCTGCGATCTAGCCGGTCTGCCGCCACCGAAACAGGGTGAAGGAGAAAGCATCCGCACCCTGCTCGCCAAGCCCGACGCTCCGTGGGACAAGCCCGCCGTCACCACTTGGCTTTTCAATAATCATACAGTGCGCACGGAAAGATGGCGTTATATCCGCTACGCCGACGGCGGAGAAGAGCTCTACGACCATGATCGCGATCCGTTGGAATGGAACAACCTCGCCCAGAACCCGGAATATGCTCCCGTCAAAGCTGATATGGCCAAATGGCTGCCTAAGGAAAATAAGCCTTGGCCCGAACGCGTAGCGAAGGAGCCTTCCCGGAAAAACCGCAAGGCGGCAAAAAAAGAACAATAGTGAACCGGAGGTTCCGTAGCATGAATGCTCGACGTGATCTATTAAAACTGACTGGTCTTGGTGTTGTGGCACTGGGTTTTCCAATGCTTGGAAAAGCGGAGCCGGCCAAAACAGCAGCTCGACCCAATATTGTTTTTATTCTGGCGGATGATCTTGGCTGGGCGGATGTGGGGTTCCACGGGCCGGATATCAAGACGCCGAATATTGACAAGCTGGCCGCCGCAGGCGTCAGGCTGGAATCCTTCTACACACTGTCTGTCTGCACGCCCTCCCGTTCAGCCCTGATGACCGGACGCTACCCGATCCGCTACGGACGGCAGTTTAACGTGCTTCGTCCAGGCTCGAAGGTTGGTTTGTCGCTCGATGAGCGTCTGTTACCACAGGCCTTGCACGAAGCCGGTTACGAGACGGCCATTTGCGGCAAGTGGCACCTCGGCGAATTCCTGCCCGCCTATCAGCCGATGCAACGTGGATTCGATCACCAGTATCGTCTGGCCGAGCCGGATAAAAAGTTTTCCCATCTGGTAACGGCGGACAACGCCATGATACGGGACCAAACGGTCTGTTCGGACAAAGGCTATCTCACACCGCTCTTTGCCCAGGAAGCCGTTCGGCGGATTGAACAGCGCGACGCAGACAGGCCGTTATTTCTTTATGTTGCATTCCATTCGCCTCACACACCTGTAATGTGTGCACCGGAATATTCGGCACCCTATGCGCATCTGGGGCCGACCCGCAGTGTTTACGCCGGCATGGTTGCTGAAATGGATGAAGCGATCGGGCAGATTGTGGCCGCCATTGAACGGCAGGGGCTGCGCAAAAATACGCTCTTCATTTTTGGCAGCGATAACGGCGGACTGGTTACAAAAGGTGATCTTGCCAGCAACGGGCCGTTGCGCGCGGGAAAAGGTTCGCTCTATGAAGGCGGCACGCGCGTCGTTGCCTGCGCCGCATGGGACGGCCATATTCCGGCGGGCTCTGCCGTCACCGAACCGCTGCATATGGTGGACTGGTATCCCACGCTGTTGAAGCTGGCGGGGGCATCACTTGACCAGAAGCTTCCGCTGGATGGCCGCGACATCTGGCCGGCCCTTGCGCAAGGCAAACCCTCACCGCACGAAAATATTCTTATCAATACCGTCGGACGCGAAGGTTCGGTCCGCATGGGCGACTGGAAGCTCGTACGTAACGGCACAACAGAAGACGATGAAGAGGGCGACTCCGCATTGAGCAAAGAAGAGCGGCAGAAGAAGCGGCAGGCTGACCGCGAGGCTCCCGATAAATATGAACTTTTCAATATCCGGCAGGATCCGTTCGAGAAAACCAATCTGGCCCCAAGCTTCCCTGAAAAAGTCCGGGAACTTTGCACCCGGCTGGATGTTTACGCGAAAGAAGCGGTTCCACCGATTTTGAAATAATAAGGAGTGGTTATGCGGCCCGTCCGAAGTAAGTTTGTGAAAGCGGCAAGCCTCAGTGTTGCGGCATTGAGTCTCCCGGTGCCTGGAAAAGCGGTGGCAGCCCAGCCGCCTAATATTATTTTTATTCTGAGCGACGATCATGCGCCGCAGGCTATCGGTGCTTATGATCTAAGACTCTCGGCTTTTTGCCGCGAGCATAAAATCACACCGAATATCGATCGGCTGGCGGCGGACGGGATGCTTTTTCAGAACAGCTTTTGCGGCAACTCAATCTGCTCCCCGAGCCGGGCCGCTATTCTGACCGGATTGCACGGTCACGCCAGCGGCGTGCGCTGTCTGAATCAAGGCGTTGCCGCCGGTATCTGGAAATTCCCAGCGGCTTTTCGTGCCGCCGGTTATCAAAGCGCTGTGATTGGCAAGTGGCATCTGGAAAAGACGTCTTCGGAGACCGACTACTGGTGCCTGCTTCCCGGACAAGGCGAGTATGTGAACCCCAAGTTCATCAGCACGACCGGCCCCGTCAGCAGCAAAGGGTATGTGGCGGATGCGATCACCGACCTTTCGCTGGCGTGGCTGGATAAGCGCGATCCGGCCAAACCGTTTCTGCTGCTGGTGCATCAAAAACCGCCGCATCGCGACTGGACTCCGCCGGAGCGCTATGCCGCGCTGCTCGACGGCGAGACGGTGCCGGAGCCGGACACACTGTTTGACGACTACGCCAACCGCGCGTCGCTGCTTAAAAAGCAGAAATTGACCGTAGCTGCTGATATGAATTTTCCCGGCGACTTGAAGGTATGGCCGGCAAAACCGATCGGACAAATTCCGGAAATGTATCGCGCACGGAATGAGGAGTTCCGCCGCCTCAATCCGCAAGGGCAGGATCTGGTGCGCTGGAAATATCAGACCTATGTGAAGGACTATCTGCGCTGTGTGAAATCGGTCGATGACAGCGTCGGCCGCATCATGGACTATCTGGAGAAGAACGGACTGGAGAAGAACACGGTAGTGGTCTATTCCTCCGATCAGGGCTTTTATCTCGGCGAGCACGGCTGGTTCGATAAGCGTTGGATTTTTGAAGAATCCATTCACATGCCGTTCATCATCCGCTGGCCGGGTGTCGTCATGCCGGGGAGCCGGCCGGATGCGATGATTCAGAATATTGATTACGCGCCGACGCTCGTCGAGGCGGCCGGAGGCGTTGTTCCGTCCAGTCTGCACGGACGTTCTTTCCTGCCCATTTTGCGCGGCGAGACGCCCGCCGATTGGCGCACGAGCATTTATTACCGCTACTACGATTCCGGCTGGGGCATTCCGCAGCACAACGGCGTGCGGACCAAGGACTACACGCTGGTGCATTATTTTGAAGCCGACGAATGGGATCTGTTCGATCTGAAGAAAGATCCTGCGCAGATGCGCAGTGTCTATGCCGATCCGGAATACGCCGACGTGGTGAAGAAGCTGAAAACAGAAATTGAAAAGTTGCGCCAGCAGTACGGCGAAAAAGATTCTATGCCTTACGCAACCAAAGGGGCGGCGCAAAAAGAATAGTACCGGGAGCAGGAGAATTTTGTGCATATTGTCGCAACCTGCGGCTATGGCGGCTCTGTCGGTGCCGTGGTAGCTTCTACAATCACGAGGGTTTTAAACAAGGAGTTCGGCGAATGAAAACACGGCTATTACTGATTCTCTGTCTGGCAACGACGGTTATCACCGGCAAACTTTCCGCTGCCGATGCACCGCGAGAACAATTTAAAAATCTCCGCCTCGGCGAAGTGCAGCCGCGCGGCTGGTTGCAGGAGCAGCTGGTGACCGAAGCAAGGGACGGGTTTGCCGTCCGCCTCGACAAGCTGACCACCAATGCAAAGTCACGCGTCGATGTGCCCACCTTTGATACCCGGAATAAAAGCGAAATGGAGAAATCGTGGTGGAACGGGGAAACAACAGGAAACTGGCTGGATTGTCTTGTTCAACTTGCTTACTTGTCCGGCGATCCGGCGGCGAAAAAGCTGGCCGACGATACCGTAAACAGAATTCTTTCGTTTCAGGAGCCGGACGGATATCTGGGCATGTATCCGGCCAGCGTGCGTTATCAGCAGCCGGCGGGCGGCCAGAACGGCGAACTCTGGACGCAGGCCTGTCTTTTCCGCGGCCTGCTGGCTTACTATGAATTTACCGGTCGGGCGGATGTGCTCGCCGCAGTTGAGCGTGCGACCAAGCTGACGATGTCTAAATACGGCAAGGATCGGCCTTACTGGGCGACGCGTGTTGTTCGCGGCGGACCGGGACATAACTTTATGTTTGTGGACATCTGTGAATGGCTGTGGCGGTTAACGGGCGATCAATCCTATCCCGATTTCGCCCGATTTCTTTATGACAGTTACAACGAGCGTACCGATGTGTTCGATACCGACATTCAGCTCCGCAACCTCTCCAATCCCGACAGCCTCTTTATCAAACATGGCGCGCATGTCATGGAGCATTTGCGGGTGCCGCTTTTCGTCGGCTATGTCACCGGCGATGCAAAATACTGGCCGGCCGTGGACAACATTTTTCTTAAAACCGACCGGCATCTCAGTGCCGGCGGAGCGTGCATCAGCGATGAGGATATTCTGGAGCGGCTGGGCAGTCCGGACATCGGCTGCGAATACTGCACCATGCTGGAACTGCTCAACAGCCTGAAGTCCGGCGTGCAGAAAACGGGACGGGCCGACCTGGCCGACCGGATGGAAGTGCTGGCGTTCAATTCGGCGCAGGGTTCGCGGCTGCGCGACTGTAAAGCGGCTCAGTATTGCACGCGCGACAACCAGCACGAAGCCACCATTGCTACCGGTCAGGGTACGCGGTTTAAGTTTTCGCCGACGCATGAAGATGTGGCGGTTTGCTGTTCGCCGAATGCAGTCAAATTTTTCCCTTCGCTGGTGCAAGGTCTTTGGATGAAAGAGGCGGATGATTCAGGGCTCGCCGCCATTGGGTACGCGCCGAACGAAGTGCAGACCCGGATCAGTAATACGGCTGTAAAAATAGAAACAGTGACCATGTATCCGTTTGAGGATGAGGTACGAATGACGGTGAATCCGGAAAAACCGGTACGGTTCAGTCTGCGGTTGCGTGTGCCGGCCTGGGCCGGCGATATGAAGATTGTCGCCTCCGGCGCCGAGGTGCGGAGTGAAAAGGGATGGCGCATCCTCTCCAAGGAATGGAAGGCCGGCGACACGGTCACGTTGCAGTTTGCGCCGGAAGTTGTTCGTAAAACCGTTGCGAACGGCAGCGGTGTCTATTGGCAGCGCGGGCCGCTGGTTTATTCCCTGCCTATCGCGTTCGATCGGAAAGAGACCAAGCAATACTCCGTTGCCGGTTTTGCAGACTGGGATTACACGCCGTCAACTAATACGTTCTGGAACTACGCGGTAAACAAAGATTGCGGCAGTTTTGTTTTCGAACGCACAAAACTGGATGCCGGCTCGAACCCGTGGGTGCAGCCACCGGTTGCATTGAAAGGTCTTCTGCTGAACCGGAAATCAAACCAGAGCGAACCGGTTCTCCTTGTCCCGATGGGCAGCGCCCTGTTGCGGCACACCGTATTTGCTGACGCGGAGGCCGTTCGGCCGGTGCCTAATCAGAAAGAGTTGCTGAAGGGCGACGCCAATCTTGCCCGCAAGGCGGAAGTGATCGTTCCCAGTACCAGTAAAGGTTATTCACGCGCGGCGCTTATTGACGGCGTGGCGGAAGGTTACCCTGGGAATAAAACGGCGGAATGGGCTAGCGACCACGGAAAGGTCGGCACGACGGTCAAACTGCTTTGGGAAATGCCGGAAGCGGTTGGCGGCGTATGGCTGTACGACAGGCCTAACGAATTCGACCACGT
>Ga0247839_1000942_pt1 | contig 50872 bp, 49 predicted proteins | sample LaCruzMarch2015__6_FD_192405 | JGI IMG/M metagenome (GOLD analysis project Ga0247839, IMG submission 192405) | Freshwater microbial communities from meromictic Lake La Cruz, Castile-La Mancha, Spain - LaCruzMarch2015_16m | ecosystem: Environmental > Aquatic > Freshwater > Lake | place: Spain... | reverse complement strand
CAGCACCGGCACGGTAAGAAACAAGAAGGCCGCCCGCACCCGCGGACAGGCCTAAACACACATCCAGAGTGTCAAGGATCAACCGACATAGAAACGTCAAGCATCAACCGACTCTGAACAGGGGCACGGACGCGTTTGTGCACGACACGATTGCACGAGTCGATCGCACGACGCGATACGAGAGAGCCCCGAACCTGTCGGCTCGGGGCTCTCTCGCTTTCTTGCGTCAGCTGTGCGCTGCCGGCTCAGCTCGCGTCGGCAGCCGACTCGGCTTTGGCGCGGGCGGCGCTGGCCTTGGCCTGGCCGGCTGCACGAGCGGCCTTGGCGACCACCCGACCGCTCACCGGGCGCTCGGCGCGAACGCTGTCGGCTTTCGCGGTCCCCGCAGCGCTGTTGTCGCCAGCCTCAGCGACCTCTACCGCGGAGCGAGCTGCCGCTACCGACGGAATGCTCGCCGCGGCGGCGGCGCCGGACTTGACGGCACTGGCCTTCAGCGCAGCGGCAGGTGCCGGTGCCGCCTGAATTCCGAGCTCGCTGGTGACGTAGGAGACCAGGCCGGGGATCCCGGTGGCCGAACCGTTGTAACCGCTGTAGTAGGCGGTGGCCAGCAGCGAATTGCCGACCGCGACCGGCCCGAGGTTGAACCGTGGAATCAGGGACGTCGCGCCCAGCACGAGGCCCTGCACCAGGTCGGCCGGCGGAACCCCGATCTGACTGGTGACGTAGCTGACGACACCGTCCACGCCGGCAGCCGAGCCGTTGTAGCCGTCGTAGTAGGCGTTGGCCAGCAACGAATTACCGACCGCAACCGGGCCGAGGTTGAAGACCGGGATCATTGCCGTCACGGCAATAACCTCAGCCTGGTTGTTGGCGAGGAAGTCGGTGACGAACGATCCGAAGCCGCCGCCGCCCCAGCCATGGTGATCGTCATCGTCATCGTCATCGTCGGAGTGGCCGTTCCCCTGGTACTCGTCGTCGTCGTCATCGTCATCGTCATCGAAGGATCCGGCGCCGAAGTAGCCGACATAGACGTCGCCCTTGACCTTCCAACCGCCACCCTTGGAGTGCGACAGCAGGCCGATATCGGCGGTCACCGGGGTCGGCTCGGGCGTCGGCGCGGCGGCGTTGCCAATCGCGGCAGGCGTCGTGGCGATCAGTGCGCCGACGGCGGCCAGCGCCACCCCACTCACTGCGAACGACCGTGTGGAACTGTTCATGTATTGAATTCCCCCTGAAGAGTTAGCCAGCGAACTTCGCGGACCTATGACCTGTCTAATACATTCCTGAACGTAGCATAAGGGCCCTTAGTCCTCAGGTTTGCCGAGCACACCGACCCGGGGCCGCAGGCCGACGAGAGTAGCCTGACCCGGTGAGTCCTCGCGTGTGGATCCTCGGTGGATACCAGAGCGACTTCGCCCGAAATCTGAGCCGGGAGGGCCGGGATTTCGCCGACCTGACCCGCGAGGTGGTGGACCAGACCCTGACCGACGCGGTGATTGATCCCACCGACATCGGTGTGGTCCACGTCGCCAACGCCTTCGGCGAGATGTTCGCCGCCCAGGGGCACCTCGGCGCCATGCCGGCCACGGTGTGCGACGGCCTCTGGGACACTCCGGCCACGCGGCATGAGGCGGCCTGCGCGTCGGGCAGTGTCGCCGCACTGGCCGCGATCGCCGATCTGCGCGCCGGGAATTACCAAACCGCACTGGTCGTCGGCCTGGAACTGGAGAAGACCGTGTCCGGCGACACCGCCGCCCAACATCTGGGCGCGGCCGCCTGGACCGGCCACGAGGGCACCGACGCCAAGTTCCTGTGGCCGTCGATGTTCGCCGAGATCGCCGACGAATACGACCGCCGATTCGGTATCGACGACACTCACCTGCACGCGATCGCCGCCCTCAACCTCGCCAATGCCCGCCGCAATCCCAACGCCCAGACCCGCGACTGGCAGGTACCCGATCTGCTGGCCGACGGTGGCGACGACTCGGTCAACCCACCCGTGGAGGGCCGGATCCGAAGATTCGACTGCAGTCAGATGACCGACGGCGGTGCCGGCGTGGTCCTCGTCGGCGACGATTTCCTTCGCGAGCACCGCGGCGTGCGGCCGATCGGGCTGATCCAGGGATGGGGACACCGCACCGTCGGACTAGGTCTGCGCCAGAAACTCGACCGGGACGCCGACAATCCCTATGTCCTTCCGCACGTGCGCGCCGCGGTGCACGATGCGTTTGGCCGCGCACAAGTGGTTCTCGACGACATGGACGGATTCGAAGTGCATGACTGCTTCACTCCAAGTGAGTATCTGGCCATCGATCACATCGGACTGACTGGACCGGGCGAGTCCTGGAAGGCGATCGAGGGTAGGGACATTGAGATCGACGGGCGCCTGCCGATCAATCCGAGTGGCGGCCTCATCGGTGGCGGCCACCCGGTCGGCGCCTCCGGCATTCGGATGATGCTCGACGCCGCCAAACAGGTCAGCGGCCTGGCCGGCGACTACCAGGTACGCGGCGCGCGACGGTTCGGCACCCTCAATTTCGGCGGAAGCACCGCGACCACCGTGAGTTTCGTGATCGCCGCCGGCGATGATGAACTGAACGGCAGCCCGTAATGGACGTCGAGATCGTCGGCAAGTTCCTATCGACCCTGCCCGAGGACGACGACCACCCGTATCGAAGTGGACCGTGGCGACCGCAGACCACCGAGTGGCACACCGATGATCTGATGATCATCGAGGGCGAGATCCCCGCCGACCTCGACGGAATCTATCTTCGCAACACCGAGAATCCGCTGCATCCCGCACTGAAGTCCTACCATCCCTTCGACGGCGACGGGATGCTGCACATCGTCGGCTTCCGGGATGGAAAAGCGTTCTACCGCAACCGCTTTGTCCGCACCGAGGCGTTCGAGGCCGAAAACGATGCCGGCGGACCACTGTGGCCGGGCCTGGCCGAGCCGTTATCGCTAGCCAAAGTCGACCACGGCTGGGGCGCACGAACGTTACTCAAGGACGCCTCAAGTACCGACGTTGTGGTGCACCGCGGTACCGCACTGACAAGTTTCTATCAGTGCGGCGATCTCTACCGCATCGACCCCTACACCGGCAGCACCCTCGGTAGGGAGACATTCAACGACCGATTCCCGGCCGACTGGGGAGTTTCCGCGCATCCGAAGGTCGATGACCGCACCGGCGAGATGCTGTTCTTCAACTACAGCAAGCGCTCACCCTATCTGCATTACGGCATCGTCGACGCACACAACGACCTGGTGCATTACGTCGATGTTCCGCTTCCCGGACCACGCCTCCCGCACGACATGGCGTTCACCCGGAACTACGCGATCTTCAACGACTTCCCCTTGTTCTGGGATCCGGAACTGCTGAAGCAAGACGTCCACGTCGCCCGCTTCCACCGGGATATGCCGTCTCGGTTCGCAGTGCTGCCGCGACGGGGCGATGCCGCCGACATCCGCTGGTTCGACGCCGATCCGACCTTCGTGCTGCATTTCACCAACGCCTACGAAGATGGCGACGAGATCGTGCTGGACGGATTCTTCCAGGGCGACCCCGAGCCAGCCGACACCGGCGACGGATCCCGATGGCAGCGCGCCTTCCGGTTCCTCGCTCTGGACCGGATGCAATCCCGCCTCCATCGCTGGCGACTGAACCTGCGGACCGGGGCCACCACCGAGGAACCGTTAAGCGACAGCATCTCCGAGTTCGGGACGATCAATGCCGGCCACGGCGGCGAACCGTACCGCTATGCCTACGCGGCCACCGCCAAACCCGGGTGGTTTCTGTTCGACGGCCTGATTCGCCATGACGTGCTCACCGGCACCGAGCAGCATCACCGGTTCGCCGACGGTGTCTATGGCAGCGAAACCGCGATGGCGCCGCGAACTGGGTCCCGCGCCGAGGATGACGGATATCTGATCACACTGACCACTGATATGAATGCCGACGCCTCCTACTGTCTGGTGTTCGACGCCGCGCGCCTGGCAGACGGTCCGGTGTGCAAACTGCAACTGCCCGAACGGATCTCCAGCGGCACGCATGCGACCTGGGTCGCCGGCTCCGCCATGCGCCGGTGGCACCACACCGACTCGGCGGCCGAGGCAATCGGACTCGCCGGCGCCGGCCGGTAACCGTAATGGGGCGATCCTTGCTCAGCCAGGCGGCAGTAGCTGGAATCCCTTGAGGATCGTCGCCGAATCAGCGACGTAGGTCTTATCGTCGGGCCTGATGGTCTGCACGGTCAGCGTTGCGATGTAGTTGGCTTCGCTGCCCCGGTAGACCGCGCTCACCGCACTCGCCGTCCGGGGCGGTACCGGCGGGATCTTAGGTCCGAGTTTCACCTCGGGCGCGGTGTACGTGGCTGACAGGGCGGTCGCGCCACACACTTGACCTGGGCTGGTGCTCATATCGGTCAGCTTGAGCTTCGTAGCGAGCTGTTCGTTCTGCGCCTCGAGAACCTTCTCCGGTTTGGGGATCTCGGAGGCGATCTTCTGCAGCGTCACCACCGCGTTGGGTGTGAAGCCGTCCACGGTGAGGGAGGGATTGCGGATCGCGAACCGGATGGACTCGTTGTCCATCTTGGTGCTGCGCTCCCAGCCGGGCGGCAGCGGAATCCGCATCTTCGGCTCCTGGTCGGTGCGCGTCGGAACGTCGCTGAGCGCGGCCGAAACCTCCGCGCACTTCTCGGCGCTGGGCTTGGAACCCGAACAGCCGGTGATGGCGAGCGCCGCAACCACGGCCAGCCCGCAGACAACGCGACACCCGCTTGCCATCGGAACGCCCATCTGCTTCCCTTCGGAACCGGCTTGTCCACGCAACGACGCGAATCTCGATCGAGCCTACCGGCGCACCGCGAGCAAAGCCCACATCGAGCACGTCAGCGCTGCGAGCGCGCAGGCCGCCCCGAGATAGAACCCGTATCCGGCGGCCACCGGCGGTGCGACGTTGGCCCGGAAGTACCACCAGGTCAAAAACGCGACCAGGGCCGAGATCACCACCGCTGCCGAGCCGGCCAATCGCGGTGAGAGATCGCGCGCCACCATTGCCCCGAGAACGATCAGGACCGACGACAGCACCACGATGAGTTGCCCGACGCCGAACCGGGGCGGCAACTCAATGCTGCCGAAGGTTCCGCCAATGGCACTGGCGCGACCGCCGCCGCCGACCGGCGAGGTCAGCCAGGGCAGCCAGGCACTGACCGACAGGCCCGCCGCGGCCAGGGCCACCAACCACCCCGGACGCAGGCGTGCCATCCTCGAACCCTAACCGTTCCCGAGGATCCGGGCCCGCCGGCAACAGGGCCCGCGGGCAACAGGGGAAACACCACAGGGGAAGGCAACGCGATGACCGACATTCCGGAGTGGATCCGCCAGCTGGATCTGGCCCCGCATCCCGAGGGCGGCTGGTTCCGCGAAACCTGGCGCAGCGAACTGACATTGGCCGACGCCGCGCTACCGCCGCACTACGACGGCCCGCGCGCCGCCGGCACCGCGATCCTCTTCGCCCTGCTTCCCGGTCAGGAGTCCGCATGGCACACCGTGCGCAGCGCGGAACTGTGGCTGCACCATCGGGGCAGTCCGGTGGCCCTGGAGTTCGGTCCCGATCAACGCGGTGCGACGACAGTGCTGCTCGGCTCAGATGTCGAAGCCGGCCAGCATCCTCAGGTGCTGGTGCCGGCCGGGCACTGGCAGCGGGCTCGTCCGCGCGGCATCGAGCCAACCCTGGTCAGTTGTGTCGTGGTGCCCGGCTTCGATTTCGCCGACTTCGCTCTGGAGGTGTGACCCGGCCACGGTTGGCCCAGGAACCACGGTTGACCCAGGAACCACGGTTGGCCCAGGAACCACGGTTGGCCCAGTAGCGTTTGGGCCATGTCCGGCCACATCATCGTCTGCGGCGAGGATGCGCTCGCGCGGCGGATCATCGACGAGTTGAGCGATGCCGACGTCCGGACGTTGCAGTCGCCGACCGGTCTGGCCGCCGCCGATGTCGCTACGGCGGATGCGGTGATCTGCGCCTCGACCGAGGACTCGCTGAACCTGGAGATGGCCCTACTGGCCCGCCGAGCCAACCCCGGCGTCCGGGTGGTGGCCCGGATCGCCAACCCCGTCCTGCGCCAGGCGATGGACGACGACAACGGGCCGGGTTCGGTTCTCGACGTGGCCGATCTGGCCGCCCCCTCGGTCCTCGAAGCACTGCTCGGGCGAACGGCACACACGATCCGGGTTGCCACTCAGGACTTTGTCGTCTCCAACGCCGCGGCCACGGTGGACGGCACACTGCGGGAGATCTACGGCCGGTTGGCGCCGGTGGCCGTCGTTCGCGGCGCGAACTCGCCGGAGGCCGGGGACGTCCTCGCCTGTCCCCCACTCGATACCTACGTCGGCGTGGGCGACTGGATCACGATGATCGGCCGACCCGGCGAACTCGCCGACAGCGGCATGCCGGTCACAGGCCCCGTCGACCCGATCCTGCCGCGCCGCTCACGCAGAGTCCGGTTCGGGGACTCGGTGCGCGCTTTTCATCATGATCTCAATCCGATGTTCTATCGGGCGCTGGCCGTCGCACTGGCGCTACTGATCGGCTCAACGCTGATCCTGCGGTTCGCTTTTCGGCAGCCCGACATGGGCTGGGTGGACGCGCTGTCATTTGCCACCGAAACCCTCACCACCGTTGGCTACGGCGATTTCAACTTCGCGCTACAGGCAACCTGGCTTCGGCTCTGGGGGGTGGTGATGATGCTCAGCGGGATCGCCACCAACGCGATCCTGGTGGCGTTCATCGCCGATGTTCTGCTGTCGCGGCGGATGCCACAGGCAGCCAGTCGGGAAAAGGTCAGTCATTTGCGAGACCACGTCGTGGTGGTGGGCCTGGGGTCGTTCGGAGTTCGGGTTGCCGGAATGCTCCGGGAGGCCGGACACGATGTCGCGATGATCGAACTCGACGAAGACAGCCGCTACCTGCCGGCGGCCGCCGAACTCGGTATCCCGGTGATCTTCGGCGACGCCACCCTACGCCCGACATTGGCCGCGGCCCGGGTCTCCCAGGCACGCGCGGTGGCCGTACTGACCGAGAACGACATGGTCAATATCGAAACCGGAATCATCCTGCAGGAGATGCTCAGCGCTGCTGCGGGCGCAGAGTGCGCGGCAGGACTGCCGCCGATCGTGTTACGGATTTATGATCGCGAACTCGGCGCCGCGGTCGGCCATCGCCTCGGCTTCGAACACGTGCGCTCTACCGTGGACCTCGCCACACCCTGGTTCATCGGGGCAGCCATGGGGATGGAAGTTCTCGGCACGTTCTCGGTGGGCCAGCACTCGTTCATGATCGGTGGCGTGCAGGTTCAGCAGGGCAGCGAGATGGACGGCATGCCTATGCTCGGCGTTTCTACCCAGACGCGGATCATCGCCGTCGAACGCCGGGATGGGCAGGTCGAGTTTCATCCGCACCGGGACGCCCGTCTCAGCGCCGGGGACACCGCCTATTTGGTGGGGCCCTACCGGGAACTACTCGAGACACTGCGTCGGGGTGGACCGGGTTCAGGCGAACACGGCTACGAACCGGTCCAGTGATGCCTGGATGTCGGAGCGCAACCCGGCGGCCACGAGCACACCGATCGGGCCGAAGAGTGCCGGCCCGCCGAGATGGACATCCATGGTGACCACCGAAGCGGCCGGATCGACGTGGGCCAGGGAGGTCCCGAACCCGGTGCGGTGACCGGACCGGACCCTGCCGATCATTTTCACTTTGACGCCACCGGTCCCGATGCCGTCCAGGGTTAACGATTCCGGAGGCCGGTAGTTCACGATCGTCCACCTGATGCGGTTGTACATGCCCTTGACCTCAACAATGGACTCCACCACGGTGCCCTTGTCGATCGTTTCGGGCAACACAGACCGCCAGACCCGGTGAATGGTCAGCCATTCGGAGTACCGGGACAGGTCGGAAGCGTGCTGCCAAGCCTCTTCGGGTGATAGCGGAACGTCTACGGAAACCGAGACTTTCGCCATCGAGACTTAGGTCGGGTCGACCTTGTCAGCGACGGCGTCGGCGGCACCGCTCACCTTGTCGGCAACGGTCTCGGCAGCGCCGGTGGCGGCGTCCTTGGCATTGGTGGCGGCATCGGAGACCTTGTCGACGGCAGTCTGGGCCGCGCCCTGCACTTTGTCGATGGTCTCGGAGAACTTGCCCGAGGTCTTCTCATCGATCAGATCGCCGGCCTTATCGATCCCGTCCTGGATCTTGTCGACGTTCTCACTGATGACTTCCTTGGCCTTGTCAAACAATGACATGGGTGCTCCCTTCATGGTTGGTGCGGGGTCGGTTACCTCCGGTTGCCCGGATGGTGTCCCCGGGCCAATCTACGCACCGTGGGCCGCTACCGCCACAAAATCCGCGGTTCGCCGAGTAGCCTGCCCTGAATCCACCAGGAGGCCTCGATCAACGCCGCCGCCACCAGTCCGATCAGCACCGCCGGCGTGGTGATCCCCGGATCCGACGGATCAAGCATGAACTTCTCCCGAGCCAGTGGCAGGGCGAAAATGACCAGGTAGCCCGTGGCGGAGAAAGCCACAAGTGCCAGCCGCCACCACTGGTAGGGCCGGGCGACGACGGCCAACACCCACATCGCTCCGATCAGCAGGGTGATCAACGCCGCTGTCGAAGCCCGGGTCTGGGCGACGGCAGGAGCGTTGGTGCCGGGGTAGGCCAGCAGATACGAAGCAAAGGTCGAGATTCCGATGACCGTGCCGGCCGGGAGCGCCGAGGTCATCACCCGGCGGACGAAACCGGTCCGTGCTCGTTCGTTGTTGGGCGCCAGCGATAGCACGAATGCCGGGATGCCGATGGTGAACCAGGCCGCGATGGTGACGTGGATCGGCTGAAACGGGTACAGCAGCGGGTCGCTGCGGCCCCAGTGAGAGGCCAGTCCGCCCAGGCCCACCAGCAACGCCAACAGCACTGAATAGACGGTCTTGGTCAGGAACAGGTTGGAGACCCGTTCGATGTTTCCGATCACCCGCCGGCCCTCGCCGACCACGTACGGCAGGGTGGCGAACTTGTTGTCCAGCAACACGATCTGGGCCACCGCCCGCGACGCCGGACTGCCGGAACCCATCGCCACCCCGATATCGGCGTCCTTGAGAGCCAGCACGTCGTTGACGCCGTCACCGGTCATCGCCACGGTGTGATCCCGCGACTGCAATGCGTGCACCATGGCCCGCTTCTGGTCTGGCCGGACCCGGCCGAAGGTGGTGTATTCGTCCATGGTGTCAGCCAGCGCATCGGGCTCGCTGGGCAGCTGCCGGGCGTCCATCGTCTCGCCGTGCAGACCGAGCGATCCGGCGACCGCGCCGACCGACACGGCGTTGTCGCCGGAAATCACCTTGATCGAGACCTGTTGAGAGGCAAAGTAATCCAGGGTGTCACGGGCGTCGGGACGCACCCGCTGCTCGAGTACCACCAGCGCGACCGGCGTGACCCGGCCCGGTGCGTCGGGGGCGTCGACACCGGTATCCGAGGACCCCAGCAGCAGCACCCGCAGGCCCTGGGCACCGATCCGCTCGGCTTGCTCGGCCGCTGGCGAGACCGGATCCAGCAGGACGTCGGGCGCGCCGATCACCCAGTTACCGTGCGCACCGAAGGAGGCGCCGCTCCACTTGGTGGCCGACTTGAACGGCGCCACCGCGGTCGAGGTCCAGTCGGGCGCCTGCGGGTACGCCTCCGCGATGGCGATCATGCTGGCGTTGGGCCGGGTGTCGTCGGCGGCGAGGGCCGCCAGTACCTCGCCGACCTGCTCCGCGCTCGCCCCGCCCAGAGGTGACGTCTCGGAAAGCCGCATCCCGTTCTCGGTGAGCGTGCCGGTCTTGTCCGCGCACACCACGTCCACGCGGGCCAGGCCCTCGATGGCGGGCAGTTCCTGAACCAGGCACTGGCGTCGGCCCAGCCGTACCACCCCGACGGCGAAGGCGATCGAGGTCATGAGCACCAGGCCCTCGGGGACCATCGGCACCAGCGCGCCGACCATCCGCAGCACCGATTCGCGCCAACCCACATTGGTCAGGAACAACTGGGTGTAGATGATCAGCAGGCCGGCCGGCACCAGCAGGTAGGTGATGAATCGCAGGATCATGTCGATTCCGCTGCGAAGTTCGGACTTGACCAGGGTGAACTTGCTGGCCTCCTCAGCCAGTCTGGCGGCGTAGGCCTCCCGTCCCACCTTCGTCGCACGGTAGGCGCCGGCGCCGGCCACCACGAAACTGCCCGACATCACCTCATCCCCGCTGATCTTGGCGATCGGGTCGGCCTCGCCGGTCAGCAGCGACTCGTCGATCTCGCAGGAGGCCGCTTCCAGCAGTTCGCCGTCGACGACGATCTGATCTCCGGGCCCGATTTCGATGACGTCGTCGAGCACCACATCATTGGGCGGCAACTCATGGGTTCCGGACTGGCGGCGTACCCGGGGTTTGGCCTGACTCACGATAGCAAGGTTGTCCAAAGTCTTCTTCGCCCGGAGTTCCTGAATGATGCCGATGGCACTGTTGGCGACGATCAGCAGGCCGAACAGACCGTTGATCAACGAACCGGTGGCCAACACGATCGCGAACAACACTCCGAGAATGGCGTTGATTCGGGTGAGCACGTTGGCGCGGACGATGTCGCCGACGCTGCGCGAGGCGCGATTTGGCACGTCGTTGGTCTTGCCCTCGGCGACACGTTCGGCCACTTCGGCGTCGGAGAGCCCCGCATTGATGCCGACGGTCATCCGAGGGAACTCACAACCGCCACCAATGCTCGACTTTCGGAACCCGGCCCGCAACCACCCGGCCACCCGGCTTGGGCACGGCGATCTCGACACCCTCGGCCGCGGCCGCTTCGGTAAGTCGTTCGGCCGGCTCGGCCCACGGATGCGGGGCGAGCCGGAAGGTGGCCCAGTGAATGGGCACCACCACGCCGGAACTGTCGCCGTTCAGGTCGAGGTGGGCCTGCACCGCCTCCTCAGGGTTCATGTGGATGTCGGGCCAGGATTTGTTGTAGGCGCCGATGGGCAACAGGGTGAGATCGAAGGGCCCGTGTTCGGTCCCGATATCGCTGAAACTGCCGGTGTAGCCGGTGTCACCGCCGAAGTAGACGCGGTGCTCGGGCCCCACCACGGCGAAGGACGCCCACAGGGTGTTGTTGCGGGACAGGAACCGCCCCGAGAGATGCCGCGCGGGAGTGCAGGCCAGGTGTAGCTCACCGATCCGCACGCTGGCATTCCAATCCAGTTCCACGACGCGAGATGCGGGTATTCCCCATTCCCGCAGATGTGCCCCCACCCCCAACGGGGTGATGAACGGGGCGCGCTGCGTTCGGGCCAGCGCCCGCACGGTGTGCATATCGAGGTGGTCATAGTGATCGTGGCTGATCAGCACGGCGTCCAGGGCGGGCAGCGACTCGATGGAAAGCGGCGGCGGGTGCAACCGCTGGGGTCCCAGGGCGCGCGACGGGGAGCAGCGCTGGCTCCACACCGGATCGGTCAGCAGTCGGTGGCCGTCGATCTCCACCAGCGCAGTGGCGTGGCCGAGCCAGGTCACCGCCAGCGGTTCAGTGCCGGATCGCAACGGCGGAGCCGCCATCGGGATGGGTTGCTTCGGCTGGCTTGCCGACCTGGTGGACAACACTTCGAAAAGCAGCAGGCGGTTCTCCTCGGCGTCAAGGCGTAGGCCTGAACCCTGTTCGAGATTGCAGAACTCCCCGTCCCGGTAGTTCGGCGACGCGGTGGCCACTGCGCGGATTGCCGCGGCGCTGGCGCCCAGTGCCGCGGGCGTCTCCCGCAGCGCACCGAGCACCCAGCCACCGGCGGCCAGCGACGCGGTGCCCGTGGCCAGACGCAGGGCCGCCTTGCCACCCGGCAACAACGCGTCGATTCCTGGGAGTCCGGGCATCGCTCAGGCTCCCGCGAACCTCGGAGCGCGCTTCTGCACGCGGGCCACCTGGGCCTCGATCACATCCTGGCTGCCCCACGCCTGGTCGAAGAGTTCCCGGTGGACCGCGTCCTGCTCCTGGTAGGCCCCGTCGTCGTTGAGCACCCGTTTGGAGTGCCGCAGCGACAGGGGTGCGAGCCCGGCGACCTCGGCGGCCCACATCTGCGCGTCGGCCAGGCTGCCGATCCGATTCGCCATCCCGGTCTGCAGGGCGGTCTGGGCATCGAGTTTCTCAGCAGCCAGCAGCATCCCGCGGGCGCGTCCATGGCCGACCAGTGAGGCGAGTCTGCGGATGCTCCAGTTGTCCAGCGCCAAGCCGTATTTAGCGATCGGAAACTGGAAGTAGGCCTCCGGTGCCACCACCCGAAGGTCACAGACCATCGCCAACTGGACTCCCGCGCCGATGACCGGTCCGTTGATCGCTGCGATCACCGGCATCGGCGCGGCATCGATGGCGAAGTTCAACGCGACGGCCTTGTCCGGGAAGTCCGCGGCGAACACGTCGCCGGACAGGTCGGCTCCCGCACAGAACACCGTGCCTGCCCCGGTCAGCACGATGGCGCGGACGTCGTCGGCGGCTGCTGTCTGCACGGCTTCCCGCAGTGCATCCACCAACTCGGTATTCAGCGCGTTGCGCCGCTGCGGACGCTGCAGCTCGATAGTCGTGACGTCTCCGACCCGTTCGACACCGATCATGTCGATGAGCCTACTGGTGGGGCGATTCGTGCGATTCTCACGCCAGCGAGTCGATCCAGGCCCGGTGCAGGGCGGCGTAGCGGCCATCGGTGCGGATCAGATCGCCCGGGCGGCCGTCCTCGACGATGCGGCCGTGTTCAAGCACCAGCACCCGGTCAGCGATCGCAACCGTGGATAACCGATGGGCGATGATCAGCGCGGTGCGCTGGGCCAGCACCGTCCGCAGCGCCCGTTGCACCAGACGTTCGCTGGGGATGTCGAGCGAGGACGTCGCCTCATCGAGGATCAGCACGTCCGGGTCGGCGAGGAATGCTCTGGCGAATGCGACCAGTTGGCGCTGACCGGCACTGAGCCGACCACCCCGCTTGGCAACGTCGGTGTCAAAACCGTCGGGAAGAGCGTCGATGAAATCCTGCGCGCCCACCGCGGCCGCGGCCGCAGCGACCTCGGCATCGGTGGCGTCCGGGCGGCCGAAGCGGATGTTGTCGGCGATGGTTCCAGAGAACAGAAAGTTCTCCTGGGTCACCATGACGACGTGGCGGCGCAGGTCGACCTGGTCGAAGCTGCGCAAGTCGATACCGTCGAGGGTGACCGACCCGCTATCCGGATCGTAGAAGCGGGCGATCAACTTGGCGATGGTGGTCTTGCCCGCACCCGTTGTGCCGACAAGCGCGATGGTCTGACCGGCCGGCACCGCCAGTGTCATCCCAGAGAGCACCGGATGGTCGGGGAGGTATCCGAAACACACCTTCTGCAGCGCGATATCGCCGCGGACCGAATCCACTCGAACCGGCTCAGCCGGATCGGCGATTCGCGGTTCGACGGCGAGCACACCGGCCATTTTCTCCAACGCCGACGACGCGGACTGAAAGGAGTTGAAGAACTGCGAGATCTCCTGCATCGGTTCGAAGAACATTCGCAAATAGAGCAGGAATGCCGCCAGCGTGCCGACCGTCATCTGGCCGTGCAGCACCCGATAGCCGCCGTAGAGCAGCACTGCCCCGGTGGCCAAATTGCCGACGAGTTTGACCGCAGGCATGAAGATGGCCAGCAATCGGAAGGTGCGCTCGTTGACCTCGCGGTAGCCATCGGAGACCTCTTCGAAGATCTCCTGGTTGCGCGGCTCCCGCCGGTAGGCCTGCACCGCCTTGATCCCGGTCATCGTCTCGACGAATTGGACGATCAGCAGTGCCGCGCGCTCCCGTACCGTCCGGTAGGTCTTCGCCGACTCGGTGGAGAACCACCACACCAGTGCAACCAGTACCGGGAACACCGTCAGGCACATCAGGCCAAGCCGAAAGTCCAACACCACCAACAGGATTGCCGTACCGATCAACGTCAGGACCGCGGTGACCAGACTGTCGAGGCCGGTCTGGAGCATCTCCTGGATCGCTTCGATGTCATTGGTCGAACGACTCACCACCCGGCCGGAGGTGTAGCGGTCATGGAACGCGACGTCCAGGGACTGGAAGTGCCGGAACAGCCGACGTCGAAGTTCCAGCAGCATCTGCTGGCCGATGCGGCCCGAGGTCCGTAGGAAAAACATCCGGCTGGCACCCTGCACTACCGCCAGTCCGCACAGCGCCGCCACCACCATGATCAACTCGTTCGCCGGCCCGCCGATCATCAACGGCGGTACCGCACGGTCGATTCCTCGCTGGACCAGCAGCGGAACCGACAGCCGTGCAACGTTTTCCACAACCACAACAACCGCGAGCAGTCCGATCGCCGCGCGGTACGGTCGCAGCAAGTCTGCGAGAAGTTGACGAGCTTCGCGCCGGCGCGGCAGCGTCTCGTCAATCGGAAGATCCGAGGATTGTTCCTCGAAGCGACCGCGCCACAACATCGATGGCGGCGTCCGCCGCGGGGGCATCGATGGCGGCGTCCGCCGCGGGGGCATCGATGGCGGCGTCGACGACGTCGCCGTCACCGGGTGCGCTCGGCGGCTATGTACCCGATCGGCAAGCGCGTCGCGGCTCGCTGCCCGACCGCCTCCTCGTAGACATGATCGAGTTGCTGACGATCAGCTTCGTCTTCCCATTCGGGACGTGGTTCGGTGCCGTCGTCGAGTTCGTCGTCAGCGGCAAGCAGATAGCGATAGCGCGGAACGGTGGCCAAAAGTTCCTCATGCGTACCGATATGGGTGATGGTGCCGACTCCGTCAACGGTGTCAAGAAGCGCGACCTTGTCGGCCAATAACACCGTCGATGCTCGGTGTGAGACAACGATTCCGGTGACCGCGCCGAGGACCCGACTCAGTGCTTCGGTGACCGCCGCTTCGGTGTGGACGTCGAGTGCGGACAGGGTGTCGTCGAGCACCAGAATGCTTGGCCGCGTCAGAATCGCCCTGGCCAGCGACAACCGTTGGCGCTGTCCGCCGGACAGGCTCATCCCCTGCTCGCCGATGCGGGTCTGCAATCCGAATGGCAGTTCGTAGACGAACGTGGCAGCGGCGATCTCGATGGCGCGGTCGATCTCGGCGTCGGTGGCTGGATCCTCGCGGGAGCGGCCCAGCGTGAGGTTTTCCGCGACCGACATCGAAAAGAGGATCGGATCCTCGAACGCAACGGCCACCTGGCGCCGGAGGGTGTCCAGCGAAAGGTCGCGAACGTCCACGCCGCCGATCCGAATGTGTCCTTCGGTGACGTCGTAGAGACGTGGCAGCAAGGCCGCCAGGACAGACTTCCCGGATCCGGTCGCACCGACCAGAGCCAGCGTCTGGCCCGGGTCGACAGTGACACTGACATGACGCAACACCCAGGCGCCCGGGGCCGCCCCGTCCGGAAACCGGAAACCCACATCATCGAACTCCAACCGCGCGCCGCGCGGCGGTTCGGACCGGGGGCCGTCGGTGATCTCGAGTTGCGCATCGAAGATCTCGGCAATGCGATTGGCGGCGGTCATCGCCTCCTGGGTCATGGACAGCAGGAAACCCAGTGAAGCGATCGGCCAGACCAGCGACAGCATCATCGTGATGAACGCGACCAGTGTGCCCAGGGTGATCAGCCCGCGCCCGGCGGCCACCGCGCCGAATCCCAAAACGACGATCAAGGCGATATTCGGGATGATCTCAAGCAAAGTCCAGAACTTCGCCGACACCGAGACTTTGCGGATCTGAGTGTCGTACAGTGCCGTCGCCTGATCGTCGAAACGGTCGTAGACGTACTCGGCGCGACCGAAGGATTTCACCGCCCGTAGCCCCAGTGCGGCCTCCTCGACGGCGGTCGCAACGTGGCCGGCCTGATCCTGCGCCTGCCGCGAGAGCCGGGTGAAGGTGCGCTCGAAGTGCAATACCGTGAGGGTGACCGGCACCACCGACGCCAGCACCACCACCCCCAGTGGCCAGTACATCGCGAGCAGGATGATCGTCACCACGATGATCTGCAGGATGTTGAGCATCAGGAAGACCAACCCGAACGACAACAAGCGACGGATCGTATTCAGGTCATTCATGATTCGCGACAGCAATTGGCCGGACTGCCATCGGCCGTGAAAAGACATCGGCAAGATCTGCAAGCGCGCGTAGAGATCATTGCGGATATCGGTTTCGACGGACATGGTCGCGCGCGATACCAGCCAGCGACGAATGAACCACAGCGTCGCCTCGGCGATTCCGACTGCGACCGCAATCGTCCCCAGCACCCACAGTCCGTGGGAATCGCGGTTTCGGACCGGCCCGTCGATGACCGCCTTGGTCATCAGCGGGATGGCCACCGTCGCCACAAGGCTGGCGATCGCGATGACGATCATGGCCAGCCACCGCGCTCGGTACGGCAGCAGATAGGGCAGCAGTCGTAGCAGGTCGCTGCTCGTCCGGATCCGCGCAGGCTGCGGAGCGATCGCCGGATCCGACCGGAGCCCACCTGAGGTCACACCATCCACTACCGAAACTCTCCTGTCAGCTCACCCGGAGATCATGTCACGGCCATGCCTCCCGCCCGGATGCGCGGCAATCCGGCAAGATAGCCCCTATGGACAGCACCCCGGCGTCGCCGCGCGTCTTAGTGGTCGACGACGACCCGGACGTGCTGGCCTCCCTGGAGCGCGGCCTGCGACTGTCCGGCTTCGAGGTCTTCACCGCCGTCGACGGTGCCGAGGCGCTGCGCAGCGCCTCCGAGGCCCGGCCCGATGCGATCGTGCTGGATATCAATATGCCCGTGCTCGACGGGGTCAGCGTGGTGACCGCACTGCGCGCGATGGACAACGACGTGCCGGTGTGTGTGCTCTCGGCCCGCAGTTCGGTGGACGATCGGGTGGCGGGCCTGGAGGCCGGCGCCGATGACTACCTGGTGAAACCATTCGTTCTGGCCGAATTGGTGGCCCGGGTGAAGGCGCTGCTGCGCCGTCGGGGCGCCACCGCCACGTCCTCCTCGGAGACCATTCACATGGGGCCGTTGGAAGTCGACATCCCCGGCCGACGGGCCCGGGTCAACGGCGCCGACGTCGACTTGACCAAGCGCGAGTTCGATCTGCTGGCGGTACTCGCCGAACACAAGACCGCGGTACTCAGTCGCGCCCAGTTGTTGGAGTTGGTGTGGGGTTACGACTTCGCCGCCGACACGAACGTGGTCGACGTGTTCATCGGATACCTTCGCCGCAAGCTGGAGGCCGGCGGCGCACCCCGCCTACTGCACACCGTGCGCGGTGTGGGTTTCGTCCTGCGAATCCAATAGGACCCCGCACAACAACGAGGTCACGCCACAGCGAGCAGGTCGATGACAAAAATCAGCGTTTTGCCCGAGAGTCGATGCCCGGACCCGGCCGGGCCGTAGGCCTGCTCGGGCGGGATCACCAACTGGCGCCGTCCGCCCACCCGCATTCCCGGAATACCGTCCTGCCAGCCCTGGATCAGGCCGCGCAGCGGGAACGAGATGGATTCGCCGCGGTTGTAGGAGCTGTCGAACTCCTCGCCGCTGTCATATTCGATGCCGAGGTAATGCACGTCCACGGTGTCGCCGGGGCCGGCCACGTCGCCCTCGCCGACGATCAGGTCGGTGATCACCAATTCGGTGGGTGCCGGGCCCTCGGGAAATTCGATTTCTGGTTTTCGCGTCACGGCGCCCACCGTAGTCGAACCGGTCGGCTCCGGTCAGCGACCGTCGATGTTCAGGTAATCGCGTTCGCCGTAACCGGTGTAGATCTGCCGCGGCCGGCCGATCTTGTTGGGTTCGGTGTGCATCTCGCGCCAGTGGGCGATCCAGCCCGGCAACCTGCCGAGGGCGAACAGCACGGTGAACATCCGGGTCGGAAAGCCCATCGCCCGGTAGATCACCCCGGTATAGAAGTCGACGTTCGGGTAGAGCTTGCGCTCGATGAAGTAGTCGTCGGTCAGCGCGACCTCTTCCATGGACTTGGCGATGTCGAGCAACTCGTCATCTCCACCCAACTTGCTGAGGATCTTGTCGGCCTGCTCCTTGACGATTCGGGCGCGCGGATCGTAATTCTTGTAAATCCGGTGGCCGAAGCCCATCAGCTTGACCCCGTCCTCGCGGTCTTTGACCTTGCGGACGAACGCGTTCACATCGCCACCACCGGCGCGGATCTTCTCCAGCATCTCCAGCACCGATTGGTTGGCACCACCGTGCAGCGGGCCCCACAGCGCGTTGATCCCGCCGGAGATCGACGTGAACAGGTTGGCCTGGGACGAACCCACCAGGCGCACTGTCGAGGTCGAACAGTTCTGCTCGTGATCGGCGTGCAGGATCAGCAGCATGTCCAGCGCCCGGACGATCTCTGGGTCGACGTCGTAGGGTTCGGCCGGCAGTCCGAACGTCATTCGCAGGAAGTTTTCGACAAGCGACATCGAATTGTCCGGGTAAAGGAAGGGCTGACCGACCGACTTCTTGTAGGCGTATGCGGCGATGGTCGGCAACTTGGCCAGCAGCCGGATCGTCGACAACTCCACCTGGTCGTGATCCATCGGATCAAGGGAGTCCTGGTAGTAGGCGCTGAGTGCGTTGACCGCGCTGGACACCACCGGCATGGGGTGCGCGTTGCGCGGGAACCCGTCGAAGAATCTCTTGAGATCCTCGTGCAGCAGGGTGTGCCGCTGGATCTTGGTGGTGAACGCCTGGAGTTCCTCGGGCGTCGGTAATTCGCCGTAGATCAACAGGTAGCTCACCTCGATGAAGTTCGACTTCTCGGCGAGCTGCTCGATCGGGTAACCGCGGTAGCGCAGGATGCCGGCGTCACCGTCGATGTATGTGATGGCGCTCTTCGTCGAGGCGGTGTTGACGAAACCCTGATCGAAGGTGGTGTAACCGGTCTCGGCCAGCAACGGCCCCAGCGCTATGCCGTCGGGGCCCTCGGTGGCATGGACAATCTCCAGTTCCAGCTCTCCACCGGCATGACCCGATTCCCCGGCGGGATAACGGAGCGTGGCGTTGTCGTCGATTGCGGCCACATCAACCCCTTCTTGCCTATTTGACGGCGTGCGTACTTGACGGCATCAGCGATCCGCCCCCCGGAGACGCTACTGCGCGTCCGGGAGTGAACCTAGCCAGTATTGTCCCGGCTTGCCTCATCGGGGCTGAGACCGGGGTGCCAGGGCTGCCAGAGCCGGGCGAAAATCCGGTAGGTGGCCTCGATCCGTTCGCTGACCCGACCGGGGTCGCTGACCTCGGATCCAGGACTGCCGCAGGCGACGGCCATCAACACCGCCCAGGTGTCGAACAGGATCCGGACCGCCGGATCCCCCACCGGCGTGCCCATGCGCTGTGCCATCGCCCGGATCACCGCGGCCGTCGGCCCACCGTCGGCCCGGAAGGTGAAGGCGGCCAGGCCCAGCATGGGCGAACTGTTGACGATCTGGAGAAAGCCTCTGACTCGATCGAAGGACATCGCCCCGGGCTCGCCTCGTTCGGCGGCCCTAAAGACATCGACGTGGGCCCGCACCAGCGCGTCATGTTCGGTGATGTCGGTGGGCTGTGCGGCCAGTGCGGCGGCGATGTGCTCGGCGGTCTCCTCGATCAGCGCGCCGATGACCGCCTCCTTGCTGGGGAAGTAGCGGCTGAAGGTTCGCGGCGACACCTCGGCCGCCGCGGCGATCTGTTCGACCGTGGTGTTCTCATAGCCCTGCCGGGCACACAGTCCCGACGCGACGTCCACGATCGTGGCGCGGGTTCGTTGCTTTTTGAGTTCCCGCAAACCCATCGACGGCTCCCCCATCGGGCAAGGGTATGCCACCTGTATTTGAGAAGGGATCGGCCTATGTTTTGGAATTGATCGACTAAGGCTGGAGACGCTCGATCCGATCCGTTCCGGCGCCGGGGCCCGGAGTTACCCGTATCCGATTGTGAATCCGATTCTCCCGGCCCTGCCAGAACTCGACAACCTCGACGGCGATGCGATAACCGCCCCAGTGCGGCGGAACCGGCACCTGGTCCAAATCGCCAAAGCGCCGAGTTACGTCGGTGAGTCTGGCCATCAGTTCCGCATGGGAGCCGATCGGGCGGGATTGCGCTGAAGCCCACGCGCCGAGTTGCGAACCGCGTGGCCGCCGCGCCCAATACCGCTGCGTCTCTTCCGCGCTGACCTTCGTCACGGCGCCGCGGATGTGCACCTGTCTGCCCAGTGCGTACCACGGGAACGTCACCGACGCGTACGGCGTGGCCGTCAGGTCGGCGCCCTTGGCGGAATCGTAGTTGGAGTAGAAGGTGATGCCATCGGACTCAATGCTTTTACACAGCACCGTGCGGGTGACCGGCCGACCGTCGTCGACGGTGGCCAGCACCATCGCGTTCGGCTCGACGATGCCGGCCTGCTCTGCCTCGTCGATCCAGATGTGCAGCAGGGCAAGCCAACCGTCTGCAAGCCAGTCGACGTCCAGATCGAGGCTGCCGTCCTTCTCCACGGATCCGTATTCCACCCGCATGCCGGCAAGCCGGTGCACCGGTCCAATGTCATCAGCCACGGTGTCACCGTACGCCCGGCCGACCGAGCCCCGATGGTGCCGGGTCGTGATCAGCGGCGTCGGTTCCGACCGGAGACGAGTTCGGTTAGCCGGACGCGCAATTCGCCCAACCGGGCGCCGGGCCGGGGTCGCGTCGCGGCCGCTGAGAGCATGTCGGACACCGAGGTGAACTTCACCCGCGGCCGACCGGCGGCCTCTCCCCGGCTGGTCTCGGCGGCGTCGATTGCCCGCCAGCCCGCGGCGTCTACCAGGTCCGGTTGTCGTGCGCGGATCAACGTCTCCAGCGCCGCCGGTGGCTGGCGGGGGTCATCGAGCAAACCATTGTTGAAGTCCTCGACCAGGGTGGCGACGGTCTGCATGGCACAGGACTTGTTGGTGCCGATGAATCCGGTGGGGCCACGTTTGATCCAGCCCGCGACGTAGGCACCCCGCACGGGCTCCGCGGTGTGCGGATCGATGACCCGTCCGTCCCGGTTGGGCACCACCGCGGCGATCTCATCGAAGGGCAGCCCGGGAACCGGAGCACCCCGATAGCCGATGGAGGTCAACACCAGACCGGCGTCCAGTCCGACCGTCTCGGTGGTTGCCGTGCGAATGAACTCGACGCGGCGAGGATGCCCGGGACCGATGATGCGTTGCGGCGTGAGCCGGTAGGCCAGTCGGATGCGCGACCCCGTGGCCGGCGCCCCAGCATCAGGCAGGCCGGCCAGGATCGTCAGCTTGGCGTGCGTAACGGGATCGTCGGTGGTCTCCAGATCGCGGCGCACCAACTCGTGGTCGGCGGCCGCGAGAACCACGTTCGCGGTGCTGGTCAGCCCGATCAGCTCGGGCAGGGTGAACGCCGAGTCGCGAGGGTCGCGGCGCGCAGCGACAACCACCTCGCGCACCGCGCGGTGTTGCAGCACCTGCAATGCGGCATCGCAGATATCGGTGTGCGCGAGACCGTCGGGATCGGAGGTCAAAATCCGGGCTACGTCGAGTGCGACGTTGCCGTTGCCGATGATCACCACCGGGTCCTCGATGGTGCCCGCGATCGGTCCGGCGCTCCCGGGTTGGCCGTTGATCCAGGCGACGAAATCGGTGGCGCTGCCGGTACCGGGCATGCCCATCCCGTCGATCTCGAGCTTGCGGTCACCCGGGGCTCCGACGGTGTACAGCAGCCCGTGGTGGTAATCGAGCAGTTCGGAGTGCGAGATATGCTGTCCCACTTCGACATTGAGGTAATACTCAAATCCTCGCTGGCGGCTGATCTTGTCGAAAAGCCGGGTGATCGACTTGGTGTTCTGATGGTCCGGGGCCACTCCGGCGCGCACCAGCCCGTACGGAACGGGCAGTTTGTCGAACATGTTGACGCGCACGCCGCGCTGAGTGAGCAACTCGTCGGCTGCATACATGCCGGCCGGGCCGGATCCGATGATCGCGACAGTCAGTGCGGCCGCGCCGTCGCGTATCCGCGGCGCCGGCAGTACCGGTGCCAGCCTGGCGGCGACCGGTAGCTTCCCCTCCGGGCGGTCCGGATAGAAGGCCGCGTTGATCGCGATGAACGGCAACTGCGCGGCACTGAGTCGACTCTCGGGAAGGATCGCGGCGACCGGACATGCGCTGACGCATGCCCCGCAGTCCACGCACGCCACCGGGTCGATGTGCAGCATTTCAGCGGTGGCGAATCCAGGTTCGTCGGGGCTGGGGTGAATGCAGTTGACCGGGCAGGCGTACACGCACGAGCCGTCGCCACAACACGACTGGGTGATGACGTGGGGCACGGTAGCTAAGGAACGCGGTGGCTGACGAGCGCGGTGGCTCAGGCCGCCGTCACGGCGCGGCGCCGTTGCGGCTGGCTGCGGAACCGGCTCGGCGGGCCGCCGATCTTGCAGAGGCGCCACATCAGCCTGGCCGGCGGGCTCATCAGATCGGTGTCGTAGCACAGCATCCGCACGTCGGCGAAAATGTCGCGCAGCATCTCGCGGGACTCCGGCGCCCGGAAGAACAGCTCTTTGCGGACGCTGCGCGGGATTGCGAACTGGCGGAAGAAGCTGCGTGGCGGTACCAGGATCGCCTGACACAGCACCCGCATGATGAGCGGAACATGTAGCGACAACCAGAACCGCTGACGCCGGCTCAGGCGCGGCAGTCGCTTGCGCAGATACTCATGGGCGAAGGAGATGTGCCGAGCCTCCTCGGCGACGTGGATGGCCATCACCCGCTCCATGATCGGGTGCAGGGATCGGCCGTCGGCGCGCTCGCGCAGCACTTCTTTCTGGGTGTGGTCGATCGGTTCCTCCCCGGCGAGGATGCCGAAGAAGAACGGGATCGGCAGCGGGCCGGCGAGCATCGGCAGCAGCGGGGACAGCCAGCGCAGCAGTCGTGGCATACCCGGCACGTCGGCACCGATGCGATTCACCATCTCCTGGAACATCATGGTGTGGTTGCACTCTTCGACGGACTCGTGCAGCAGGTAGCGGTACTCCGGGGAGCCGTTGGGCACCCAGAAGGAGTAGTTCATCAGGCCGCGAATCAGGATCGACTCGAATTGCAGGCCGACTTTGGCGACGTTGGCCTGGCGCCACTGACCGATCTCAATCTGGCGCTGAATCGACTGTCCGCGGTACCACGAATGGCGGCCCAACGGGTCGGTCGCGGGGAGTATCCAGCGCTCGTCTGAGTCGGTGACGGCGAACTCCGGTGCCTCCCAGTCAATATCGGTATACGGGTTGAAACTCCGCCGCACCGAACCTTCGGAAAGCGTGTTCAGCAGGTCGACGTAGGCAACGTCGTCCCGCACCTCCATATTGCGGCGCCAGCGCCTGACCAACCGGGTCCTTGCCATGATCGACCTTCCGAGAGGTTTACACCAAGGTGCCTAATGTACAAAACAGTACCCGTGATGCCACCGGGTGTCCATACCGATTTCCGTCGCCGGGATGCACCCGGCCAACTCGATTTCGGTGCCGGGGAGCCAACTCCTAGGCTGGCCCCATGGCTGACATCCCGGTGCTCGCGATTCCTGCCGACATCAAGCCGGCCGACGGCCGGTTTGGGTGCGGCCCGTCGAAAGTTCGCCCCGAGCAGTTGGCGGCGCTGAGCACGAGTGCCGCCGCGCTGTTCGGCACGTCGCACCGGCAGCCGCCGGTGAAGAACCTGGTAGGCCGGGTCCGCGACGGACTGCGCGAGTTGTTCCGCGCGCCCGACGGTTACCAGGTGATTCTGGGCAACGGCGGGGCCACGGCGTTCTGGGACGCCGCGGCGTTCGGCCTGATCGATCACCGATCTTTGCACCTGACCTTCGGTGAATTCAGCGCGAAGTTCGCCTCCGCGGTGGCGGCCAACCCCTTCGTGGGCGATCCGGTCATCATCAAGGCCGAGGCCGGCAGTGCCCCCGAACCGCAGTCCGATCCGTCCGTGGACGCCATCGCCTGGGCGCACAATGAGACCTCCACCGGAGTTGCCGTCGGAGTGCGCCGCCCCGAGGGGGCCGGGGATGCACTGGTGCTCATCGATGCCACCTCCGGCGCCGGCGGACTGCCCGTCAACCTCGCCGATTGCGACGCCTACTACTTCGCACCGCAGAAGAACTTCGCCGGTGACGGTGGGCTGTGGCTGGCGATCCTGTCACCGGCCGCCCTGGCGCGCGTTGACGCAATCGCGACGTCGGGTCGCTGGGTGCCCGACTTCCTGTCGTTGCCCATCGCGGTCGAGAACAGCCTGAAGAACCAGACCTACAACACTCCGGCCATCGGCACCCTGATCCTGATGGCCGAGCAGGTCGACTGGATGCTGGCCAAGGGCGGCCTGGACTGGGCCGTCAAGCGAACCGCCGACTCGTCGTTCCGGCTCTACTCCTGGGCCGAGGCTTCGCCGTACGCCACCCCGTTCGTCACCGATCCGGCACTGCGCTCCCAGGTCGTCGGCACCATTGACTTCACCGACGACGTCGACGCCGCCACCGTCGCCGCGGTCTTGCGCGCCAACGGCATCGTCGACACCGAGCCCTACCGCAAGCTCGGACGCAACCAGTTGCGGGTGGCGATGTTCCCCGCGATCGAACCCGACGACGTGACCGCGTTGACGCGCTGTGTGGACTGGGTCGTCGAGCGCCTCTGAGCAGGACACCAAACACCTTCTGACCCATCTGTAACACCAGCGTGTCGCGTTCCCGATGCCCGTGCGGGCTGGGTTAGATTCCGATCCGAAGGAGGTCGACATGCGGGAACTCACTCTCATCGGGCTCGATGTCGACGGTAAGCACGTCATCTGCGAGGGCGGCAATCCCGCCGATAAATTCCTGGTCCGGGTCGACGATCGGCTGCGTGCCGCGGTGCGCGGCGATCGGGCAGGACTGGTTCAGACCGCGCGAGACAGTGAGGTCAAAGGCGTGCTACGTCCGAAAGATATTCAGGCTCGAATCCGGGCCGGCGCTTCGGTTGAAGAGGTCGCCGAGTCGGCCGGAGTCGATGTCTCCAAGGTTGAGCGCTTCGCCCACCCGGTGCTGCTGGAGCGTCAACGCGCCGCCGAACTGGCGACCGCCGCCCACCCGGTGCTGGCCGATGGTCCGGCAGTAGAGACGCTGCTCGAGACCATCACCTCCTCACTGGCCGAGCGCGGTCTGAGTTCAGAAGCCACCGATTGGGACGCCTGGCGCACCGATGACGGCCGCTGGACGGTCCGGATGTGCTGGCGGGTCGGGCTCTCCGAGACCTTCGCCCACTTCCGTTTCACCCCTGGCGCACACGGCGGAACGGTGACCGCGATCGACGAGGCGGCCAGTGAACTGATCGACCCGGAATTCGAACGCCCACTGCGTACCGTGGCGCCGGTAGCCCAGTTGGACTTCGACGAGCTGCCGCCCGCCGTCATCAAAGCCGCGCCCGAACCGGCATCTGAGTCAGTTGGAGAGCAACCCCATCGCGCCAGCTCGGCGACCCGGAACCGGCGCAAGCCAGCGGTGCCGGCGTGGGAGGACGTTCTACTCGGCGTCCGGTCCAGCGGCGAGCGCTGATCCCCGCCCACTAAGAGCGGATCGCCAACGCGGCCAATACAATCCATCCGACGCTTACCCCGACGGCTGCGCCGAGTGCGAACCACCGTCGTACCGGGATGCGTCGCCAGCTCAGAAGCGTTGGGGCCAAACCGCCGACGGCCACAAGATTCAGCACAACGGCCACCGCGGGATTCACCCGGGTAACGCCCAGGCCCAAGACCACGACAGCGGTGCCGATCACCGCGGCCACGAAAGCGGCGACGGTCAGGCCGGTTCCCCAGGGCGTCGATTCGTCGTGCTCAGGCGCCCTCGTGAGATTATCGGCGTGCATGAGTACCAGATTAACGGCCCGCGTTCCCGACGCACCGAATCCGTTCATAGAACGCACATGCCGCGGCAGTCGCGACATTGAGCGAATCAGTGCCGCGAGACATCGGAATGCGCACCCGCGCGTCGCTGGCCCGCATCGCCGTTTCGGTCAGCCCGGGTCCCTCCGCCCCGACCAGCACGGCAACTTTGGCATCGGCGCACTGCGTCATCGCATCGGACAGTGTCTGCGCATGGACGTCGGGTGTCATCGCCAGAAGCTGGAAACCGTTGTTGCGCAGAAGGTTCAGATCATTCGGCCAGCAGTCGAATCGGGCGAACGGCACCAAAAGGGCATGGCCCATTGAGACTCGCACTGCGCGCCGATACAGCGGGTCGGCGCATCCGGCACCGAAAATCACCGCGTCCACGCCGAGTCCAGCCGCGTTACGGAACATCGAACCCAGGTTCTCGTGGTCGTTGACCCCTTCGAGCACCGCGACCGTTCGCGCGCCGGTCAGCACCTGTGCAACAGTCAGGTGCGCAGGCCGTCGCGCGACCCCCAAAACACCGCGATTGAGGTGGAAACCGACCACCTGGGCCATCACCTCGGCGTCGGCTCGGTAAAACGGTGCCGACGTGCCGTTGAGGTCGCCGGCCAACTCGGCCAGTCGCCGATCCGTTCCCAGAAATCCGCGCGGGGTGAATCGGGAGAGGAGCATCCGGCGAACGACCAACACACCCTCGGCAATCACCAGACCCCGCCCGGTGGGCAGGTCCGGTCGGCGATCGATGCTGTTGAGATCGCGGAAGTCGTCGAGTCGCGGGTCGGCGGGGTCGGTGATGTCGATCACGCCGGGGCCGTCCACCTCGCTAGGTTACGGTGATAACCGATGTCGCTCGATCCCGAACCCGTCCCTCCCGCGCTGCCCGCTGCGTTGTCGGACCCGCAACCGGTGATCGTCGCCGGCGCGTTGCTGTGGGTACTTGCTGCGATCGCGGCATTCACCTTTCCGGCGCTTCATGATTGGCGCCCGATCACCCTCGCCGGACTCGGAGTCGGCGTGCTGGGAACGTCGATCTTCAGCTGGCAACGCGCGGCGGCACGTCGCGGCGCCCGGGGCGCGCAGTCCGGTCTCGACCAGTAGTTACAAGGCCCAAAACCAGAATCACTAAAGGAGAACCATGGCAGCGCCGCTTTTACAAGCAGAGGTCGACATCAATGCACCCGTCAGCAAGGTCTGGGGCCTGGTTTCCGACCTCAGCCGGATGCCTCAGTGGAGCCCGCAGTGCCGGATGATGAAACTGCTCGGCCCGTTACGGCCGGGGACCCGGACGATCAATCTCAACCGGCACAAAATGCTCTTCTGGCCCACCACCTCGACCATCACCGAGGTGATCCCCGAACGCAAAATTGCATTCCGAATTCCGCTCAACACCAGCGTGTGGAGCTACGAACTGGAGCCGACCGCCACCGGGACCCGACTGGTGGAGACCCGGCACGCCGAGAACGGGGTAACGGCGGTGTCCACCGCGGTGACCAAGGCCGCCCTCGGCGGTGTGGACAGTTTCGAAACCGCACTGATCGAGGGCATGAACCAGTCGCTGGCCCGGATCAAGGCCGCCGCCGAGGGCCGCTAACCGTCCGCCGGTTCCGCGGGTGCGACCGCCTCGCCCGCCTCGAGGGTCTGCGGCGCATCGAGTTCGGCGGACGGGGCTTCGGACGCGGGGGCCACCTCGACCACCTCGACTGCCTCGACTGCCTCGACTGCGTGGACTGCCTCGACCACGTCGGCCACCTCGACCACCTCGAGCACGCCGTCGTCGTAGGGCTCATAGGCCGGTGACCCGATCAGCTGAGGTGCCGGGGTGTCGGAATGCGCACCGCAGCCGTAACCGAAGTCGACAACCCGCCCGTCGGCCGACATCGCGTTGCAGCACACGCCGAACATCAGGCCGAGCGAACCACCTAACGGGGTCATGAATCCACAGTCCCGACAGGCCCTCTTGGTGGCCCGTGCCGTCGGTGAATCGGGGCCGTGGTCGCCGTCGTGCCAACGCTGGGCCGCGTCGTCGCGGCCATAGGGACTGAGCACCCGGCGGCGACCGAAGCCGACCTCGAACGCGACATCGTCGATCGCCGGGTCACCGGTGGCGAGGAAGCCCGGGACCAGGCGCGGGTCATCGGCCGGGGGGGCCAGCAGGTCGCCGGGTCCGAGGTCACCCGGTCGCACGCGGTCCTCCCACGGCAGCCACTGCGGTGCCAGCAGCGCGCCGGGGCCCGGAATCAGAACCACCTCGCTGACGGTGGCACGGTCGGCACCGGGGTAGCCGGCCAGTACCACCGCCCATTGCCAACCCTGATAGCCCGGCAACGTAGCCCCGAAGCGATGGGTAGCCGCGGCGTCGTCGGCGAATTCGACACCGAGATACTCCCCGACGTTGTCGCCGCTGAACTCGACGATCGCCTCGCGTGCCTGCTCGACCGCGCCACGCAGGAGTGCCGAAACGGCATCCGTCGGCACCGATGGGGAGTCCGGTGCCGTGGGTTCGGCGGCGTTCGTCGTGCTGTTCATCACCGATGATCTTGCCTCACCCGACCTCGGCGCGGCCACACCGGTCGACTGCACGCCCGCGCCGCGCACATGAGGGACAATCGACACCGTGTCCGGACGGCGGCGTGTGCACCCCAGCGCGGAGCGTCGTGTGCACCCCGATGGGGAGTCGACACCCCGGGTGAATCGCCGCGAGCATCCCGGCATGGCCCAGTACCCGCCCGACGATCGCCGGCAACCCGGGGAGCCCAGACCACCCGGGGAGCCCAGACCACCCGGGGAGCCCAGGGATCCTTCGAACCGGGCGAATCGCTTCCTGCCCCCCCTCGACGGCGATCGCGTCCGGGCCCGGACGTTCGCCACGGACCCCGATGGTTTCGGCGAGGATCCCGGTTTCGGACCGACCGAGGGGCGCGGCCCCCGCAGCACTGCCGCCCGCAGTCGCGAGATGGGGTCGCGGATGTATGACATGGTGCAACGCGCCGCGAAAGCCGACGGCGCCGACAAGTCCGGCCTCACCGCTCTTACCTGGCCGGTGGTGGCCAACTTCGCGGTGGACTCCGCGATGGCCGTGGCGTTGGCCAACACGCTGTTCTTCGCGGCGGCAACCGGCGAGAGCAAGGGCCGCGTTGCGCTGTACCTACTCATCACGATCGCCCCGTTCGCAGTGATTGCGCCACTGATCGGGCCGGCCTTGGACCGAGTTCAGCACGGCCGCCGGGCGGCACTGGCCGCCTCGTTTCTGCTGCGCACCGTGCTGGCGGTGGTGTTGATCATGAACTACGACGGCGCCACCGGCGGCTACCCGTCGTGGGTGCTCTATCCGTGCGCGCTGGGCATGATGGTGCTGTCCAAGTCGTTCACCGTGCTGCGCAGTGCGGTGACCCCGCGGGTGATGCCCCCGACGATCGATCTGGTCCGGATGAACTCCCGGCTGACAATGTTCGGCCTCATCGGCGGCACGATCGTCGGCGGTGGTGTTGCGGCGGGCATCGAGTACGCGTTCTCCACGCTGTTCGGGCTTCCCGGGGCATTGTTCGTCGTGGTTTTCGTTACCATCGCCGGCGCCTCGCTTGCGATGCGTATTCCTCGCTGGGTGGAAGTCACCGAAGGTGAGGTTCCCACCACCCTGAGCTACCACGGCGCTGGCAAGTCCGGGGACTTTTCCTGGCTCGACGAGGAGCCCACCGAAGTCATCGAATCCCCGCGACAACCGCTGGGGCGCAACATCATCACCGCTCTATGGGGTAACTGCACGATCAAGGCGATGGTCGGGTTCCTGTTTCTCTATCCGGCCTTCGTCGCCAAATCGCAGGACGCCAGCGGCTGGGTCCAACTCGGAATCCTCGGGATGATCGGCCTGGCCGCGGGGATCGGCAATATCGCCGGCAACTTCGCTGCCGCCCGGTTGCAGTTGGGCCGGCCCTCGGTTCTGGTGGTCCGAGCGGCTATCGCAGTGACCACCGCGGCACTGGCGGCAGCGGTCGCCGGGAACCTCATCGCTGCGGCAGCGGCCGCGTTAGTGACCTCGGGCGCCAGCGCTATCGCCAAAGCCTCGCTGGACGCCTCACTGCAGGACGATCTCCCCGAAGAATCTCGCGCCTCGGCATTCGGTCGCTCGGAGTCGGCGCTGCAGTTGGCCTGGGTTCTCGGCGGCGCGCTCGGCGTGCTGGTCTATACCGAACTGTGGGTCGGCTTTACCGCGATCAGCGCAGTACTGCTGCTTGGCCTGGCGCAGACCGTGGTGAGCCACCGCGGCGCCTCGCTCATACCCGGCTTCGGCGGCAACCGGCCGGTGCTGGCTGAGCCGGAGAGCCGCACCGCGGTGCCGCACCGGTGAGGCGTGCCACTGGCTGGGTTATCGCCGCACTGGTTCTACTGGCCTCGGTCGGTGCCGGCGTCGGCGCCTGGCTGCACACCCGCCACGACGGCACCGCTCTACCCGAGATCAGCGTCTACTCCCAGGGCGAGACCATTCGGGTGGGACCTTTCCTGTACTGCAACGTGATTGACCTCAACGACTGCGCCCAAAGCGCTGCGCCGGGACGGCTATCGGTGGGCGAAAGCTCGCCGGTTCAGCTTTCGGTGCCCAGTGCGATCAGCCGGGCGCCGTGGCGGCTGCTGAAGGTGTACGCCGACGAACGCGACACCACCACCACCGTCTACCGACCCGACACCACCCTCGCGGTGACGATCCCGACCGTTGATCCGCAGCGCGGCCGAGTGGTCGGCCTGGTGGTGCAGCTACTCACCCTTGTGCAGGACGAGAACGGTGAGTTGCTCGACCTGCCGCACGCCGAATGGTCGGTGCAGTTGGCGTGGAATTAGATTCGCCTGTCGCGTCGGTCGGCCCGGGAGATGACTACGCGTCGAGTTCGCGCGCGACTGCCTGGACGACCTCTGAAACTCGGCGCGCGATTTTGCGGTCGGGGTAACGACCCTTGCGCAACTCAGGCTGAACAGCGCCCTCCAGCAGACTGATCATGTCCTCGACCATGCCGTGCAACTCGTCGGGAGTGTGCTTGTGCTCGGCGGCCGCAGCCTCCCGGCGGGTCCGGGTCAGGCTCGGCGGAGCGTCGACCAGAGTGACACTGAGCGCCTGTGGGCCACGTCGACCCGACGCCAACCCGAACTCGACCTTCTGGCCGGCCTTAAGGTCCTCGACGCCCTCGGGTAGGGCCGAGGAGCGCACGTAAACGTCCTCGCCGTCCTCTTGGGAGAGGAAGCCGAATCCTTTGTCGGAGTCGTACCACTTCACCTTGCCGGTCGGCACTGGTCTCACCTGCTCGTCTCATGGAGGCACTCGGACGGGAAAACATCACAACGCCTACCGTTGGGCAGGACGCGTGAAGCGATCCTACTCATCACCGGCCACCCGAGTCGCCGGATTATGTTCGGTAGGGTGATGAGACTCGCGGAGGTGATATGCGCCTACTCCTGAACATCATCTGGTTGTTGTTCGGCGGTTTGTGGCTTGCGCTGGGTTACCTGCTGGCGGCCCTGATCTGCTTTGTGCTCATCGTCACGATCCCGTTCGGGTTCGCCTCACTGCGAATCGCGGCGTACGCACTGTGGCCCTTCGGCCGGACCATCGTGGAGAAGCCGGGACCCCGTCCCGGCGCCCTGGTCGGGAATGTCCTGTGGGTTCTGCTGTGTGGTCTATGGCTGGCCATCGGACACGTTGTTACCGCGGTCGCGATGGCAATCACGATCATTGGAATCCCGCTGGCACTGGCCAATCTCAAGTTGATACCCGTCTCGTTGATGCCGCTGGGCAAGGAGATCGTCCCCGTCGACCGCGAACCGGCACGCCAATGACGCCGATCGCGCTGGGCCTGCCCGCCGTCCGCCGGAATCCGGACGTTGCCGTGGACGACATACCTCGGCAGGGCCCGCTGGTCGATACCTTCGGCCGGGTGGCGAGTGATCTGCGGGTCTCGCTCACCGATCGGTGCAATCTCCGCTGTACCTATTGCATGCCGGCGGAGGGCCTGGACTGGTTGCCAGGCCACGACCTTCTGACACCCGACGAGCTGACCCGGTTGGTACGACTAGCCGTGACCCGCCTGGGGATCACCAGCATCCGCTTCACCGGCGGCGAGCCTCTGCTCTATCGAGGGCTGGAGCACATCATCGCCGCGACCGCACGGTTGGCGCCGCGGCCCGAGATCGCACTGACGACCAACGGGGTGGGGTTGGCCGCGCGCGCCCACGGCCTGGCGGCCGCCGGACTGGACCGGGTGAACGTCTCGCTGGACACCCTCGACCCCGGGCACTTCGCCGCCATTACCCGCCGCGATCGGCTCGGCGACGTTCTCGACGGCCTTGCCGCAGCCGCTGCCGCGGGGCTGGGCCCGATCAAGGTCAACGCCGTTCTTGATCCCGAGTCCGGCCCCGGCGACGCAGCCGCGCTCCTGCGGTTCTGCCTGGGCCACGGTTACCAATTGCGGATCATCGAGCAGATGCCTCTCGATGCGGGCCACCAATGGCGCCGCGAGTCGGCGATCAGCGCACTCGAGATCGAGGCGGCACTGCGCACCGAGTTCGATCTGCGCGCCGATCCCACCCCACGAGGCTCGGCGCCGGCACGTCTGTGGCTGGTCGACGGCGGGCCGTCGACGGTCGGAATCATCGCGTCGGTGTCGGAGGCGTTTTGCGCGGCCTGCGACCGGACCCGGCTCACCGCGGACGGCCAAGTGCGCAACTGTCTGTTCGCGACCGAGGAGACCGACCTGCGCGGGTTGCTTCGTCGCGGCGCCGACGACGACGCACTCGACATCGCGTGGCGCACCGCGATGTGGCGCAAGGCCGCCGGGCATGGCATCAACGACCCCGGTTTCGTGCAGCCGCAACGACCGATGAGCGCGATCGGAGGCTGACTATGACCGACGTCACCATCGCCGTGCCGGTCACCGTGCGGTTCTTTGCCGCCGCCCAGCACGTCGCCGGAACGCCCGCCGCGGAACTGATGCTCGACCCGGGTGCGACGATCGCGGACGCCATCGCGGAACTGTGTGGTCAGAGTGACGAAATGGCATTGTTGTTACAGAAGTGCTCCTACCTCTGCGACGGGATCGCGGTCCGCGACCCGAGTGTTTCGCTGCAACCCCATCAAACCCTTGATGTCCTGCCGCCGTTTGCGGGCGGCTAGAAGTGATTTAGGTCACATCACGGCGACGTCACAGCTCGGCCTCCACCTGATCACGCGGCCACTCAAGCTGGGCTAACGCTGGGGTTTTCCCGGCGCCGCGAGGGCTGCCGGCCCGGGAAACGCACCCGGACCGAAAAGATGACGCGCCCCCAGCCAGCCGATACCGTTTAGTTTGCCCGACCGCACACCGCGGCGGGCCCTCGGCCGGAACCTTGTTTCGAACGCCGACCACTTGACCTCGCAAGCGCGTGGCAGAGAGGACTCACGCCATGGCCGGACGCCACCGTAAGCCCACGACGGCGTCGGTCAACGTCGCCAAGATCGCCCTCACCGGCGCAGCCATCGGTGGCGTCTTCATCGGCGGCGCCGCCGGGGCATCGGCGGCGACCGACGCCGAATGGGACCGGGTAGCCAGTTGTGAGTCCAGCGGCAACTGGGCCATCAACACCGGCAACGGCTACCAAGGCGGACTGCAGTTCGCCCCGAGCACCTGGTCCGGGCATGGTGGCGGCGAGTTCGCCCCGGCGGCCAATCTGGCCACCCGGGAGGAACAGATCGCCGTCGCCGAGCGGGTGCTGGCTAATCAGGGCAAGGGTGCCTGGCCGGTCTGCGGCCGTGGCTTGTCCGGCCCGACTCCGCGCACCATTGCCAGCGCGCCGGCGGCCACCGAGGATGACGCCATCATCGACGAGGCCGACGCCGTCGCCGAGGATGTTGTCACGATCGGGTTCGACAGTGCTTCCGGCGACGCCACCGTCAGCCCAGCCGGCTGGGACGGCACTGCACCCCAATCTCCGGCACCCGCGGATCCGGTGCTCGCCGATCCCGCACCCGCAGATCCGGTGCTCGCCGATTCGGTGCTCGCCGATCCGGTGCCCGCTGACCTTCCGGTGCCCGCGGTGCCCGCGCCGACGACAGTGCCGGTCGCTCCCGCGGGTACGGCATCGCCCGACATCACCGCATCTGCCGACGGCGCACCGACTGCTGAGATCACCCCGACTGCTGACATCACCCCCGCTGCGGATGGCACCCCAACTGCGGATGTCATCCCCGTTTCCGACGCCGCCCCGGGGGCGGCCCCGGCCGGTGAACCGACGGCCCCCACCCCGGCAATCAGCGCGGCCGCGCCAGCCGACGGCGCGCAGCATCTGCCGAGCCCCGATAGCCCGCCGCCGGGCACCAGTAACGCGCCGGTCGGCCCGGAAACCAACCCCAACGTGAGCTACCTCAAAGATCTGTGGAACGCAATCCAAAACAAGGAGGTCGACCGTAACGACCTCCTGCTGGCACTGACACAGCGCTCACTGACCGGCCCGCTGCCGGGTGGCAGCATTCCGACAGCGGTGGTGGCGGACGGGTCGGCTGCGGGAATGGCCCCGGTGCTGACCCCACTCCCCGGGGCCCCAGTCCCCGCAGGCCCAGTCCCAGCAGGCCCAGTAGTCCCCGCGGCCGAGTAACACACCGCCCGGGCATCAGGCCCAATTCACCCACTCGTCGCTTCCGTCGGCGAAAAACTGGTGTTTCCACACCGGTATGGCCTCCTTGACACGATCGACGACCACCGCGCAGGTGTCGAACGCCGCACCCCGATGGTCGGCCGAGACGGCCACGACCAGTGCGGCGTCACCCACCTGAAGGGGCCCGACCCGATGACTCGCGGCGATCGCGTGCACGCCCGGCGAGTTCGCCGCAACCTCGGCCGCCACCTCGGCCAGCACCTCGAACAGGCGCTGCTCTGCATGCGGGTGCGCCGAGTACTCCAGGCGTAGCACCTGCCGGCCGGCGTCGTGATTGCGCACCACGCCGGCGAAGCCGACCACGGCGCCGACGGCATCCCCGGACACGAGATCCTCGTGGTCGGAAAGTTCGATCGGAGCCTCGGTCACCGCCGCGCGCAGAATTCGCGTCATTGGTGGTCCCCCCCGCCGAGCTGATCCAGCGCATGGTCGAGCACATCGGCCAGCACCGCGAGGCCGTCGCGGACACCGCCCGTCGAACCGGGCAGGTTGATGACCAGGGTGCGGCCGGCCACGCCGCAGACGCCGCGGGACAGCACCGAGGTCGGCACCGTCGGCAGACCGGAACGCCGGATGGCGTCGGCCAATCCCGGGATCTGGTAATCGATCACCGCCAACGTGGCCTCCGGGGTGGTGTCGGTAGGCGATATTCCGGTTCCCCCGGAGGTGACGACGACGTCGGCACTCTGCGCCAGCGCGTTACGCAGTGCCTCATGCACCGCCTCGCCGTCGGGCACCACCGCAGCAGCGGCGACGTCGAAACCGCGGGCGGCAAACCAGTCGCGGATGATCGGCCCGCACCGGTCGTCGTAGGTACCGGCAGCGGCGCGGGTAGACGCGATCACCACCCGCGCTACCCTCACCTGTCGGCGGTCCACATTCCGGTCTTGCCCCCCGCTTTAGCCACGACGCGGATACCGTCGAGCCGAGCGGCCGGGTCGACGGCCTTGATCATGTCGTAGATGGTCAGCGCGGTGACCGCCACCGTGGTCAGCGCTTCCATCTCGACGCCGGTTCGATCAGTGGTACTCACCGTTGCGGTCAGTTCGATTGCGCTGTCGGTGATTTCGTACGACACATCCACGTTGCTCAGCGCCAGTTGATGACACAGCGGAATCAGGTCGCTGGTGCGTTTGGCCGCCAGAATCCCGGCAACCCGGGCGGTAGCCAGCGCGTCGCCCTTGGGCAGCCCACCGGAGGTGAGTAAAGAAATGACCTCGACGCTGGTGTGCACGATGCCGACCGCAACAGCGGATCGCTCGGTGGGTACCTTCGCCGAGACATCGACCATCCGTGCGGCGCCGCGATCGTCGACGTGCGACAGGCGGTGCTGCGGCCCGGTGGTCACCGTCACTTGTTGACGACGGTGACCGGATGCACGTACGGCAGGTCGGTGGCGGGCAGTGGGAAGGTGGTGTCCCCGAACGGGGACAGCGCTCCCACCCGGTCGGATGCCAACTCGCTGACCGGATGGTCCTCAGGGTCCCTGGTGGGCCAGCCATTGTCGATGTATCGATGCGTTTTCTGTGCCACGTTGTCATTGTGACACCTGTCCGGCGAACTCGCCGATTTGCCGGCTGATTTAGGCTCGTCACCGATGACCGAGCACGCAGGCCTGCCGCTGGCGTCCTGGCTGTCCGGTCTCAGTGACGACAATCTGGTCCGACTGCTGGAACTCCGGCCTGACCTGGCCCAACCGGCACCGGGCAGTATCGCGGCGCTGGCGGCCCGGGCCGCCTCCCGTCAATCGGTCAAGGCCGCCACCGACGACCTGGACTTTCTCTCCCTGGCGGCGCTGGATGCGCTCCTGCTGCTGCGGGCGGATCGCACGCCCGTGCCGGCCATCGAGGCGGTGGGTCTGCTCGAGTCACGCGCCCCAGCGGCCGCCGTGCTCGCCGCGCTGGACGGGCTGCGGGAGCGGGCCCTGCTGTGGGGCGATACCGACATCCGCCTGTCACCGGAGACCGCTGACGCGCTGCCCTGGTTTCCGGGTCAGGTCGCCGCCGAGGACCCCGACCTCTCCGCCGAGGATATCGGCGGGCTGATCGAGGACCTCGACGAGCCCGCCCGCGAGGTGCTCGAGAAACTGGTGGCCCGGTCTCCGCTGGGCCGCACTCGCGACGCCGCTCCCGGCACGCCGCCGGACCGGCCGGTGCAGCGCCTGCTGGCGGCCGGGTTGCTGCGCCGAGTGGACGCCGACACAGTGCTGTTGCCGCGCAATGTCGGCCAGGCACTTCGCGGCGACAAGGCCGTTCCGCGGCACCTGACCCAGCCGGATCCGATCGCAGCGACCACCACCGCCAAAGATGCCGACGCCTCCGCCGCCGGTGCGGCCCTGGAGTTGATCCGCCAGGTCGAAGTCGTACTGGAGACGCTGTCGGCAGCGCCGGTTCCCGAGCTGCGCAGCGGCGGTTTGGGTGTGCGCGAGACCAAGCGGCTGGCCAAACTCACCGGGATCGACGAGCAGCGACTGGGTCTGATCCTCGAACTGACCGCGGCCGGCGGACTCATCGCCAGGGGCCTGCCTGACCCGATGCCCGCGGACGACACGCTGCTGTACTGGGCGCCCACCGTGACCGCCGACCGATTCCTGGAGGCTCCCGCTGCGGCCCGCTGGCTGCAACTAGCCACGATTTGGCTCGAACTGCCGTCGCGGCCCGGCCTCGTCGGCGAGCGCGGGCCCGACGGCAAAAACTATGCGGCACTGTCGGATTCGCTGTACTCGACCGCCGCGCCACTGGACCGCAGGCTGCTCCTTGAAGTGCTCGCCGAACTTCCCGTCGGTGCCGGTGTTGACACACCGGGAGCGTCGCGCGCACTGATCTGGCGCCGGCCCCGTTGGGCGGCCCGGCTGCAACCCGAACCGGTCGAACACCTGCTCTCCGAGTCCCACGCGCTGGGTCTTACCGGACGCGGCGCGCTGAGTTCACCCGCGCGCGCGCTGCTGACCGGCGACACCGACGCCGCAATGTCGGCGATGGTCACCGCCCTACCCGCGCCGATCGACCACTTCCTGATCCAAGCGGACCTCACCGTGGTGGTGCCCGGCCCACTCAAGCGCGAATTGGCCGAGGAGCTTGCTGCGGTGGCCATAGTGGAATCAGCGGGCGCAGCCATGGTCTACCGGGTAAGTGAAAGTTCGGTGCGTCATGGACTGGACACCGGACGCACGGCCGGGGTGATCCAGGAGTTTTTCGAGAAGTACTCCAAAACGCCCGTCCCCCAGGGCCTGACCTATTTGATCAAGGACGTCGCCCGGCGGCACGGCCAGTTGCGCGTCGGCATGGCGGCGTCTTTTCTCCGCTGCGATGATCCGGCGCTGCTCGCGCAGGCGGTGGCCACCGCTTCGGTGGCGCAACTCGAAGTCAGAATGCTGGCCCCGACGGTTGCGGTCGCCCAGTCGCCGATCGGCGAGTTGCTCGCCGCGTTGCGCGAGTCCGGCTTCGCTCCGGCGGCCGAGGACTCCTCTGGCGCCATCGTCGATCTGCGCCGCCGCGGGACGCGGGTGCCGGTCACGCTCGCCCGCCGGTCGCCACGCCCACAGCCGCGGCCCAGTCGAGAGACTCTGGCCAGCGTGGTCGCGGTTCTGCGCCGTGTCGACGCGGCACCCCTGGGGAATGTCCGGGTGGACCCGGCCGTCGCGATGGCCCTGCTGGCCCAGGCTGCGGTCGGTGGCAAGGACGTCCTGATGGGGTACGTCGACGCCGCCGGGGTTGCCACTCAGCGCGTGGTGACGCCGATCTCGGTGCACGGCGGTCACCTGATGGCGTTCGATCCGGCTCAGGGCCGGATGCGCGAGTTCGCCGTGCACCGCGTCACCTCGGTCTTGTCAGCAGACGGCGGATAAGTCTTGTCAGCGGACGGCGGATAATGGGCCTATGACCGACGGCCCCCTGATCGTGCAGTCCGATAAAACCGTCCTCCTGGAGATCGACCACGAGCACGCGGGTGCCGCACGGGCCGCCATCGCCCCGTTCGCCGAGTTGGAACGCGCACCCGAACACATCCATACCTATCGAATCACCCCGTTGGCGCTGTGGAACGCACGCGCCGCCGGACATGACGCCGAGCAGGTCGTCGATGCGCTGGTGCGATTTTCGCGCTACGCGGTGCCGCAGCCACTGCTGGTCGACATCGTCGACACGATGGCCCGCTACGGCCGATTACAACTGGTCAAGCATCCCGCGCACGGGCTGATGTTGCTCAGCTTGGACCGCGCGGTGCTCGAGGAGGTGCTGCGCAACAAAAAGATCGCCCCGATGCTGGGCACCCGCCTCGACCCCGATACGGTCATCGTTCACCCCAGCGAGCGGGGCCGGATCAAGCAGATGCTGCTCAAAATCGGTTGGCCCGCTGAGGATCTCGCCGGGTATGTCGACGGCGAGGCTCATCCGATTTCCCTGGTGCAGGACGGCTGGGATCTGCGCGACTATCAGCAGATGGCGGCGGATTCGTTCTGGGCCGGCGGTTCCGGCGTGGTGGTGCTGCCCTGCGGTGCCGGTAAGACCATCGTCGGTGCGGCGGCCATGGCCAAGGCGGCCGCCACCACATTGATCCTGGTCACCAATACTGTGGCGGGCCGGCAGTGGAAGCGTGAACTGATCGCCCGAACCTCGTTGACCGAGGACGAGATCGGCGAGTACTCCGGCGAACGCAAGGAGATTCGGCCGGTCACCATCGCCACCTACCAGGTCATCACCCGTCGCACCAAAGGCGAGTACCGGCATCTGGAACTGTTCGACAGCCGTGACTGGGGGCTGATCATCTACGACGAGGTGCATCTGCTGCCGGCCCCGGTCTTCCGGATGACCGCCGATCTGCAGTCCCGGCGGCGCCTGGGCCTGACCGCGACGCTGATCCGCGAAGACGGCCGGGAGGGTGACGTTTTCAGCCTGATCGGACCGAAGCGCTACGACGCGCCGTGGAAGGACATCGAGGCCCAGGGCTGGATAGCACCGGCTGAGTGTGTCGAGGTCCGGGTGACCATGACTGATAACGAACGGATGCTCTACGCGGTCGCCGAACCCGAGGAGCGTTACCGGCTGTGTTCGACGGCACGCTCGAAGGTTGCCGTGGTGAAGTCGATCCTGGCAAAGCACCCGGGCGAACAGACCCTGGTCATCGGCGCCTACCTCGACCAGCTCGACGAACTCGGTGCCGAACTCGGCGCCCCGGTGATTCAGGGGTCTACCAAGAATGCCGAACGCGAGGCGCTGTACGACGCCTTCCGGCGTGGCGAGGTGAAGACACTGGTGGTGTCCAAGGTGGCCAACTTCTCCATCGACCTCCCGGAAGCCTCAGTGGCAGTGCAGGTTTCGGGCACTTTTGGCTCACGCCAGGAGGAGGCCCAGCGACTGGGCCGGCTGTTGCGACCCAAGCACGACGGCGGCGGCGCGGTGTTCTACTCAGTGGTCTCCCGCGACAGCCTCGACGCCGATTACGCGGCCCATCGGCAGCGCTTCCTCGCCGAGCAGGGCTATGGCTATATCATCACCGACGCCGACGACCTGCTGGGTCCGGCGATCTAGACCAGCGCCGGGATGACCTCGCGCTCGAAGAGCTCGATGCCGGAACGGTCGTAGGCCGCTTCCGGGAAGTAGCAGATCACATAGTCGCATCCCAGGTCGCGCAGCGTCGTGAGGCTGTCGATCACCTGCTCGGGCGTTCCGGTGGCATTGCCGGGTGCTGAGTTCATCGCCATCATGGCGTCCGCCGCCGATGCCCCGCATGCTCCGACCAGCCGATCGCGAACCCGCGCGGAACGTTCGGTCACCTCCGCCGTTGAGGTACCGAGGATGGCGTTGACATTGGCCGACCGCACGATCGAACCGAAGTCGGTGCCCACGTCCCGGCAATGTCCGGCGAGTACCTCCGACTTGTGCGCGAACTCCGCCGGTTCGGCACTGAAGTTGGTGTATTGCGCATATTTAGCCGCGATCTTCAATGTCACTTTCTCGCCACCACCGGCGATCCACAGTGGAATCCCGTTCTGCTGCAGGGGTTTAGGAGCGACTATTGCGCCGTCTACCTGGTAGTGCTTTCCGTCGAAGCTGACCCGGCCGTCGCGCCAGGCATCGCGCATGATCTGCACGCCTTCATCCAGGCGGGCCAGACGGACCCCCGCGGAAGGGAATCCATATCCGTAGGCGCGCCATTCATGCTCATACCAACCGCCGCCGATGCCCATCTGCACGCGGCCGCCGGAGATCACATCGGTGGTGGCCGCGACCTTAGCCAGATATGCCGGGTTGCGGTAGCTCATCGCCGTGCACATCTGACCAATCTTGATCCGCGACGTCGTCGCGGCGTAGGCGGCCATCAGTGTCCAGGCTTCGTGGGTGGCCTCGTCAGTGGGCACCGGCACGGTGTGGAAATGGTCGTAGACCCACAGCGAGTCCCATGCGCCGGCGTCGGCGTACGTCGCGAGGTCCCGCATTACCTGCCAATGGTTTTCGCTCCCGATGCCGACCAGGTCCATTCGCCAGCCCTGGGGGATGAACAGTCCGAATTGCATGCACCCAACTCTACGGTCGGGCCGACAACACCGGGAGCAGCTTGCGCAGGATCGCTGCCGAGCCGGCCGCCACCTCGTCGGCGAATGCTGCGAAATCGAAATGCGCCTCGCGGCCCGCCAGGTCGGAGAGGGCGCGGATGACCAGCCATGGGATGCCGAAGCTCTCGCACACCTGGCTCAGAGCACCACCTTCCATCTCCACCGCCCGCCCGCCGAGGTCTGCGTGCAGACGCTCCCGAGTCGCTTCACAAGCCAGATACTGGTCGCCGGTCAACACCGTGCCGTAGGTGATGCGCGGCGGTCGGTCCGCTCCGCCGGCATCGCGCGACAGTGGCGGGAGTGCGAACCCGTCGAGTTGGGTGCGGATCCGATCGAGCAGGGCGGGGTCAGCCGGATAGCCGAACCGGTCGGTGGGATTGATGAAGGGGACGTGGCCGGCCTGGTAGGTCCGCAGGCCGGAATCCTCGATCACGCCCGCGTCGTGCTGGATGGTGCGGTCGGCGATCACCACATCACCGATATCCAGATCCGGATCCAGTCCGCCGCCGACCCCGGAGAAGACGATCACGGCGCATCCGAACCGTTCGGCCAGCAGGGTGGCCACCACGGCGACGTTGACCTTGCCCATGCCCGCCGCAGCGAGAACCGCGGGGTGGCCGTCGAGTTCGCCGGCGGTGAACTCGACACCGGCGATGTGATGGGTCGCGGCCACCGACATTGCCCCCAGAAGGTGCGCATGCTCCTGGGGCAAGGCACAGATGAGGCCGACCTGCGGCGGCGGGGAAGCACCGGTCAGGCCGACCTGCGGCGGCACCGTCAGAGCAGCGATGCCGGCGGGTTGAACCGCTCGCCGTAGCGGGCGGCCAGTTCCTTGGCGCGCGCCACGAACGCGGTCCTACCGCCGGGATAACCGGCGATGTACTGCGCGGCACCACCGGTCCACGGCGGGAAGCCGATGCCCATGATCGAACCGATATTGGCGTCAGCGGTGGTCGTGATCACGCCCTCGTCGAAGCATTTCTGGGTCTCCAGCGCCTCGGCGAACAGCATCCGGTCGATCATGTCCTGCAGGGGCGGGGTGGAACTGCCCGACGTGAACGCCTCACGCAGGCCGGGCCACAACCGGGTTCGCTTGCCGTCGGTGTACTCATAGAACCCCGCACCAGAAAGGCGCGACGGCCGCCCGAGCGCGATCATCTTCTCCACCACGGCCTCAGCGGGGTGCGGCGCGTACGTGCCGCCGGCATCCTCGATGCCCTTGCGGCTCGCGACCGCGATCTTGTGCATGAGCTCCATATTGAGTTCATCGGAGAGTTGCAGCGGAGGCGCGGGGTAGCCGGCCTGAGTTCCGGCGTGCTCAATACTGGCCGGCTCGACACCCTCGCCGAGCATGGCCAGCGCCTCGTTGATGAACGTTCCGATCACCCGGCTGGTGTAAAAGCCGCGGCTATCGTTGACCACGATCGGGGTCTTGCCGATGGCTAACGTGTAATCGAACACTCGGGCCAGCGCGTCGTCGGAGGTCTTCTCGCCCTTGATGATCTCGACCAGCGGCATCTTATCCACCGGTGAGAAGAAGTGGATCCCGATAAAGTCCTCCTGGCGCTTCACACCGGTCGCCAGACCGGTGATCGGCAACGTGGAGGTGTTGGACCCCAGCACCGCATTGGGCTCAACGATGTCCTCGATCTCACCGAAAACCTTGTGCTTGAGTTCTTGGCTCTCGAAAACAGCCTCGATGACGAAGTCCACGCCGGCGAAGTCCTTGGCGTCAGCGGTCGGGGTGATCCGGCCCAGCAGCGTCGCGGACTTCTCGGCCGTGGTCTTGCCGCGTTCGAGCGCCTTGGCCTCGATCTTCTCCGAGTAGGCCTTGCCCTTATTGGCGGCCTCGATCGTGACATCTTTGAGCACCACGTCGAATCCCGCCTTGGCCGAGACATAGGCAATGCCCGCGCCCATCATCCCGGCGCCGAGCACGCCGATCTTGGCGATCGGGGTCTTACCGATACCCTCGGGGCGCGAACCACCGGCATTGATGGCCTGCATGTCGAAGAAGAACGCCTGAATCATGTTCTTGGCGACGGGGCCGGTGACCAACTCGGTGAAATACCGGCTCTCGATGCGGGTGGCGGTGTCGAAGTCGACCTGTGCGCCCTCCACCGCGGCGGCAAGGATGGCCCGCGGCGCGGGCATCGGCGCTCCCTTGAGTTGGGTGCGAAGCAGCGACGGGAACGACGGCAGGATCGCCGCCAGCGCCGGGCTGGCCGGGGTGCCGCCGGGCATCTTGTATCCCTTGGCATCCCACGGCTGGGTGTGCGCCTCCGGATTTGCTTTGATCCACGCCTTGGCTGCCGGAACCACGTCGTCGGCAGTGTCGACGAGTTCATCGACGAGACCGGCGTCCTTCGCCTTTTTCGGGCTGAATCGGGTGCCCTGGCTCAGCACGTTCACGAAAGCGTTCTGGATGCCGAACATCCGGACCGTCCGGGCTACACCCCCACCGCCGGGCAGCAGGCCCAGGGAAACCTCGGGCAGGCCGATCGCGCTGCCCTTGACGTCCGCCGCGATACGGCGATGACAGGCCAGTGCGATCTCCAACCCGCCGCCCAGTGCCGCACCGTTGATGGCCGCGACCACCGGCTTGCCTAGGGTTTCCAGCGCACGCAGGTCACGCTTGATCTCCTCGACCTCGGCAAAAATCTCGCCGGCGTTCTCCGGCCCCGCGGTGATCATCGCCTTGAGATCACCGCCGGCGAAGAAGGTCTTCTTGCCCGAGGCGATCACCACGCCGGTGATCGAATCCTTCTCTGCGACGAGCCGCTGCACTGCCTTGTGCATGGACTCTTTGTAATGCTCGTTCATCACGTTGGCCGAGCCGGTCGGGTCGTCGAGCGTCAGGGTGATGATGCCGTCGGCATCGGAATCCCACTGAATGGTGTTTTCTGCCATAGTTTTTCGCTTGCTCCTAGGTAAGTTCGACGAGGCTTAGACGCGCTCAATGATGGTGGCCACGCCCATGCCGCCGCCGATGCACAGCGTGATCAGGGCGCGCTTGGCACCGCGACGCTCGAGTTCATCGACCATGGTGCCGGTGATCATGGCGCCGGTGGCGCCCAGTGGGTGCCCCATCGCGATGGCGCCACCGTTGACGTTGAGCTTCTCGTCGGGGATGCCCAGATCCTTCTGGAACTTCAGGACCACCGAGGCGAAGGCCTCATTGAGTTCAAAAAGGTCAATGTCATCGACCGTCAATCCGGCGCGATCGAGCACCTTCAATGTGGCCGGAGTCGGGCCGACCAACATGATGGTCGGATCGGCGCCACTGGTGGCGGTGGCGACGACCCGCGCCCGCGGGGTCAGGCCGTTGGCCTTACCGGCCTTCTCATTACCGATCAGGACCAGAGCGGCACCATCAACGATGCCGGAACTGTTGCCGCCGGTGTGGACGTGATTGATCTTTTCCACCCAGTGGTACTTCTGCAACGCCACGTCGTCGAAGCCGGCCATCGCGGCCATCGCCTCGAAGGCGGGCTTGAGCTTGCCCAGGCCCTCAGCAGTGGTGTCGGGACGCATGTGCTCATCGTGATCGAGTATCAGCAGGCCGTTCTGATCCCGGACGGGCACAACCGATTTAGCGAAGTATCCACCCGACCAGGCCGCTGCAGCACGCTCCTGGGAACGCAACGCGTAGGCATCAACGTCGTCGCGGGAGAAGCCCTCGATGGTGGCGATCAGGTCGGCCCCGATGCCTTGCGGCACGATGTAGGCGTCGTAAACCGTGGCCGGGTCGGAGAACATCGCGCCGCCGTCGGACCCCATCGGCACCCGGCTCATCGATTCCACGCCACCGGCGTACACCAGGTCGTCCCAACCGGAGCGCACCTTCTGGGCGGCGGTGTTGACCGCTTCCAGGCCCGAGGCGCAGAACCGGTTGAGTTGGACTCCGCCCACGGTGTCGGGCATACCCGAGGCGATGACGACGGTGCGGGCGATATCGGCACCCTGGTCGCCCACCGGCGAGACGCAACCGAGCACGACGTCACTGATCATGGTCTCGTCGATGCCCGCGTGGCGCGTTCGCATCTCCTCGATCAGACCGGTGACCAGGTTGATTGGCTTGACCTCGGTCAGTGCGCCGTTACGACCCTTGCCACGCGGTGTGCGGATTGCCTCGTAGATAAAAGCTTCTTCGGACATGGCGGTTTCCTCTTCGGACTGTGGAGAGCTTTTCGGGGATTCGCAGAGCAGGTTTGAGCCTAGACCCTGGTTCCGGACGACCGGCAACCTGCCCGGCCAACCTGTTGGTTGAGTGCCATTCGTCGAGTGTGCCGCCAGCGCGACGTTGGACGCCGAACGCGGCGCTGGCGCGACGCTGGACGTACCTGGCTACGCTCACGGCCATGACCGTCGAGCGGCTGCGTCCCTATGCGGTCAACGTCTTCGCGGCGATGTCGGCGCTGGCCGCCGAGGTCGGAGCGGTGAACTTGGGTCAGGGCTTTCCCGACGAGGACGGCCCGCCCGCGATGCTCGAGGCGGCCCGCCAAGCCATCTCCGACGGGGTCAACCAGTACCCGCCCGGCCCCGGCATCGCAGCCCTGCGTGAGGCGATCGCCGCCCAGCGGGCCCGCCGCTACCGGGTCGATTTCGATCCCGACCGCGAGGTGCTGGTCACCGTCGGCGCCTCCGAGGCGATCGCCGCCGCGGTGCTGGGTCTGGTCGAGCCGGGATCAGAGGTGCTGTTGATCGAGCCGTTCTTCGACACCTACTCGCCAGTGATCGCAATGGCCGGCAGTAGACGAGTCGCGGTGCCACTGGTCGCCGACGGCCGCGGCTTCTGCCTCGACGTCGACGCGGTGCGCGCCGCGATCACCCCGAGCACCCGGGCGATCATCGTCAACTCGCCGCACAACCCGACCGGCATGGTGCTGGACGACGACGAGTTACGCGCGCTGGCCGGAGTCGCCGTCGAGGCCGACCTGCTGGTGATCGCCGATGAGGTCTACGAGCACCTGGTGTTCGACGACAGACGTCACCTGCCCATCTCGACATACCCCGGCATGGCCGAGCGCACCGTGACTATCTCCAGTGCGGCGAAGATGTTCAACTGCACAGGTTGGAAGATCGGCTGGGCCTGCGGGCCGGCCGATCTGATAGCCGGTGTGCGCGCGGCCAAGCAATACCTCAGCTATGTCGGCGGAGCGCCGTTTCAGCCCGCAGTTGCCTATGCGCTGAACAACGAGGACGCGTGGGTGGAGTCGCTACGGCGGTCATTGCAGGCCAAGCGCGACACGCTCACGGCCGCACTGACCGATATCGGTTTCGAGGTGCACGACAGCGCAGGAACGTTCTTCGTGTGCGCGGACCCCCGGCCCCTGGGCTTCGCCGACAGCACCTCCTTCTGCGCAGAGCTGCCGCACCGGGCGAAGGTGGCGGCGATCCCGATGTCGGCGTTTTGTGATCCCGAGTCGGCCCACAGCGACGAGTGGAATCACTTGGTGCGCTTCGCGTTCTGCAAACGCGATGAGACGTTAAACGAGGCGATCCGACGGCTGGAAACCCTGCGCCGCGGTGAGCGCGTTAGCCCTTCTTGAGTTTGAGCACCTGCTTGCGCAGGCCGTCCGTCGCCGTCTCCATGGCGCCTTTGAGGGTGCGCTTGAGCAGGAAGCCGGGGATCGGGATCGACGGGTCGATGGTGATCTCGAAGCGGACCTTGGTGTTGTCGCCGTCGGGGGTCAGCGTGTAGGCCGCCTCCTGGGAACGCAGTTGTCCGGCCTTGATCAACGTCCAGCCGGCGTTGATGCCCGTCCAGTGGTACTCGACGGTCTGCTCGTCGGTGATGCCGGCGGCCTTGATCTTCATCCTGACTCTTTTGGGCCGGCCGTCCGGGTAGCTGTCGATTACCTCGGAGCTCTGATATTGCGGTGACCACTCGGGTGCCGCACCGACGTCGGCGATGACGTCAAGGATCTCCTTCGGAGTCGCTTCGATGACCACCTCACGTGAACCGCTGACTGCCATAGTTTCAACCCTAGCGAGCAGCGGGTGCTTTACGGCGTGATTTCGCGGTAGGCCGCGACGATCGGCGCGAGTTCATCGGGTGTCGCGCCGTGCAGGATCACCGCATCGGCACCGTACTCGAATTCCCGGCGAATCCGAGTCACGCACTGACCCGCCGTACCGGTGGCTGACGGTTCCAGCCATTCGGCGGGGATCAGGGTGGCGATGTGTTCGATCTGCTCGGCGGTGGCCTTGTGGTCGATACCGCCGCCGATCGACCCCACCACCGGATCAGCCCTGAACCTTTGCAGCACAGCAGGATCCCAGTCGTTGGTGGTCACCATCAGATCGCCATAGCCCTGCAGGTAGGTGGCCAATCGGGCGACGGTCTTCTTCAGCCGCAGATCCTCGGGCAGATGGTCGCCGACGGTGGCGAAACACGACCACACCCGCACACTGTCGGGGTCGCGGCCGGCCTCTTCGGCAGCCCGCTTGACGGTGCGCACGCATCGCGTCACGGTTTCCGGCGTGAAATAGGTGTGCAGGATGACGTCGTCGAATACCCGCCCGCCCAAGCGCAGCGTGTTGGGCCCGAATGCCACCAGCGCCAGGCGGATATCTTCGTTGAAATCCGGGTCGAGCACCAGGATCTGATATTTCCCGATCGGGCCGTCGTGGTTGAAGATCACCTCGCCGCGCCACAGCCGGCGCATGACGTGCGCGAAGTCCTCCATCTGCGCGGTGGTGACCGCCGGAATCCCGTAGGCGGCGTAGATCGCGCCGATGCCCCGACCGATACCCAGGGTGAAGCGTCCGCGCGAGAGACGGTGCATCGTGGTAGCCCACGAGCCGCTGATCAACGGATGACGGGTGTTGTGATTAGTGGCGGCAGTGGCGATCTGCATCCGCGTTGTCACCGCGCAGGCGGCGCCGGTCAGCGACGCGGCCTCCTTGACGTTCCAGCGTTCCGAGATGAAGGCCGTGCCGAAGCCCAGCTGCTCGCCGCGGCGGGCTTCATCCATCAGGGTGGCCGGGCCCTCCCCGCCGGCGCCGGCGAGCAGGTAGTAACCGAGTTCGTCGAGTGTGCGCATGTGTGTACCTCAGATCCGGTAGTCGCCGAGCAGTCTTTTGCTGATGATCATCTTCTGGATCTCGCTGGTGCCCTCACCGATCAGCAGGAACGGAGCGTCGCGCATCAAACGCTCGATCTCGTACTCCTTGGAGTAGCCGTACCCGCCGTGGATGCGGAAGCTTGCCTGGGTGACCTCCGAGCAAAACTCGCTTGCGAGAAATTTCGCCATGCCGGCCTCGAGGTCGTTGCGCTGACCGGAATCCTTCAGCCGTGCGGCGTTGACCATCATCAGATGCGCGGCCTCAACTTTGGTGGCCATCTCGGCGAGTTGGAACGCGATGGCCTGGTGCTCGGCGATCGGCTTACCGAACGTGCTGCGCTGCTGGGCGTACCGCACCGCAAGCTCGAACGCCCGAACCGCAACGCCGCACGCACGGGCGGCAACGTTCACCCGACCGACCTCGACGCCGTCCATCATCTGGGCGAACCCCCGGCCGGGCGCACACCCGAGGACATCATCAGCCGCGGCGAGGTAGCCATCGAAAATCAACTCAGTTGTGTCGATGCCTTTGTAGCCCAGCTTGTCGAGCTTGCCGGGAATAGTCAGACCATCGACGACTTCACCGAAGCCGCTGGGCTTTTCGACCAGGAACGCCGTCAGGTTGCGGTGCGGTGTGTCAGCACCCTCGTCGGTGCGCACCAGGACGGCGACGAGCGTGGAACTCGAACCGTTGGTCACCCACATCTTCGCGCCGTCGATGGTGTAGCCACCGTCGTCGCGGCGGTCTGCACGCGTGCGGATCGCGGCGACATCGGACCCGACCTCGGGTTCGGACATCGAGAATGCCCCGCGGGTGTCCCCGGTGGCCATCCGCGGTAGGAATCGCCGCTTCTGTTCGTCGGTGCCGTGCTGGCGGATCAGGTAGGCCACGATGAAGTGCGTGTTGATCACCCCGGAGATACTCATCCAACCGCGGGCCAGTTCTTCGACGCACAGCGCGTAGGTCAGCAACGACTCCCCCAGTCCGCCGTACTCGGCGGGAATCATCAGGCCGAACAGGCCCATCTCACGCATCTGGTCGACGATCTCCTGCGGATAGGTGTCAGCATGCTCCAGTTCCTGAGCGTGGGGAATGATCGCTTTGTCGACGAATTGCCTTACCGTGGTGATGATTTCGGTTTGAAACTCGGTCAAGCCGAGCGTCTGGGCAAGCCTTGTCACAGGTGTCGCCCGCCGGTGACCTCGATGACCGTTCCGGTCACATACGACGACAGGTCGGAGGCCAAGAACAAGGCCGCCGCGGCAACCTCCGATGGTTCGCCGGCGCGACCCATGGGTACCTCGGCCAATTTGGCGTCCCAAATCCGTTGCGGCATGGCTTCTGTCATCGCCGACCGGATCAAACCGGGTGCAATGGCATTGACGCGCACGCCGAGATGGGCGAGTTCCTTGGCTGCAGCCTTTGTCAGTCCGACGATGCCGGCCTTGGCGGCCGAGTAGTTGGTCTGACCGATGAAGCCCACCTTGCCCGAGATGGACGACATGTTGATGATCGCGCCACCGCCCTGTTCGCGCATGATCGCCGCGGCCGATCGGGTGCCGTTCCAGGTGCCCTTGAGATGGACGGAGATCACCTCGTCGAACTCCTTCTCGGTCATCTTTCGCAGGGTCGCATCACGAGTGACTCCCGCGTTGTTGACCATGATGTCCAGCCTGCCGAACTCCCCGACTGCGGCGGTCACCAGGTCCTCGACGGCGGCGAGGGAGGTCACGTCGCAGGCGACGGCCCGGGCGACCCTGGAACTGCCGAGTGTTTCCGCGGCGGAGCGGGTGAGGTCGAAATCAAGATCTGCCACCACGACACGGGCGCCTTCGGCGATGAATTGCTCGGCGATGGCGTAGCCGAGACCTCGGGCGCCGCCGGTGATGACCGCGGTGCGGCCGACAAGCAGTGCCATCCGATCAACCCATCCCCGAGCGTTTGCGTCGCCACGGCCGGAACCGATCGTATTCGACTGGCGGGATGCCGTACCTGTGTGGCCAGGGCCGGGATCGAACCGGCGACCTTCCGCTTTTCAGGCGGACGCTCGTACCAACTGAGCTACCTGGCCGGAAGGCACCCGGTTGAAACAACTACGTAGTGAAACAACTACGTGTTGAAACAGCTACGTGCCTCGCCGTGGATGGCGACCCTGACGGGACTCGAACCCGCGACCTCCGCCGTGACAGGGCGGCGCGCTAACCAACTGCGCCACAGGGCCTTGCTTAAACCACTCCGCGCCGACGCGTTGTGGGTACCCCCTACGGGATTCGAACCCGCGCTACCGCCTTGAAAGGGCGGCGTCCTAGGCCGCTAGACGAAGGGGGCCTGAGCCGAATCTCTCCGGGGAACTCACATCACTGCAAGTTGGAGCATGCACAGCTTAGGACACGGTCCCCGCAAACCCCAAACCACCTCGCGAGCACGCGATCAGTATCCTCATCCCTGCGCCCCTATAGCTCAGTTGGTAGAGCTACGGACTTTTAATCCGCAGGTCCTAGGTTCGAGTCCTAGTGGGGGCACTTCGAGTCTGTATTACTTCGGTTGATGCTTGCCATTTCGGCTTCGGGTGATGCCTGACAGTGTTTCGGCTGATTCTTGACAGTTACTTCGGCTGATTCTTGACACTCCTTCTATGAGGGAGATCAGCGTGGCTG
>Ga0247839_1000940_pt1 | contig 50882 bp, 50 predicted proteins | sample LaCruzMarch2015__6_FD_192405 | JGI IMG/M metagenome (GOLD analysis project Ga0247839, IMG submission 192405) | Freshwater microbial communities from meromictic Lake La Cruz, Castile-La Mancha, Spain - LaCruzMarch2015_16m | ecosystem: Environmental > Aquatic > Freshwater > Lake | place: Spain... | reverse complement strand
CAGCAATTCCAGATTTGACCTGCAACCACTGAATCCATTGGTGGTTAAAATTTAAATTTCGTAACATCTTGAGTATCAAACGGTATTATTTTTATATATTTGCAGGAATTGTCTTCTCCAAATATATAATGTTTTTATAATGGTTATCAAGAACGAATTAAACGCAAATAGTTTAATTACTGCGATGCAAAATTTTTTTTCGACGGTTACAGATCAACGCAGTAGTAATAGCAGCATTTCACTTAAAGACGGTTTAATGTGTGGCTTGGCCATGTTCTCGTTAAAGGAAAAATCATTATTATCCTTTGAACACAATATTATGGACTATGGTCCGAATCTTAAAACCGTGTACGGAATAGATAAGATACCTACTGACACTCATTTAAGAACAATGCTTGATCCAATTTCTACAGACGCATTAAGACCGGCATTTAAACTTATTTTTAATCGTTTACAGCGGCACAATCTTTTACAGGAATTTAAATTCTTTGATGATTACTATTTAGTTTCTATTGATGGAACGGAATACTTTTCATCAACTCAAATAAAATGCGCTAATTGCATGGAGCGAAAACATAAAGATGGAACAGCACACTACTATCATCAATTTCTGGGTGCCGCCATTGTTCATCCCGACAAGCGGGAGGTGATACCCTTAGTTCCTGAAATGATTATGAAACAAGATGGACAAGTCAAAAATGATTGTGAACGAAACGCGGCTAAGCGATTTTTAATTAATTTCAGAAAAGACCATCCCAAATTGAAAGTTATTGTAATAGAAGATGGACTCTCATCTAATGCCCCTCATATTAAGGAGTTAACAAAACATAACTGTCAGTATATTTTGGGTGCAAAACCGAGTGATCATAAATTTTTATTTGCTCAAGTCGCTGACATGAAATCACATGGCCAGGTATCAGAATTTTCAATAGAGCAGGGGGATATTACGCATTTATTCTCCTTTTGCAACAATTTGCCGTTGAATGAAACAAATCAAGATTTACGAATAAATTTTCTTGAATATTGGGAAATAAATAATAAAACAACTAAAAAACAACATTTTACATGGGTAACAGATTTTAATATAACGCAAAAGAATGTGCATGCATTAATGCGAGGTGGAAGAGCTCGTTGGAAAATAGAAAATGAAACATTTAACACGTTAAAAAATCAAGGGTACCACTTTGAACACAATTTCGGACACGGTTATAATAATTTGTGCTCTGTATTTGCATTGCTAATGATGTTAGCATTTTTAATAGATCAAAGCTTGCAAATAAGCTGCAATTTGTTTAATGCTGCAATGATAAAGTGCAAATCACGAACCAATTTCTGGCATAAAGTTCGCTGTTATTTTATCGATTATATGTTCGAAAGCATGAATGAAATTTACGAGGCTATTGTATATGGTATCCAAAAACAAAAGCCCATGATTTTATATATAAAGTCAAGTTAAATAGACAATTGATGCCTTAGCCTTATTGCAAACACATTAATTATATTTCATTTTTATGTCCCGATTAATCTCTCCGAGTAACCACTTATTCGTGGTAATGGAAATCTATAGGCCATAAAATTGATAGCTGTGCTTAATTGATATAATTCTATTTACCATTTTCAAATCTGGAATTGCTGCCGGGGAAGTAGGTTATTCAAGGGATATAACCTGCCCAACTATTGTTTAACTAAATAAGATCCCGCCCGCAATCTGCAAATATTTACACTGCAATATGTTAGCGGCAAAATGCCAGGTGGTGGTTTAGTGTATTGGAATATTGTAGCTTTGCTTACCGGCCAAGACGACTATACAAAAACCCGCAACTATTTGAAATATCTTAAAGCTAAATTGAAAAAAGAAAAAAACGAGTTGGTTAGTGCCACTACCCAACTGAAACTTTTAGCAAATGACGGTAAACGATATTTAACTGATACGTTGGATTACACTGGCATTATTGCCTTAGGTAAAGATCTTCCGCTTAAAAAGGCAAGCCGATTTATTGATTGGTCTACATATAGTGATGAAAGTATAGACGGAAAAGGCAAGACAAAAGCGTATGCATTGTTCACTTTTGGAAAAAGCGCTTACCACCAAAATAAACGACCGCGAAATGTTTATAAAAGGGATTGACTACTCATATTACTATGAAGAAAATGTCTAATGAAAAACGGTAAAAAAAGCTTTGTGACGTTCATGAAATCATCATGTGATTATCCGGGGGCTCGAAAAAAGAGAGATCGTTGTCGACGATGAAGATGATCCAGGGAAAAGAGAGAGGGAACCGGAGACAGGGCTCCCTCTCTTTCTGCTTATGGTCGAGTACTCTCCTGTCTATGGTCTGCCGTCGGGCCTGCCATCCGGCCTCTGGTCAGGTCGTCCCTGAGGCTGATCTTGAGACTGAGGCCTTCCGTCCGGTCTGGAATCGGGCCTGCCATCCGGTCTCTGATCAGGTCGTCCCTGAGGCTGATTCTGTGGCTGAGGCCTCTGGTCGGGTCTGCCGTCCGGTCTGAAGTCAGGCCTGCCATCTGGTCTCTGGTCAGGTCGTCCCTGAGGCTGATCCTGAGGCTGAGGCCTGCCGTCTGGTCTGAAATCAGGCCTTCCGTCTGGTCTGCCATCGGGTCTGCTGTCCGGTCTGAAGTCGGGCCTGCCGTCTGGTCTGCCGTCCGGTCTGCTGTCCGGTCTGAAGTCGGGCCTGCCGTCTGGCCTGCCGTCCGGTCTGAAACCAGGTCTGCTATCGGGCCGTCTGTCCCGGATTCTCTGTTCCTCGAAATGCCTGTTCCAGTAGGTTCTGTCTTGTTTGCGGTATTCAAGGTCGCGGCGACGCCTGATATCGTTCCAATTATGTCTTCTGATCTGGTAGGGAAGATCCCAATTTCTGACACGACTCCATGGCCCGCGGAAAGAGGGAGAACGGAACCATCCGCCGTTGCGGTAAATGAAGTATAATCCGTCGTACCGGATGACATCGTAGTTCCATCCCCAGGATACGGCTAAACCGTAATCGTCGAGGTAGATGAAGTCGGGACTTCTGTCTACTACCACTGAGGGACTGCCCCCGATGTTGAGGTGCAGATTGAGATCCGCATGGGCATTACTCACAGGAGTGCAGAGCAGCACTCCAGCGATCCCTGCGGCGGCCAGAACAAGTGATTTTTTCATGGATGGTTTCTTTGATTGAGTGAATCATTATCGAAGGCTCTCATGGTTCAAGGGGGGTGACCCTGGAAGAATGCACTCCTTCTTCCCCGTATGACGTTCTTTCCTGAAAAAACATTCTCAATCACAATCAACACAATCCCCTGAATTTAAAACCGGTGACGTTGAAGGCGGGATCGTTGACGGTGCCGGGGCGTTCAGGCTTCGATGTGCTCTGTTTTCCTGAGCAGAATCCTGAAGAAGGTGCTGAAGTTCTGTTTCAGCCATTTTCGCTCGAATCTGGTGTCGAATTGTGCTGGTATGGTGCTGTTTTCAACCTCGAAGCCGGTGCCGGGGAGCTGCTTCAGCACCCAGTTATAATAATCTTTGCTGTCGGTCACGATGAGCGCTTCGCAGCCTGAAATAAGCCGGTTGTTGAGCAGGCGCAGGTATTGCGTCGAAAAGAGTCTGTACTTGATATGCCTTTTTTTTGGCCAGGGATCTGGAAAGAGTGAATAGGCCCGTGAAAGAGAACAGGCAGGCAACAGGTAGGTAAAGACGTTGCTGGCGCACGAATCGAGCAGGCGGATGTTATTGAGGTTATGGATTGCAACCTTTTTTGCAAGCTCCGTTATCAGGCCGGATTTCTTTTCGATGCCGATAAACAGTCTGTCAGGGTATTCCGATGCCCTCCTGAGAAGATACTCACCGCTGCCGAAGCCTATTTCAACCTCGATTGTTCCGGCATCCTTAAGATTTATCTCTTCCCATGCTTGCCGATCTGCGATAATGACAGGGTTCTCGTAGAATGCCGCTCTGGTATCCATGAACATACAGGATTGCGTTATGATTCATGGGAAGCTCTGAAGCGTTGTTCCGACTCCGTCAGGGCGTCTATACTCGGCTCTTTTATAGGTGTTCCCATAAAAAGGGTCGGAATATACGTAAAGTCCTGACAGAGGCCTCAACGAGTTTGAAGAATAGATCGATGAGGCTTTGTTTACTGCAGGAGATTGCCGGGTTTTTCGGCAGGAAATGTGCTGAACGGGTGGTCAAATCAGCGATGAATGCGTTTCTCTGTTTTTTTTGTCGGGTAATTTTCTTAAAATGGCGAGCTGTTCTTTCGTCGTAGCTGGTGCCGGTTTAAAAGCCGGAGAATAGGGAATTACGTGAAAATCGTAAACTGTACCCGCAACTGTACAACGGTAAGCTGCCAATAACACTCCATGGCCTTCATGGATTGTCGAAAGCAGTCGTTTCAGGTCACTGCACTCTTTTCCTCCCTGGAAAACTGCGGGAAGGCCTGTAACAGTATGAAGCCGTTATAGTCAGGAGACCTGCCAGTTATTTTTGCATTACAAGATCGGACTACGGGTTATAGTCGGGGCAAAGCTGTATCTCTTTTGCATTGCTTTTCATTTGATCTTTTTGCACGTCGTTTTGGCGGAATATTGCAGAGCGTTCCGAAACAACAGGGCTTCGTTCCCCCCGTTTCGCTCTTCTGTTTTTCTTCGCTGAACCCTGTTGCAAAAAAATCAGCGGCACTGTTTTCTGTCAGTTACACACCGCCTTCAGATAGCCCCTGTCAGTTGATGTATTTCTAAAACTGAAAACAGGTGAAAAAAACAAATGAACAAAAAAGTATTTCTCGTCGTTGTGGCCGGGTTGCTTTGCAGCAGGGGGCTTCTGGCTGAAGAGCAGCCAAAAAGCTTTACCGGTGAGGAGATGGTGGTTACTTCAAGCCGAGTTGAGGAGCCAAAGAAAAATGTGACCTCCAACATTACCATAATCGGCAGGGAGGAAATTGAGCACTCCTCAGCACAGGATCTCGGTGCACTGCTTGCCGAAAAGAATCTTGGACAAATCCAGAAATATCCCGGAACCTTGACTTCGGTTGGTATCAGAGGGTTCAGGAGTGAATCGCATGGTAACGATCTGATGGGCAAGGTGCTTGTACTTGTTGACGGGCGTCGTGCCGGCACGGGTAATCTTGCCAAAATCATGACTGACAATGTTGAGCGCATCGAAATTATTCGTGGCCCGGCGGCCGTACAGTATGGCTCTGCAGCGATAGGAGGTGTTGTTAATGTTATTACAATCAGGGGTGAAGCGGCTCCCTCTCTCTTCATCGAACAGAACGTTGGAAGCAATGACTACTCAAAAACAGCCGTGGGCGCTCAGGGAAGAGTCGGTAATCTTGATTTTTCAGGCAGCATCTCAATTTCTGATTCAGGCGATTATTTAACCGGTTCCAATGAAAGGTATCTGAATACCGGTTACAGCGACCAGACCCTTGCGAGCTTCAATATCGGGTATGAGTTTTTGCCGGGACAGAGGGTTGGCATAAACTACCACTCTTTCGATGTTGAAAAAGCGGGCTCTCCCTCCTATCTGAGTCAGAATGATCTTTCCAGTTACACGGTCAATAATAATCACTCGCTTGATTTTATCTATGAGGGTTCATTGTCTGACAAGCGCTTTTCATGGATGGCCCGTTATTTTACCGGTATGGATGAATACCAGTATGTCGACCCTGCCTCCTCCTATAAAAGCAGCAGCGATGTTGACCAGAGAGGCGCACAGGCTCAGTTGACCTTTTCGAAGGAGTCTCTGAGGCTGACCGCTGGTGTTGACTGGCTGCAGTATGACCTTCAATCGACGCTTGTTCCTCTCTGGAGCAAATATGAGAATCCCGCCGCTTTTCTTCTTGGTAAATATGGCCTGTTCGATGACCGGTTGATTGTGACGGCAGGTGTTCGTTATGATGATTACAGGGTTGATATGGCCGAAGGCGAGGGAAGCTCAAGAACGAGTGATAATTTTTCGCAGCAGGCGGGCCTTGCCTGGCATCTCACTGATGTGCTGAAACTCAGAGGCTCTTATGCTGAGGGGTTCAGAATGCCCTCCGCAAGGGAGTTGGCTGGCCAGATCAACTCTTTCGGAAAAATCTATATCGGCAATCCCGATCTGAATCCTGAGACCAGTGATACCTGGGAAGCGGGATTTGATGTCGTCAGCAAGGGGCTGAACTCCTCCTTCACCTGGTTCACCACCGACTATACCGGGATGATCGAAACGGTTGCAACCGCACCAAATTCATTCACCTATCGCAATATAGGCAGCGCGAAGGTTTCAGGAATAGAATCGGAGCTCTCATGGAAACTGAACTCCCTCTCTCCTTCATGGGTATTTGAGCCCTATGTCAATTACACGCATTTGCTCGAATACAAGGACAACGCTACAGGAAAACACCTGCTCTATACTCCGCAGTGGAATGCGAGTACCGGTCTGCGTCTTCGTGATCTGAACGGCTTCAGCGCTGCATTTAACGTAGCCTGTACCGGAAAGAGCATGATTCAGGATTATGAGAGCAGTTGGTCTGGAACTGTTGTCACGAAGGGCAGTTTTGCCGTCGTCAATGTGTCAGCTTCGAAGAGATTTTCGCTTGGTAGGGAGGGAAAGAAGGGGTTGGGTATTACCCTGAAAGCAGAGGTCGATAATCTGTTTGATCGCCAGTACCAGTATGTAAAGGGGTACACGATGCCAGGTCGTACCGTTGTGTTTGGATTGAAGGCTGATATTTGAAGCATTTTTATCAATACGTTGTTGTGGGCAGCAAGGGTGATTGATGAATGGCCCTGCTGTCCGCTCTGACACTGACATGAGAGGAACATGAGTAACCTGACAACAAACATGACCATTACCGAGGCGGAAAGAGAGGCTCTCTACAAGGTGATTTACAGCCGACGCGATGTCCGTGGACAGTTCCTGCCCGACATGGTGCCGGATGAGGTGATAGCACGCCTCCTTGATGCTGCGCACCATGCCCCAAGTGTCGGCTTTATGCAGCCTTGGGATTTTATTGTGGTGAAAGATGTTGAGACACGCCGAAAAGTGAAGGAGGGGTTTGAGATTGCCCATGCGGAGGCGGCCGGAATGTTCGGCGGTGAAAGGCAGGATGCTTACCGTACCTTCAAGCTTGAAGGGATCATGGAGTCGGCGCTCGGAATCTGCGTCACCTGTGATCGTTCGCGCAGCGGGGAGGTGGTGATAGGACGGACAGCAAACCCGGAGATGGATCTCTACAGTTCGGTCTGTGCGGTGCAGAACCTCTGGCTTGCGGCAAGGGCTGAAAATCTCGGTGTTGGCTGGGTCAGCATTATCCATCACGATTATATCCGTGAGGCGCTTGGTATTCCTGACCATATTGTGCCGGTGGCCTATCTCACCGTGGGCTATGTCAGCTTTTTTCATGCAACGCCGGAGCTTGAGCAGGCGGGCTGGTTGCCGAGAATGGAGCTTGAAACTCTTGTCCATCACGAAACATGGTAAAAGCTGAACATGAGTCACGGGCTCTGGCCATCTTCGGCACAGCTTCTGACGTCGGCAAAAGCATTGTCGCCACGGCGCTCTGCCGGATTTTCAACAACGCAGGCATTGATGTCGCCCCCTACAAGGCGCAGAACATGTCGAACAACTCCGGTGTCACTCCGGACGGCTGTGAAATCGGTCGGGCGCAGATTGTCCAGGCCGAGGCTGCCCGGGTGGTGCCAACGGCTGATATGAACCCCGTGCTCCTGAAACCGAACTCCGATACCGGAGCGCAGGTGGTGCTGCAGGGGAAAGTCTGTTCGACGGAGACGGCGAAGGGCTATTTCAGGGATACCTCCCTCTGGGCCGAGGCTGCCCGCGAAAGTCTTGAACGGCTTATGAAGCGCCATGAACTGGTGGTTATCGAAGGGGCTGGTTCCTGTGCAGAGATGAACCTTTACGACCGCGATTTTGTCAATTTCAGAACAGCAAGACTCTCTGGCGCATCCGTTATTCTTGTCGCAGATATTGACCGTGGGGGAGTTTTCGGTCAGGTGGTTGGAACGCTTGCCGTTCTTCCTGCCGAAGATCGCGCACTGGTTAAAGGGGTTATCATCAACCGCTTTCGAGGGGATATCGATCTGTTCCGTGATGGCGTGGAGATGCTTGAATCGATGACCGGAATTCCGGTGCTCGGGGTTATCCCATATTTCAGGGGCTTTGCCATTGATGCCGAAGATGCCGTGCCGCTCTCGGCCAAGGTCGATCCTGCAGGCGGCCCTGAAGAGGGCAAAATCGGGGTTGCAGCCATCTATTTTCCCCATATTTCCAATTTTACCGATCTGTCGCCGCTTGAGCATGATCCGGCGGTTGCGCTGCACTATCTCCACTACCCGAGGTCACTGAAAGGGTATAAGGCGCTCATTCTTCCGGGGTCAAAAAATGTGCGGGGCGATCTTGCCTGGCTTTACTCACTTGGCTGGGAGGCTGAAATCCGGGCCTTCAGGGCAGAGGGGGGCATCATCATGGGTATTTGCGGAGGTTACCAGATGCTCGGGAACTCCATTGCTGATCCTTATGGGGTTGAGGGCTCTGCCGGTACAACTGAGGGGCTTTCACTCCTTGCTGTTGAAACGGTGCTTGAACAGGATAAATGCCTTGCAAATGCACGGGGTACTGTTATCGGAACAAGCGCAGAAGCTTCAGGGTATGAGATTCATATGGGCCGAAGTGTTGTTTCCGATCTCTGCACGCCTTTCATCAGGGTAACGGCCCGGAACAACCGCCCGGAGAATGAGCTTGATGGAGCGGTGAGCGGTGACGGCAGGGTAATGGGCAGCTATTTTCATGCTCTTTTCGATGAACCGGCTGTCAAGCAATGGTTTCTCTCTCTTTTGGAACCTTCATACAGGCTTCAAAAGCATGAAAAGGGTCGTCAGGAGAGCTATGAACTGCTTGCGGATCACTTCTCCAGCCACCTTGACCTGAACAAAATTTTTACCATCATTGACAAGGTGCATTCATGACCACTCTCTATCATCATCAGCATGGTGGGGCGAACCTCAATCATGCTGCTCAGGAGAGCGGGACGGCGCTTGATTTCAGCGTCAATATCAGTCCCCTCTCTCCTCCTCTTGGCGCTCTTTCGCTCGGCTCTTTTGCTCTTCAGGCCTATCCTTCGATTGATGGCCGGGGTATAAAAACGTTTTATAAAGGGAAGTTTGGTTTCGATGGCGCCATGGTGCTTCCCCTCAACGGAGCGATTGAAGGGATCTACCTGCTTCCGAGGGCTCTCGGGTTTCGCCGTCTTCTGCTGCTCTCGCCCTCATTTTATGAGTACGAAAGGGCGGGGAGGATGGCCGATGCAGAGATTACGTTTCTCCCTCTTGCCCCTGAAAATGGCTTCCAGTTGCCCTCCATTGAGCTGCTGGCTGATGCCCTGCTTCATGCCGACGCCTTTGTTGCGGCAAATCCCAACAACCCTACGGGAACGGAGGTGCCTCCAGAGATGATCATGGCTCTGGCAAGCCGTTTTCCCGACAAGTGGTTTATTCTTGACGAGGCTTTTATCCAGTTTACTCCTGCTTTCCCCGACAACTCCCTGATGGGGAAGGTGCTGGCGCTGAAAAATGTCATTGTGCTGCACTCGCTCACCAAATTCTATGCACTGCCGGGGTTACGCCTTGGAGCTGTGATTGCCCATCCCGACATTATCCGGAGATTGCTCAACTACAAGGAGCCCTGGACGGTCAATGCCATTGCCGAGTCGGTTGCTCCATTGCTGCTTGAGTGCGGCGGTTATGAAGAGGCGCTGCGTGAGATGATTTTTTCTGAACGAAAGAGGATCGCCGAGTTGTTTTTGACCATTGAGGGAATGAAACTTGTTGGTGGAGCTGCCAATTTTTTCCTGGTTCAATGGAAAGGCGGCTGCTCACTTGATGCATTGCTTCCTTATCTTGAGGGCAAAGGTATTTATGTCAGGGATTGCCGGAATTTTTCCGGTCTTGAGGAGAACTATTTCCGCTTTGCTGTGAGGAGCCCCGGGGAGAACAGCGCTCTCCTTGATGCCCTCCGGGCAGCTTCCGGTTCACTACAATCGTGTTGAGTCGTTTATGAACTTTATGAATGAGTTTATACTCCCGTTAGCCTTTACACTTGATCTTCTGTTTGGCGATCCTCGCTGGATCTCTCATCCTGTTCAGTGGATAGGCTGGTTTGCCCAAATCACCGAGGAGCGGTTGCGTCGTACCCGTCTGCCGCTTCGTCTGGCCGGGGTTCTCGCCGTTATCATTGTTGTGGGCGCTTCTGCCGGATCAGCCTGGCTTCTTATTGCCATGGCCAGCCAACTGCATCGTGTGGCAGGGTTAGCCGTTGGGATCTACCTGCTTTTCAGCTCGTTTGCCGTCAGGTCTCTTGGTGACCATGCCGGAGCAGTACAGGCCGCGCTTGAAGCGGGTGACAGGGAGCTGGCCCGTCAGAAGGTTGCCTTAATGGTTGGTCGAGATACGGCCTCTCTGGATGAAGGTGGCATAGCGCTTGCTGCAACAGAGAGTGTCGCTGAAAACTCCGTTGACGGAGTCACCGCCCCCTTGTTCTATACGCTGCTTTTTGGCCCGGTCGGAGCAATAGCCTATAAAGCGATCAATACCCTTGATTCCACCTTCGGGTATAAAAATGAGCGTTATCTGGAGTTCGGATGGGCATCGGCAAAGCTGGATGATCTGGCCAACTATTTTCCTGCGCGATTGACTGTCATCCTGATAGCTGTTGCGGCGGTGATCGGCAAACTCAGGTTTTTTGATATCTTCAAATCGGTCGGGAAGGGAGCGCGGCTGCACGCCAGTCCCAATGCCGGTTACCCGGAATCAGCATTTGCCGGAGCCCTTGGCGTCACCTTTGGCGGCCAGCGCAGTTACGGCGGTGTTGTGGAGCACGCCCCCCTGTTTGGTGTCAAGCCGGGGCAGTGCACCGCACTTGTCATCCGCCAGAGTATCGCGCTGATGTGGATGACCGCCGTCCTCTTTCTTGGCGCAGGCATGGGTATCAGGATTTTGATACAATCAGCGGGTTGAACCCCAATAATATATGATGTTATGAAACAACAACGTATTCTGCTCTTCACTGGAAATGGCAAGGGAAAAAGTACAGCGGCATTCGGGATGCTGGCAAGAGCGCTGGGCCACGGTATGCGTGCCAGAGTGATCCAGTTTGTTAAATCTGACGATTCGGTTGGCGAACAGAAATTTTTCCGCAATTTTGACGGGGTGGAATGGGAGCAGTTCGGCGAGGGATTTCTTCCGAGAGATCCTGAAAGCCCGAAAATGGAGCTGCACCGGATTGCGGCGCGTAGGGGGCTTGATGCCGCTATTGCCGCGCTGCATACACCCGATTACGACTTTGTATTGCTTGATGAACTCTGTTTCGCTCTTGGCCAGAACCTTATCCCCCTTGATCCTCTGCTTGAGGCGCTCCGTTCCGAAGGAGGGAATGGCAAGATTGTGGTGATGACCGGCAGAAATGCTCCGGAGGCGCTTGTTGCTGCCGCCGATACAGTTACGGAAATGAAGATGATCAAGCATGGTTATGAACAGGGGATTCCGGCACAAAAGGGTGTGGAAAACTGATGGGCATGAAGGGTTCTCCGATATGTGCCGATAACAGCTTTACCGGTAAAGGCAAGGTGAGGACAACGGTGAGGATCGTGCTCTTTTTTGCGGCTCTCCTCCTTTTGCTTACCATCTCAATGCTTCTCGGTCCATCCGGTATCGGTATTCCGGATATGCAGTCGCCATCGGGAAACGCAATTCTCTCGCTCCGCTTCAGCCGTCTTCTGATGGGGATGATGACTGGTGCAGCGCTCTCGGCATCCGGTGTGGTTTTTCAGGCGCTTCTGCGCAATCCTCTTGCTGAGCCTTATGTTTTGGGGGTCAGCGGTGGAGCCGGTCTTGGAGCAACCCTCACCATTCTTGCCGGGTCGGGTCTGCTAACCACTCTCGGTCTGCCGGTTGTCGCCTTTATTTCTGCTGTTCTGACGCTGATGGTGGTCTATGGGATTGCAAGCCAGGGATCAAGTGGTCAGCCCTCTGTGTACAGCCTGATTCTCAGCGGCGTTATCGTAAGCTCGATCTGTTCAAGCATCGTCATGTTTCTGGTCTCTACGGCAAGTGTTGAGGGGATGCACAATGTTATCTGGTGGATGCTCGGAAGTCTGCAGCCGGTCACCGCCAGCCAGCAGCTCCTCTCCGCAGGGCTTATTTTTGCCGGTCTTGGCGGAATCTGGATTCTCTCTCCTCAGCTCAACGCGCTTGCACTTGGTCGCGAGATGGCCCATTATCAGGGATTGCGTGCCGACTTTGTGATTGTCATCGGCCTCCTCTTTGCAACGCTGCTTGCCGCAACCGCCGTCTCCCTTTCCGGCATGATCGGTTTTGTCGGCCTTATTGTGCCCCATGTCATGCGGGCCCTCTTCGGACCGGATCACCGCAAGCTTGTTCCTCTCGCCGCTCTTGGCGGGGGAGCTTTTCTGGTTTTGTGTGATGCCGTGGCCCGTACCCTGCTTGCTCCAATCGAGATACCGGTCGGTGTGGTGACTGCCCTTGCCGGGGGTCCATTTTTTCTCATTATTCTCCAGCGGAGAATGAAACAGGCCTGGATAGCATAGTATGGAACAGGAAGCCTTGACATTCAGGAATGTTTCCGCCGGATACAAGCAGAGACGGGTGCTCGATAACGTGAGTTTCACGGTGAGGGAGGGGGAGTTTGTCTCCCTTATCGGCCCCAACGGCTGCGGAAAAAGTACCCTTTTAAAAACCGCAGCCGCACTGCTGAAACCACTTTCAGGCAGGGTTGAGCTTTTCGGCCATGATGTGCAGCACATCAAGCCTGCCGTTCGCGCTTCGTTGCTTGGCGTTGTTCCGCAGAAGATCGATTCGCCTATGGCCTTTACCGTCAGCCAGATTGTGATGAATGGCCGAATCAGCTCCATGGGGTGGTGGGGAACTCCCTCTTCGCTCGATCATGATCTTGTTGAGCGCTCCATGATCTATACCGATGTTCTTGGGTTGCGCGACCGCTTCTTTACCGAGCTGAGTGGGGGGGAGCAGCAGCGCGTTGCCCTCGCAATGGTGCTTGCACAGGAGCCGAAGATCATCATGCTCGATGAGTCAATCTCCCACCTCGATATCAACCATCGCCAGGAGGTGCTTCAGATTCTGATGAACCTGAACCGCGAAAAGCGGATGACTATTTTGCTGGTGAGCCATGACCTGACGCTCTCTGCCGGTATCTCCGACCGTTTTCTGCTGATGGAGGCTGGCACCGTTGCAAAAGCGGGAACGCCTGCCGAGGTGCTGGAGCCTGCATTGCTGAGCCGGGTCTATGATTGCGACCTTACGGTGCAGCAGGATCCCTATACCGGTTATCTTCAGGTATCGGGAGCGATTGACAGTCTGAGGCGGCGCCGGAAGCTGGAGAGGAGTGTTCATGTTATTGCTGGCGGGGGAAGCGGCATTGAGCTTTACCGCAGGCTCCTCATTGAGGGGTACGAGGTGACCAGCGGCGTTTTGAACCGCCTTGATTCTGATGCCGAAGCGGCCAGGGCGCTCAACATCCCCGTTGTGCTTGAACAGCCTTTTTCGCCGGTCGGCGCTGCGGCCATTGCAAAAGCGATGGAGATGATTACGAATGCTGACGCTGTGGTGCTCAGCCAGGTGCCTTTTGGTTCAGGAAATCTGGTCAATCTTCAGCTTGCCGAAGAGGCGCTCAAACGAGGCAAAACCGTGTTGCTTGCCGCCGGTATCGGCGAAAGGGACTATACCGAGGGAAAGGCGGCGGTTGATTTCGCTGCCCGTCTGAAGCGTTCCGGCGCGCTCAACTGGCACTCTATTCATGAGCTGATTGCCCAGCTTCAGCAACAATTACACCACTGAAAATCATGATCTGCAAACAGCAATTTCCCTTTCGTTTCGGGACAAGTTCCTACATCATTCCTGCTGATATCATTCCCAATGTGGAGTTCCTCAAGGATAAGGTGGACGATATTGAGCTGGTACTCTTTGAGTCGGATGAATTCAGTAACCTCCCCTCTCCGGGGGATATGCAGAAGCTGGCGGAACTTGCCGAAGCCTCTTCGCTGACCTATTCGGTGCACCTGCCGCTTGATGTCTATCTCGGCCATCCTGACCGCCGGGAGCGAGAACGCTCAGTCGGCAAATGCCTGAGAATTATCGAGCTGACCCGCGATTTGCCGAAATCAGCTTATGTTATGCACTTTGAGGCCGGGCCGGGTGTCGATATCAACGCATTTTCTGCAGATGAAAACAGGCTCTTTACGGAGGCACTTCACGATTCCATAGCAATGCTTCTGAAGGGTACCGCTGTTCCGGCATCAGAATTTTGTGCTGAAAATCTCAACTACCCCTTTGAGCTTGTCTGGCCTGTGGTTGAAGAGTTCGGTCTCTCCGTTACGCTTGATGTAGGCCATCTTGAGTTTTACGGTTTTCCCACTGCTGAGTATCTTGAGCGATACCTGCCTCACGCAAAAGTGCTGCACATGCACGGTACGCTTGATGGAAAGGATCACAACTCACTTGCCTTCATGAAACCGGAGACGCTTGATCTGGTGATGAAAGCGCTTGCAGATGCACCTCTGCCGGGCCGGGTTTTTACCCTCGAAATTTTTTCGCAGGAGGATTTTGACTCCTCGTGCGGGGTGATGGAGCGGTTTGTACTCTCAGACTGATTGTATTACATTGTAATACGTGAAAAGATATTTCAATGCAATTGAAGATAAGGAGGGCTTGATACTATGAATACTGCGATATCGGTGAGATTGCCGGATGAGCTGGTGAAGCGGTTGGAGGGGATAGCGAAAGAGAGCGAGAGAAGTCGTTCCTTCATTATACAGAAGGCTTTGGAGTCCTGGGTTGAGGAAGTTTCTGATCTTCAGATAGCCTATGATCGGCTTCATGATGCGGATGATCCTGTTATTTCGGGCAAAGAGATGAGGGACTCTCTTGGCATATAGTGTTGGTTACAAGAAGTCGGTTCAGCGCGACCTCCGGCAGTTATCGAATTGCCCATCGGCGAGATGTGTATAAGCGTGATATCTGACAATTTATCTCTTATGATTACAATAACCTCTCCCCTTGATTTCACCCTGCTGCCGCTCCCGTCAATTTATTTCGGTGCCGGGCGCTTTTCCCGGCTTGCGGAACTTGCCGGAAGCTTTGGTAAAAATATTCTGGTAGTCACCGGAAGTCGAGCTTTGCAGCGGTCAGGCCGTTTATCCTCTCTTTTTGATGGATTGCACCGTGAGGGTTTACACTCCTTTCATCTTGTCGTTGACCGGGAACCCTCTCCGGAACTTGTTGACGGTGCTGTTTCACACTACCGTGAATTTGCTGTTGATGCTGTTCTGGCGGTCGGTGGGGGCAGTGTGCTTGATGCGGGCAAGGCCATTTCGGCCATGTTGCGTTATGATCTTCCCGTTGAGCGTTTTATCGAGGGCCAGGAGGGTTTCATGCAGCATGACGGGCGTAAGGTGCCCTTTATTGCTGTGCCGACAACATCGGGCACCGGAAGTGAGGTGACGAACAATGCGGTCATCAGCCGGGTTGGCCGGAACGGCTTCAAGCGTTCTCTCCGCCATGCAGCATTTGTGCCCGATATCGCCCTTGTCGATCCTGAACTCATGGTGACCGTTTCACCGGAACTGACAGCGGCATCAGGGATGGATGCTTGTACCCAGCTTCTTGAGGCCTATACGTCGCCCTTTGCTACGTCTTATACCGATGCCCTTGCCTGCAGCGGCCTTGAACATTTTAGTCGCTCCTTTCTTTCCGCCTGCACTGTCTGCTCAGGCGACAGCGCTGTGCGGGGTGACGTTGCCTATGCCGCACTGATGTCGGGTATTGCGCTTGCCAATGCCGGTCTCGGGATTGTGCACGGCTTTGCTTCGTCTGTGGGTGGCCTGATCGACATACCGCATGGCACACTCTGCGCTACCCTGCTTGCTGAAGCGACAAGGGAGAATGTCGCTCAACTCCGCGTAATTGATGGGAGTCACCCGGTTTTACAGAAATATGCCAGGGCTGGCGCCATACTCTCGGGAGTTGCCGCAAAGGATGTTCATGCAGGCTGCGAACGTCTGGTCGAAACGCTTGAAGAGTGGCAGGAGAGCCTCTCTTTTCCCCGGTTACGCAGTTATGGGCTCACTCTGGAAGATCTTGATGGTATTGTCACTGCTACCCGCAGCAAAAGCAATGCTGTTGCGCTTGACCATGCTGCCATGAAACGGATTCTCTCAAAGCGGTTGTGAATTTGTGCATCATGCCCTGGTGCTCCACCAGTCATCTCCGTAGGTGTAGAAGAGCTCTTCACCCTCGTTGATATTGCGTAACGCATAGAGGACAAGTTCCACCCCGAGTGCTCCCTGCTCTCGGTAGTAGGCGACGTTGGGTGTCGATGAATGGTTGAAGAGCATACCGTTGCCCATCACCACAAGGCGGGCGCTTTCTGTGCTGCCGTAAAAGACATAGTTCAGCAGTTCACCCCCGACGTCCTGATCGGTCACCTCAAGGGCAGGGCAGCGCTCGATAATGTCGCCCTCACTGATCTTTTTCAGGGCAAACGCTCCCCGTCCGCTGACGGTTGATGCTCCGATCGTAACCACTCCTCTCTGGCCTGCGAAATTTTTTTTTGCAAGGAAAAAGCCGATTGCACTACCGGCGATCATGCCAATAAGAAGCATGACGGGAATGATAACGAACATGTTGATGTTCATAAGCCTGGAGCAGGGTTGGAAAAAGGACGCGCCGAAGCTGAAGCTGAAGCCACCCGGCAGGTTCGTCGTGAAAATTCATGGAAAATAGCAATATTTCAGGGGTTGCAAGAGCGATCAGCAGAAGATTCTCAAGCACATGTCTTGTTGATACAGAGAAAAAGAGCGCTTATTCTTATATTTTGTTTTCAACTTTAAATATTAAACCATTAAAACCGGATACAGAAATGTCTGCTGTTTCAAAAAAAACGGTTTCCAGTGCCGCTGCAATGGGAAAAGAAGAGCAGGAAAGCCTGGAGCGAAACCGCAAAAGGGCTCTCTACCAGGCAACAATTGAGCAAATCGTTGAGGGTTGGGCCGTAGGCAAGCCGGTACTTGAGTCTACCGGTAAACCGAGTGGCTATTACCGTCTCACCAATTATCTTCGTCAATACATCATTGAGCATGAGAGTCTGCCGAAAGGGATTCACACCATGCCTGAAGGACGGGACAGCTTCAACAAGCTTGAGCCCTCTTTTTCGGTTGATTTCAATAGTATCATTGGGGATATTACTTTGCCCGAATGAGAGGCTCATGCCATGCTTCCCGTGAACTGAACTTTCATTTGTTTCGTATCAAAACTTTTTGTGCTTTTTTTTGTTATTGTTCCTTACTGTTATGTAAGAATTCATGTAAAGAGTAAGAGGGTTTAGATGTCTATTGCAACACTGACAAGCAAAGGTCAGGTGACCATACCGAAAGAGGTTCGCGAGATTTTTGGACTGCATTCGGGAGACAAGCTCGATTTCTCATGCGATCATGGGGGACACATCGTTGTCACTCCAATTAAAAAAAATGTTGATGAGCTTTTTGGCAAGCTGTATGATCCGGAAAGAAAAGCTCTTTCAACCGAGGCCATCAATAAAGCGATTCGGCAAAAATTCCGGCAGCAAGAGTTGTGAATGCCCTCGATACCAATATTCTTGTCCGATTTCTTGTCCGTGACGATGCCGGGCAGGCTGATCGTGTCTATCGGTTGTTTAAAACTGCCGAGACGGAGAAAACAGCTTTCCTTGTTAAACAAATGGAGGAGGGTATATGAACACACGGGAGTTATCACCCTGTTTTGTCACAAAGGATGTGGATGCCTGCCGCGATTTTTACCAGCGCCACTTCTCGGCAAAAGCCATTTTTGATTGCGGCTGGTATCTCAACTTTCGCATTGGAGGAGATGGCCCTTCGATTCAGTTCATGCAGCCGCAGGAGGGTATGGTTGAATACGGTGCAGAGGGGGTTATGCTCAACTTCAGGGTTGACGATGTCGATGCAGAATATGCAAGGCTTGTGAGCGAGGGGGTTGCACTGGCCATGCCGCTTGAAGATCATCCATGGGGCGACCGGGGATTTTCGATTATCGATCCCATTGGAACCTCTCTCTACATCTACTCTGATCGTGAACCGTCGGATGAATTCAGGCAATACTATACCTCCTGACAACGGCGACCCTGCCGATCACCTGATATAAACGGAAGGTTTCTTGAATTTGTAAGATGACGCAAGTACACGTAGTCAACAACGTCCCCCTATTGTGAAATGAAAAATCTTCAAGTGGTTGATTCCTTTGTTGACGTAAGTGCTAATAGTCAACAACGTCCCCCTGTGTTGAGGATTAGTGATTTGTCGAAGTTTTATATGATGGGGGAGGTGCGGGTTGATGCGCTGAAGCATATTTCGCTTGAGTTTCATGCGGGGGAGCTGGCGGTGCTGCTGGGGGCTTCGGGGAGCGGGAAATCGACGCTGCTGAATATTATCGGGGGGCTTGATGTGCCCTCTTCGGGGAAACTTTTTTTTCATGGGAGAGAGATGACTGCGGCCACGGAGGCGGAGCTGACGGCCTATCGTCGTCGTTCGATTGGCTTTGTGTTCCAGTTCTACAATCTGATTTCAAGCCTTTCGGCGCTTGAAAATGTGCAGCTTGTGACCGAGATTGCCGATAATCCCATGCCTGCAGAGGAGGCCTTGCAGTTGGTGGATCTTGGCCATCGTCTGAACCATTTTCCAGCACAGCTTTCCGGCGGGGAGCAGCAGCGGGTGGCGATAGCGCGGGCGGTTGCGAAGCGGCCTGAGTTGTTGCTGTGTGATGAGCCTACCGGGGCGCTTGATTTCCAGACGGGAAAACTGGTGCTTGATGTGATCGAGAAGGTCAATCGGGAAATCGGTACGACAACGCTTGTCATTACCCATAATGCTTCGATTGCGGGGATGGCTGACCGGGTTGTGCGTCTTCGGAGCGGGGAAATCTCTGAAGAGAGGAGGAACCTTACCCGAATGTCACCTTCTGAACTGGTCTGGTAGAGAGCTCAGATGAAACAACTTCAGAGAAAGCTGCTGCGCGAACTGATGCGCCTCAAGGGTCAGATGCTTGCTGTTGCGGCGGTGGTGGCCTGCGGTATTTCGGTTTTTGTCTCCATGAGCAGCGTGAAGCATTCACTTGAGGTTTCGCGGCAGCGCTATTACAACAGCTATCGCTTTGCGGATGTTTTTGTGCAGGTGAAGCGTGCACCGGAGTTTTACCGCGAAACGGTGAGTCGTATTCCGGGGGTGGCATCGGTCAGCACGCGCATTACGGCTGACGTTACCCTTGATGTTCCGGGGCTGGACGAACCGGCTACGGCCCGGCTGGTTTCGATTCCCGAGTATCGTACGCCGATGCTGAATGATCTTTTTCTGAAAAAAGGGCGCTATATCGAGCCGGGCAAACCTGATGAGGTGATTGCGAGCAAGCCCTTTCTCGAAGCCAACCACCTTGTTCCCGGTGACCGGATCAGTGCGGTGATTAACGGTAGAAAGCGGAGTCTGCTGATTGTTGGCATGGGGCTCTCACCCGAATATATCTATGAGGTGCAGCCCGGCTCCTTTTTCCCCGACAAGCGGCGCTTCGGGATTTTCTGGATGGGGCGTCGCTCGCTGGAGTCTGCGCTCGACATGAGCGGAGCCTTCAACGACCTTTCGCTGACGCTTGCGCATGGGGCATCGGAAAAAGATGTCATCATGCGTCTCGACGATCTCTTTAAACGCTATGGTTCGCTTGGTGCCTATGGACGCAGCGAGCAGCTTTCCGATCGATTCATTGTCGATGAGATCAAGCAGGTCGGCATTCAGATTACCTTTCTTCCGGTTGTCTTTCTCGCTGTGGCGGTCTTTCTGCTCAATATTGTGCTTCGCCGTATTGTTGCCACCCAGCGCGACCAGATTGCCGTGCTCAAGGCTATCGGCTACTCCAATGAGGATGTCGGGTTGCACTATCTGGGGTTTGCCATGATTCCTACCGCTTTTGGGGCGGTTGTGGGTACGCTGCTTGGAGCGTGGCTTGGCAGGGGGCTGATGAACATCTATGCCGATTTCTATAATTTTGCGGAGCTGGTCTATTACTTCCGTTTCGAAGATGTTGCCCTCTCGGTTCTTTTGAGTTTTGCTGCAGCCATTTTTGGCGCGCTTGGTGCGGTGCGCAAGGCGGTGCAGCTTCCTCCGGCTGAGGCGATGCGCCCGGACTCCCCGGTGCTCTACAAGCCGGGTATATTTGATCGAGAGTCGTTGCGAAAAAAAATTCCGGTATCACTGCGGATTATTGTGCGTAACCTGGAGCGACGCCCCTGGAAAGCCGCGCTTTCGGTGCTGATGACCTCCCTTTCCGTCGCGATTCTCATTGCCGGTCGCTATACCTATGACTCTCTTGACCGGATGATTCAGGTGGAGTTTACCCGCAAACATCGCGAGGATGTTACCGTGATTTTCAATAATCCCATGCCTCCTTCGGTACGCTATACTATTGCTTCGCTTGACGGGGTGCTGGAACATGAATATTATCGTGAAGAGCCGGTGAAGATGCGTTTTGGTCATCGAATCCGTCGGCAGTCGATCAAGGGAATGGAGTCTGCCGAGGGGTTACAGCGGCTGGTTGACAAGGCAAACCGACAGTGCAGCTTGCCTCCTGACGGCATTCTGCTGACCTCAACGCTTGCGACGCTTCTTGGTGTCGGGCCGGGCGACAAGCTGCAGATCGAGTTTCTGCAGGGCAGGCAGCGTCATGCCGAGCTTCTTGTCAGCGGAACCATTGATGAAATTCTTGGCCTCTCGGCCTACATGAACCTTGGTGCGCTGAACCGTCTGGCGGGCGATGGCGGAGCGCTGAATGCGGCATATCTGCGTCTTGATCAGGCAAAGGCCGGGAAGCTCTACACAACCTTCAAGGGTATGCCGGGAGTTTCCGGCATCATGATGCTGAAGGCGATGAAGGAGAGTTTTGATGAACTGATTGCCCAGAGTATGAACACCTCGACCGTCATTCTCACCTCTTTTGCCTGTGTGCTTGCCTTTGCTGTGGTTTACAATGGCGCCCGCATCTCGCTTTCCGAGCGGGCACGAGAACTGACAAGCCTCCGGGTGCTCGGTATGACAAAAGGGGAAATTTCCTTTATTTTGCTTGGTGAACAGGCTCTGCTTACCAGTGCAGCCGTACCGCTTGGCTTTTTGATTGGTATCGGGCTCTCTGCACTGCTCGCCCATGCGCTCAGTTCAGAACTCTATCGGCTCCCTTTGGTGTTCAGCGCCTTTAACTTTCTCTTTGCCTTTGTGGTTATTGTTCTTGTCTCGGTTGTCTCCGCTCTTCTGGTCAGAAAGCGGCTTACGGAGCTTGATCTTGTCGAGGTTTTAAAAACAAGGGAATAGATTATGGTATTTTCGAAAACACAGCGCATTGCAGGGATCTCGGTTGCCGTGGCAGCGCTCATTCTTTTTTTTGTTTTCCGCCCCTCTCCGCTTCCTGTGGATTCGGGTGTGGTCAGTCGGGGCCCCTTGCAGGTAACGATTGAAGGGGAGGGAGTTACCCGCGTGAATGACCGTTTTGTTCTTGCAGCACCGGTCAGCGGAAAGCTGGTGAGGGTGGAGCTTGAAGAGGGCGACCATGTCCGGAAGGGGAGCGTGGTGGCCTCGCTGCTTCCTGTCCAGCTCGACAGTCGCGAGTATCGTGAAGCCTTTTCACGGGCGGGGTCAGCCCGGGCAGCTCTTGACGAGGCGATTGCCCGGCAACGCAGGGCTGATCTCACCCTTGTGCAGGCTGAACGCCGTTTCGGTCGTTACCGCAATCTCTATGGTGAAGGGGCCGTTTCAAAAGAGAGTTATGAACTTGCAGAGAATGAGGCTCAAACATTGCGAAAAGAGCGTGATGCGGCCCGCTCAGGGGTTGAGGCTGCCCGTTATAACCTTGGAGCGCTTCAAGCCCTTGTTGATCGCCAGGTAGCGGGGCAGCCGGTGAAGGTACTCTCCCCGGTTGATGGTCGGGTGCTCCGTATCCATGAGCAAAGTGAACGGGTCGTGAGTGCCGGGTCACCGCTGCTTGATATTGGTGATCCTTCGGCGATTGAAATTGTGATTGATCTGCTCTCTTCCGACGCCATCAGGGTAAAGCCGGGAAACCGGGTGGTGATTATGGACTGGGGCGGTGAAAGGGAGCTGCAGGGAGTGGTGAAAACGGTTGATCCGGCGGCATTTACCAAAACATCGGCACTCGGGATTGAAGAGAAACGGGTGAACATTGTGGCGCTTCTCAGCCGCAACGAACCGCTGCTTGGCGATAATTTTCGTGTCCAGGCAAGCATTGTGCTCCGTGAAGCGAGTGCTGTGCTTCAGGTGCCGGTAAGCAGCCTCTTCAGGGGAAAAGAGGGCTGGCATCTCTTTGTTCTTGAGGATGGCAGGGCGGTTGATAGAGCCGTGAGGATCGGTATGAGAGGCACCTTGCAGGCGCAGGTACTTGCGGGAGTCAGGGAGGGGCAGAAGGTGGTGGTGCATCCTGCCAACGAACTCAGGGATGGTATGTCGGTGAAGGCGCAGGAGTGATGAAAAAGAGCGCTTGCACGTTTCCCGGCACGGAGTAACTTTACCCACACTATGAGCAGAATTGAAACAACAGCAGCGGCAGTCAGGAGTGCGGAGATCTTCCACTCGATGATTCTTATTATTGGTGGTGGTGCGGCAGGAATGATGGCGGCAATTGCAGCACGTCGGAGTGCAAAAGCTTCCGGCAACTCCTGTTCGATAACCCTTCTTGAGCGAAATCCCCGTCCGGGAACGAAAATCAGGATATCGGGGGGTGGTAAATGTAATGTGACCCACTGCGGTACTCCGGCGGAGCTGCTTGAGCAGGGTTTTCTGCGTCGCAATGAGGCGCGTTTTTTGCGTCAGGCCCTCTACAGCTTCTCAAACAGTGACCTTCTTGCCCTTTTGCGTTCACGGGGTGTTGAGACTGAAGAACGACCTGACGGAAAGGTGTTTCCCGTCAGCGAGGATGCCTCAACGGTTGCCCGTGCCTTTGAGGAGCTGCTGAAGGAGTCACGGGTGCAGGCACACTTTTCCTGCCGGGTCAGGAGTGTCGAACGCAAGGGTGAACTTTTTATGGTAACCACTGCCGATGGGGTATTCACGGCAGATCGTCTCATTCTTGCAACCGGTGGTGTCTCCTATCCCGGAACCGGTACGACGGGTGACGGCCTTGTGATTGCCCGCTCGCTTGGCCACTCGATAAAAAAGGCATCAGCAGCGCTGGCGCCCCTCTACACCCTCAAAGCTCCTCCCGCCTCGCTTTCAGGGCTGGCACTCCGCTCGATCAGCCTTGTTGCCACTGCCGGTGGAAGGAGTGTGGAGCGGCGTGGCGACCTGCTCTTTACCCATCGCGGCTTCAGTGGTCCGGCTGCGCTCTCGCTTTCGCGTGACGTTGCAGAGCTGATGGGTGAATCGGGTAATTGCGCTCTCTTTGCCGATCTCTTTCCGGAACAGAGCAGCGCTGAGCTTGAGGCCGAGCTGCTGCTTCAGGCACGCAGAAGTGGGGCACAGATGGTACGCAAATTCCTGCAGGGATGTCCGATAGCTCCTCTCAGTGGCGCTTTCGGCACGGCTCGTCAAGGGACGATTCCAACCGCTCTTGTACCCTTTCTTATGCGCCATGCAGGCCTTGAGAATGATGTGACCTGGAGCGGACTTGCGAAAGAAAAACGGCAGTCGCTCCTCTCAACGCTCAAGCGATTTCCGCTTGGAAGCGGACGCGATGTGCCGCTTGATCAGGGGGAAATTTCAGCCGGAGGCGTTTCGCTGGGGGAGGTGAACCCCAAAACCATGTGCTCAAGGGTTGTTCCAAACCTTTTTCTTTGCGGCGAACTTCTTGACTATGCCGGTGAGATTGGCGGCTATAACCTGCAGGCCGCATTCTCCACCGGCTGGATGGCGGGTGTGAACGCGGTCAAGCCAGTAGTGACGAGCTCTCTGTAAAAGGCAGAAAGCGTGGATGTTAATGGGCGTTTCCTGCCTGTAACCCTTTTATTCTGAGCAGGAATAAGCAGGCTCTTTTGTTGCACTGTCCATCATCCGTACTTCAAACCGGCACTCTTTAATGTCGAATGAGAACGCGGGATTGTCGTGAAAGATGACCCGTCTGTTTTCGAAGCGTACCTTCATGGGAACGCTTACCTTCCGCTCATCACCGCAGACGTTGTTCTTTACTCCGGGATGGAAAAGCTCGCCCTCTTTATTGAGCACCGAAACATGGATGGCATGGTCAACAGTACTCAGCGCCTCAATGGAGCCATCCTCTGCAAGCTGGACAGAGTTAATGTCGCCGTGAATCCCGTTCGGTTCGTTGTCGTAGGAGGAGATCACCCCGATCGGCGTAAGGATGTCAATCTTTTTGAGTGGCTCAAAAGAGCGGATTGAGCCTGACTCATAGAAAGCCAGCCCTTTTCTCACGGTGATTTCACCCATCGGCGTCTTTACGGTCAGGGTTTGGCCCGGCCAGAGGGTTATGCTTTTAAGGGCACCGCTTTCGTAAAACTGCAAACCAATCACCTTGGTTGAAAGGGTTCCTATCGGCGAACTGAAGGTGAGGGTGGTGGCAAGGGCAAATTCGTTCTTCCACGACCAGAAGCCGCTCAGTTTACCGTCAAGTGGAAAAATTCGTTTGATATTGCCATTTTTATGGAAGGTCACCAGCTCCGCCGGGATGGCGCCGACCGGTGTTTCAAGCATGGTTTGCGATTGCAGGGCAATTGATTTCAGAGCGCCATCCTTGTAAAAGTACATCGGCTTGACGGCGCGTCGCCCCATGTCCTCGGCTTCGTATTGGGGCACCAGCGTGCCATAAGGTGTGGTCAGGCTATTGGGCTCGGTGACAAGGCAGCCATCCATTTTGCCGTTCGAAAAGAGGGTGCGGAACTCAACACCTGAAAGGTCGCCGTATATGGTGCTTGTTGTGGCCATGATGTATCTCGTTATGTTGGTTTTTCCAAACTCTTTTCATTTCTCCTTCTATTATCCCGCAATTATCGTGCCAAATAATTATTTTTTCGCACAAAAGAAGCTATTACAAGAGGTTAGCTCTATAGTTATCTGCTGAAAAGTGCGGAAAAGAGCTACAAAATGGTAGAAATTACCGGAGGAACTGCATTATGGTAGAAAATAATGCGATGGAAAACCCTTTGAATCTGCTGACAGCACACTTTCGAAGGGGGCCTGCCGAAAGTTGCGAGAGTGACTGTGTTTGCGCAGCAACGCCGGAAGAAGAGTTGCTGCACTGTTTTAACAGAGCAAGCTTATTGATAGGCAACGTTTACAGTGAAGCTGCCAGAGTAGTTTCCGGGTGGCTGGTTTTCACCGACATCCAGCGTTCCTCCAACATTGAATGTAGCCAAACCATCATTGTTCAGCTTTGTGGTACCAGAGGGGGGGTATATGGTAAAGCTGCGTACCGTCATGGTGTCGGTGCCGTTGGTGATGTTTATTGCACTATTATCGAATGTGACCGTGAAAGAGGTATTTGTGGCGCCAGAGACATTGAATGATGCTGCTCCGGATGTTGAGGCAACAAGCTGCACACCGCCACTATGTGTACGTTCGGAATTTTCTGTGCTTAAAGGAGTAATGGTTACGGTACCCAATGTCTCACTTGGAAGGATTACACCAAACACAAGATCACTTGTTTTGGTGGTGGAGATTGCGGGCATTATTGTAGCCGTGCATATGGCTTCAGCAGCTCTCGTCTCATTTTCGGAAGAGAAGAGTGCCAGAAGGCAGGAAAGAACCATAACCTTTCTTTTCATGGGTAACCTCCCATTTTACTTCCATGAAGGAGGCTCCATATCTGCAAGGAGAAAATAATGATGTGTTGCCACATTATTATTTCATTATGAGAATGAAAGCAGGATGAAGTCATACCCTCATACTTCCAATTTATAAAAGATGTTGAAGAAAACTAATCCTGCCATGATAATAGTTTTTTTATTTCAGGGCAGGGGTGTTTGAACCGGCCTCTCTTCGCCGGAGTCGACTGGAGCCTTCCCGTTTGATTCAACAGGTGTTTCCAAAGCCGGTTCAACGGGAAGCGCCTCCAGCACCAGATTGATATTGTCGATATAAGAGCCTTCCGGAGGAATGGTTACCTGCCGCAGCGGTGAAGTGGTTCCCAGTTTTGCAGCCTGATCGGGCGATATGCGCACAATGCACTTGCCGGTCGGCAGCGCTCCGAGAATGTAGACCCCGTCATACTCCGATCGTGCCGTTCCGATCACCTTGTCCTCCATGTTGATGGCTTCAATCGTAATTCCGGAAGCAGGCTCCTCAATACCCTCTTTTCTTTGGTAAACGGTGCCGCTCACTTCGCCGGTGACCCATACGGGAAATTTTACCGGTACGGGATAACCTGGCCTTGGTACCACACGCACCCCTTTGTCGGCAGGTATCCAGAGCAAATCTTTCAGTGTGGAGGGTGAGATGGCGATATCGGTTGGAATATTGGGTGAAATTCCCTGAATAAACGCGATACCCTTTGCATCAGTGACTGCCGGGTTGCTTTGCTGATTGATAAAAAATCCGGCATCCTTGATTTCAGGCTCTCCCGGGTCAAACTCTCTGTTACGATTGCTGTCGAGGTAAGCTTCGGCGGATACTCCAGCCTGCTGACTGCTCAGACTACCATCAATTTTCCATTGACCGCTTTTCGGTTCATGACTCAGGTTCGTCGAGAGCTGGAGGCCGATACTCCAGGCGCTACCGGCACTATAGTTGCCTGTAACCCCCAGTGCCATTTTTCTGAAGGTGTGGTTGAGCCCCATCGTGGCGGTTACTGCTTTGCTCAGCGGAGTGTAGGCAATGTTGTTGCTCAGCCTCCACTCGTGCGGCAGGTGCAGCTCGAAGGTTGTTCCAAGTGTGCTGATTATTCTTTCGGGAAGGAGCTGGTATCCGATTTCAGCCCTGAGCGAGAGGTTGCCATGTGTCATACTGGCATAGGAGCTGCCTGAAACGGCATCGCTCTCTGTGCCACTATCCTCCGTACGCTCAACGGTAACGGTGTGCCGATGATCGATACCCCATGTCCGCTGGCTGCTGGTGATAATTGCACTTTTTGACTTTCGAAGCTCATCATATTCGGTCTGGGCCAATGAGATGGAGAAGCGCGAATTGGTCAAAAAGAAGAGGGGGTTGAGACCATCAAGACGCAGATCCCATTTCCTCAGGTAAGAGATCGTCCCGCTGGTTGTATGCCACTCTTTGTCATAGTCTTGCAGTATGGCGGAGAGGCTGATAGGCCCCAGGCTCATCTGGGCGCCTGCCTGCCGGGCCAACTGGCTGGTGGCAAGATTGCGGGCTACCTGCAGATCGAGCTGTATCATCTTCAGATAACCACTGAACCCTGCTCCGGCAAAAGTCTGGCGTTCGTCGTCGATGATGGTTGAAGCGAGATAATTGGTTGCAGTGAGCCATTTATTCACGCCGAGTGTGCTCTTCCAGGTCAGGAGTGGCGCTGGATCACCCTCTGGTGATGAGAGGAGTGAACGTTGCGTTGCGTTGGTTGCTGTTATTTGATAGTTCCAGCTTCCTGGTTCGATCATGTTGCGCCCGACATTGTAGATATGCCTTTCAACACGCTGTTCGCCCTGGGGTCCATGGAAAACAAGGCGCAGTTCATTCAGACCATAGATGAGCGGTATATCAGCAAATGTATAGTTTTCACGGGGGTTTGAAGGGCGGTAGTCGAGCAGGTTGGCGTTGCTGAAGAGCTCCACATCCCAACCCTTGGCAAGAAATCCGCTCAGGGTCAGCTTGTCGAAAAATGAGGACTGATTCAGGGGGTAATTGCTGATCATCAGGCCAGCTCCGACACTGCTTCCTATCAGTGGCAGTGTTTCGGGCTGGATATCCCCGATAGCCACTTTTCGGGCATCAAGCGGCCCAAGTATACTGCCGGACGGGTTCACCCGTTCAAGGATAATGGTGCCGTTATCAACTCCGATAATCGATTTGCCTGCTCCTGCAATATGGCCAGAAAGATCAACTCGGCTGCTCATCCAGAGGAGATCACCAGAGAGACGGGTGTAAAAGCTTGTGTTTCCCGGAGTAATGTTACTGATTCCCTCTCCGGTCAGTGAGGAGGAGAGGGAGAGATCGATGCTCGGGCCGGCAAGGAGCCGGAATGGCGAGTTCAACAGCGGATAGCCGGAATCATTGTAGCTTCCGTAACCCCAGGTATTGGAGCCCCGCTGGGTGCGAGCCATACGCTGCTGGAGAGGAAGTGGTTCAAATGGACGGATATCGACCGCAGCATCAAGGCGGTTGGCATCGATGCGCATGGCAAACCACTCGGCAAGCAGTCTGCTTTCGACATAGATATCGTCAGAGAGTGCTACAATCAGCGCAGGATCGTACCGATACGATTTGCCGGATACCGTAATGGAAGACTTGACCATGTCGAGCATGAATGGCTGTGAGGGCAGGGCAACATGGCCGGATCCGCTTCCTTTTGCGGGATCAACCGTAATACCGAGTTCAAGGCTGCGGCTCAGCTCACCAAGGGGCAGAAAGAGCCCCGGAGAGGCCGCATAGGTGACCAGATTACCGGCAAGCGTCTCTCCGCCAAGTCGAATGACGCAGAGCAACAGATCCTCCTCACTGAGGGCTGTCGGAGTTTCGGCCTTTGTACTCTCTTCACCATACAAAAGCCCCGTCTGAGCGCCGCTTGCAAGGCAGAGCCAAAAGAGGAGAAGAAGTAAAAACCGAAAAAGTCCGGAAAATCTATTGAAAAGCAATCTGATTGTATTTGCCGTTACGGTAAAGGTCCCGCTGTAGTCTCCGGAAGGCTGATTGGCAATAAGTGAAAGCGTTCCTCTTATAGTAAATTAGATGTCAGACAAATCTTCTTTCGAAGTCAATTTTTTTATATATAGAATTGTCGGAGCAAATATACAAAAAAATATAAAAAAGGCTTCAATGCACGGGTATGTGGAGTTGGGAGGGCGGTGTCAGCGATAGAGATGTTCATCTCGTTGCCACAGGGAGCAGCCGGAATTGATGCTCCCTGTGGATGGGAATGGCTCAGTTGTAGGCTGCCGTTACGACAAAGGTACCGCTGTATGAACCTGATGCCTGGTTTGGACCGACATGCAGCTTGCCGCCAACCCTGAATGAACCTTCAGTTCCAGCCAGTGTGCCCGTCACAACGAGCCCGATTCCTGACAAGGTAGAGGTAAAGGTATCTACTGTCATTGTTTCAGCGCTACCTGTTTTTGTGATCGTGGCGCTTGACGGTAATGTTACAGCGTAGCCTGCATTGGATTCACCGGTTATGTTAAATGCTGCAGGTCCAAATGTTGAGGAGATCACCTGCACACCTGTCGCTGAACGTGCGCCGCTGCCGAAAGGATTGATGACAACCGTGCCACCGGTCGCATTTGGCACAATGGTACCAAATGCCAGGTCACCAAAGGTAGAGGTCGTGTCATCCTTGGTAATAGAGAGCGAGTCTACAACCCTTGCTGTGGCGTTGGCCGTGCCGTCAGCTAACGCATCACACCAAAACGTGAGCCACGCCGCTACACATGAAAGCGCTATGATGTTCTTTTTCATGGCCATTCTCCCTGATGAATGGTATTCTTGTATATATAATGCGTGTATATTTTTCGATTAAAATATATGCAATACATACGATTCCTGCAACAGCTCCAGACAAATAATCAGGTGTAATAGGCAGGGGAGTCCATGCCTATTGGTCGCCAGCCAATCCTCGGGAGATGAGGATGTGGCTGGCAAGAAAGAGGGGTGGTTGCAGGGAATGATTGCCTGGGGAGAGACGGGGTGCAGGAGCGAGAGGTTATGGAACGGCAATCTTGCCTTCGGCAAGGAGCTGTTCAGCGCCATTTTCCTGACCTGTATAGCGGACGGTTAACTCTCCACCCCGTAGATCAACACCTTTTGGGGAGGTGAGAGCAAGGAGCATGGTGCGTTTTGCATTGGGTGTATAAACGGCCACACCTTTTATCAGGGCTACAGAGAGGGCCTTGCTTCCCGGAGCCTTCCAGAGCGCTTCGATATCTCCATAAGTCGAGCGAGTTCCTTCACGCTCAATGGAGAAGGCCAGCGCCGGTTTTCCCTCATTACCTTTTGGGTCAAGACGAAGGCCGCTGAGCCGTGTTGTCGCCGTCAGGGAGCCATGGCGCACAATGACCGGAATCGTCACGCCATAGATCGGCACCAGCTTGATTTGTATGCCACGCGTCACCGAATCGGGTTTGACCGCATTCTCGGCAGTGGGTATCAAACGAAAGCTGAGATGGGAGCGGTACTCACCATCAGCAAGGTCAGAGGGTTTGCGTAACATCATGCGCACCATCTGCACCTGGCGCGGCTCAAGGATCACCCTGCGCGGGGTAAAACGGACGAAGGTATCAGCAAAGCGGTCGTTCGGGTCGGGTGGGGTTGCTTTGTCGATCTCCTTGATCTCTCCGTTTTCACTCATGCGGCACTGTACAAAAGAGATGGCATAGGTATGCGCCTTGTCGCTGCGGTTGACCAGAGCGAGTTCGGTTGTTGGCATATTCCCCTCAAAGAGAACCCGTGTCGGGGTTACCAGCAGATCCTGGAGTGAATAACCGACCGAAGCAGGTTCATCGGCTGCCAGGGTTAATGTGGTGGAACTGCAAAATGTGGCCATCATAAAGAGGGCCGAAAACAGATGCTTGATATTCATAGAGGTTAACACAAACTATTTTTCAGGATGGCATAGTGAACCGTAAAAACGCAACCATACGGTGAAGATAGGAAAAGAGCGTGTAATTCACCACTGTGATTTGACGGATGAAGCGGGAGTGAAACAAAAAGAGTTTCCTGTGTACGCCCAACATGAGGGAAAGCCGGAAAATTGATGCCGGCCCTCCCTCATGAGTACAGGAGAAGGCGATAAGCAAGAAGTTAGTTATTGGTATGTTGCGGTTACATCGAAGGTACCAGTGTAGCTTCCAGCAGCCTGAGATGCAGCAACATTAAGTGTTCCGCCCACAGTGAATGTTGCTTTGCCATCAGCACCCAGCGGGGAGATTGCGCTTTTTGTAAAGTTATCTACTGTCATAGTATGAGCAACAGGCGACGCACCATCACTGATCGCCGCTGAGGAAGAAACGGCTACAGTATAGGTTGCATTTGCAACACCTTCGGCCTGAAATTGAGCAGCTCCCCTCGTTAAAGCCCCAGTACCCGTTACATTAGTGTAGGTTGGTGAACCCGTTGTGCTAATAACAACTGTACCCGCACTACCACTTGGAATGATATATCCAAAAGCAAGGTTGCCGCTCGGGCCAACTCCCGTCACCCCTGACCCCGCTGGAATTTGTGTAATCGCAATAGCCCCACCGATCGTTGCCGTTGCTGTGCCTTCAGCGGCAGCAAAAGCGTCAGAACCAAAGGCAAGCATCGCTGCCATACCTGCGAGAAGCAAAATTTTCTTTTTCATAAATTGTTATTTTTTCGTTACTGAAAACTTGATATATATATTCGCATGGCCGTATTATATGCAAAAAATATGAAAATCGCAATCTTTGTTATTCGCTTTTTGTGCTATATCACAAGGATAACACTCTCCTTTTGTTTGGCGATATGTTTTGTTAAAAAGCAGACATGTATATCATGGCTTCAGCGGCAGGGGAGATGAGGTTTCCTGTCATACCATAATAAACTGCTGTGTTTTGAGTGTGATTGGCGCTTTATCTCTTATAAATAAAGAGGTTAACAAATAAAGCTGTGATTGCATAACATTGGGGGTGCGCTTCCTGAAAAACGGTTTGCATCTATTTCTGCTTGTATATGGAGCTGTGTTGTATTTTAGATGGATGTTACATTGACAGCAGGGGTACCATTTTAGTTGAATATTACATTGACCGCAAAGGTACCTCTATATATACCGGCAGCCTGATTTGCCCGAACCTCAAGAACTCCTCCTACATTGAATGAAGCATTGCCATTGGCATCAAAAGTGCGTGGGCTGCCGGTCGCATCAGAGGAAAAGCTTTGTACGGTCATGAAGGCTTGTGCCGGGGTAGCCGGGGTAAAGATACGTACCGTGTTATTTCCCGGTAGGGTTATACTGTATGTTCTGCCAGCCGTACCGGTGAGGTTAAAGAGCGCTGGATGAGAGAGAGAGCTGACCAGCGTCAGAGTTCCGGTTTTGGAACGTACGTTTGCCGGAGTAATGATCACGGTGCCTGGAAGCGCTGCAGGCACGATGGTACCAAAGGCCAGGTCGCTCATAACCGTGACGCTGGTCGGGGCTGCAATGGTTGCTGTTGCTGTTCCGCTGGATGAATTTGCGTATGCCTCATCTCCAAGAGCGAGTAACACCGCTATCCATATAAGCGTTAAAATTTTCCAGTTCAAGCGGAAATTTTCGTTTTATTGTTTTGCAGAACAGGGAAGTGTGTGCGATGGTCGCTCATTATCATCGGTTGAATTTGTGACACTTCCCGCCCTCTTGTCGGCCTAAACGAAGATATATAAAAAGTATATTTTCGCACGGATTATTTTTCATATTTTTTGATTGAAAATGATTTTTTTATCAGTCTAACTTGCTATGTGGCGTGTAATCTGTGTTTTTGTGCGTATCTCTTTGTTGCCAATACGCTTGGTATACGGTGGTTGCCCATCGACTCCTTGAGCGATATAGATTGGCATATAGAGTAGGATATAGAGTAGCTTTATGCTTGAGAAGAGAGTGGTGTCTTTGTAACAATTGGCCCAGGCACCCGGACTGGCAATGGAGGCCAGTCGGGCGAGATGCCTTCAGGAACGTTGCTGATGAACGATGATGAAGGTTAAGCCGGATCTTTAATTGTATGCTGCATCGACGTTAAAGGTGCCAGTGTAGCTGCCGGTTGCCTGGCCGCTTAAGACCGAAAGCACTCCACCAACCCTGAATATCTCTTCACCACCTCCATCCAGAATGCCGGTGGCGTTATGCTCCAGGCTGGTCACATTCATTGAGCCACCACTACCGTTGCTGATGGTGGTGGTGGCATCCATGGAGATGGAATAGTAAAAACCAGCTTCACCGGTGACTTTGAATTGTGCTGCTCCTGTTGGCAACTGAGTGGTCAATGTCAGACCGCCGGAAGTGGTAATCTCTCCGGCAGGGGGCACCGTAACCGTTCCGCCTGTGCCAGGTATGATGTATCCAAAGCCAAGATCACCATGCGTGTCCGTGGGGGGATTAATACTGTCTACAGTAATGGAAATTGCTTTTCCGATCGTTGCCGTAGCCGTGCCTGACTCGGCAGAGGCATCAGAACCGGGAGCGAACAAGGTGGCTATGCAGGAGAGGGCGAAAAGTATTTTTTTCATACCTGATTTTTTCGTGATTGAATTTACTGTATCGCCCTTATGCTTTTAACAGCAGTTTTAAATGTAAAAAATTGCGAATGATTATAACTATTTTTTTTATAAATAATTGGAGTGGAGGCGCTTTATGGGGATGGCTTGAAGTTTCTGATACCAGAGCTGGTTCAGTTGTTCTGTATAGTCACGGGGAAGGTTCCTTGATAGAACAGAGCAAGGTCTCCATGAACCTCAGCAGTGGAGGGGCTGGTTTTATTCCAGCCCCTCCACCTCACTCTTGGCAAATATGAGGAGTTACTTAGTTATAATTTGCAGTAACCACGAATCCTCCACTGTACACACCGGCCTGCTGGTTGGCTCCAACGTGTAAAACTCCACCAATCTTGAAAGATGCGGTACCCGCCCCAGTAAGCGCGACAATCCTGTCTGAATCATTTATTTCCCAAGTGTCAACAGTCATACTGTTCGAGCCACTTACGACAGTCGTAGCTGTCAATGGCAGGGTAACTGTAAACTGGGCCGACGGTGTTCCTGTGACATCAAACATTGCTGGACCAAAATCACCAGTTCCAACAACTGAAACTACAGTAGGAGTTCTCGTCCCTGTCGCTGTGACCAGTACGGTGCCCGTTGCGGTAGTACTGGGAAGAACTCTACCGAATGCAAGATTTCCCCCATCTATGGATCCATTTTTCGTGATGCTCAGCGCCTGATTGAGGATCGTCACCGTAGCGTTGGCGTTTCCAGTAGCATCAACAACAATAGCCTGCGCCTCATTTCCAAAGGCAAGCATCGCTGCCATACATCCGAGTGCCAAAATTCTCTTTTTCATGATAATTATCCTTGTTTGTCGTGAATTAATAAACATGAAGCCTTGTAATCTGAACGTCTGGTGAGGGTCAATTAAAACCTTCATCACTATCGGCACCATCTTGTTACTGCGAGAAATATATATAAAAACACAAATAAATGCAAAGCGCATATATATTTTTCCTTGTATTTATTTTTTCTATAAAAAAATAGTTTATTTTGAAAAATTGTAAATTATTATTTTATAATAAGATAAAATTTCTATTAGCGGGCGTTATCCATTGCGAGTTGCTTTGGTTATATATATGCGGTCGTGGTGATGTGCTTTTTATGTGGCAGCTCTCCCATTCCTGTTATGGTAAACCGGGATTGCCAGCTTTTATGTTGGTATAGATCATGGAAAGAAAGAGCTTTTTTTTCGGGCGCCTTACCTGCTGATCACTATATTCTGTACCGCTCAATGGCGGGCGCTGTTACGGATTGTTCACGGTTGACTGTCGGTAACGCGAAATCATGAAATAAGTCATCTGAACAGCAAGCGTATTGTATGGAACCAAACATCACACCGAATATTTATTATGTGACTGGCGGGGCGCGGAGCGGTAAAAGCTCGTTTGCCTTGCAGCTTGCAAAGCCTTACTACAGTCGCGTTTTTCTTGCGACGGCGGAGCCCTTTGACGGGGAGATGGTGCAGCGTATCAGCAAGCATCGGGAGGAGCGGGGCGAGCAGTTCACAACGGTTGAGGAGCCACTTGCTCTTGATCGTGCCCTCCTGCACCTGCCGGAAGGTACTGATGTGGTGCTGCTCGACTGCCTGACGGTCTGGAGCGGAAACCTGATGCACTACGGCGAGGGGAAGGAAGAGGGGGAGATTGAACAACAGATTGAGCGCTTTCTTGATGTATTGCGTCATCCTCCCTGCGATATGATTCTTGTCTCCAATGAGGTGGGGATGGGGATTGTGCCGGAGAATGCCATGGCCAGAAGGTTTCGAGATATTGCCGGTATTATCAACCAGCGGGTTGCCGCACTCGCTACGGAGGCCTGGCTGCTTTGCAGTGGTCTGCCGATTCGGCTGAAATAGCCACAAAAATATATTGAGTAACCAATAATGGAGTAATGAGAGAATCTATCATGCCTGAAAAGTTGCAGTTATTGCTGGATCGAATTAAACCTGCCTCCCGGTCGCTGAGTGATGCGGCCCGAGCCCATCTTGATGATTTGACCAAGCCGCAGGGGAGTCTTGGCCGTTTGGAGGAGATTGCTCTTAAATATGTTCTGGCGACCGGCAACCTGAGCCCGTTGCTTTCAAAAAAGAAAATCTGCTGTTTTGCCGCCGATCATGGTGTGGCGGCTGAAGGGGTTTCGGCTTTTCCGGCAGAGGTGACCCCTCAGATGGTTTATAACATGCTCGGTGGCGGAGCGGCCATTAATGTGCTGACGCGTCATGCGGGTGTTGACCTCGATGTGGTGGATATGGGTGTGAACCATGATTTTCCTGATCTGGCAGGGCTCGTCAAAAGAAAGGTGCAGCCGGGAAGCGCCAATATGGCTACCGGCCCCGCCATGAGTGAGGAGGATGCCCTGCAGGCTCTGTTTTGCGGTGCTGAACTGGCGGCTGAAGCCCAGGAGGCGGGCTACCATCTCCTGGGAACCGGTGAGATGGGGATTGCCAATACCACTCCGGCAACGGCGCTCTATGCTGTTTTGCTTGATGTATCGGTTGAGAGCATTACGGGAAGGGGCACCGGTATTGATGATGAGCGCCTGCTCCACAAGATTGCTGTTATCAAACAGGCGATTGCCGTTAATGGCTCCCGCTGCATCACGCCGTTCGCGACGCTTGCCGCGCTTGGTGGTTACGAAATTGCGGCAATTGCTGGATTCATTCTCGGCGCAGCCGCAGCCCGCACTCCTGTGGTTGTTGATGGCTTTATCTCTTCTGCAGGAGCGGTGGTGGCGCTCAAACTCTGCCCGGCAGTTGAAGATTATCTTTTTTTCAGCCATCTCTCCAATGAACAGGGGCACAGGGCAGTTATGGAGAAGCTTGGCGCCCGGCCGATTCTTGATCTTGATCTTCGCCTTGGTGAGGGGACGGGTGCGGCTATTGCCATGCAGCTTATTGAGGGCGCTGTAAAAATTTACAATGAGATGGCCACCTTCAGTGCAGCAAGGGTCAGTGAAAAAAGCGGGGAGTAGGGGATGCTGAGCGGCCTTGTTACAGCGTTGAGAACACTTACCCTCTTTCCTGTGCCCGGAAAGGATACTGACACCTTCAGCCGCTCGCTTTTCTGGTTTCCTGTTGTGGGGTTGCTGCTTGGATCTATCCAGGCGGCGCTCGGCTATTTTACCTCTCTTCTTGGCTGGAATGAGCTGTCGGCTGCGTTTGTGGTGCTTGGCGGTATTGCGCTTACCAGAGGAATGCATGCCGATGGGCTTGCCGATCTGGCTGATGGTTTCTGGGGGGGCAGGACGAGGGAGTCGTCTCTGAGGATTATGAAGGATCCCAACGTTGGCTCTTTTGGAGCCATCGCTCTCTCCGGCATGATGCTGCTCAAATGGATTGCCATCCTTAAGCTGGTTGATATCGGAGCGTTTGCATGCATTGCTGCAGGGGTACTGCTTGCCCGCTGGGTGCAGGTTCTCCTCGCCTCAGCGCTCCCTTACGCCCGCCGGGAGGGAGGCACGGCGCAATCTTTTGTAAGCGGGGCAGGAGTCATCCATATTATGGTTACCTCCGTGCTGACGCTTGTGTTTCTTTTTCCGCTTCTTCATGCCGACCTTTATGCCGTTGTTGCAATGATAAGCGCCGCACTCGCTGCCGCTTTGTTGACTGGTCTCTTGAGTTATCGTAAAATCGGGGGAGTTACCGGCGATGTGCTTGGGGCCGGAAGTGAGGTGACCGAGTTGTTTGTCTGGATTGCGGCAGCGATCTTTGCAGGCCTCAAGGCGTAGTCTCTGTTTTGTTGGGGGCGAAACAGTGATCAGTCACGGTTTTCAACCTGAACGATCTTTCTTTCCGGCAGGATCACAGCCGTCAGCCTCCCCATGAGCGGGTTTTTGCTGTAGACGCAACCAGTGTCGATGGCGATCAGCCGTTCAAGCATTACTGGTACAGGAATTGCGGTGTGGCCGCAGACAACGGTTTTTTCCCATTTGTAGTTGTTGCTTTCAAGGAAGGTGGTACGCATGTGCACCCGTTGCCAGCAGAACTCTTCAGGTTTGTAGTAACGGATATTATCTTTGATGGAGAGTTCAGGATCGAGGCCTCCATGGGTAAAGAAATAGTGCTCGGTTTCAATGAAGTGCCGGCAATTACGAATAAAGAGCAGGTGCTCTTCCTCCAGATCGCAGCCGTCGAGGCTGTTGTAGGATGCAAGGGTGGCCTGCCCTCCGTTGCCGAGCCAGTTGTCTGAGCTGCAGTTGTCGAGATAATCAAGAAACATCAACTCATGATTGCCCATAAGGAAATGGCAGGAGTACCTGCTGCTGAGTTCGATGAGAAAGTCAATTACCTCTTTTGAGTGATTACCACGGTCAATCATATCGCCTAAAAAAAGAAGCTGATCTCCAGCTTCAGGCTTAATCTGCAGGATCAGTTTTTTGAGGGTATGGAGGCAGCCGTGGATATCTCCGATAGCGATGATCCGACGGGTTTCCGATAACAAAGGTTGCATTGCGGTAGTCAAATATTCTGTATTGCAACAATATCCATGCTTTCAAGCAGGATTACCGATGCAACTCTTCTGGTTTCTGCTGTTTTGTTGATTGAGAATGGTGGTGAGTCTGCGCTATTTAAAATATTTCATGGCAACCGTCACCTCAAGCTCTTTCGTGTCGAGCGTAAAAACGGAATCGTTGAATTTAGGTCCGCCCATCCCAATTTTTGGGTTGTTTGAAACCCCGACACCCTCTTTTGGTATCCCGATAAAGTTGGTATCAAGTTTTCCATTATTGTTTTCGTCGTGCATGATGCTGACGGCGTAACTGCCGTAAGGAAGATGTTCGAAGACAACGTTTTCGGTCGTGCCGGAGATTTTTTTCAGTTCCGAGGTATAAGCCTGCTCATGTTTGCCGGGAAACCCTTTTTTTGAGTTGTAGAGTGAAACGCCAAGCATGCCCTTAAGGTGCTTTAACTCTATGATGTGTACCGTGATCTTTCCGGTTTGGGCGGCTGTTGTTTTGTTGATTTCATCGGCGGACAGAGTTGCGGTACCTATAAAAAAGAGTACAACAAAAAAGAAAATGTTCTTCATAGCGAGAAGGAGATACGTTTCACAGGGTTTCATCAAGGGCGTGATTACTCAACATTGCAACTTCACGAACGTTGTGAGCATCGCCCCAATATCGGCAATCATGGCATCAGGTACAAGCAGATAACATGGATAGAGCGTGATAACCGGTTTCGATGCGCTTGTTTTCGTTGAAAGCTTGTAAACTTTGTAAATTAAAGTTAAATAGCCTTATCAACAACCCGGATGTGTTGATGACAGAGTCTCCATCTCCCATTGTCGCGGAGGCGGAGCTGGGTTGTCTGGGAAAAAACAGTTTTTGAATTACGGGAAACAGCGATGAAAAAAAGCCGAGCCCCGGCAATGGATATTTCTGAATTGCGATGCCGGGCAGAGGATCGTCTTCGGAAAAGACAGCCTGGAGAGCAGGGTCTCTCCCTGTCGCCGGGTGATATGCATCGGATTATCCATGAGTTGTCGGTTCACCAGATTGAATGGATGCCGTACAAATAGATCAGATAATGACCAATCTTGCCCTCAATGCAAGGGATGCCATCAAGGTGAACGGTACCCTTTTTATTGTGACCCGCAATGTTGTTGTTGATGCTGATTTCTGTCACGATCATTCTGAACTGATTCCTGGCGATTACGTCTTGCTTGAGGTCCGGGATGATGGCTTCGGGATGGAGAAGGAGGTTCTCGATTATGTTTTTGAGCCCTATTTTACCACCAAATTCATGGGTGATGGCGCGGGTCTTGGGCTTGCAATGGTTTATGGCATCGTACAACAGAACCATGGAGCGATTTTTGCCTCCAGCATAAAAGGCACAGGGACGACATTCGCGATCTATTTGCCCCGTGTCCTGTCTTGCCCACAAAGATGAACTTTTGGATGCCATCGCTCCATAGTGGACAAGGGGTTATCGAAGCTCTGCTGACGGAGCTGGACTCCCTTTGCTGGCAACACACTCCTTGTTGCGTAGCAACCCTTTTGGCAAAGAGCTGATATAGCCCGGACACGTCAGTTTGTCACATGCTGTTTTGTTGTCAGACCAGAAGAGATGCCCGGTTATATCGACCTTGGCAGCAATCATGGTTTGTTCCGGTGTGTCAAGGTAGCCCACATCTCCCTGCTGCAGAATATAAGCCACTTTACCTCCGCCGTATGTATCGCCGATAATGAGCGGCGGGACTGCGGATGAGAGGGAAGAGCATCCTGCAAGAGCGGCGCCAGTGAAAAGGAGCACTTTCAGATACCTTGATGCGCCTGTTGTTTCGAAGGGTTTCATGATGCTATACGTTAATTTTGTTCTGTTACCGTCAACAGTTTGCCTGTTATTCGATTATCGTTTAATCGAGCGGATGTCGATGGCCCGTTTTTCCGTTGCATCAGCATCGCTTTTGCGCCCGGTATGCGAATAGATGACCGCTAAATTTTCAAGGAGTGTTGCAACATTTGGGTGAATCAGTCCAAGATTTTTTTCGATGATTGCCAGTGAACGCAACGATAACGGTTCGGCCTCTTTATACTGCCCTTGGGCTACATAAATCACCGCCAGGTTATTCAAACTCACGGCTACATTGGTGTGATAGGGGCCAAACGTTTTCTCCCAGATTGCAAGCGAACGGTTCAGAAGAGGTGTTGCTTCATGGTATTTACCCTGATCATTGTAGAGTAAGGCCAGGTTATTAAGGCTTAATGCCACATCAGGGTGAAGGGAGCCAAACAGTTTTTCCCGGATGGCGAGCGCTCGCCTGAAAAGTGGCTCAGCTTCGGCATAGAGCCCTTGAGCATAGTACAAGCCGGCAATATTGTTCAGGTTCAGTGCCAGATCGGCAGAATTCACTTCGCTGTTTTTCTCTGCATTCTCCAGATCCTTCTCTGCGATGATTTTGATACGCTTGATCCGGTAAAGTTCATCAACATCCCTGTTGACTGCTGCCCGAAGAGTCTCTCTGCCCTGAATCCCCGCACAGGCGAGAGCGACAAAGATAAAAAGTATTCTATAAACGGATCTCATCGGGCACCTGCTGGCTGCGGACGTAAAAAAAAATATTTACCGAGCTATTTTTCTTGTCTTATATAGCTCTGTAATACAAAGTGCATATGTAATACATAAAATGCAAACAGGCAGAGATAATAGCTCTTCAGAGAAAACATTTCGGTTCACTTGCGTATCTTTTATCCGCAGGGGAAAAACAAAAATCTTTATGGTGCATGACCTTTTATCGCTCTTCAACAATGCCTTCTGTTCTTGAAAATGTCTCTCTTGGGAAGAGGGGTTATTACGGAATTGGGGGTAAGGCCCGTTTTTTTTCCCAGCCTGGCAGTCCGGCGGAACTTGCAGATCTGCTGCACTGGTGCCTTGATCAACAACTTCCTCTTGTCCTTATGGGAAGTGGGAGCAACATCCTTTTTTCTGATAATGATTTCCCCGGTATGGTGATCTCTCTGGGCGGGATGCAGCGTATGTTCTGGCTTTCGGATGATGAGCTGTTCTGCGAGGCCGGTGTGGAGAACAGCCGGATTGCTGAAGAGCTGTTACTGGCTGGCAGGGATGGGGGGGAGTGGCTTTATCGGCTTCCCGGCCAGATTGGGGCTACCGTGAGGATGAATGCCCGCTGTTTCGGGGGAGAGGTCTCTGCAATTACGGCCGCTATCCAGACGATCTCTCTTGAGGGTTGTCTGCGCTGGCAGTTGCCTGATGAGGTCTTTTATGGATACAAGCAGACCTCTTTGATGGAGAGGCCGGAAATTGTGGTTGCCGTCCTCTTGCGTTTTCCTCAAATCAGGCCAGTGGAGGAGATCAGCCGCTTGATGCAAGGCTATGAGCATGAACGCATTGCAAAGCACCATTTCGATTTTCCAAGTTGCGGTTCGACCTTTAAAAACAATTATGCTCTTGGTCGTTCAAGCGGCACGATCTTCGATGAGCTTGGTTTCAAGGGTCAGTCGGAGGGTGGCGCGATGGTAAGCAAGCACCATGCCAATTTTATCTATAACAGGGGAGAGGCAACTGCCGGTGACGTCCTGAGGCTTGCAGCACGCATGAAAAATGCTGCCTTGGAGGAGGTTGGGGCCAAACTCGATCTTGAGGTGGAGTGCATCGGGTTGTTTGATGCTGATTTGCTTGGATCGTGCGGTGTCCGGTTTGTGCCTGATCGTCGTGATTCTTCAAAGGGGTGGGCTGGTCTTTTATGGAATCCGCAGGAAGAGGGGGTGGTTTCCCTTCCGGATCCACTTTTTCCCCGCACGCTTATGCATGGGCCTCTTGTTGGTTATTCCGGTCTTGACAGGGAGTTTCCGGCCTCAGTTTTTGTCTCTGTTGAGCAATTGCTTTCGCTTCAGGATGCCGCCGCCGATCCTGCAGCGCCTTTTCTTCGCTGGACAACTCTTGGTAAGTATGAAGCTTTTTTTGCGCTAACGCCGCCATCTGCCATTCCGGCTGGAAGTTTTACCGACGGACTGTGGCACTACAGTGTTTCCGAACTTTTTATCGCTTCCGGGGATCCTGCTGGAGGCTATCTTGAGTTTGAAATGACTCCTGACGCCCACTGGGTTGCGCTTCGTTTCGAGGCGCCGAGAAAAAGGGCGAAAGGGTGTGATGTTCTTTCACCGGAGCCATGGGAAAAACAGGTGCGCTTGGTGCAGGGTGAGGGGCAGTTTGGGATGGAGTTGTCGTGGGAATTGATTGAGCCTTTTGTTACAGGGGAGCTTCTTCTGCTGCAATGTTGTGCATCTTCAGGAAAAGGGGAGTTTGCCCTTTTTCCCTGGTGGAAGCATCCCTCATTACCGGCTGATTTTCACCAGCCGGCTCATTTTTTCAGGATTCGTCTTGTTTGAATTCCCTGAACAGAGGAGTTACAAGTCGGCTGCTGGCATTCGGGAAACTTCCGCTGCCGTAAAGACCGGCCCCTCCTTGCAGACATAGACCGAGCCTACATTGCATCGTCCGCATTTGCCAACTCCGCATTTCATGCGATTTTCAAGTGTTGTATAGACGTTTGCTTCATCAAAGCCAAGCTTTTTGAGCGAGATCAGGGTGAACTTGATCATGATTGGGGGCCCGCAAATGACGGCTATACAGTTTTCGGGAGAGGGGGCAGCCTCCTCAAGCACGGTAGGCACGAAGCCGACCCGGTGCTTCCAGTCGGGTGATTCTCCACCTGGATCGACGGTAAGGACAAGATCGACATCAGCGCGATTTTCCCACTCTTCCAGTTCATGTTTGTAGACCAGATCGGCGACGGTACGGGCTCCATAGACAATGGTGACATGCCCGAATTTTTCACGTTGGTCGAGGCATGACCAGATGACACTTCGCGTCGGTGGCAGGGCTATACCTCCCGAAATGAAGAGGAGGTTTTTGCCATAGAACTCCTCAATGGGAAAGCGGTTTCCGTAGGGTCCCCGGAAAGTGATGAGGTCACCGATATCAGCATTTGCCAAAACAGATGTTACCCTGCCGGACTGGCGGAAGGTACATTCAATATAGTCGTTGCGGGTTTCAGGGCTTGCGACGCAGAAGGTGCTCTCTCCCTCGCCGTAAATACCGTAGAGTCCGAACATGCCGGTACGGAACGTTTTTTTGAACTGCTCAAGGTCGTCCGGGTTCTGAAATTCAAGCCTCAGGGTTTTCACTCCGGGAGCTTCGTCGTGGCGGGCGACGATTTTCATGATAGCCGGTTTGTAGATGTTCGCTGGTGTGCTTTGGATGGTTTCTGTCACGGCTGTAATTTTGAAATCTCTTGTAAAGTCTCTGTAATTCCCATGTCAACCGGGCACTGGCGTGAACAGCGGCCACATCCGCTGCAACTGTTGACGTTGAATTTGCCGGGAAAATAGTTGAATTTGTGCATGATGCGCTGGCGCCAGCGTGCCGACTGCGTTGAGCGGGGGTTATGGCCAGAGGTGTGCATGGTAAAGAGGGAGAAGGAGCAACTATCCCAGTTTTTTCTTCTGATACCGCTGTAGGTATCCCCCTCGTCCTGGATGTCGAAGCAGTGGCAGGTGGGACAGAGATAGGTACAGGAGGCGCAGCCAATACAGCGCATCGAGATCTCTTTCCAGAATTTGCTGTCGAAGTTTTCAGGGTTTTGCAGCCAGGTAACGCAGGCGTCGAGGTTAAATTTTTCGGGCACTACGACGGTCGGAAGCGCTGGTTCGGAGCCCTCCTGGAGATAGTCGGATATTATTGCGAATGCTTCACGACCTCGATCGGTCAGCTCCTCAACCAGCCATCCCCTGTTCCTTTCAAGAGGACGCAGAAGGATGTCGGAGCCTTTTGTACTGTCTGGCGCCAGTTTGAGCGAGGTGCACATACAGAAATCGTCAGCGGTTGTGCAAGCAATGGTGACGATAACCGATTCATTGCGTCGCTGAAACCAGTATTCATCTTTGTAGTCCCATCCAAACAGGGGATCGTCAATAGCCAGACCGGAAGCGTCGCAGGCCCTTGCACCGAAGATGATTCTTTTTCCCTGAGGGGGAGCGAAATCAACCGTGTCGATCTCATTTTTTTTGATGGTGTAACGCACCATTGGTTCCGTCTGCGGAAAAAAGAGCTCCTTGAGTGAGCGGTCGGGCAGCACCATGCCGAAATCGAGCTCTGCGCCGTTTTCAACTGCGGCATATGTTGAAAGAGACTCTCCCCGCACAGGGCCAATGACCTCGAGACCCGCCGAGCGCCATTTTGTGACACAATGGTCAAGTTTATCGCTGAAAAGGATTCTTGTCATACGTGTTGGTTACTTAGAGAATGAATGTCTCGGTGTCGTCCTTTTTGAAACTTGCAAGTACCGGCTCCTGGGTCTGGCTTAACCCTGCAAAATGATCGAATCCCTCCATGACCTCTTTGGCCATCCTTTGGTTGATGAGGCGGAGCGGGATGTTGACGGGGCAGGCGCGGTCGCAGTTGCCGCATTGAACGCATCGTCCTGCAAGGTGAAATGCCCGGACGATATTCCATTCGAAATTGCCGAGGGTATGCGATGAGGTATTGATCCACTGAGGCTGATTGTTGTCAACAATGCATCGGCGGCAGTAGCACATGGGACAAGCCTGGCGGCAGGCATAGCATTTGATGCAGCGTGAAAACTCCTCCTGCCAGAAGTCGAATCGTTCCCGTGTATCCATTTTCCCGATACGCTCAAGAAGAGGCTCTTCAGGTATTTGCCTGGGGTGTTCCTTGCTGTCGCCTATCAGATCGGAGAAGTCGCTGGCATGGCGGCCCTGTAACGGGCTGACCGCTCTGTCGATGGAGTCGAATCCGAGGATAACGACCTGGTCGGCATTGAGTTGTGATTCTGCGGCGAGGATATTGATGGAGCGAATTCCTTCGGGTCGCAGAAAAATGCCGACCTTTTTTTCATCGCTCAGCAGCCCTTCGGCAACAAGATATCCCGAGAGATTTGTGATGCAGAGACTGTCGAGCACAAGCTGATCAGCCTCTTCAGAGGTGCGGATAAAGAGTGGTCGGCGCCGGTCGGAGGTTGAGCCTGGTTTGTAGCCAATAACCATTTTTACCGTTCCGCTGGCAAGAAGCTCTTTGACTGCGGTTCTGTATTTTTCCTGTGTAATCATTACCTGTTGATTTTAAAGTGTCGCCGGTGATTCACTCTCTTTGATCAATTGGTGGTATTGATCAAAAGGGCCAAGAGTACGAATATCTTCCGTGACGCTGTTGATGAGATCGGCAAACTTGCCCCCTTCAGCAGCGCTTATCCATGAATATTTTACCCGTTCCGGCGATATGCCTGCGAAGTCAAGAAGGGCACGAAAAACAATCCAGCGGCGACGTGCGTGGTAGTTGCCGTGGGTAAAATGGCAGTCACCCGGATGGCAGCCGCTGACAAGTACACCGTCAGCCCCCTTCTGCAGTGCTTTCAGAATAAACATAGGGCTGATTCTTCCTGTACAGGGAAGACGGACAATGCGGACATTAGGTGCATATTTCAGCCGACTGGTTCCTGCCAGATCAGCTCCGGCATAGGTGCAGTAGGTACAGACAAAAGCAACGATCTTCGGTTCAAATGGTTCACTCATCAGCTTACTCCTGTAGCAGGGTTCTTTTCGTTCACGGTAAAAAACGGGCTTTTCAGAGGCCCATCACTTCAGCAAAGATCTGTTTTTCAGTAAATCCTGCCAGATCGATACTGTTCGAGCGGCAAAAGGTTACACAGGTGCCACAGCCCTGACAGAGGCCGGGATTGATATATGCGACCTGTTTAATAAGTCGACCGGAACGGTCGCGAATATCTTTTTTCTCGATGGCATTGTAGGGACAGGCGAGAACGCAGCCCCAGCATCCGGCGCAGGTTGCCTCGTTGTTCATGGCAATAACCGGTTCGCGCTCAAGCGTCTCCTTGCTGAAGAGGGCGAGTACCTTGCTTGCCGTTGCCGATGCCTGGGCAACCGAGTCGGGAATATCTTTTGGCGACTGGCATGCTCCGGCAAGGAATACGCCAGCCGTGGATGATTCAACAGGGCGGAGCTTGAGATGGGCTTCGTTGTAAAAACCGTATTCGTCATAAGCGATGCCGATAATTTTTGCAAACTCTTTGGCATCGGACTGTGGTACCATAGCGGTGGCAAGAACAACCATATCAGCAACGACGGTAACGGGCTTGCCGAGAAGGGTATCGACACCCCGTACCATCAGTTTGCCGTTTTCCTGCCATACTTTGCTCACTCTGCCCCGGATATAGGAAGCTTCATCATCCTCAATAGCACGCCGGGTAAATTCATCATAGCCTTTTCCTGCCGCACGGATATCCATATAAAAAATATGGGTTTTTCCCTCATGCGCCTTATGGGCGTAGAGCATGGCATGTTTTGCGGTGTACATGCAGCAGATCTTGGAGCAATAGCGTACCCCTTTTGATGGATCGCGTGACCCTGCACATTGGATAAAAACAACATTTTGCGGCTCCGATCCGTCAGAAGGACGAAGAATTTTTCCGGAAGTGGGGCCGCTCGCTGAAGCGAGGCGTTCAAATTGCAGGCCGGTGATGACGTCCGGAAATTTTCCGTAGCCATACTCGCCGTATACAGACGTGTTCTGGATCTGGAACCCTGTTGCGACAACAATTGCTCCTATTTCGAGATCTATGAATTCATCCTGCATCTCAAAATCAATCGCATTGATTTGACAGGTTTTCTGGCATACCTTGCATTTACCGTTTTTAAAGAAGATGCAACTTGCCTTGTCAATAACCGGTATGTTCGGAACGGATTGGGCGAAGGGGGTATAAATTGCTGTACGTTTGCCAAGAGCGCAGTCAAATTCACTTGAGATTTTTTTGACCGGGCATTTGGTCATGCACTCACCACAGCCTGTACATTTGTGTATGTCAACATAGCGCGATTTCATGCGGATCCTGACCTTGAAATTGCCGATGTAGCCATCAACACTCTCAACTTCTGCATAGGTGAGAAGGCGGATATTTGGATGTTGAGCGGTTTCGACCATTCTCGGAGTCATGATGCACTGCGAGCAATCGAGTGTCGGGAAGGTTTCCGACAACTGGGCCATGTGACCACCAAGGGAGGGCTCACGCTCAACAAGGACAACTTCCTGGCCTGCATTGGCAATATCAAGCGCAGCCTGGAGTCCGGCAATACCTCCACCGATAACCAGTGCCCTGCGGGTTACCGGAACCTCAATGGGCTGGAGTTTGTTGTTGCGTTTTACCTTCTCAACCATCGAACGGGTGATATCCATCGCTTTTTCAGTCGCCATATCACCGTCGGTATGCACCCATGAACACTGTTCGCGAATGTTGGCAATTTCACAGAGATAGGGATTCAGACCCGCTTCAGCACATGCCTTGCGGAAGGTGGCTTCATGCATTCTCGGTGAACAGGCCGCTATGACTATCCCGGTAAGGTTATTCTCGCGAATCGCTTTTTTGACGCTTTCCTGACCAGGATCCGAGCAGAAATATTTGTATTCGACCGAGACCGCCACACCAGGATGTTCCCCCATAGCGGCTGCCAGCTTGGTACAATCGACCTTGGCCGCGACATTTTCGCCGCAGTGACAAATGAATACTCCAATTTTTGCCATTAATTCAATCTTTTAGTATGAAGCCGCCGGGCGGAACGGTGCATATGGAACTCAACTGGCAACCGTCTCCCTCTTGATATTTGTTCAACGTCCTGATCGTAGCCTAACGTTTCGATACAAGGTCGAGTGCAGGAACAAAATGCTCTCCTACAGCAACTTCCGAAGGGTCGGCACCGCAGGCGATGGCGACAAGCTCTGAAATATAGTAAACCGGCATCTCCTTGACATCTCCGAATCGTTTTCTCATGCTTCCCTGGCGCATATCAAGGTTAGCCTGGCAGAGGGGACAGGCTACGACAAAGGCTTCTGCGCCGTTGTCTGCAGCGTTTTTTGCAATGGTGTGCGTGAGTTCTTCGATAAGTGGTTGCTGTGCAAGTGTGAGGCCTGCTCCACAGCACTCAATTTTGAATGCCCAGTTGACGGGTGTTGCTCCAAGTGCGGTCATGATTGCCTCCATCTTGAGCGGGTTTTCCGGATCATCAAAACCCATATCCTCCATTGGACGAATCAGCAGGCAGCCATAATAGCAGGCAAGAGAAAGGCCGGTAAGAGGTTTTGTGACTCTTTTTTTGATCTCTTCCGGATCCATGGCTTCAAGAAGCTGGGTAACACCTATAAATTCCGATTTGCAGGTGAGCTCTATGCCGGTAATTGTCTGAACTTCCTCACGAAGTTCAGGAGAATCCATAAGCGTTTTCCGGGTGGTAACCTGACGGTTCTGGCAGGCAGCACAGGGCGCCAGTACCAGGTCCAGTCCCTGTGCGTCGGCAAGAGCCTGGTTTCTTGCAGGCAGAAGAACGGCAAGCTTGTGGTTGGTGGCGTGTGCCGATGTTGCGCCGCAGCAATTCCAGTCCTCGATTTCCTGAAGTTTCAGATCGAGCAGGGAACACATTTTTCTGACCGAAATATCAAATTCCCGAGCTGTGCCGCTGAGCGAGCATCCAGGATAATAGCCGATGGTCATGCCAGGCTTGATGGAAAAAGGCGCTCTTGGAATGAACTCTTTTTTTATCGGGCGTCGCTTTGGAGCTGGCAGATGGGACTCTTTTATTGATGCTTCAAAAATTCTGGCGATCTGCTCTTTTCCCTTTACCGACCCTTTTCCTGTCAGGGTGTGTAAAGGTTTTATCTTCCCGTTCATGATCATCTTGACGCCTGACTGGGCATCCTGAAGAAAGCTTCTGGTGCGGAGCTTGTAACTGTTGACGAGTGAGAGCTCCTCCAGGCGTCCGTGTTTGCGTACGTTATTGAGGAAGGAGGTGTGAAAGGCGTTGACCAGCTTTTTTGCCCGGTTTTCTGAAACAATATCCTTCTCAAGTGCAAGAGCCCTGAGTGAGTCCATGGTTGCCGCAATATCCATGTTCTGCGGACAGCGGGCTGTACAGGTCATACAGCCAACACAGAACCAGAGCGCATCGCTTTTCATGGCATCTTCTATATAGTTCGCCTGAACCAGACGCATGATTCTGGCCGGAGGATTGTCCATGAAGGCTCCGGCAGGACAGCCAGCAGTACATTTTCCGCACTGATAGCAGCAGTTATAATCATTTCCTGTGGACTCTTCAAGCTGGTGCTTAAGGCTGTCCATTACTGTCATCTTGATTTTTGACACGAGGTATAGGTTGCTTTACGTGGAGCGGGAAGCGAAATGACTCAACGGGGTATGTTAAGGAAAATTACATTAATGTCAAATAATTCAACGAACCAATTTGTTTTAAGCACGGGAAACAGAGTTGTGCCCGTAAAAGCGCTCAGGAGAGAACCGATCACCAAGAACATCACTCAGCGTTAAAGCGTTCAATATGGGGTCTGTAATTCACCATTTTCATGAAGACGGGAGCGGGAAAATATCAGGAAGGCTATGGATATGATACTCTTTTTGCTTATGATGCGATGAATTTTCATTTTTGTATCATGAATCATTTTTTCATTACAAGACCATGTTTGATGAAATAGAGTTTGACAAGATCAAGCGTCTTCCCAAGTATGTTTTTGCTGCAGTCAATGAGCTGAAAATGGCTGAACGCCGCGCAGGAGAGGATGTTATTGATTTCTCAATGGGTAATCCTGATGGCCCGACCCCCCAGCATATTGTCGATAAACTGATTGAAAGCATCAATAAACCCAGAACGCACGGTTATTCTGTTTCAAAGGGGATCTACAAGCTTCGTGGTGCAGTTGGAACCTGGTACCAGCGCAAATATAATGTCGATCTGGATCTGGATCGAGAGGTTGTTGCAACGATGGGTTCAAAAGAGGGCTATGTCCACCTTGTGCAGGCCATCACCAACCCCGGCGATCTTGCAATGGTTCCTGATCCCTGTTATCCCATCCACTCACAGGCATTCATTCTTGCCGGTGGCAATGTTCACCGCCTGAAACTTGAACTGAACGACGACTTTACCCTTGATGAAGAGGGCTTTTTCCACAATATTGAAAAAGCATTACGGGAATCTTCACCAAAACCCAAGTACCTCGTTGTGAATTTTCCCAATAATCCTACCACAGCAACCGTGGAGCTTCCCTTTTATGAGAAGCTGGTCGATATTGCCCGTCAGGAGCGTTTTTACATCATCAGTGATATTGCCTATGCCGAGCTTACCTATGATGGCTATGTTACCCCATCCATCCTGCAGGTTCCCGGCGCAAAGGATGTTGCGGTCGAAAGCTACACCCTCTCAAAAACCTACAACATGGCAGGGTGGCGTGTGGGCTTTATGGTCGGCAACGCCAAATTGATCGGCGCACTTGAAAAAATCAAGAGCTGGCTCGATTATGGCACCTTTACGCCTATTCAGGTTGCCTCCACTATCGCCCTTACGGAGGATCAGAGCTGCGTTGAGGAGATCTGCGAGGTCTATCGCAAACGGCGCGATGTCATGGTTAAAAGTTTTGTCAATGCCGGATGGCCGGTTGTTTCCCCCAGGGCAAGCATGTTTGTCTGGGCCCGGATTCCCGAACCATTCCGCTCCATGGGAAGCCTTGAGTTCAGCAAAAAGCTGCTGAGCGAAGCCAAGGTTGCCGTAAGCCCCGGCATAGGGTTTGGCGCCTACGGAGATGATTATGTGCGTATTGCCATGATCGAGAACGAAGAGCGCATCCGCCAGGCCGCGCGCAACATCCGCAAATTTTTACGGGAATAATTGTTGTGGGGTATGTGTCACGCCATTGTGTCGTGTGCACGTCGCAGGGGCATATATCGGTAAGGGCACGGCATGCCGTGCCCCTACGACAAAAACCAATGTCGGCTGCGTGCCATTGTCGTGTGCACGTCGCAGGGGCATATATCGGTAAGGGCACGGCATGCCGTGCCCCTACGACAAAAACCAATGTCGGTTGCGTGCCATTGTCGTGTGCACGCCGTAGGGGCATAG
>Ga0247839_1000930_pt1 | contig 51128 bp, 32 predicted proteins | sample LaCruzMarch2015__6_FD_192405 | JGI IMG/M metagenome (GOLD analysis project Ga0247839, IMG submission 192405) | Freshwater microbial communities from meromictic Lake La Cruz, Castile-La Mancha, Spain - LaCruzMarch2015_16m | ecosystem: Environmental > Aquatic > Freshwater > Lake | place: Spain... | reverse complement strand
GGTGGTGTTGAACAGGATGTTCTCCGAACTTCCGCTGACACCCCAGGCGGCTTTTTCTGCAACGCTCAAGGCTCCATCATTCTTTTTTTCTTTTTTGAACCACTTCATTTTTATTCCCCAGTTGTAACCCTGCTTACTTCATATTCCCGTATTTGTGTGCCGGACTTTCGGCATCAAACTGTTTCCGCAAACCGCTCAGCTCAGACGCATATTCCGGGTTCGCCGCCAGATTCCGGACTTCGTACGGATTCAGCGTATAGTCATACAGCTCTTCCGCCACAGTTTTGTTATGCGCATCGATCCAGCGGATATAGCGGTAGCGGTCGGTGCGCATCGCATAACCCGCGTTTGGATTGTTCCACTTGCGCTGGCTCATCGTGAACACCGCACTTTTCCGATCCTTGGAAAGAAGAGTCCTGCCGTCGCACTGAGTCGGCACGGGAATCCCGGCCAGATCGCAAAGTGTCGGATAAATATCCACCAGCTCAACCAGCCGGTCAGTCCGTTCCGGAGTCAGCGACGGAGCGTAAATGATCAGCGGACAGCGGGCCGCGGCTTCATAATCAGTGTCTTTTCCAATGATGCCGTTGTCGCCGAGATGGAATCCATTATCGCCCCACAGCACAATCACCGTATTGCTGTCCATTCCGAGCGCGGACAATCCGTTGAGCACCTTGCCAATCTGTGCATCGGCAAACGAACAGGCCGCGTAATAGCCGTGTATTGTGCGGAGCAGAATATCTTTACTGATCGGACCGTTTTTCGGCACGTCGGAATAACTGCGCAACTCAAACCCGTCATGCGTATGCCAAGCCGGCGCACCTTCCGGAAAAGCTCCGTTCGCCGGAAGAACAAAGTCATCCGGATTATACAAATCCCAGTATTTTTTCGGCACAATCAGCGGCAGGTGCGGCTTCAGAAAGCCGACAGCCATGAACCATGGTTTTTCCGAACCTTGGAAACCGCGCAACGTCTCAACCGCTTTGGTCACCAGTTCGCCGTCGGGATAAAGCTTTTCGTCCGCATCTGCCGCTTCGCTGAAAGGTCCGACACTATAAACATATTTCTGATGTTCGCTGAACTTTTCGCCCGCCGCTTCGCGGGCGGCAATTCCCTGCTGCCGCTTTTTCTGCTCCGCTACATTCTCCGGAAGAAAATAGCCGCGGCCGGTTATGTTTACCCAGCGGCTCCACGATGCCGGGTCGGTATTCGCCATCTGATGAAACACCTTGCCCATGCCAACCGTCTCATAGCCGTGGTTACGGAAATGCTGCGGCAGTGCCGTCGCATCCGGAACAGCCGCCCGGAAACTCTTCACGTTATCCTGCACGCCGCTGTGCTCCGGATACATCCCTGAAAGCACGCTGGCCCGCGACGGACCGCAGATGGCGAACTGGCAGTACGCCCGCTGGAACAGCGTGCTGCGTCCGGCCAGCCGGTCGATGTTCGGCGTTTTCATCTGCGCGTTGCCGTAACAGCCAAGCTGCGGGCGCAAATCATCAACACAGATGAAAAGAACATTCGGCGGACGATCCGCCGCCGGAGAAGCGACGGATGTCAGCAGTAAACTTCCAATGATTGGAATAGTTTTTTTCATATCAAAGTCCGTGTGCCTTTTTGAGCCGCTGCAGTTCATCCGGATTCATCAGCGGATCGGCGGTTTTTTTCTGCCAATCCTGCAACGCATCCTGAAGTTTTTTCAACTCCGTCGCATACTCGGGATTATCTGCCAGATTGACCGTCTCAAACGGATCCTTGCTCAGATTATAAAGTTCCCATTCCGGCGGATGCTGGTCGGTTGCAAAAGCGTTTTTCAGCGCACTTTCTTTAAGTCCAGCTATATTGTCGATACCGCGACGATTCACCGGATTCGCCCGGGAGAAATCCAGATTGTGTATTAATTTTAAATCGCCATCCCGAACCGACCGGCGCGGATAAAAATGGTTTTTAGTATGTGCCGTATATTCAGCATATAAATTTTTACGCCAGTCCGGCGGCGTAACGCCCCGCAAGATTGCGCGCAGTGAACAGCCCGCTACCGGCGGACATTCCGCGCCGACCGCATCCAGCACCGTCGGCACAATATCCACCGCCGAAACCAACGCATCGCATTTCAATCCGGACTGACTGACTCCCGGCCACTTGATGATCAGCGGCACGTGCACCCCCGCCTCATAGCAGGTTGTTTTGGCGCGCGTAAAATCTGGGCCGTTATCGCTCAAAAAAATAATCAGCGTGTTGTCATAGCGACCGGCCTTTTTCAACTGGTCGAACAACAATCCCAGCCCGACATCCATCCGGTTGATGCAGTTGTAGTAGGCGGCCACATCGGAAAGTGTGGCGGCATCGCCCAGGAATCCGAACGGTGTGACGTCGGCCACCGTGTACGGTTTTTCAGGCAGCCCCTTATACTGATTCGCCTCCGCGTCGTATGGACGGTGCGGATCGAAATAATTGACGTATAAAAAAACCGGCTTGTCCCCGGCCCGCTTAAAAAACTCCCCCGCTTTATCCGCAACCATCCGGACATCGCGGGTAACAACCGGACTGGTGCTGCGGGCCCACGCAAAGTCGAACAGCAGATCGTTCGATCCTGCATTGACATGCTGCTTGCCGATGATCCCGTTATAATACCCGGCCGTTTTCAATAAAAACGGCAAGGTTGGTATCCCGGGCTTCAAGACATACTCCGGGTGTTCCTCGGCCAGCCCAATGTGTCCGTTCTGGTGCGGATACAGTCCGGTTAAAATTGAACTGCGCGACGGACTGCATGATGCATGGGTCACATAAGCCCGCGAAAACAAAACTCCTTCGGCGGCCAGCCGATCCAGATTTGGCGTAATTGCAAGCTGGTCGCCGTAACATCCGGCATTCACACCCTGATCGTCTGTTGTGATCAGCACAATATCCGGACGCGGCGCGGCGCAAACTTTTTCCGGCAGTACGGCACAAATTCCTAACAAAACGGCTCCCAAGGGGGTCTTCATCGATCTGCTCCTTGTTCCTTGTTTACCGTTACCGGATTCCGGTTGTCGCCGGAATATATAATAACCGCCTGACTGCCTTTAAAGACCGGAAACTGATCCCACGCCATCTTCCTGTTTTCTGCGCCTGCGGCATCTTCAACCGGACTGTAGGTGTGCCGGTCAACATTCGGTGACAGGGCCATGGCTGCGGCAAAAACAGTTGTCGCAGAATTACTGCTTTTTACCTGCGGCGCCGGTTCACCGGAACCATGAAAAGAAAAATGCCCACCCATGACTTCGGTGACTCCGCCCTCTGCGGTGACGAATGCCGTCCGATCCCTGGCCTCGGTACGGAACCCAAGCACCCAGAGTTTTGAATTCTGATTCAGCGTCATCGGACGGGCTCTTTCCGGATCCATCTGGCGGGCCCAGACCTGCTGTCCGGTAAAAATAAAACCTCCGGGCAGCGGTTTGTCATTGGGAACCGCCGACGCACAGTTTTCAATAAACACTTTTCCGCCCGGCACAGAGTTGAAATACATCCGCGCCGACTGTGTGTGCAGATCGCTCAGCACCAGCGTCCGCTGCGAAGCGTGTTCGACCAGCCGCATTCCGTAAAACAGTTCGAAGGCAAATAAATCCTCCAGAAGCAACGGACGGGAACTTTCTCCTTCAACCCGGAAGGCCGCGCCGTTCGTCAGCTCCAGCAGATGTCCGCCGGCGACCAGATCGGCATACATGAAATTCACTCGCTGAACAGCGGGCGGTATCGTGATCGTTCTGTCAACAAGGTAGATCCCAGGCTGAAAATATACGGCCGGCTTCCCGGCGTTCATAGCCGCCTGAATGGCGGCAGTATCGTCGGCAAATCCGTCACCTTTGGCTCCAAACGAATTAACGCTGACCCAGTCGGAAAGCTGCGGCCAGGGGAAAGCCGGGGTCTCTTCCACGGGCAGCCGGGCCGGCAGTCCGCTGTCTTCAAAAGCGCGCCGCCAAGGGGTGGAGAGATATTCACGAACCAGGCCGCCAGCCGCTAAAGATTGTCCTGATCGTGCGACGGCTTGAGCATATCCGGCGGTGGTGATGTCGCGTGCCAGCAGCTGTCCTTTTTTAAAATCAATGGCCGGGCGACCGGAGGCCGCGCCGGTTCCGGTCAGCTCGCTGTCCAACAGGGCCAGCGTTGCCTCTCCTTCAATCTGCACCGCTGGAACTGCATTGCTGGAAGTCAGCCGGCGGATGGATGCATTGCGGTCTTTGAGCAGAATCCCCGCGATTCGCTGCCCGGAAAGTGCAGCGTTCTCGACAACTGCATTATCGTTGTCTCCGGTGTTTTCTATTTTGATCCCGTAATCGAAGCCGTCCACCAGCAGATCGCTGATCAGCATAGCCGTAGAGGATTTACCTTTGATCTCCAGTCCGGCGAAACCGGCCTTCTGTTCATCAGCCGCGCGGATCGCCACCCGGCGAACCACACCGCAGTTGTTGGCAAAAAAGTTAATGCCCGCCGCGCCCGGATTTCCCGCACCGATTTCAACGGTCAGGTCTTCAAAGCTGTTCTGCATGGCCACATTGGAAGAGCGTCCATCGTGAATAAAACTAACTACCGGCTTATCCGCTCCGGGCCCGAAGCCGGGCGAGCTGTCCGTAAGCCGGATAATTGCGCCATCACGGCTCTGTCCCCGGAAATGCAACCGCCAGCAAAGCTCCAGTCCTTTTTTATTAATCAAATCATTATACGAATAGGTAATGGTGTCGCTGACTGAATACGTTCCGTTCGGGAAATAAATAATCCGGGCCGGTGTGGCCTTATACGGAAAAATCCCCTGCGGACGCTGCTGTCCAACGGCGGCCAGCGGATTTTTCTGCATAAACTGCTGTCGGTCATCGAAAGGCAGCTTGCTATACCAGACCATCAGTTGCGGCTTTTCTTTCATGGTAAGAAGGGTCTGCTTGAGCGCTTCATAATCCGGACGCAGCACATCATCGACGGCCTGAATCAGCGCGGCGGTGCAGTCGGTCTGCCCAGTCGGGTCGGCGTTGTACGGCGGCTTAGTGACATCAACCACGGATGCCAAATCAGACGGATAGACAATTCCTTCCAATGACACTTGCCGGGCAGCACGCGGTTGCGGAGCCCGGGACGTTGCCGTCACTTCTTGTTCCGTCTGGACTGAAAAATTATCGAAACGCGGAGCCGATTTCCCCTGATTGATATACAGTCCGGCACATCCGCCGGACAGCGGCGCTTTGGTATCCACCGCAGAACCCTGCAACCCGTTCTCGAGTCCGGGGCCGGTCAATGTGTATTTGAACGAGCCCGGCGTAACGGATTCGATCTGGAGATGGTAAAGAGATCCGGTTTTAAGCTGCGGTCCCTGAATATTCGCAAAGGCCTTTCCTTTGCCGTCCGCAGAAACTTTCAAGAACTGCAATATCGTGGCACTGGCACCGGTATGGATACGAGCGGCATAAAAACTTCCATCTTTGCGGTAATTGAAGGCGAGCCCATACAATGCCGACTGGGAAGGCGCGGTGTCGCTGAAAATATCGACAGCGACACTGAATCGATCCTGCAATTCCATCTTCTCCTGAAACAACACCAGATCTTCTGCTTTAGTTCCGCCGGTATGATCGAACGCAACCCGTCCTTGCTGAATCCGAACCACCGCCGTCGCGTCACCGCGTCCTTTCGCCAAGATCCATCCGTCGCCGATCGAAACCGCGGCCTCCGGGGAAAAATCGGTATCCGGACGGTCGAAACTCTCCGAGACCTCCGCCGCATATGCGGTTCTGATAATAAAAACCGGCAGAAGAATAAAAAACCTGACCACCGGTTTGATGCACAGCATGATAATCATTTTCTGCATTCGCTAATTTCCCTGCGCTTTTCCCCACGCCCGGTATTGCTCAATCGGAACCCATTTAAATTTCCACGGCGGAAGCGCGGCGCTCCAGCGGTTGAACGCGCTTTGCAGTTCCTGCACCCGCTCCGGACAAGCCTCCGCCAGATTATTCTGCTCTCCGATATCCGCAGGAATATTGTAGAGACCTACCACTTTCTTGTTTTGCATCACCAGCTTCCAGTCGCCGTTGCGCACCGCCTGCATACCGAGCGCATCCCAGCAAAGCGTTTCACCGCCGTGCAGCGGTTCGGTCTGAATTCCCGTCAGCAACGGCATCAGATTTTTCGAATCATACTGCCGGTCAGTCGGCAACTGCCCGCCCGCCGATTCGACGGAGGTGGCAAAAATATCGGTAGCCAGTACCGGATGCTCATAGAAACCGCCGGGCGTAATTTTCCCCGGCCAGTACGCGGCCATAGGCACCCGCATCCCGCCTTCATAAAGCGATCCCTTAAATCCGCGTAGCGGCCTGTTGCAGTAAGCTCCGGTTTTTTCCGGGCCGCCGTTGTCGCTCAGAAAAAATACCAGCGTGTTATTTTCAAGTCCGCACGCTTTTAACTTCTGCATGATGGTGCCGACTCCTCGATCCAGCCCTTCAATCATATCCACCAGCATGCGGCGGTTTTCCACGACATCCGCCGTGCCGTCCAGCGGTATCGGCACGTTCCCAGGATCTTTGTCATACATCAACGGCGTGTGCACCGCGCTGAAGGAAGCGAACAAAAGAAACGGCTGCTTTTGGTGCCGTTCAATAAAGTCGGCGCTTTCGCGGGCAAAGGCATCCGTCAGATACTCTTTTTCACGAACAGGCTCGAATCCACGCTGCATGCAGTCGGGAAGCTTTGTATTGCCTAGATCAAAATAGCGGTAAAGCGAATTGAGGAAGCCGTAAAATTCATCAAAACCGCGGTTCAATGGATGACATTCCGGCTGTACACCCAAATGCCACTTGCCGAATAGTCCGGTGGCATAGCCCTGCTTTTTCAGCAGATCGGCAAGCGTCAGCTCGCCTTTGGGCAAACCCAGCAGATTGCCTGGCTCCGTCGGAATAACCTGATCCGGGTTAGATGGAAATCCCATCCTGAGGTGATGCCGGCCGGTCATCAGACTGGCGCGTGACGGGCCACACGCCGGATAAGCGACATAGGCCTCTTTAAATTCCATTCCGCCCTGGAAAAGCGCATCGATATTCGGCGTTTTTACATCCTTTGCGCCATGAATGCTCAGATCGGCGTAACCCAGGTCATCGGCCAGCAGAATGACAATATTCGGGATTCTGGAATTCTGCCCGTTCTCCGCCAAAGCGGATCCTGCCGCGAGGCCAACCGTCAGCCATGTCTTGCCGAAACTCTTCATCATGTACTCCCGAATAATTTCATCAGCCGGATCAGTATAAGCATCCGTTTGTTTTCAGGAATAATGAAAACCGTATAAAGTTTAATGAAATCACTAAACTTCATCAGTTGAATGGCGCTGCCGGCTTCCCTTAAACTTCAATAATTCAGCGTGGCTTGGAGATGATGGGTTTCGAGGTCAGTGACCCGAGCCTTGCCGTCGCGGGCAAAAAGACGGGTCTGGATGGAAGTGCGCTTAGAAGGATAGATTGTTTGCGCGGTGAAGGCTCGCGAGTTGGCAATGACTTCTATGATGCAACCGTCCACGAAGACGTGCAGATCAAGCGTTTCGCCGGGCTTCAGCTCAAAAGGTATGTACTGAGCGGTAACAACCGGATTTTCATCGACCATCTTTCCGGCAAGGGCGCGCTGATTGTAGCGCGTGTAGCCGGTGCGGTTTTTGAGATCACTCTTCGAAAAGTCGATCTTGATGACTTTCTCATCTGGAAGATACGTGATGTCGGTGAACTCGTCCTGCTCCGTCGAGCAGGCGACACGGAAACCAACGGCTTTGGCCGTGATGTCAGTAAAGGTAGCTCTAAGCTCGACAGAGCGGGCGGCAGCTTCGGGAAGCGGAATAGACCGACTATCTAGCGCGATGTTCTTTTCGTTGCAACTGCGGTAGCGAAGTTTATGAAGTTCTTCGGCGGGAGCAAAACGCATCGTTTTGTCCTCACTAAGACTCAGCACCACGGGCATGGAGAACGAGGTTTTCCAGACTCCGGTCTTTCCGGCCGTGCGCACCTGACCAAAGAAAATACGGCGGCCTTTATCGTCTGGCATGGTTTCGGGCGCAGCAATCTGGTCATTGATGAAGCCGATACGCCCGACACTCTCTGGCGTAAACGTGGCGCCATCGAAACTTCCAACATAGTAGCGGCAATGTGTCCACGGATTGTGGACGTGGCTAAGGAGCACCCATTTGTCGCCTAGCGGAAAAAAGTCGGGGCAGGCGGTATCTTCGCAGATAGAAGTCATATCGCGGCGGCTTTTGTAGAGCGGGCCGACATATTCCCAGTTGCGAATATCCTTGCTGGTGAAAAGACTGGTGCAATCCCCTTCCTCGTAGCCGGGGCGGAGGTTTTTATTTCCGCAAAGCAGGAAGTAGGTCTGCTTGCTCGCGTCGTACCACGCCGTTGAATCGAATACAATATACTCGGATTTTTCCGCCACGGCAGGCGGCGCGGGCTTCGGCTTCTGGCACAGGACAGGCTTTTGCTGGATGAATTTCCATTCAAGCAATTCGTCATCCTTTGGCTGAGCAGCCCAGACCCCGCTATTGATGCCGTTTTTTACAACGAGAGGAATAATCGTCGGAACGGGTGCATTCTCAATGGCGTCACCGCTCCAGAAAGGGCGGCCGACCCCGTCATCAAACAAACCAGGATGCAACGTGTCGGGATGAAACTGCCAGTGAATCAAGTCCGTACTGGAGGCGTGACCCCAGTTGTCAGACAGGCTTTTCCCCTGGTCATCGAAAACGTGTTTCATGAACATGACGTGGTATCGGCCTTTGTAGTACAGGAGCGCATTCACGTCCCACCAACTGCCAACCATCGGCGTGAGGTGCCAGGTCGGGCGGTTATGATCAGGCCCAACCGCCTGTTCGAGGGTGGCGGCCTGATGCATAAGCACCCGGGGTAAGACTGCGGAGGTTGCGGATTCGGCGGCAAAAACCGATGACATCGCAAATGAAACAAACGAGATAAGAAGTTGTGATTTCATAATGGTTTGTTTTTTGCTGCGGGTTATTTCTCCCAGATCGACTTCAGCTTGAACGTTTCGAGTTGCTGGACAGCAATCGCGCCGCCCTTCACTTTCACTTCGACACCGAGGCTATCGGACTTGGGAATCACAGGAAACGGCATATACGTCAGACCGTCGCCGGCAAAAACGGTGAAATAGTTCCGGTCAGCAAAAATTGTGATGCGCTGACGGCCATTCCGCAGCGGCGCGGGCGCACGCACATCGGTGCCGGAGATTTCCTGTTTCGCCGCGTTATAGCGGATTTCAACGCCCCGCACATTGAAAACCACTTCGCTGTCGGCGGCGGGCGTGAAGTCAGCGCGGATTTCCAGTAACTCGCCATGAACATCCGCAAGAGGATTCGCATCACCCTCGGCAAGGGAAGATTTATCGGCAGTCCACGATTTTACGCGCAAGGTTTCGAGTTCCTTGACGGGTTGCCAGCACAGCCGCGAGCCGGCGGAGGTGCTGCGCAGAGTCAGTTCGCAGGGAAACGTCTGGAGTTGGTTGAAGGGCATGCCCGGCGCGGGGGCCTGCCCCCAGCCGATCTGAATGCGCCGTCCGTCCGGCGTATCATTGAACGTCTGCGGCGCGTAGAAACAGCCGCGGCGACTCTGGCCGGGAATACGCACCTCTTCTGGGGTAAATTTTTTCCCGTCGAACGTGCCGACAGCATATTCGCTGTTTCCGGCGCTGAGCACCCATTTTTTGTTTGAAGCATCGCCATCAACAGGCAGTTCGAAAAAATCCGGGCATTCGTAAAGAAAGAAATCGGTGCCGCCACCGCCCTTTGTCACGCTGGCGAGCGTCCAGTCCCGGAGATTCGGCGACGTGAAAAAATGAAGAGTGTGATTCGGCATCAGCCCTTTTGCATCCGGTTTATCCGCATTCGGCAGTCCCACATAGAGTACCATCACCCATTTTTGAGTCGGCTCGTGCCAGAAAACTTTCGGATCGCGATTGTAATGGCTGATGTTTTTCACCGCCGGATTGCCCGCGAACTTCGTAAATATTCGTCCGTCGGTGCTGTAGGCGATACACTGCGTCGCGGGATCGCCGACGTAGGTGTAGAATATCACGAGGGGTGGCTTGCCGTCTTTGCCGAATCCGCTGGTGTTATTCCAATCGACAACCGCACTGCCGCTCCACGGCCCGCCCTGGCCGTCCGGATAAATCGCCTCACCGAGCTCCTGCCAATGCACAAGGTCGCGGCTTATCGCGTGACCCCAGTGAGGGCCGCCGCCAGTCCAGCTATACGGGGCATGCTGAAAGAAAAGATGATACTCGCCGTTGTAAAACACGAGACCGTTAGGATCGTTCATCCAGCCAACCCTAGATGTGAACTGAAGCTGCGGACGCAACGGCTCGCTGTAAAGTTTATCGGCATTCCAGACCTCGTCAGAAATAGAAACAAGCTCGAGTGCCTTTGAATTCTCAGGAATGTTTTCAATACGAAGCGTGGCTGACTTACCCTTCCACTCACTCACGTCGAGATGCGCGAACCAGCCAGGCTGATCATCCAGCTCTATATTGAATCTGCGGACAGGCGCACCATCTACCAGCACGGTGAGAAGCTGTTTTGGTTCATCCTGGGAACGCGTCTTTACGGGTAGTAGCAGGTAACGCTTGTCGAGTCCGAGGGACCGTTCGCGCGTGACTTGCTTCTGAACCTCCTGTGTCAGCGGCGTATCCGATTGGACTATCTGATCTACATTGATATGTCCCCAGCCGCCGGAATAACTATCCACGATGCGAATACGCGCTTCTTTGCCCGATAATCCGGATACATCCCACGACACCCAATGGAGTATCTCGCGATTTGCACCGTCCTTCGCCGCCGGACCGGCCACCGTGCGAACCGTTTCTCCATCGACCACAAGATTGACACAGGTTTCTCTGGCGTGATCGCCGCCGCCGACAAGAAGGTTGATGTGGTTGCGCTCAATAGTGAACGGCGGAGAGGTAAGCGTTCCGGTGGTTTTGTCGCCAGAACCCTTGAGGTATGAATTCACCAACCTTGCCCCTTGATGGCCGGTTACCCTATTTCCTGCGGCCGTTGCAAGGACAGGGCCGGTGCCAAAAGCGTCGCCGGTGGTTTTCCATTGTCCGTAACTTTCGCCCTCGAAATCGGCGATCAAAATATCATCAGCGGCGACAGCAATCATCGCGCAGGTCAAAACCAACATACCGGCCAAACAGTTTCTTTTCATATTCCTCCATTATCACATTTCACTAAAATATTTCTGTTCGCCCATCAGGGTGATCAGTACGCCAAACCGCACACGGGTAGCGAGAGTTCCGGACAGCTGGCGGGGTGACGTACTAACAGTCATAAGAAATTTTTTTCAACGTACCACGCGACCGGAAGCGCTGCCGCCCATCAGAGCTTCAACTTCCGCACGACTGCTGAAGTTGAAATCTCCCTCAATGGAATGCGCCAGACAGGAGGCCGCCACGGCAAACCGAATGGCGGTTGCCGGTGACGCGAGCTCCGTAGTGTTCAGAGCGAAAACCAGTCCCGCCGCAAAACTGTCGCCGCCGCCGACGCGATCCACGATGTTACGGATTTCGTAAGGGGTGTATTTTCCACCCGACTCCGGAGCGAAATACGCCTTGCCTGCCGCCGCGTCGTAAAGCATCGCACCCCAGTTGTTGTGCGAGGCGGATAGACTTTCGCGTAGAGTGACAGCAACTTTTGAAACATTCGGGAACTGCCGGACGATTTCCCGGGCGACCTGCGGATAGCGGTCTATGGCGAGGTGTCCGCCATGAATATCGCTGCCTTCGGCATGAATGCCCAGCACGTCTGCAGCATCTTCCTCGTTCGCAATGACCACATCTACGTGCGGCAGGATTTGCGTCAGACAGCGCCGGGCAAGCGCGGCGGATTTTGTTCCTTTTTCCCACTGCCATAGTTTTTTACGGAAATTGAGATCGCAGGAAACAGTTACACCCGCGACCTTGGCCGCACGTACGGCGGCCAACGTGGATTCAAACGCGATCTGCGACAGTGCCGGTGTGATACCGGAAATATGCAGCCAGCCGGCATCTGCAAAAATCTTCACCCAATCGAACTGGTCCGCTGAAGTTGTAGCGATGGCACTTTGACTTCGGTCATAGACCACGTTACTCGGTCGCTGGTTGGCGCCTTTCTCCAAAAAGTAAAGCCCGAGCCGCCCGTGCTGGGTGCGCAGGATACGCGAGGTGTCCACGCCAAGGCCGCGTAACGTCTGAATGCAGGCGTCGCCAAGCACGTTGGCCGGAAGCGCGGTGACAAATGTCACCGGAGAACCGAAGATGGCCAGCGAGACGGCGACATTGGCCTCCGCACCGGCAAAGCTCAATTCGAGCATGCCAGGCATGCTTTGGCAGAAGCGTTTAAAACCTTCCGGGCAGAGTCGCCCCATAATTTCACCGAACGTGATTATTCTACAACTCATAATTATTCTCCTGAATTACGCCACCAAACGAATCAACCGCAGTTAGGTTTTTAATCTTTTCCGGGAACGACCAGCACGCCCCATTTACCCAGAACCAGTGACTCATCAACCGCCACCTTCTTTTGATAAACAGAACATAGATTTTCATTACCGCCGTTAAAAAGCAAAAATTCCGGAAGACTGACTTTTTGAAACCCGCTCTCCAGCAGTGCCGCCGCAAGGCTGTCTTTATTGCGACCGGGCGAAGGCGTGATGACATACACGACGCCTGACTGACGGCATACGGCCCGGATACTATCAATGCTGCTGCGTATGATTTTGAAACCGCGCAGTGCTTCCGGCACTTCTTTTGCGATATGAGCCCGGTTTGAAAAGAGCTTCACTCCCGACTCAAAGGTATCAGACTGCCCATCAGCACACTCAAACTCAGCGGCAGACTCATTCAGCAGCATAGCGCCATCGCTGTTCGGGTTCCGCTGAACACTTGGGGTCACGGTGGAGTTGATGCCGGTCGCCTTGTTGATGAGGACGCGCAATCTGCTGTTAGACGAAATAAGTTTTCCCTTTAAAATATCTTCTTCCGTAACGACAGCCATAAGGATTTCTTTGTCGCGCTGACGCTGGTAATCGTAAGTCACATAAATGGTGCCATCGGCCACCTGCACGCCATCGGGATAGGAAACTCCGTCGCGCTCATCGAGCAGCAAGCCGCCTTTCCAGGTGAGGCCATCGTCGTCGGATAGGAATGCTGTCAGGTGAGAACGGCTTTTCCCGTTCGGAGGATTATGCCGCACCAGCAGCAACTGACCACTGGCCAGCCGTCGAATAAAAAACCGTGCGACCGGATGAGGAATGTCACCGGCCTTCACGTCGGGCCAGGTTTTACCGCTATCGGTAGAGACACTTTCTCCAATGCCATAGCGAGTGCGCAACAGCATCCAAAGAGAGCCGTCCTTGCGTTCTACCAACATGTGCTCATCGCAATTGCGATCCTTCACTTCGGGGATATTGGCAGACCCCAACTCGGCAAAGGTTATGCCTTGATCGGTTGAAACAACAACCCGTGCGCTGCCATCAGCGTGCCATGTTGCCACGGGCAGCAGCCATCGCCCATCCTTTGCCGCCGTCGGTTTGTTCATCATGATGCCCTGGCATACTTTTCGCGGTGCCGACCACTCGGCCTCAGCATTGCCGGAGTCGGAGGTCGTGATAGCCAGAACTTCACTGGTAGGAACCTGTCCGTTTGTATGTTGAGACCAAAAGAGCCAGAGTTTTCCGCCGGGATCGTGCCAGAGACAGGGATCGAACGCGCGTAGAGGTCCCGCCCCGTCGGGATCGAGTATGAGCACGCGCTGCCAGGACCGGCCATTATCGCCGCTGGTGTAGAGCATTACATAATTTTTTTCATTCTCAGTAACACCGCCGCCATACCACGTCGCCCACAGACGGCCATTCGCCGCGCGCTCTATGCCGGGAATTCCCTGAAACATCCGCGCGCTGTCAGCGTATTCCGAACCGGGAGAAAAGTTCGGCACCATTACGCTATCTGCCGCTTGTGCCGCAAAGAGGAAACCCATAACCAACCCTATTATGGCTAATGATATTCGTTTCATTTTTCTTCTTCATTCCTCATCGAACGGGGATCACTGCCTGATACTCCGAAACAAAACGGAAGTCTTCCAGTATCGAGTCTTTTTGAGCACCTTTAGTAGCGGCCGGCACAGGTCTCGAAACACCCGTCACAACTTCCGGATTATCCGGCAGGGCAACATCTGCCCGGTCCGGCTCCGCCCGGATCCACAATCCTTCGCCCGCCAGTTGGGTACGAAACCGCTTCAGCCCAACGCGCCAAGGCGCGGCCAGTTTGAAGTTATCCGCCACCATCTGTCCGGTGTGAATATCGAAAATTCGGCAGGCCTTTCCGGCGTAGCTGATATCCAGATAAATGTCGTTGAGTCCTTCGAAGGCTTTCTCCGGAACTTTCAGCACCCATTTGTTCGGCGCAAATTTTTCAATCTGCGGTTCAAAGCTGCGTGACGGAACGGACAATTCCAATCTTTGGAACAACCCGTCGCCCTGCGCCGCCGACGCTTTTTTCAGCGGCGGAAAAATACTTGCTTCCATCTGCGGCGCGTCCGGAGCAGATACCCGCAACTGCTGCCCATCGAATGTCACAGCCTGTGAACTCAGCGCCAGCAGCGTTCCTTCCGGACGATTAAAAACGGCCAGATTGCGCGCATCCTCCTGCGAGAGAACCAGCAGATTGATTGCGGTTCCGTCCGGCGCGCGCAATGTCAACGCGGTGCCGCGGCCAGGCTTTACGGAGAACACACGCGCGCCGTCAGTTTGCGCAACGTCTGTCTCTGACACACCGGAACCGATGGATTCAACTTTCACCTCTTTATCCAAAACCAGCTCGCAAGGCATTCCGCTGAGCTGAGAAAAGATGTGATACATCTGCCCATCCTGCTTAAACCGGCAGATTGGCTGTGCCGTCGCGGAAAGCAGTTGCGCCCCGCCGCCTAAATCCAGATTCACAGGCAGAATGCCCATCGCGTTCGGCGGAATATCCAGCTCGGTAAGGCGCGGCACCGTGACCGTTCCTCTGCTCGTCTGTACCTTAAAGTGAACATCCGGACGCGCAGAAAAGTCAGTTACACAGCCGTAGTTATTGAAAAATATAAACCCGGATTCGCCGTTCATTCGCGCAACGGCACGCAACCGGTTGTCATCGCCCTTTATCACAGAATCGGCGGGTTGGCGTACTTCGGTACCCGCCAGATCCGCACCGTAAGAAACCAGAAAGTTATTGAAGGGGCGCAGATGGAAAAGAGACGGCCGCCAATCGCCGAACTCTCCGATCGGAGCCTGGAAATCGTAAGATATCTGCGGATACCTGTCCTGCTTAACCGACCAGCCGAAGTTGGCATCGCGCGGATTACTGCCGCCGTGAAACATATAGTAGCCGGCAAAAACGGTCGGCATTGAACCGACCCGTGTCAGCGCAGCACAGGAATAAACTTCCGGAGGCAAAGGTTCTCTTCCCAGGGCGACAGCCTCTATAGGCAACCCGGTTCCGATCTCTGAAAGCCCGACCGGACATTTACCCCAGTACGGCTTCAGCACATTGCTGGTGTTATCAAAAGAGGTCACCCAGTTTCTGTCGGTTAGTTTGTGATAATAATATCCGCCCATATAGCCGAGCTCGGTCGGCATCATTTCATCACAAGGCACCGGCTTGCTGTCGCCCAGCCCCCATCCCGTGCAACTGAAAAACGGAACTTTGAGTCCGCCGCTAACCGCCAGTTTTTTCAGATTACGGTAATGATCAGCATACGCCGCACCCTTTAAGCCGGTAAACCCGCTTTCGTTGACGTGCTGCGGAAAAACTTTATCCCAGCTCACGCCGGCCACGCCCAGTTCGTTTTCCAGTTGAATACCGACGACCGGTCCGCCCTGCTCCCACATCAACCCTTTCAGCTGTTCGCCGAGTTTCCCATAATACCGTCCGACCAGCTGAAGATAGCGCGGATGGTTGCTGCGTTCCGTCAGCGGCATTCCGTAAAGCCATGACGGAAGACCTCCGAGAAGCATTTCTGAATTGCAGAAAGGACCGATGCGAGGCCAGACATACATTCCATGCTTCGCGCATAGCTCCACAAAGCGCCGGATATTCTTATTTCCGCTGAAATCAAACTCGCCGGGGCGCGGTTCAAGTTGACTCCAAAATACATAAACCGAAATACCGTTGAGACCGGCGGCCTTCATCTCCAAAATTGCTTCCTCCCAGAATTCGGCAGGATAACGCTGTGGATGAATCTCGCCCATAACCAGCGGCAACGGCTTTCCATCCAGTTCTAGATAATAATTATTAGCACGCAGCACACGTCCGTCCGGCGAGCTTCCGCCCCAGTTTTTGAGTGTCTTATATTCCGGCTTCAGCCCCGCCCCGCGTGCGTCAAATTTAATCGTCAGCGCCTGCTTCTCCGCCGCCGTTCCGGCTGTGCTGTCCGGAATTTTCTGGTCCGGCCCCGTGACCGTTTCCAGACGAAAATCATCTACCGTGCCGGTGCTGCTTCCGACATACACACCGCCCAGACCATCTTTGAGCTTAATATTGCGGTTCCCCACCGTAATATTATTGGCCGAATAAACAACGACGTTGCTGGCCGTATCCGCAATGCCGAAATTATAGACATACGGAGCAGTAGAGGTGACCTTAAACGTATATGCGCGCCCCTTGACATAGGCGAAAGCATCCGTTTTAAAAAGCGGGGCCGCCGTCTGCTGGACAAAATTCGAATAGCACAACATCTGAGCGATGCCGTCTGCGGTAAGACGGAACACATAGTAATTGCCGGCACCCTGATAGTTACACACCAGCCCCATGATACTGCCGCCGTTCGACGAGTCTTTCATCGTCGCGGACAGTGTGAAATTAGTTCCCACACCGCCATTTAAGGTTCCGGCCTTCGTATAAATCAGCGTAGCCTTCGTAGGGTTGGCCGTCATTCTTCCAATGGCCAGCTCATTATTATAAATGCGGTATTGGGTCGTATAGTCAACGTCCGCCGGATTTTTTACGGGCAGCCAGCCGGCATTAATTACCGCAGCCACCTCCGCAACATTGGAAGCACTCGATGTGTTTGCACGGTTAAAGTCATCGGTAAATATTACCGCATGCACAGCTCCGGCAAAAAAAACCGACAGGCTACCCAACGCTCTGACAATACAGTTGAAGCTTCGCATAATAATCGTCTTTCACATTATTTACTTAGCAGCGGAATCCTAATCACCAACCGATCTTTTTGGCGTTTAAAAGCCGTGCGAATTGGCTGATGCCCAAAGTGCGGTTCTATCCAAAAAGGCAGACTGCTGAAACGGTACGCGTTGCAAGTCGGCGGACAAAGCAATATTTGGAAATCATTAAATTATATACGCAAATGTAAGTCACTGGAATCGGCGCGGCGTATGGCGATCATTCGGAAGGGCGTCATCACACCATAACGCGCCGTTTTTAAACCCCAAAACGTTTTCTGGTTGCGCAAATGCGGGAGAGAACTTTGTCTTTGCCGAGAATAGCGAGGACGGGAGCGAGGTCTGGGCCGGACTGCTGACCGGAGACAGCGATACGAAGCGGCGGCATAACGTCGCCGAATTTTAATCCGCCCTGTTCGACAAAATCATGCAGCGCTTTGTTGACCGTTTCGGCATCAAAGTTTTCTACCGCCTGTAAGATTCCGGCAATCTGCTCCAACGTCTGAAAAACGCCTTCTTTGCAGAGCTTTTTCTCGACGGCTTTCTGGTCGTATTCAAAGTCCTCCGTGAAAAAGAAGGCGCTGGCGGGAACAATTTCCGACGGCAATTTGGTGCGTTCCTGCATCAGAGCGAAAACAGCGGCCGCGTTTTCTCCGGGAGTGACGCCAGCAACAGAAAGTTCTTTTCGGCAGAGCGCGGCGAAATCCACCGGTTTCATGGCTCGCACATATTCGCCGTTCATCCAGAGCAGTTTCCGCAAGTCCATCTGGGCTGGCGACGAACGGACCGTAACTAGATCGAAGGCGTCGATCATTTCCTGCCGAGTCATCACTTCGCGTTCGTCACCGGGCGACCAACCGAGAAGCGCGAGATAATTGAAAAGCGCGTCACCGAAAAATCCTTTGCTCTGAAAGTCGCCGACAAAAGCGTCGCCGTCGCGCTTGGAATAAGGTTTACCCTGCGCGTTGATAATCATCGGCAGGTGGGCAAACTGCGGAACCGGTGCGCCGAGCGCGCGGTAAAGCGCGATGTGGCGGAACGTGTTTTCGACGTGGTCGTCGCCACGGATGACGTGGGTGATTTTCTGTTCGATGTCGTCGAGTACATTAGCCAGGTGGAAAACCGGCGTGCCGTTGGATCGAACGATAACGAAGTCGGCCATGTCGGCGGCGGGCTTTTTGAGAGCCCCTTTGACGAGATCGGTGAATTCAATGTCGGTGCCGGGCATTTTAAAAATAATGCATTCGCCCTGCCCGGTTCCGCCCTTGTCTTCTTTATAGGCATGACCGGAAGCGAGTAGTTTTTCGGCGGCGGCAAGGTGCGCCTCCATGCGGGTAGACTGGTACAGCGGCTCTTCATCCACATTAAGGCCGAGCCAGTCCATCGCTTCGAGCAGTGTCTTGATGGCTTCCGGAGTGGATCTTTCACGGTCAGTGTCTTCAACGCGAAGCAGAAACTGCCCGCCGGTGTGGCGGGCATAGAGCCAGTTAAAAATGGCGGCGCGCATGTTGCCGATATGAACATGGCCGGTCGGACTGGGAGCAAAGCGGGTACGAGTACTCATGATATTAGTTGTTGGTTATTGGTTATCAGCAAGACAAGAAGAATGTACAGACCATCTCCCCGAAAAACCAACAACGAATAACAAATAACCGAGCCTGACCGGCTCCTTTTATTTTCCGAATTCGGCGTAGATGGCCCGTCTAACGGGACAGGTGCAGAAAAAATTGTTTCCAAATGGAAATTTATAGGCACACGGACCGTCTTCCTGACAGATAAACCGTTTTTCTCCGATCAACTGCGCCTGTGGTTCAGACAAAACTCCCGTCAGGCAGCGGTAGCCCCAGCTGCACCGGTCGGCAAGATCAAGAACCTCTCTGGCAATTTTGAGTTCCATCGGGGTCACATTAAACTTAATGTCGGGTCCGTGCAACCAACGGAGAAGAATTTATGAGACCTCACCATATCCGTGAAGTGCTGTTCACCAGCGAGCAGATTCAGCAACGCGTCGGCATGATGATTGATGAAATTGCCGGAACCTGCAAACCGGAGAATTTGGTGATACTGGGCATTCTCCGCGGCAGTTTTATTTTCATGGCCGACCTTGTGCGGGGTTTCGCACGGCACGACCTCCACCCCCGCATCGACTTCATCACCCTCTCAAGCTACGGCGGCGGCACCGAATCGAGCGGAACAGTCCGGATATGCCATGACACCGACGAAGATCTAACCGGCGCCGATGTGGTGATTGTAGACGATATTCTCGACAGCGGACGGACCCTTGCTTTTGCCAAGGCGCTTTTTCTACAGCGCGGCGCACGTTCGGTACGAACCTGCGTGCTGCTCGACAAGACAGCCAGCCGGGCGGTGGACATGCAGGCCGACTATACGGGATTTCCCGTCGGCAATACCTTCGTTGTCGGCTACGGCCTCGACTACGACAAGCGCTACCGGGAGTTGCCGCATATCGCCAGCGTCACCTTTGAGAATGGAAAGATGGAATGATGGAATAGTGAGAAACTGGGAAAATTATCTACACCAACATTCCACCATTCCAGTATTCCAATTTTCACTCCACCAAATCAATCATCTGACTGATCGTATCATCACCGCCGCCGCGCTGTTCTTCGACTTCATCCGCTGGACGTTGCGGTTGCTGCTGCTGCGGATTGTTGTTGCGGTTCGGGCGCGGACCGCGATCCCGGTCACGACCACGGTCGCGATCCCGGTCCCGGTCACGCCGGTTATTCTGCGGACGATTATTATTCCCGCCGCCGTTTTCGTTCTGCTCGATTCCGTCGTCCAGCAGCTTGCGAAACGTCGAAACGCGCAGCACGTTACCGCCGGAGCGGATTACGCGGGCTTCAAGCGCGACATCTTCTGTCACCAGCACACCGGCAGAACCGGCCTGTTTGAGTGCCTTGATCAGCTCCTTATTCAGCGCATCTTCCGATTTGGCATAGCGCACCCGCACGCCTTCGAACACCTTGTTGTGCTGTGCTTTATCAAGCGGCTCACCCACCAGTACGGCGGTAACGCTGAGCTTCTCGCGCTGCACAAAACGGGACAGTGCCCGCAGGAGCTGGAGTTGCTGACGCGGCGCGACACGGCCGCGCATACCTTTTGTTCTCAGTACAGCGGCCGTATCGACCACCAGTACACTTTTTGCTGTTCCGAAGAGCCCCATGGTTCTTCCTTTCTCTATTCAGGGTTGCTGCGGCACCGTTTCAATCAGACAACAGAATGGACTGGCGCCGCGTCTCGTAAAGCGGGGGAAGTTACCGGAGCCGCGCCGCCGGGGCAAGCCTCGATTCAGGGCCGGTTTAAACCAGCACCCCCTACTAATTCTACCTAGGTAGGGACGGATCTCCGAGCCGTCCGTTCTCAGGACTGGCGGCCCGCCCCGCTCAAGCTGAGATACTAAAATAATAGGACTGACACCTTTTCCGTTACAGGCGTTCTATAGGTTGTTCCGGCAATCACCGCTGTGAATGTAAGAACCCCGGTGTCGTTTAATTTCACTCTGACCACATCTGTTGTCTGATTGGGCAGAAGCACCGCATTAGTAACGGTATCCTGAAAGCCCATATACCATGCCCTCAAGGCCGCACTGCCGGATCCACCGGTGAAAGATGCTTTGGCTGTCGCGACAATTACTCCGGAAGTCCATCCGCCGGCAGGCTGATAGCTGAACTTCACAGCTGAATTCGCGCCGCTTAATGTCATCGTTCCGTTTCCAAGCCCGCTGGTGCCGGAAAAATTAGCCGCCGAAGTACCTACATTCCACGCAGCCCCGCCGGTCTGTGTTGCCATTCCGTTCGTAAGCGCCTGACCGCTGGTAATCGCTGTACGTCCGGCAACACCGGAACCCCAGTCGAAATTATCTGTTACCCTGAGAGCGGCTGAAGCTGCTCCGGCAATCATTAACGCACCAATTAAAAACATGTTCTTGTTCATAATTACACCCCTTTCTTTTATATCTCCGTCTATCCGTTTAAAAACCCGTTTCTATTTCTGTGCAAAGTGCTCTTCCACGGTTTGGAAAAAATCCCCACTGCGCCTCCGGACTCTGGATTTTCCTGTTTCATCTCCCGACCTGCGGCAATCAACCGTCTAACCAAAATCATTAATTTATAGAACCCCTTCTCCTATTTCCTCTTAAAGCCACGCATCCTCTTTATCGGCATCGATGACTTTTCCGATCTCCACAAAGTGAATGTCCGATTTGAGCAAGTCAGGAAGAGGCTCGTTACATGCCGGGCAACGCGGAAGCGCATCGAATCGGAAGCGGCCACCTTTGTCGCAAGGTTTCAGGGCATCTTCCACACGCTTTTTGTCCTTGGAGTTCAACGACCAAAGGTCCTTTCCACCAACAATCGCTGTGAGTTTCGGGTCGTAAGAACTAAGCTCAAGGATTGCGGGACAACTATCACAGTAAAGAAACACCCGACTGCTGAATCCAGCGTGATACTGATATTCTTGCGCGATGCTTGTGATTTGCCCGCAGGCTGAACATTTAATTTTCATAATTACCCTCCGGGTCGGCCCGGCGGACGCCGAGAAAAGGGGTCAGTCCGCCTAATTCGTTATTTTGTTTTTTAGCTCCCATAGAGCACCTTCCTTTGAATTCTCCACCGCCCGAATATGGCAGGAAAAATTCGATGTGACGCCCATGTTAAGACGCCTCGTAATCCATTCGGTTCTTACACTGGTTTTTTTCCGGATATGCCATGCAATCACCTTTTTCCGGTCATCGCCTTTTTTCAGCCGCGGCAGTTCTTCTTCGGGGACACCAAAACATTTCAGCCCCTGTTGTAAAAGCCTTTCCGCCTGATTTTCATCATGTCTCCGGATTTCTTCCCCCATGAAGGAGTCCCTTCGTTTTCCGGAAACCGCAGCATCGAGCGCCTCTTCAATCCTCAAGAGAAACTCATCAGCTCCGAAACCCCAGCCCCGCCGGATTCTGCCCCACTGCTCATCGGCCTCTGCAGGATTACTGCTGTGCAGAATTTCGAGAACCCGGCGTTTCATATATGTACGGTAGCGATTGCGCCCGGATGTGTCGTCCGGCAATCCGTGCGACTCCAGCACCCGTTTCACCGTTAAAAACCCGGGCCGTTTGTCGGGTCGCATATAGCCACAGAAACTGCTCCATTTAAAGTCCGTCAAATTCCCGTTTTCCAAATCGAAAGCGTGTGCCCGTGCCGGATTCAGGTGGACGTAATCTGAAACCGCTCTGAAGTATTCACCCTGATCCACCGGCAGCGCCTTATACCGTCCCTGAAACAAATGTCCCCAAACCTGATGGCGGGCATTGAACCGCTGCGTGTATGTACTTTGAAACCACCGCATTCCTTCGACGAGATTCGGCTCAGGCGTTTCAAGCAGGATGTGGTAATGATTCCCCATTAATACGAAAGCATGAACCAGCCATCCGCTTCGTTCCGAAACCTCACTAAGCGTGTCGAGAAACCGTTCGTGATCGGCATCATCTTTAAAAATCGCCTCCTGACGATTTCCCCGGCACATCACGTGATAGGTCGCTCCGGCAAATTCGACTCTCGGTTTTCTGGCCATGGAAAGCAGTTAAGCAGAGAAAAATCGTGGCTTCAATTTAAAATAACGAATTAGGCGGACTGACCCCTTTTCGTGGCTTCAATTTAAAAATAACGAATTAGGCGGACTGACCCCTTTTTCGAATTAGGCGGACTGACCCCTTTTTCGAATTAGGCGGACTGACCCCTTTTTCGTGCTTTGTTTTTTACGATCCGGCAGAGATTGTATTGAACGGCACCTGCCGCTAGCATGTCTGCCTGTAAAACTCCGGAGTCTTATGAAAAAACAGCTTTTGTTTGCTTTGCTCATTCTGAATGCCGGTCTGGCCAGCGCGCAGCTTGATCTATCGGCAGAACTGATTACCCGCGAAACGCTTACATCTGTCGCCCGCCCCGGATCTGAATATCCGAACGCCGATATACTGATGGTCGAAAGCCAAACCCGCACGCGCTACGAGACGAACGGGACTTACTGCTATATCACCGACACCGCCTTTAAAATCCTCACCGAAAAAGGGCGGCAGGAAAAATCGAGTGTCGTCATCGGCTACAGCACGACCTACGGCACGATGCGTTTTGTGCGCGCCGAGGTCGTTAAACCGGATGGGCGCACCGTTCCGGTCGATTTCGCCGCTCAGAGCCGCGAGGCGATCAATCAGGGGCAGATGGAAGCCAATATCTACGACCCTCACGAGAAGAACATCATATTGACCGTGCCCGACCTGCAAATCGGCGACATCCTTCGTTATACCGTTGCCAGCGAACAGACTAAGACGGTTGTCCCCGGCACATGGGGCGACCTGTGTACATTTGAAGACACCTTCCCGATCCTCCATGCGGTTTATGAAATCGACGCGCCCGCCGCCCTGCCGCTGGCACGCATCGAACTCAAGGGCTCAATCCCTGGCACCGTCACCAGCCGGACAGAAAAAACCGGCGACCGGATTCATTATGTCTGGGAAGCGCGCAATGTGCCGCGCATGTTCGAAGAGCCGAAAATGCCTGAAAGCTACACCGTCGTGCAGCGTCTACTGGTCAGCACAATCCCCGACTGGGAAACGCTTTCCAAATGGTACTGGAAACTTTCCACGCCGCGCCTCGACAGCGTCAATCAGGCCATGAACGACAAAGTCCGCGAGCTGACAACAGGCCTTACCGACCGGCAGGCTAAAATCGACGCCATCTTCCGTTTTGTCTCACAGGATGTGCGCTACATGGGGCTTACCATTGAAGACGAAGCTCCCGGCTACGAGCCGCACAATGTTTCACTGACGTTTGATAACCGGTACGGCGTCTGCCGCGACAAAGCCGCCCTGCTGGTTTCCATGCTCCGTCTCGCCGGATTCGATGCCTGCCCGGTTCTGATCTACGTCGGCCCGAAAAAAGATCCGGAAGTGCCGCAACCGTGGTTTAACCACGCTATCACCGGTATTCGCAATGAAGACGGCAGTTGGCAGTTGATGGACGCCACCAATGAAAACACCCGCGACATCCTTCCCGCCTACCTTTCCGACCGCAGCTATCTCGTTGCCAGCCCGGAAGGCCAGACGCTGATGACCTCACCGGTTGTTCCGCCCGAAAAAAATCTGCTGACGGTTGATGTCGATGCCGCGCTCGACGAGGCCCGCACGATCACAGCGACAGCAATTCTCTCATTCAACGGAATTAACGATACCTCCTACCGCGGACGTCTTGCCGCACTTAAACCTGAAGAACGCGCGCCGTATTTCGAAGAACGCCTAAAACAAGCCGTCGGCGCCGCCCGGTTGACCCGGCTTGAAATCCGCCCGGAAAATGTGCGCGACACCTCCGCGCCGCTCTCCGTCACGCTCGGCTTCGAAATTAAAAATGCACTGGCCTCCGGCCCGGAGACCGCGCTGCTGCAGGTTCCGACACTCATCAATCAGTTCGGACTTTTCGGGCGCGTACTTGGCGACGGGACCGGCCTGGAAAAACGCCGTTTTCCTTTGAACACCGGCTTTACCTGCGGCATCACCGAAACCGTCCGGCTTGATCTCAGCCGGAGCGGACTGCGCACGTCCACACTGCCCGGTTATGAAACAATTGATACGCCGGAACTCTATATCCGCCGGGCGGTCGCCGCCACCAACACCCTGCTGGTCAGCCGCGCCGACATTATGCTGCGCACCGTCGAATTCAGCCCCGCGCAATACCTGACACTGAAACAGAATCTGAAAGCCTCCGAGCGCAACGCCCGCAAACGGGTTATTCTTGAGCGCCAAGGCTTCCCGTCCGAAGCCGACATCGCCACGCTGAGCGAAACCGTCCAATACACGCTCTACGACTCCAGCAACTGGAAAGAAGACCGCACCGTCACACAGCAGGTGTTGACCTACGCCGGCAAGAAACAGGCTTCCGACCTCAAATTCACCTACAACCCCGCCGTACAGAACACAGAACTTGTCAGCGCCACCGTCACCGCGCCGGACGGGAAAAAGAAGTACATCGATCCCGGAAAAGAAATCAATGTCATGGACGCCAAATGGACCGGCGAAGCCCCGCGCTATCCGGCAGAAAAAATCATGGTGGCCAGCCTGCCCGGCGTCGAAGTCGGCAGCACTATTGAATACCGTTTCATCCGGACTTACCGCGGCCTGCCTTTCTTCTCCGCTACGGAATATTTCTCCGACATCAACCCGCTCGTCAGCAAAACCATCCGCCTTGAATTGCCGTACAAGCTGAAACTGAATATCAGCAATATGGATCCGGTCGCCGTGCGACAGGTCGGGCGGGGCGGCAACGGAACGGTTATTTACGAGTGGTCCGCACAGAACCGCAACATGATCAAAAAAGAAGAACGCCTGCCGCCCGACTGGACTTTTAAACCGGCACTGCTGCTTTCCTGCGGCGACCAGAAAACCTATGCCGCTCTGGTCGGTAAAACGCTGATCACCGCCGCCGGCAAAGATAAAGCCGCCGCCGCAAAAGCGCGCGAGCTGACCAAAGGCCTCAAGACCCGGATAGAGAAAATAACCGCCCTGCGTAACTTTGTTGACCGCACCGTCCGCGCCGCCGGGCCGAATTTCTCCGCGCTACCGCTCTCTGCCATCACACCTGCCGATCAGGTGCTGGCCGAAGGCTACGGCAATACCACCGACCGCGCCGTTCTGCTTTACACCCTGCTCGACGCCGCCGGACTGAACCCCCGCTTCGTTCTCGCCTCCGGTCTGCCTCGTGCTGAAGGACTCAGCGCACCGGTAACCACCACGCTGCAACGGAAATTCTTCGACACGGTTCTCGTGGCCGTAGCCGGCGACAAAAAGGAACCTGTTTATCTGGGCGACAGCGGTCAATACGCCGAGCCCGGCACACTGGTTCACGCCGGACGGCCCGCTATTGACCTGAGAAACGGTAAGCTCGAATTCCCGCAAACGGAATTCGCCGATGCCGTTGAAACCGGATTCACGATGAACCTCGCCGAAAACGGCGACGTGGCACTGATTAAAAAAATGGCCTTCTCCGGAACTGAATTTGAAAAATTCCACGAACAGTTCGCGCAGTTTACGCCGGAAGACCGGCGGCGGGCACATCAGGAACTGCTTAGTCAGGTTTCGCAATCGGCCGAAGCGTCCGGCGATCTGCAAACCTCCTTCGCTCATCCCGGCCAGCTCCAATTTTCCGCCAGACTGCCTGCCTATGCTGCGCGTGACGGGAACCGGATGTACTTTAACCTGCCCGAAGGTCTCGGTGATCTGCTCAACCTGAAAGCCAGCCGGCGCGAAAGTCCCTTTTATATCGAAAAGCCGGTTCGCAGAGCCTTCCTCTACGAAATCGCCCTGCCCGAAGGCTGGGAGCCGGCCCTGATACCGGAATCTTTCCACACCGAACTGCCGGCCGGAGCCGGTTTTGTCGAAGTGAATGTTTCCGCCGAAGCCGGACGGATTGTTATCCTTCAGCAGGCGCAACTCAACGCCGCCATTATTCCGCCCGGTGAATATGATAAACTGCTGTCGCTTAACGACCGCCTGACAGCACCGGCCGGACGCGCTGTTCTTTTGAGAAAACCCTGAGCCCAAAAAATGGCAGATCGGGCTGTAATAGCGCGATGGACACTGCTATAGAAGAAACGTGTTTTTCTGCCGAACCAACCGAAGAGATTTTTTACATGAAACAAGTCATTTGTATGAAGTGGGGCCAGCTTTACGGACCGGATTACGTCAACCGGCTTTATGCCATGGCCAGACGGAACCTGACCGGCGATCTTAGATTCGTCTGCTTGACCGATAATACCGAAGGTATCCGCGCTGAGGTGGAATGTCATCCCTGTCCGGACGGCTCCCTTCCGGCGCCGTATGACCGCCGGGGGTGGCGGAAGCTGGCGACCTATGCTAAGTCGGAAGATCTTTTCGGGCTTACTGGGGATTGGCTTTTCTTTGATCTGGACGTTGTGATCACCGCCCCGATTGACGACTTTTTTACCTACAAACCGGAAAAAAGCTTTATCGTAATGCAGAACTGGACCCAACGCGGCAAAGGCATCGGCAATACTTCTGTGTACCGCTTCCGGGTAGGCGCAGAAACCTATCTGCTGGAGAATTTAATTCAGAATCTGGATACCGAAGTTAAAACGCACAACAACTCGCAAACGTATATCAGCCGTACGGTAAAAGACCTGACCTTCTGGCCCGATGAATGGTGTGTGCTGTTCAAGGTTCAATGTGTTCCGCCGTGGCCTCAACGTCTCTGGAAAGAACCAGTTTTACCACCCGCCGCCCGTGTCGTAGCCTTTCCCGGCGTACCCAATCCGCATCAGGCCGTTGCGGGCGAATGGCCGGTGAAAACGCCGGTTAAAAAACTCTATAAAACCATCCGCCCGGCGAGATGGATCGATGATTACTGGAAATAAAAACTACAACCGCAGCGGCAAAATAGGCTGTCGCCCTTTTATTTAAAACAGCATCACAGAAACGTAAGGAGTATTAGGGCATGGAAACTGTATCTCCGTGGGGCGCATATGCCCCGAATTCAAAAACATATTTCCTGCGTTTTCTAACCGCTTCAGGACTGGGAAGAGGAAAGATGACGAAAAAAATCGGCTGCCTTTGGCGACGTTACCAGGGCGAGAGGGTCGATATCGAAATCCGGGGTGTTAAGTACCGCCTGAATCTCCGCGATAACGTTACAGATTCAAAGCTGCTTTCTTCTTCAAAGGAACATGATCGAACAGAGCTTAACGCGCTTAAGGATGCCTGCCGGGGTGGTGTTTTTGTGGATGCCGGATCCAATATCGGTTACTACTCTTTGGCTTTGGCCGTCAGCGGAGCTGCTTCCGTTCTGGCCATCGAGCCGAATCCGCCGACGCTGGCCCGCCTCCGGTTCAATGTTAAAATTAACGGGCTCGATAAGATCGTTACAACTGTGCCGACAGGCATCGGCCCGCAAGGCACATCCGAACTTTTCTCTACAGGAGACCTTGGCAGCGCCAGCTTAATCAAGGGTTCATCAGATAAAAAGACATCCGTCACCATCCAAACCCGGCCACTGCTCGACATTATTCGTCAGCAGAATCTTGAAAAAATTGACGGGATGAAAATTGATGTGGAAGGAATGGAAGATCGAGCCCTCATGCCGTTTTTTGCGGCCGCCCCGAAATCCCTTTGGCCCGCCTGCCTCGTCGTTGAGCACTGCCACAAAAAAGACTGGCAAACCGACATTATTTCTCACCTGCTTGGAACAGGATATGTTCTGGCTGGTAAAACACGTTCCAACACCATACTGAAACTCAGATAATGAACGGTGGCGCCACTCTAAAGTCCGCGCCCTCCCGCCCCGTCGCGAAAGTACCGGCCGCAAGAAAAACTACAGCATGAGCAGTATTGCACCAATTCGAGTTAAACTGGTAACCAGAGGCAAAAGCATCGCGGGCGGCACCAATCTGGCAAATCAATGTCCAGGAACCCAATCGCAGTGGGGGAATTGCCGGTTTAACTCCGCCCCGTTTAACCGCGAATACGACTGGCTGGTCGTAATGGATGACCTGTCCCCTATTCTACCCGGCCAGAAAGAAGAACTGGCCTGCCCGCGGACCAATACCATTTTAGTTACATCCGAGCCTTCTTCTATCTCCCGATATGGCAAAGCTTTTGCAGCGCAGTTCGGTTATATTTTAACCAGTCAGGAAAGCTGGGCCCTGCCGCACCCGAATACAGTCCGCTCCCCAACAGGCAATGTCTGGTATTACGGAAAATCTTACGACGAAATCTGCCGGGAGGAGCCTGCCCCTAAGACCGGACTGATCTCTACCGTCTGCTCCTCCAAACAACAGGCTCATACCATGCACGCCCAGCGGTATGATTTCACACAACGACTGAAAGCACGCCTGCCCGAACTTGAAATTTTCGGGCACGGCGTTCGATACATTGAAAAAAAGGCCGAGGCTTTGGATCCTTACAAATTTCATCTGGCCATCGAAAACCATATCGCGCCGCACCATTGGACCGAAAAACTGGCCGATGCATTTCTCGGCTATACGGTGCCGATCTACTGCGGCTGCCCGAATGTTTTTGATTATTTCCCGGCAGAGAGTGTCATCCCGATTGATATCCATGACTTTGAAGGTTCTCTTGAAACCATCCGGCGCGTGCTGACGACCGAAGGAGAATACGAACGCCGGCTTGAAGCCGTCAGAGAAGCTCGACGCCGTGTTATCGAAAAATATAACCTGCCTGCGATGATCAGCCGAATCATTGAAAATGCAACACCCCCGTTAGCGGATGCAGGAAAAGGAGCCATCTACAATCGCCGCATTATGCGGGTACGCCACCCCGCCGATCTCATCCGCTTCGCCAGCTGGCGCAGTCAAAACTTTTTGCAAAGCATTGGGCCGCAATTCCACCGAGCGTCCGGCCTGAAAAATACGAAAGACAAGGAAGACGGTATATGACCTTTTTAAAAGGATGGGCACATTGGTTTATACAGCGGAAATATCGGAAATCGAATATCCGAAGCGGCGGTTACAGCCAATACGGCCAGGATGTAACTGTCTTTGATCTGCTGGGAAGACCCGCTCGCGGCGTCTTCCTTGATATCGGAGCAAATGACGGGAGGTCTTTTTCGAACAGTCTCTTTTTCGAAGAACAGGGGTGGACCGGCGTTTGCGTGGAGCCGCACCCCGTTGTTTTTGAATCGCTGATAAAAAACCGAAGCGGCCACAGAGTCAATGCCTGCATTACCGACAAAGATACTGTTGTGAATTTTCTCGTGGTTGAGGGCCCGGCGAATATGCTTTCAGGCATTGCGGAGTTCATCGACGCACATCACATGCAACGAATTGATCAGGAGATCGCACAAAACGGAGGGAGCAAACGAACTGTCAGCATTGAGGCGTTATCGCCTGTGACATTATGCAACCGGTTTAATATCCAACAGGTTGACTACCTGTCAATCGACACCGAAGGCTGTGAGCTCAACATCTTAAAATCATTTGATTTCGAAAAAGTGCCTGTTCGTATTATTGGCGTCGAGAACGGTTCCCGCTCCCCGGCCATCTGCAGCTATTTGTCATCAAAAGGATATGTGCTGGTCAAATGTGTCGGGTGTGATGAAATATACCGGCATAAAACAGTATCTCTATGACAACGCAAAAAAAACGCATAGCATTTGCAGACATCAGTTCTGATCTCGCGAACAGAGTCCTCTGGTTCGTCCGAGGGAAATATGATTTTGAGCTGACATGCGCCCGCAATGCGGATTACGTATTTCATTCAGTCGGCGGCTACAACGTGCTGAAATATTCCGGCGTACGTATCTTTTTAACCGGCGAAAATGTCACACCGAATTTCGCGGTCAGTGACTATGCGATGGCCTTCGATAAACTGAGCTTCGGGGACCGCTACGTCTGGCTCCCTCTCATTAAGCTTTACCGGGAAGCCTACGCGGCACTGACCGCCCCCCGCCCGCCTGCCGACGAAATTTTGCGCCAGAAAACAGACTTTTGCGCTTATGTCATGTCAAACCTCACTGACAGCGCCGAAGAACGAACCCGTATTTTCGACCTGCTGTCCGCCTATAAAAAAGTAAACTCCGGCGGACGCTGGAGAAATAATGTCGGCGGACCGGTTGCGGACAAACTGGGGTTCCAATCCAGACACAAATTCGTGATCGCTTTTGAAAACTGCTCTTCGCCCGGCTATCTGACAGAAAAATTCGCCGAGGCGGCGGCGGCTAACGCCGTTCCGATTTACTGGGGCGACCCGAACATCGGAAAGCTGTTTAATCCCAAAGCTTTTATCAACTGTCACGATTTTCAGACATTGGAAGCGGCCGTCGAATACGTCAAACGCATTGATCAGGACAACGAACTTTATCGTCAAATGCTTTCGGAGGCATGGTTCCAGGATGGAGCTGAACCGGAATGCCTGCGCGACGAAACCTTCGCAAACTTCCTTTCCAACATTTTCGATCAGGACCCGGGAAGCGCCTGCCGCCGTAACCGCGGACGCTGGGGTCTGAAAAACGAACGGCATCTCTACGACATGTATCACCGACCGCATCTGCAGGGATTCAAACTCTTACGCAAAGGCTGGAGGAACATCTGCCATACTTTTATTCCACGCCGGAAAAAACATTAGAACACAAGGGCTTAGACCATGTCTGCAACTGCTGAAAATCTTGAAGTATTCATCCTCACCCGCAACCGCGCTGATTTGTTAAAGAAGACCATTCAGAGTCTGTTGCAGCAGACTGTAACAGGGTTCCCGATTACAATTTTAGATAATGCCAGCACGGATCACACGGCGGAAGTCGTGGGCTCCTTCCATAATCCGAATCTTCATTTTATTCCGGCAGAAAAAAATATTGGCGGTCTGGGAAATATACAAAGAAGTCAGAAGTTGGCTGCCCGGAAATATGTAATGCTATTCCACGATGACGACCAGTTGCACCCTTCTTATTTAGCGTCTGCTTTGGATTATTTGTCGGCTTATCCCGATACGGCCCTGGTTGTATCAAGTGCCGTCAGCATCCCGGCCGGCTCCACTCCTGTTATCCCCGACAAAATCGATACATCGGCCATGAAGTTTGATCGACTGAATTTTGCACTATCACTTTATATGAAAAATAAAATCGCATTCTGCAGTGCCGTTTATCGGACAGATTGCTTCAAAGCCTTAAAGATGGACGAGTTGGCGGCTAGATTCGGAAAATGGGGAGACCGTCCCATCATGATTGAAACTGTTCAGGGAGACAGCTCCGCTATCGTTTTGAACGGCGCTTTTGTATATTATGGACGGCACGACGCACAGGACACCGGCACAGAAGAAACACAGCCTCCCTACACGCTGTGGCTGAACCGTGAACGGTATTATAAAGACATCCTGAGCGACCGGATTTCCCGTTTTTCAGGGCTTTGTTTCTGCGTGATGAGTCATCGCCACCTGAAATCCGGCTACAAACGGAGAATCATCAAGGGCACGGATTTTACGGCCTACCTGAAAGATGCTTTTGCGCTCGGGGCCACAACAAATAAAGCCTGGGCTCTTCGCAGACTGGCGCCGAGGCTGATTCAGAACGCACTTAACTCTTATGCCCGGATCCATCTCCGGCGCCATAACAGCATCCCTGCTCCTGCAGCCGACTGAACTTCCGGCCTTTCTATTCGTGTACACTGATTTTATAGAAAGCCGGTCCGGCGATCGGCACCGGGTTGGTGTAGACATTTTCCGGCGGAGTGGCGGGCAGGTTACTCGCCCCCGCAAGAACGGAAAAGGAGCTCATTAAATTGGTGGTTCGACTGAGGTTATAGAAGCGGTTCGAGACACTTGACCAGCGAATGACGGAGCCTTGAGAATTCGCGCCGCCACCGGTGATTTTAAAAACAGAGGCCGGATTGGTCGGGTTGGTGCCCGCAAGATATTCCTGCCAGGTCAGGAGTCCATCGCCGTCCGCATCTGCCAAAGCATCAGCGCTGAAGTTGGTCAGCCCGTCTTGCGCCAACCACTGTTCCGGCGTTGCGGTGTTGGTAGTTATATTCGGGGCAAAGTTTGCCGTTACTGAAAAAGCGCGGGTCATCACCAGCGTTATCTGAACGCTGTTTGTGGTTACATCGCCGGACCAACCGGTAAAATGATAGTATGCATTTGTGGCGGCGGTGATTTGTACGCTGGTACCATTTGTCTTCCAGCCGTCGGAAACATTCACACTGCCGCCAGTCACTGCCGTTGTGTCCAGCCAGTAGTTGGTGGTCCAAAGCCAGGTAAGCGTCGAGTTGGTTATCAAAGTAAAACTTCCGGTGTTAGTCGATGTCCCGCTGGCGGGAACGCTGCCAGCTCCGCTCCAGCCCCGGCAGACGTATTGTGTTGTGCCGTTCGCGACCGGCGAGTTGGTGATGGCGATACTGTTCGTCGATCCGTAATTAACCCAGTTCGTTCCGGTTGCCGGACTGGAATTCCCGTAAGGCGTCGTAACGATCATCGAATGCTGTATGGCGTCCACCGACACATTGCCAGCGGAGTAGAGCGCATTGGTGTTCCACTTTAATCCGGCTGACAGCACCGGCAGACTCACTGAGGTGAACCGATTGGTTCCGAGCAGACTTTCGTTATCCAGCAAATTGAAGCCGGTTCCGTTGGTTGGTGCAAAAGTTCCCTCCGGCAGAAATTGCAGTGTGCCGTTCAGCGAAGCGCCGGTCAGGTTATTGGTAAACGTCAGCGGGCTGGTTCCGCTGACCGCCAGTATTCCGCCGTTCATCAACAGAGCGCCCTGCATCACCAGCTTTCCGGCACCGGTTACATGCAGCGTCTTGCCGTTCAGATCGATGCCTTGTTTCAGATGCAGCGAGGTGTTATTGGTCAGAATCATATCTGTACCCGAACCGAGAATCAGCGCGACATCATTGGTATGTCTGCCTTGCAGCACTTCCACGGTGCCGGTGCCGCTATTGGCTTCAATGCGCAACTGCCCGCCGCCGGACAAGGTATACGGATTCGCACTGCGAAAGCGCAGACCTTTCATCCGGTAGCTTTCTTTCGGCACGGTGATTGAGTCGATGGCGAATTCCCTAGGAACTGCGTTAGTCGGTAACGTCAGATCAAACCGGAGGCGGGTGATGACTTTCCCGTTCCAGTTGGCGTTGGTCGCCAGCGAAAAGACAAAATCCTGATCGGCACCGTTGTTGGTATAGGACTGAGTTATTTTTTGTGAGGAAGGGTAGGCTTCTGCCACCGTGGTTCCCCAATAAAAAACAACCGGGCAGTTGGTGCCCGCCCGCAGACGAATGCGCACCTCGGGAACCGTTGAGCCATAGAAAAACCGGTCGGTTCGATATACATATATGCCATTCGTCGTGATGGCCGTTCCTTGTAAAACCTCATTAGTTGCTGTCACATTCCAATAATTGGTGTTTGAAGCTACCCAACCCTCTTTATCGCCATCGGTATTGAAATTCCACGTTTGGGTGGCCGCCGGAATATTCACCGTGGTGGCGGCGGTGGCGGCACTGCCAAATACAGCGGTTTCTTCGGTGGTGTCCGGACGACCCCAGTAATACCAGCTCAGCGGTTCGAACCAGTCACCCGAACCGGAACGCGCCCAGGAACATTCTCCGTTGGTCGGCTGAGTTACCGTCAGCGATGCCGACTGGAACGAAACCGGTGCCGTGCTGTTTGTTTCAACGAAATTACCGGCGGCATCAAAGCGCAGGATGCGTCCGCCAGCCTCCCGGATATAGACATCACCGGTCACATTAGTTCCGATTCCGTTCGGAGAGGTCAATGCGGCACCTGCAAATGTATTTCCGAGCGTGAAACTGCCCAGCGGGGCGTCGTCATCTTTGGAGTCCGGCGTCCGCTCATAACGCAGAATCTGATTGCCGCTGATCGTCAGATAATGATCGGGGGCAATATTGCGAAAGTCATTAATCCGGTGAAAAGTGACCATATTTGAATCGTGACCGCGCGGAGGAGGGTTGACATCACCGGCATCAAAAGCCGTGCGCGAAGCAATCACCATGTTCGTGCCGTCAAAGTCGAAATTGCAATACTGGAAGGCGTTGTGGTCAATGTCGGAACAGTAGAGGAATATTTTTTCCACCTTCCAGTTAAACAAATCACGCGAAGTCAGCACGGCAGTGGTGTTGCGGATCATGGCGGGTGAGGACTCAGACTCCCACCACGGCTTATATCCGGCATGAGCAGGCAGTACTGGATTGCTTAAAACGAAAAACTTTTTTGATACCGGATCATAAGTGGCGCCGAATTTTTTCTCACCGCCGGGCAAGGCCACAAAGTTGTTTGTCGGGTCGAATGAGGCGTTGTTGTTGATGTCTGACCGAATAAGCGCCGCGTAAGGGAATTCGCGAACTTTTGGCAACATCACTACGCCCAGTTCCGGCGTGGCCACCACTTGTGATTCGGTCATTTCTGTAAACTGCCCGTTAAACCAGTTCGTGTTACCGGCAATGTTGCCGCTCCATTTCCAGGATCCCTGATCCAGCAGATTGGAGTTTGCCGGTGCGGAGTGAATCCGCGTATAAGCCGCGCTCCAGATGCGGTTGCTGTACAGCACCGGATTGTTCGGCGTCCAGGTGGAGTAGAGGTTTGTAAACACGCCGGAGTTTGTGCTGACAGGTGTAGTCCAGGTGGTGCCGTTGTCGTCCGACCGGATGATATAACGGCCGCCCATGAGATAGAGCGCTCCGCCATGGTAGAAAAAACTTCCGCCGGACGAGAGGTTGTGCATAAGCGGCAGATTGGTCCAGGTCTCGCCTTTATCGGTCGAGCGGAACATATAGACATCGCCGTCAACAGCATCTCCGTGAAATGTCGTGTGCGTGATCAGATACGACCCGTTGGTAAGAACTGCAATTTCGGGATCGGAGGTGAACACGCCTGCTTTGTTCAATGCCCAATCATTCCAACTGGGCGAAGGAATATAAGTAAGCACCTTACCCGGTACCAGATTGAGATTCACAGCAGCCTGCGAAACAGCCGAGAACCCGATACCCATCAATACGATGGACAAAAACAAATAACGAGCGGTAAAGCACCCTTGTTTCATAAACTTTCCTCGCCTGCAGAATATCATTTTTTACATTAAAAACCAAAAAATATGTGTGAATAGGAAGGAGGTTACCTTGCCACTTGAGCGGGCTGTATGCCGTTGTCCATTACTCCGTAAAAATCCGGCCCACCAGCGGCCACGTAGCCGTGACTGGCACCATTCTTATCGGGCGTGATCCAGAAGGAAAATAGCGAACCGTTCATTAGCAGAAACCGCAAACGTACCGGCTGACCGCTCACGGCCGCAAGGGTTTCGGCATCTTGCCATGTCACGCGCTGCTTGGTCTTATCGCCGTTCAGCGGTACGCATTTCGCCGCCGAGAACGGAGCAATGACATTGCCATAATCATCCAGCACTTCCACCCTTAGCTCGCCTTGCGGCGCATTGAGGTTCACAAAAAGATATTTGCCTTTGAACGTGATCAGCCGCGTCGTCAGCGTGCCTTGATTTTTACCGGCATCCATCGAAGCAAAACCGTCGCGCCGCAACGTGGCGAAGCCGATGCTTGCACCAAGGTGCGATCCGTGTGTGCCATCCGGTGCAATACCCGAAAAACCGGCGTACGGAAACCAGAGCTTGTCGTCCATCACCAGGCAAACACCTGCTGTGTTGTGCAAGTAGGCGCGGTCCCAATCACCTTCTCTGCGCGTGGCACCGATGAAGGCCCGCCGGTCGGGCCGCTGCCAGTGAAATCCGTCCCGACTGAATCCGAGTTTCAGTTCTGTGAGTTTCGGGTGTTTGCCTTTAGCACAGATTTTGTTGTTCGGGCCGAGATGTATTTGGAACATGCCGAGCATCAGGCTTTCATAGGCCACCGCGTTGTGACAGTAAAGCTGGGCCGCGTCGCCGATCGCCGGATCGGGCTCATCAAGCCGGTCGGCGTCGGTCCAATAGACCTTATCGGTCCAGTTCGCCCCGGTCAGGAAGTCGCGGTTTTCAAAGTAATAGCGGCACCGTCCGCGCGGCGTCCGGTTCGACGTTCCTTTAAGGCTGTAAACCCAAACCTTCCGGAACGGGTTATAGAAAAATGAACTGTAATCTTCCGCCTTAGCGCAAGCCGTTACGGGCGACCAGACACGGCCGTCAGCCGAAGTCTGCAGCGTCTGGCGCACGGCGAGTTTACCGTCAGAAGAACTGACGCGGGTTGACATCAATTTCAGCCGTTCATCGGATTTTGCCGCGTTCAAATCGAGCCAGACCGTTTTTTCACGCCCGGCGCCATTATCATCCTTAAAACCCGGGCCTAACAGCAGATTGCCTCCGGCGAGGCCCCAATCAGGGCGGTTCCAGTTCAGCAAATTCGTGCTGGTGGCCAAAGCGAGGCCGCCTTCCCAGCCTGCGTCATAGAATATCTTAAACACGCGTTCAGCCGGATCGTAAAAGGCGCCGCCGGTTTGGAGCCGGCATTGCTTTCCCGCACCCATACCATCGGTATCGGCCGGGGTTAAAACAGGATTTCCCACATACTTTTTCGCCTGATAGAAGGTCCTTGTCAGGTCGCTCTTCTCAATCAGGAAATCATCCACGAACAGTTGCCGGCCAATATCAATAGGAATCAGGGATGGCAGATTGGTTAAATAAGGCACATCCATCGGCTCTAAGGATGATGAGTTGCCGGTGCGTGGCGGCCAGACCGCCGGCAAAACGATTCCGTTATACAGCAGTTCACCATCGTTCTCGGCCCATGACTTTGGCTGTGATGGATACCAACGCGTAACTACCCGAGAGCCCACCAGCACGGACCATTTTCCAAGCCGGTACTCTTGTCCCTGTTCGACTTGTTTCTGGTAGATGAGAACCCGGTTGAACTCTTCTTTTCCAAAAAGCTGAAAGGCCGGTACACCGGCGCGGACGAATCCTTTTGCCTCGAGAATTCCGGCCTGACTGGTTGCCTTTGGACTGGCGGGATCGGGGCTCAGCAAGGTAATCACGCCCGACTTCGTGCAGCGAAAATTCAACATCTCAATGGAACCGCGCACAAACGATTGCCCTTTCAGAGAATCGGGCGATTGTTTCAGCACAAGGACTCGATCCATAAATAGTTTCACCCCCGGCTGAAACGTGTCGCACTCGTAATTCTCCAGCACTTCGACTTCCGCCGGTTCACCCGTCAAAAGCGGCGCAGCTTCATTTCCGCCCGAAGCCGCAACGGCACGGACAGGGCCGCAGCAGAAAGCAAAAACTGCGGTACCAACCAATAGGCGGCAGAGCATTTGTGATGTTTGTTTTAGACTCATAGTACTATCTGTCCTTTTATTTTTCCGGCAGGCACGTTTTGCCTGCACCAGCCCAAGAATCATTGCTGGTTTCGAGTGCGCCTATGTCTTACAGAATACTTCCCCCATCCGTTACGCCATCAAAATCCGGTCCGCCGCCGGCTACATAACCGCGGCTGGCACCGTTTTCATCAGGTGTGATCCAGAAGGAATAGAGAGAACCGTTCGTCAGCAGGAACCGCAAACGTACCGGCTGACCGCTCACCGCGATGAGACTGTCGGCTCCTTGCCATGTCACGCGCTGCTTGGTCTTATCGCCATTCAGTGATACGCAATTCGCCGCCGAAAACGGCGCGATGACATTGCCGTTTCTATCCAGCACCTCCACCTTCAACTCGCCTTGCGGCGCATTCAGGTTCACAAAAAGATATTTGCCTTTGAACGTGATCAGCCGCGTCGTCAGCGTGCCGGGATTCCCACCGGCGTCCATCGAGGCGAATCCGTCACGCCGCAAAGTGGCGAGCCCGATACTCGCACCGAAGACCGTCCCGTGCGTACCATCCGGCGCAATCCCTGAGAACCCAGCGTAAGGAAACCAGAGCTTATCATCCATCACAAGACAGACGCCTGCTGTACTATGCAGATAGCCACGATCCCAGTCGCCTTCCCTGCGCGTGGCCGCGATGAACGCCCGCCGATCGGGCCGTTGCCAGTGGAATCCGTCGCGGCTGAAGCCAAGCTTCAGCTCTGTGGTTTTCGGAAATGCACCGGCATGGCAGATGCTGTTGACGGGACCGAGATGTATTTGAAACATGCCAAGCATCAGGCTTTCGTAGGCCACTGCGTTATGGCAGTAGAGCTGAGCCGCATCGCCGATCGCCTGATCGGGTTCATCAAGCCGGTCGGCGTCAGTCCAATAGACCTTATCGGTCCAGTCCGCCCCGGCCAGAAAGTCGCGGTTTTCAGCGTAGTAGCGGCACCGCCCACCCGGCGTTCGCTTGGATGTTCCCTTGAGGCTGTAAACCCAGACCCGCCGAAACGGATTATAGAAGAATGAATTATAATCATCTGCATAGGCACAGGACACCTGAGGCGACCAAACATGACCATCCGCCGATGTTTGCAGCGTCTGGTACATACCGGTCGGGAACGTGCTGAACCGGGTCGACATGGGCTTCAGGCGCTCGTTGGAGTTCGTCGCATTTAAATCGAGCCAGACGGTTTTTTCACGGCCGGCTCCGGCTTCGCCCTTAAACCCCGGAGGCAACAGCAGATTTCCGCCAGCCATGCCGAGGTCGGGGCGAACCCAATTCAGCAAATTCGTACTGGTAGCCAAAGCGAGGCCGCCCTCCCAGCCCGCGTCGTAGAATATCTTGAACACGCGTTCAGCCGGATCGTAAAAGGCACCGCCGGTTTGGAGGCGGCATTGCCGCCAGTCTCCCGGCCCATCCGTTGCTGCCGCAGTCAAAACAGGGTTACCCTCATACTTTTGCGCCTGATAAAAAGTTCGAGTCAGATTGGTGCTACCCTCGATCAGAAAATCATCCACGAAAAGCTGACGGCCGACATCAATAGGAATCAAAGATGGCGGCGTATTTAAATAGGGCACGCTCATCGGCTCCGTGGAAGCCGAGTCGCCGCCGCGTGGCGGCCAGACGGACGGTAAAACAATTCCATTGTAAAGTTTTGTATCCTTTCCCAATAGAGTAAATACCGGCCCGGTGGTCTGAACTGTGATGGGCGCCTCCAGACGAAAGTTATCAACCTCAACGGCGGACATATTGCAGAAAAAACCTCCTAGCCCGTCTTTGAGCTTAACCTGTCCGCTATGCAAAGTGATATTCGTCTTTGAATAAACAGTGGTGCCGGAAGCATCAGAGATGCTGAAATTAAAGATGTACGGATCATCGGACGTAACCTTGAATGTATACGCGTCCCCTTTAACGTAGGAATAGACATTCGATACGTTGAACAAGGTGCCGCCTGTCACCGTAAAATTTGAATAGCTGAGCATCTGCAAAAACAGATTGGTTGAGTCCCAGATTTGGCGAATGGAATAGTAATTGCCGGGATCCTTATAATTAAAGATCAGCCCCATCGTGGCATTCCCGACAGAGGTGTCTTTCAAGGTAACGGATAATGAAAAATTAGTCCCTGCGCCGTCATTCAAGGTCGGTGCGGCCATATTGACAAGCATGGCTTTATAACCGGATACGAGGCCAAAACCCAGCGCATGGTTAGCAATATGGTACTGCGTGGTATAGTCCGGCAGGTCCTCTGATACGACGGGTTTCCAGTCAGCCCCGATCATGGTGGCAACCTCGGCAACATTGGACGCATACCCCGTCGGTGCACGATTAAAATTATCAGCAACAGTGACGGCCCGGGCCGCGCAGCACAGTATCCAAAACACAAATATACATACTGCTTTTTTCATTTTCTTCTCATCGGCACCGGCGGTCTTTCCCAATTCCTTTATGGAAAAGACCCCGCAACCAGAAAGAGTTCAGCGACACGATCCCTGGACGATTTACTTCGTCACTTGAGGAGTTTGCTGGCCGTTGTCCATTACTCCATCGTAATCAGGCCCGCCAGCGGCCACGTAGCCGTGACTGGCACCATTCTCGTCGGGCGTGACCCAGAAGGAAAATAGCGAACCGTTCATCAGCAGAAACCGCAGACGTACCGGCTGACCGCTCACGGCCGCAAGGGTTTCGGCATCTTGCCATGTCACGCGCTGCTTGGTCTTATCGCCGTTCAGCGGTACGCATTTCGCTGCCGAGAACGGAGCAATGACATTTCCGTTCTCATCCAGCACTTCCACCCTCAGCTCGCCTTGCGGCGCATTCAGGTTCACAAAAAGATATTTGCCTTTGAATGTGATTGGCCGCGTCGTCAGCGCGCCAAGTTTTTTTCCGGCATCCATCGATGCAAAGCCGTCGCGGCGCAAAGTGGCAAAGCCGATGCTCGCACCGAAATACGACCCGTGCGTACCATCCGGCGCAATACCCGAGAACCCGCAGTAAGGAAACCAGAGCTTATCATCCATCACCAGACAAACGCCTGCTGTGCTGTGCACATAGGCGCGATCCCAATCCCCTTCTCTGCGCGTGGCACCGATGAAAGCTCGCCGGTCGGGCCGCTGCCAGTGAAATCCGTCCCGGCTGAACCCGAGCTTCAGTTCCGTTAGTTTCGGGTGTTTGCCTTTGTCACAGGCTTTGTTGTCAGGCCCAAGATGTATTTGGAACATACCGAGCATCAGGCTTTCATAAGCCACCGCATTATGACAATAGAGTTGCGCCGAATCGCCGATCGCCGGATCGGGCTCATCAAGCCGGTCAGCGTCCATCCAATAGACTTTGTTGTTCCAGTTTGCCCCGGCCATAAAGTCGCGGTTTTCTGAGTAATAACGGCAGCGACCGCGCGGTGTCCGGATGGATGTTCCCTTGATGCTGTAAGCCCAGATCTGCCGGAAAGGATTGTAAAAGAAGGAGGTATAATCTTCCGCGACAACACACTTCACATGAGGCGACCAGACGCGGCCATCCGCCGAGGTCTGCAAGACCTGATGGACATCTAGCTTGCCGTTAGGAAAGCTAACGCGTGTCGTCATGAGTTTCAGACGTTCATTTGCGTTCGTCGCACTTAAGTCGAGCCAGACGGTTTTTTCACGCCCCGCACCATTGGTGTCTGTCGCAAAGCCCGGTGCCAGCAGTAAATTGCCTCCAGCCATACCTAAATTAGGACGAACCCAGTGCAGCAAATCCGTACTGGTGGCCAAAGCGAGGCCCCCTTCCCAGCCGGCGTCGTAGAATATCTTAAACACGCGTTCAGCCGGATCGTAAAAGGCTCCGCCGGTCTGGAGGCGGCATTGTCTTTGGACTCCTGTTCCGTCGGTTTCAGCCGGAGTCAAAACAGGGTTGCCCTCATACTTTTGCGCCTGATAGAAGGTTCGTGTTAAGTCGCTCTGCTCAATCAGAAAATCATCCACGAAAAGCTGCCGGCCGACATCAATAGGAATCAAAGACGGACGATCGCTCAGATAGGGTACAAGCATCGGCTCCAATGAGGACGAGTTGCCGCCGCGCGGCGGCCAGACGGCCGGTAAAACAATTCCGTTATACAGCGTTTCGCGTTGGGCTATCCGGACAACCGGTTCGGGCTCAGGAACGTCAGTCAGCTTAAATTCATCAACGACAACGGCAGCATTATTGCAGAAGAATCCGCCCAGTCCGTCCTTGAGCTTAACCTGTCCGGCGTTAAGCGTGATATTCGGTTTCGAATAAATCACGGCACCCGAAGAGTCCGCTATGCTAAAATTAAAAACATACGGATCGTCGGACTGTATCTTGAATGTATAGGCATTCCCCTTAACGTAGGGGTAAGCGTTTATCGCATTGAGCGCCACGCCGCCCGTTACCGTAAAATTCTTAAAGCTCAACAGCTGTAAAAAATTGGTAGTCCCGCTGAAGTATTGACGAAGCATGTAGAAACTGCCGGGTTCCTGATAATTGAAAATCAGCCCCATCGTAGCCGTGCCGGCTGAAGAGTTGTCCTTAAACACAGCCGACAGCGTGAAGCCGGCTCCTTCGCCGTCATTCAAAGTTTGTGCCGCCGTATTGATCAAGAAAGGCTTCCAGCCGGTCGCGACTCCAAAACCCAGCGCGTTGTTGTTAATGCGGTAGGTCGAAGAATACTCCGGATAGGTTCCTGTTACGATGGGCTTCCAGTTAGTCCCAATCACCGCAGCTACTTCGGCAACGGTCGAAGCGAAGCTTGTATTTTCGCGATTGAAATCATCCGTGACCGTCACGGCCCGAGCCGTGCAGCACAGCGCTCCAAGCATCAATAGACAGATCGCTTTCTTCATTTGCGTCTCCTTTGTTTTTTGACTTTTACATTCCTCCGCTCACAAAGCGGCCCTCTGCTTCTTTTTTCATCGGGTCATTTGTAGTCTATGCGGGTCTGGCATTGGACATTCTGACTCGAATTTCCTGCCAGCAGAGTGAAGGCTCCCGGCTCGGCTAGCCACGCATGAGTTTTCACATCCCAGAACGCCAGCGCCTTCCAGTCCAGAGGCATCGTCACCGTTTTACTTTCGCCGGGCTGGAGGAAAACTTTCTGGAACGCTTTCAGCTCGCGATACGGACGTTCGACGCTGGCTTCTTCGTCATGAACATAGAGCTGAACCACTTCAGCTCCGGGCACTTCGCCGGTGTTCTTGACCGTTACACTCACGGTGATCGGCGTCTCTTTGGTGATGGTGCCTGCCGAAACCTTGAGATCACTTATCGCGAAGGTGGTATAAGAAAGGCCGAAGCCGAACGGAAAGTTCACCGGCTTTTTCTTTGCTTCATACCAGCGGTAGCCCATAAAGACGCCCTCCGAATAGGGGACATCGATAATTTTTATCTTAACACCGGGCGACGGCATCTCGCGCCACTCGCTCCACCAGGGTTTGCCGTCAATTAAATTGTATCCGTACGCCGGTGAGTCTGCGAAGGACTTCTCCATGGTGAAAGGCAACTTGCCGGACGGCGAAACTTTTCCAGACAGTACATTGGCCATTGCCTCGCCGTATTCCTGCCCCAGAAAATAGCCGTGAACCAGCCCTTTGACCGAATCAAGCCACGGCGTGCCGAAGGCTGTTCCGCTTGACGCGACTACGATCACATTCGGATTCTTTGCAGCCAGCGCCTCAATCTGACGGTTGATATTTTCCGGCAAATCGAAGGGCCGGTCGGCGGTCTCCGTATCGCCCATATTAAAGAAATAGAGAATCCGGTCCGCCTTTGTCACAATCTCATCAGAAGGGTTTGCATCCAAAGTGACCGCACTGCCGAAAACGGCTTTCAGGCCGGCATAAAAGTTGATGTGATCATAGCCCCTGACATAACCGGAACCGCCGCCGCTGCTGGAATTTGTGACGGCTCTTGGATCCCCGGTAATCAGAATGGTTTGCCCCCGGACAAGCGGCAGACCCTGATCATTCTTCAGCAGCGTGATCGCCGACTCGCCAATCGTGCACGCCACCGTTTTGTGGCCATTGAACGTTTTCTTAAATGCGGGATCTGCGGGTATCCGGTCCCAGATACCCATTTCAAACAATACCCGCAAGGTCGGCGTAATCATTGCGTCAAGCTGCTTTTCCGTACCGGACAGATCCTTCGCCAGCCGGGCTCGTATATTCTCACCGAGGTTTTTCAATAACGGCATAACCACGTTCTGGCCTGAACCCAGGATTTTGCTCATGTCCTCCGTTCCGCCCCAGTCGCTCATGACCATTCCGGTGTAGCCAAGTTCACCGAGAAGAATGTCTGTGAGCAGCGCCTTGTTTTCTCCGCACTTTTCGCCGTTCAGCCAGTTGTAGGAAGACATGACGGCCCGGACATTTCCTTCCTGCACGGCCGCCGCAAAAGCCGGCAGATAAATTTCATGGAGCGTCCGTTCATCAATGACGGCGTTACAGTTGTGGCGGACAAACTCGTTGTTATTGGCGATGAAGTGTTTGATCGCTGCGATGACCTTCTGGCTCTGAACCCCTTTGATATACTCCACGGCCAAACGGCCCGCCAGATACGGATCTTCCGCCAGATACTCGAAATTGCGGCCGCAGGTTGAGGTGCGGTGCATGTTAACCCCCGGCCCCAGCACAATTCCCGTTCCGGCGGCGCGGCATTCTTCGCCGATAGCCTTGCCCATTCCGAAAGCAAGCTCCGGCTGCCAGGTCGCGGCCAGTGCCGCAGCCAGCGGAAAGGAGGTTGACTGCGAGATCGATGAATACTCCCGCTCCACTTCCGGGTTCAGCCGCAGCCCGGAAGTCGCGTCGCTCAAAAGAACCGGCGCAAATCCAAACCGTTCCATGCCGGAAAAAAAGAAGTAATTGAATCCCGACACCATGCCGATCTTCTCACGAACGGTCATGCGGCGGAGTACATCCTGCACCCGCGCTTCCGGATCGGCGGTTTTATTGAGGCAAACCGCGTCGTCAGGCACCGGCTCGTAACAGAAAGGATACTGTCCATTGAGCCGCAAATCAACAATCTCGACCTTGTTATCGGCCTTCAAACACCGGATTCGAAGACGGCTGGCTTTTACGGGCGGCTCGATTTTATGAACCGTGAATTTGAATGGAAACATCCCCCTGGCTTCCGTTTTCTTAAAGTCCTTTGCGCGGAAAACCGTTCTCCAGCTGTCTTCTCCGGTACTCAGCTGCAACTCATATTCTGAGGGATGGTTTCTGCCCCATTCGATCTCGACCGACTTAAGCGGCCAGGGATAACCAAGATCAACCGTGATTTCCTGTTCGCCGGGTTTTTCGGAGCTCCAAACGGTGGAACTGTCCCCGTCCAGAATCACCAGAGGATCGCTGCCCGCCACCGAAGAGGTCGCCGTTGTCTCCGAGGAAAATGCCGTCAGGCTCGCCAATGACAAGGTAAATACCGCCGCCACAGTGGCGCGCAAATGTTGATTTCGGGGAGCTATTTTTTTCATGCTCTGCCCGCTCCATTCAGTTTCGGATTATCTTCATCAATCGGCTTACCGCGCCAGAAATTGGCCAGAATAGAACCTGTGACATTCATCAAGGGGCCAAAAATAGCCGGGGCGAGTCCAACTGTAGCAACTTTGCCCATTTGCAAGGCGAGACCGGAAGCCAGGCCGCCATTCTGCATACCCACCTCAAAAGCAATCGTACGGCGGTCTCTTTCCGGCATCCCAAATAGCCAAGAAAACCAGTAACCAAGCGTATAACCGACAAGGTTATGCAGCAGGCTGGTCACCATCAGCAGCGCGCCGACCTTCAAGAGATTGTCGCGGCCGGAAGCTGTTATTATGGTCACGATCACAGCGATTCCGACCATCGATATAAAGGATAGGATTTTTTCCATGTACTTATTTTCGCCTTTAAGAAAATGTGACAGGAACAGCGCACCAAACATCGGAAGAAAAAAGAACCAGCCCATTGATTTGGCGAAATGGATCAGGAAATCGGAAAAGCCGGCATCTTTCGATTTCATGTAGACCAGATTGGTTAACAGGATGATGGCCGCATAGGAAACAAGCTGAATAATTTTTGCTGACAGCCGTTCTTTGCCCTTTGCGAAGAGATTGAAAATAAAACCGGCCACGATCGGCAGGATGATCATATTAAGTATATCGAGCATCATGTTCCAGAAGTTGACCTCGATATACTGGCCGCCCAGCCATTTCATCAGCAGGGGCGTGACAAACGGAGACAGAAGAGTTGAAACGGCACCCACTGTAACTGCAAGCGCAAGATTGGCCTTGGCTAAAAACGACATGACATTCGATGCCAACCCGCTAGGTACACATCCGATTAATATTATGCCTGCGGCAATTTCAGGCTGAAAATTGAAAATTTTGGCAATACCAAATCCCACCAAAGGCATAATCATGTAATGCGAAACGACCCCGACAAGTACTCCTTTGGGCATTTTTATGACGCCGGAGAAGTCCTTAAAACTCATTTGTGAACCCATACCGAACATGATGATCTGCAATAAAGGAACAATCATCGTTTTAAGCTGAAACCCGCCAACCGAAATAAAATACCGGGGATAAAACAGCGAAGCAGTAACGGCGGTTAATATCCAAAATGTATAGGAGAACCCTTTCAGTTTTTGGAATCCTCTCACGGCCAGCGCTAATGTAATCAGTCCAAAAATAAGTAAAGGGCCGACTGCTGACGAAAGCTTCAAAACAAAAGAGGTGCCGGAACCGGCAATAAACAATGCAGAAAGATACAGGAGCCTGCGGCTTGGTTTATTTTTCATGACGAACAACTGCCTTGTAGATTACTGATTCCCCTCGCCCTTTATTTGCCGGACCAGGATACCAGCACTATGCCAGCCACCGATCCGGCGGACATCCGCCGTTCGTCGGGGAGCCGCATCGACGGTTACAGAGGATGTTCTCTGCCGGTTTTAAATTATTGTATTATATACAGTCCGATAGTCCGATCCACCACCGGCACTGTAAGACTGCCGGCGCCCGTGTACGTTCCACGTCCGCCTGCAGCAGTAAGCGCTGCGGCGGTATAGGTGCCGCCAGCCAGCCAGGTGGTTCCGCCGTCCAGCGAAAGGCCGCCGATGCTATCCGCGCCGGTAAAAATAAGATTCAGCGTGGAATTGGTACCCAGAGTCAGTTTGGCGGCATCATTAATAAAGTCGCTCGACACACTGTTCGTAAGAGTCAGTTTCGCCCCGCCCGCCACTGTAACGTCACCAGCTCCGAATGCGCCGCTCGCAGTAGCAATCAGCGTTCCAGCCGAAATGATGGTGCCGCCGCTGTAGGTATTCGTGCCGGAAATAGTCATTGTACCGGTGCCGGCAAAATTCAACCCGCCATTGGAAATAACACCCGAAATAGCCGAAGTACGAGATGCGTTGTTCGTAATAGTACGCACTGCACCGTTAAGATTCATCCCGCCGCTTAAGGTGAGTACGGCCCCTGAGCTACCCAGCGCAAAGCCACCGTTCACCAAAACCGAGTTGGTTAAGTTCCGATTACTGCCTCCTGGGCCCAATGTCCCGCCGTTGATTGTCACCAACCCGGTGCCTAATCCCACAGTAGTGCCGTTGGCGATGGTAACAGTCCCTCTATTCATCGTAAATCCGCCGGTGAAAGAACTGGGAGCAATGGTCCATAGCCCGGTTCCGTTTTTAACAACAGCCCCGCCGCCGATGATACCAACGACAGAATTTGCCGTCGTGCTCGAGCCGTCCAAGATAAGCGTCCCTGATGCAACGTTTACATTAGCACCGCCGAAAATCAAAATGCCGGTAGCCGCAGTCGAATTGGCTGAAAAGGTGCCGTTACCCTGAAGAATTATATTCTGCGTAAATTTGTTTGTGCCGCCCATTCCAGCGAGAGACTGAATGACGCCACCGTCGCTCAACCTGACAGTGCCGTTGGTGAGCGTGATGCCATTGGCGCTACCAGCGCTCCCAAAGGTAATCCCGCCGACATTACGGGCAGTGTCCACCGTAACCACACGAACTCCCGTGAGCGTAGTAGAAAATGTCGCCACATCCGTGTTGGTGGTATCGCCACTGATACCAGGCACGCCCGCCGTCCAGCTAAGGGCATTTGTCCATTGACTGTCGGCATCCACATTCCACGAACTGCTCGCTGCCTGCGCCGTAAGGCACAAACCTGCGACCAGCATGATCATGACTGATATTCTCTTTTTCATTCCTTACCTCTTCCTGCTCTTGTCTGTGGATGCTAACAGCATCGCGCCTTTTTGAGAATGTTCTTTCCCCACCTATTGTCGTCTATCCGCTCTGCACAGTTTCTATAGAAAAGCCCGGACGAATCCGGGCTTTTTCTATCAATACACCCCGCACATCAGCGGGTGCGCAGGCGGCGGAGCATTATCGTGATCAATGCTCCTAGACCCAGCATTCCAATAGTCGCCGGTTCAGGTATAACTGTGAACCCGGTACCGGTCGCTTCGAGCGTCTGCGTGCCGGTCAGCCCCAGATTGGCCAGATTAACAAACGTAAAGGTTGCGCCGTTTGTATTTACCGACGCCCAGTTCTGGAACAGATTAAACGTCGTGCCGTTGGTGACGCCAGGGACGGTCCAGCCGGTGAAGTCGAAAACGGTTGTCCCCGCCATGGTCAGCGTGTTCGAACTCGCGCCCTTAAGGACATCGTAGAGACTGCTGCTGTAAATTTCCATGAGATTGGTCGAACCAGCTTCCAGCAACGCATCAGCCGTGATAGTCAGCGTATCAGGGCTGTTACCTGCGGAAAGTGTTGAACCGGACTTCATCGTCACCCCATGAACTGTACCCGAGCCGCCAAGCACCGCGCCGGAATTCACCGTGATGTCACTCAGCATACTTCCATTGACAACCAGTTTTCCGCCGTTAATGGCCGAAGCGCCGGTAAAGCTGTTCACGCCGGAAAGCGTCAGTGTGCCGGCATCCGCTTTTATCAGCCCGCCATTACCGCTGATGCCTCCGGTTACCGCAGCATCACCCGCACCATTGAAGGTGGAAGTAAACCCGCCGTTGTTGATGCTCGCAAGCGTCAGCAATGTAGAGACGACCCCGCCCGTGTTATCAACCTTGAATGTTGCCGCGCCGGTGAGCGTCGCCGCGCCAAAGTTTACCCCGGCAACACCCGAAGTCACAGAGGCACCGTTCTTGACCGTCAGTGTCTGCGCGCCAATGTTCAACGTTCCCAAGGTATAGGTGCTGCCCACCCCATAAGTGCCAGCGTTATATTTGTCACTCGTGATTGTAACGTCGCCGCCTACGGTGGTATTGCGTCCGTAGTTGACACTAGCAGCACTGGCCAGTTGCAGTTCGCCGCCATTCAAGGTTAGTGCGGAACTACCCTTACCTAGATTACCATCACGAAGTCCCGGCGTCGTATTGTTCGCTTTCAGAATCCCGGTATTCAGAGTCAAATTCCCGGTGAAGGAGTTTGTGCCTGAAAGCACGAGCGTGCCCGCGCCTTCCTTGGTGATGCCGCCCGCGCCGTAAATCCCGCCGGAAATGGTGTCCAATGTATTGTCCACCGTGATTTTTCGCACCGACGCACCGAGATCCATCGCGCCGGACAGGGTGAGCGCACCCGTTCCGCCAGAGGCTTGCCCCAGCTTCAAATCGCCGCCCAGAGTCGTCGCTTGTGCTAGCGTGTAAGCGGTGGAACTGGCTGACGCAAGTGTGCCGCCGTTGATGGTCACCGCGTTCACATTGCTACCCAACGCTGCGGTATTCCCAACCAGAAGAGTCCCGTTATTCAACGTCAATCCGCCCGTGAAAGTGTTCGCGCCGGAAAGGGTCAGTGCGCCCGTACCGGTCTTGGTCAGACTGCCGCCAGCGCTGAGTACGCCGCTATAAGCCGTATTGGATGAATTGTTACCGACGGTCAACGCGATCGCCGTGCCGCCCATGTTCGTCAGACCCAGAGCTTTCGAGCCGGACAGACCGCCCAGTGTGTAGGCCGTACTGCCGTTACCAAACTGAGCCGTACCAGCCGAGTAAACCAGTGTGCTGTTTTGCAAAGCCAGCGAATTGCTCACCGTCAAAGTGCCTGCACTGAGGGTCGTATCGCCGCTGTAGGTGTTCGCGCCGGAAAGAAACAGTGTACCGGCACCGGCAAGGTTCAACCCGCCATTGGAAACAACACCTGAAATAATCGAAGTACGAGATGTGTTGTTCGTAATAGTACGCACTGCACCGTTAAGATTCATCCCGCCGCTTAAGGTGAGTTTCGCCCCGGTATTACCCAGCGCAAAATTACCGTTCACCAAAACCGAGTTTGTTAAGTTACGATCCGACCCCCCTGGGCCTAATGTCCCGCCATTGATTGTCACCAAACCGGTGCCTAATCCCAACGCAGTGCCACTACCAAAGGAGACCGTCCCGCTATTCAAAGTAAATCCGCCGGTGAAAGAACTGGCATTAAAGGTCCATATCCCGGTTCCGTTTTTAACAACAGCCCCACCGCCGACGATACCAACGACAGAATTTGCCGCCGTGCTCGATCCGTCCAAGGTAAGCGTCCCTCCTGACACAGTGCTTACTTGATTCCCGCCGAAAATCAAAGCGCCAGCAGCGTTCGTCGAATTCGCTGAAAAGGTGCCGTTACCTTGAAGAATTACATTCTGAAGAAATTTATTGGTGCCGCCCATTCCGGCGAGAGACTGAATGACGCCGCCGTCACTCAACCTGACCGTGCCGTTGGTGAGCGTAATGCCATTGGCGCTGCCGGCGCTCCCGAAGGTAATCCCGCCGACGTTACGGGCGGTCTCCACTGTCACCACTCGAACCCCCGTGAGCGTGTTGGTGAAAAACGCCACATCCGTACTGGTGGTGCCGTTACTGATACCGGGTGAACCGGCCGTCCAGTTAGCCGTGTTGGTCCATAGTCCGTCCGCGTCAATATTCCATGAGCTACTCGCGGCCTGTGACGTAAAGCACAGCCCTGCGACCAGCATGATTATACCTAATACTGTTTTTTTCATTTAACGGGGTATGCACTTTACTCAACCGACCGCAACAGGTAGTTTTTCGGCATGGGTAATTTGAGACAGCCTGCTTCCGGAATTGATTATCCGGCGACATTCCAAGAATTCGATGATTGGTTTTCTAA
>Ga0247839_1000929_pt1 | contig 51164 bp, 42 predicted proteins | sample LaCruzMarch2015__6_FD_192405 | JGI IMG/M metagenome (GOLD analysis project Ga0247839, IMG submission 192405) | Freshwater microbial communities from meromictic Lake La Cruz, Castile-La Mancha, Spain - LaCruzMarch2015_16m | ecosystem: Environmental > Aquatic > Freshwater > Lake | place: Spain... | reverse complement strand
TCTCGGTGATTCGCGAACTCAACTGGGAAGGACTCGAAACTGCCGCCAACATCGACTGGCTTCGCCCACCATACGGCAGGACTTACATCCCGTTCACGCCAGACCAGATCATCACCGGCTCACAGCATTACGTCGCGCCAATCGGTGACGGTGAGAATTCGGACTTCACCATCAGCCACAACCTTGGCACCCGCGACTTGCATGTGACGGTGCGGGAAAATGGCGGCCAGTTTGCCATCGTGGAACCGCTGGCCGTGACATTCACCGGCGAGGACGATCTGAGCATTGCCTTCGAGGATTCCCCAGCGCTGAGCGGCTATGTCGTCACCATTTCCACGGCAGGTCCGGTTTCTGTCTTTCAAGCACACAGTCACACGATCCCCCAGATTGAAGGGCTGCAACTCATCCTCGATGACTTGGGCGAGCGCGTTGAAGTGCTTGAAGCGTTCATCCCAGCATCAAATCCCTCCGTGAGTGCGCCAACGCAAACCGTGATTGCAGCATGGGAACTCCCGGAAGTCTTCGAGGTGTTTCCTACGCGCCAGAAGATCGAAGCGGAGGATGTGCCCTCGATCAAACTTGCCGACCTCCCGCGAGTGGGTGGATTGTTGCCAGCCGTGTATGTCGATCCGCTGGTCTTCACCACGGCGAACGTGCTGCCCGTCTCACCGGTAAGCGGCGTGATCTATCGTTACACTAACACCGCCGCGCCACTGGTGATCCCCGGCTATCTCGGCCGTCGCTCGACCAAGCTCGCCGCTCCGGGATTCTTCGCATGGGACGGGCGCGGGTTCTACCAGGTGGAGCAAGTCATCGCGGGCGAAAAGGTGTTCTATCCATCCGACTTTTCCCGCGAGTTGTTTCGCATCCACGTCAACGGCAAGCAACTGCGACTCGGCAAGCGGCTCTCGCTCGACTTCTCGTTCGTCGCCGCTGTATTCAACTCTGAATGCAAAATTCCCGGAAAAATGACAGAAATCCATTGACTGCGGAGAAAAGCCGGGCAGGGTGGGGGCATGTCAGGCAAGAAAGGAACGAAGCGCTGGCTCACTCCGTGGGCGGAATCCGAGGAAAGGCCGTCCGTTTACCACCTCACGTCTCGTGTGGTTGACCGGCGGTTTGTGTTCGGGGATGAGGAGCGGGGGAAATTCCGTATGTTCATGCGGATGATGGAGAATTTCAGCGGCTGCCGGGTGCTTTCCTACTGCGTGATGTCGAACCATTTCCATATCCTGCTTGAGGTTCCACCGATGCCGAAGGCCGGTTTGAGCGACGCGGAGCTTCTCAAGCGGCTGGGTGTGCTCTATGCCGAGAATTTCGTGAAAAGTGTGGCCGATGAGCTTTCGGCGGCTCGAACGGAAGGCGATGGCGATGGGGAAAACATGGATACTGTTGCTGAGATCCACGGACGTTTTACGCCCAGGATGCATGATTTGAGCGATTTTATGAAGACCCTCTTGCAAAGATTCACCCGTTGGTTCAACCGCACGCACAACCGCACGGGAACGCTTTGGGAGGATCGTTTCAAAAGCGTGATCGTGGAGAGCGGGACGGCGGCGCGGACGATCGCAGCCTACATCGACCTGAATCCGGTGCGTGCGGGGATGGTTGGCGATCCTGCGGATTACCGCTGGAGCAGCTACGGCGAGGCGGTGGGCAGCGGCGCGAAAGGAAACGGGAAGAAGGCTCGGGAAGGGCTTGTGCGCGCGTGCATGAGCCACAAGGGGGCTGGCTTTGAGGCGGAGAAGTGGAAGGAGGTTTCAAGGATCTACCGTCGTGCGATGGGCATGGCACTGGGCAGGAAGCCGGGGAAGACACAAGACTCGGAGACACAAGACACAAGAAAGAGAAGCCAAGCAGCGACCAAGAACGAGGAAGAGATGCTTGCGTCAAAGGACAACGAAACGGTGCTACCAGATCTTGGTATGGCCGGGATGTTGATGAAACGGGTGAGATATTTCACGGACGGTGCGGTGATCGGGAGCAAAGAGTTCGTGAACGAGGCGTTCGCGGGGGCGCGGGAGAGGTTCACGGAAAGGAGGAAGGATGGTGCGCGGCGGATGCGGGGCAGCGGCGCGGCGGCGAAGGGGGTGTTGTGGAGCGTGCGGGACTTGCGGGTGGGGATTTGAGAGAGGGCTGGTGCCGCTCAAAGCCAAGCTTTTTGAAAAGGCCGCCGCTACGGCAAGGCATTTCATTCACGGGAGGGATTTTCTGCCCGATCCCGGAGCCATAACCCCCTTTTCCCCTTCCCAGAGCGGCTCCCCAGTGTATTCTCCGCCTTAGGTGAAAAAGCAATTTCCTAGCATTCAATAATCCGGAATTCCTGTCGGTGTGGTTCCCCGCGATCTCATTTTTCCAAACCGGCTGGAGCGTGTGGGAAAGTCCGTGATTTTGACCGGTCGGATAATAGCTGTCGCACAAGAAGCGACTTCGTTCCACACCACGGGCGTTACGCCGAGTGCAAGCGGAGCCGTCGCCATCTCTTCCAGCAATTGACTTGCCGTTCCCAAGCCCTACGATCCCGAACATGAAAATCCGTTGCCTTTTCCTCGCCGGACTCTTGGCCAGCCTCGCAACGGCGACCGAGGCCTGGCCGCAGTTCCGCGGTCCGACCGGCCAGGGAATTACCAGCGGAAACGGCCCGATGAAATGGGGCAAGGATGCCGGCATCGCATGGAAAATCCCGATGACCACGCAAGGCTGGTCGTCGCCCGTCATCGCCGATGGGAAAATCGTTCTCACCGGCTCGCGCAAGGACGGCGACACCACGCATCTGACCGCTTTCGCCCTCGATGTCGCGACCGGCAAAACACTTTGGAACATCGATTTGTTCAAGCCCTCCGCCGAGAAAACGTCCGCCCTCCACGGCAAGAACAGCCTGGCCAGCTCCACACCGTTCATCGCGGACGGTGTGGTTTATGTCCACTTCGGCCACATGGGCACCGCCGCGTTGCGCCTCGATGATGGCGAGATCATCTGGAAAACCCAGGTTTCCTACAAACCGATGCACGGCAACGGCGGCTCACCTGTCATCGTAGGCGACCTACTCGTAGTGAACGCGGACGCCGAGATCGACCCCACCATCGTCGCTTTTAACCGGAAGGACGGCACCATCGCATGGCGCACCCCGCGCGGTCAGGAAGTCCGCAGCAAGTTCTCCTTCAGTACCCCGCTCGTGGTGGAAACGTATGGCCGCACGGAAATCCTCAGTGCGGGCAGCGGTATGATCGGAGCCTACGCGCCAGATGACGGACGCCTGCTTTGGAAAGTCACCTACGGCGAAGGCTATTCGGTGGTTCCGCGGCCGGTCGTCGCCAATGGCATGGCCTACGTCGCCACCGGCTACAACGTTCCCAAGCTCATCGCTGTCCGCCTCGGGAAAGCCAGCGGCGATGTCACGAAAACGCACATTGAATGGGAAGTCACGCGCCGGATGCCGAAAACCCCGTCCATGATCGCCACCGGCGGACAGATCCTCGCGCTCGACGACACCGGCACGCTCACCAGTCTCGACGCGAAATCCGGCGAGCCGGTCTGGAACGAAAAGCTCCCCGGAAATTTCTCTGCCTCGCCGATTCTAACAGGCGACACCCTCTACGCCGTGACCGAAGACGGAGTTTGCTACGTCGTAAAAATCTCTCCCGCCGCCGCGAAGATCCAATTCGAAACCGACCTTGCCGAACGCACGCTAGCCTCACCCGTCCTGCTCGATGGAGCCCTTTATCTGCGCACCGAAAATCATCTTTGGAAAATCACCGGCGAGTGATTTATCCCACCATGCCAGCTTTATGAAATCCCACCTCATCGCTGTCGCTCTCTCGCTGGTGCTTTGCTCCTGCGCGAATCCCTACCACCGCGGATTCACCGAAGCCTCCGCCGCTCTCCCTCGCCCACCCGCCAATGCGGAAGGCCCATGGCTGGGTAATTGGAAAAGCGAGGTCAACGGCCACACCGGCCCGCTGTGGTGCATTGCCCAGCCAAGCCCTGACCGCCCGGGTGAATACGACTTCCGCTACCGTGCCGGTTGGGGAGTTTTCAAGTTCGGCGACTACACCCACACTATCCCCGCCAAGCTGGGCGAAGACGGCTCCCTCGCACTTACCGGCGAAATGAAACTTCCCGGAGGTCTCGGAACCTATGAGGTCAAAGGCAAGCTCACCCGTGAAGTATTCACAGCCACCTATCAAAGCGCGGGCGACCGCGGCACGATGTCACTGAAACGCCCCTCGCCCTGATAGAGACCGCGCCTGATAACGGTATCGGACTTGTCCGCGATGCGGCACGATGATTTAAACAACACAACAACCATTCTTACCCATGTCCGCCCTCAAACTCACCCGCACCCAATGGCTGATCTGCACCATCGCCGCCTTGGGCTTCGCCTTCGACATCTATGAGCTGCTAATGCTGCCGCTGATCGTCGGGCCCGCCCTGCAGGAACTCATCGGCGCGGCGCCTGGCTCGCCGGAGTTCAACAGTTGGATCGGGAAACTGTTTTTCATCCCGGCCATCGCGGGCGGCATCTTCGGCCTGCTGGGCGGGTATCTAACAGATCGCTTAGGGCGTCGCCGGGTGCTGACGTGGAGCATTCTGCTTTATGCTTTTTCGGCCTTCGCGGCCGGATACTCAACGAGCGTGGAAATGCTGTTGTTCTTCCGCTGCCTGGTTTTCATCGGCGTGTGCGTGGAGTTCGTCGCGGCGGTGGCATGGCTTGCCGAGCTTTTCCCCGATCCGAAACAGCGGGAGAAAGTCCTCGGCTACACGCAGGCCTTCTCATCCCTCGGCGGCCTGATGGTGGCGGTGGCCTACGGCATTTGCGTGAAGTATTCAGGCAGCTTTCCGGCGATCCATCTGCCCGATTTCCTCAGCGGCCTGTTTGGTGGAGGGACAGTGGGGGACGAGCATGCCGCCTGGCGCTACACCCTCATGTCCGGCGTGATTCCCGCCATCCCGCTGATCCTCATCCGACCCTTCCTGCCCGAGTCACCGGCGTGGGCGCAGAAGAAGGCGGCGGGCACCCTCAAGCGCCCCAGCATCCGCGAGCTATTCACCCCGGAGCTCCGCCGCACCACGCTTGTCACCACCGCGATGTTTGCCATGGCCTACGGCGCCGCGTTCGGAGCCATTCAGCACATCCCGCGCATCATCCCGGGTCTGCCGGAAGTGAAGGCCGCTTCGCAGGCTGCCTCGGCCGCAGCCGCTGAGGCGAATGCAGGTAAACCCGCGGCGGTCATCAAAAAGGCCTCCATCGTTGCCGGTAAAAAGGCGGAGCAATCCATCGCGGCGAACACCACAAAGATCCAGGAAGTCGGCGGCTTGGTAGGTCGCTTCATGCTGGCGTATCTGGCTGTCATCATCATCAGCCGCCGCAAGCTGCTGCGGCTGTTTGTCATCCCCGGCTTGATCGTCATGCCGCTGGTCTTCGCCTACTGCGGCGTAACCGGACTTATGCCCTTGCAGATCGGCATCTTCTTCGCAGGCTTGCTCACCGTCGGGCAGTTTAGCTTTTGGGGAAATTACCTGCCGCGCGTCTATCCCATGCACCTTCGCGGCACTGGCGAAAGCTTCGCCGCCAATATCGGCGGGCGGCTCATCGGCACCTCCTTTGCCTGGATCACCACCACCCTCGCCACCACCGCGGACATCGCCGCCGCCCCGGCCAAGCTTGCTTACACAGCCGCAGCAGTCGGCTTCGGCGTGTATCTCGTCAGCCTGATCCTTTCCTTTTTCCTTCCCGAACCCAAGGAGGAACTATTGGACTGACCGGGCAGAGCTACGAATCGGTATCCATGAAACTCACCTTTGAGGAACGCGTCGAACGCGAAAAACAGAGACGCAAAAAAGCCAACGCCCAGATGCGCGAGAAAGTGGCGGCGGCAAGAATTCTCGGCGTCTGCAGCTGTTGCGGAAAACTGGACATAAAACTGGGCACTAAAAAATTTACAGCACCTGCCCGGAGATAAGGTGCCAAGCGGGCGTTGAAGGTTCGCGCTCAATGCACCTCCTCTGCCAAGGCTGTGACAAATGCTGACGCGGCCTAATCGCTGTGTCGGCTGCCTTCCTAGGAAGAAAAATTTCTGGAATAGAACCACTGGAAAAAGTGGAGCCGGCTAACGGATTGATGCCGCTTCGCGGCATCCAAGCGGGATGTGTGGCTGTGCCACATTCCAACAAAATGTCGCTACCAGCGACAGGGGCTTTCGAACCTGGGGTTCTCGTCCGTGATTGGCTCCACAAGTGGAGCCGGCTAACGGACTCGAACCGTTGACCTACTGATTACAAATCAGTTGCTCTACCAACTGAGCTAAGCCGGCCTTGCCTTCGGGAAGGCTGGGGAGGGTGTATCCGGCTTATGGGCGGAAGGCAACGGAAAATCCGATACGTTATTTCTCACCAGTACCGGGAAGGAAGCGGTAGTAAACCTCCAGCATGAGTGCGGCTTGGCAGGTGGCCATATGGACGCTAATTGGACCGTGTGAGATGCCCGCCTGTGTCCATGAGCCGTCGGGGTTTTGAGCTTTCACCAGCACGTCGCGGAAGCGTTCGTTGTAGTCTTTCCATGCCTTGCCTCCCTGGTTGATCATCGCCTGTGCGTGGTAGTAGTGGTAATACAGGTTGGAATTTTCCTCACCCCATTCAAACTCGGAATTCTCGGAAATCCATTTGATTCCCTTTCTTGCCGGACCGGATTTGCCTTTATCCCACATCTGGAAGGCGAGCACTCCGCCGCCGGTCAATCCCGGACTCCTTTTCGAGTCATTGAGGTAGCCGATCGCGCCGTCTTCGCCCTGCACTTTTTCCAGCCAATCAAGGGCATTGCGGATCGTCTTGGTGAACTTGCTGGTGGGCCACAGGCCCGTGTGTTTGCAGGCTTTGAGTGCCTGAATCTGCCAGAAACCGATTGAGTTGTCACCGCCACCGCTGGATTCGAACTTGTAAAGCCAGCCCCCTTCATGCGTCTGCCCCTGCATAATCATGTCACCGGCTTGTTTGGTAACGGTATCAAGGTTGGGGATCACGATCTTGAGCTGGCTGCAGAATGTGTAGGCCTCGGCGAGGGCGTAGGTGGCGATTCCATGCTCATAGACCCAATGATTATGAGTGGCATCTAGGTTTGAGAGCCTTCCGTCATTTTTCATACCTACATCGATGAGATAGGTAATGGCCTTGAGCACCGTTTCGCCATATTCAGGGGATTGTGGGGTTTCGCAGTGGCCTAGGTAAACGAGAAGCGCGAAGCCGGTCATGGCGACGGGGTAGTTATTCGTCCAGCTGCCGTTAGGATTCTGCGTAGATTGGAGCCAGTTCAGACATTTTACCACGGCGTCTTCGCACTCGGGCGTGCCCCCTTCGGCGAGCAAGCGGGCCATGCGGTCCGCCTTGGAGCAACGCGCCTTCATCGTAGGGGGAATGCCAGTGAAGCCGCCACCGCCGCCCGAGCCGTCTCCATCACCCCAACCTGCGCCAAAGTCGTCGCCGTCGCCGAAGTCTAGGGAAGGGGCGTTGGTGAGCTGATCGGGAACAGGAACCGCGGTAGGGGATTGGTTATTGGCTGCGATCACCTTTGCCATTGAGGAAGATGGAGAGGAGGGTTTGCGCATCACTTTTGTGGTGACCTTTTTCTCCTCAACCTTTGTCTCCTCATCCAGACTGCTTGCGTAGGTCACGATGACCGGGGTTTCCTTGACGATGTTCGGCAGGAGGAAAATCCCCAGGATCAGGGCGATGATGACGACCACAAGGATCGACACCACGAAAGAGGATATCGTCGAGTTTCTGCGCTGTTGCTGAAGGCGAGCGAGTGCTTCCGGGCTGAGTTGTGCGTGAATGCTCATGGTGCTGATGAAACGCACGGGCAGCCGATTTCCTTGGGGAAATTTTCAGAGGGGGAGCACACGCGCCCCCGCGTGTCGCGGAGTGCGCCCTCGCTCTCCGCTTGCTGGAATGATCGCGTGCGCCGTAAAGCAGAAACAACGCCCGCCCCATCGCCAGACGAGTTTCCGGCGGGGTCGCCCGAAACAGTATGCGCGGCACGTGCGCGCCCCGTCAGAAAGTCGCGCCGATGGCGAAGTGCCATGTGCCGCTTGGTTCGCCGGTGTCTTGGGAAAGGTTGTGGCCGTATTCGAGGCGCACCGGGCCGATGGGGAGATCGAGCCGGAGGCCGAGGCCGGCGGCGAGTTCGAGGCCGCCTTCGCGGATGCCGGTGTAGTTGCCGGTGACCGCGCCCGCATCGACGAAGGCCACGGCGGTCAGCGGGCCGGTGACTGCGCGGCTGAGTTCCGTGTTCACGCACCAACTGAAATCGCCGCCATACGGATTGCCGCCGAAGCTGGGGCCGAGTTCCCTTTCCGGGAAACTGCGGACACTGCGCGCGCCGCCGTTGAAGACGCGCAAGTCCACCGGCAGGCTTTGGATGTTTTCCGTGGGGAAAACCCAGTTCGCGAAGCCACCGATGCCGAGGAGGTGGTTATCGCCCAACGGAAGGTAGTAGCCGCCATTCATTCCGACCTTCGCATAGGTTTCCATCTGCTCGCCGATGGCCGCGCCGACCTGGACGGGGATGCCGAAGTGCCAGCCGGATTTCGGCAGGATCGCGCTGTCGCGGTGATCCCAGGTGTGGGTGAATGCGACGCGGATATGGTTGTAATCGGTTTCCCCGAGGAGGTTGGAGGGCAATCCATCGTCCGTGACCGTGAGAAACGAATATCCGAGCACCAGCTCCATGTGGCGGCGCTTGGAGGGTTGCCATTTCCATCCGCTCTCGAATCCGGACTCGAAGGAGGTGTAGCCTTCGAATGCTTTCACGAGCGAATACAGCCGGAGCGTATGCGCCGTTTCCGAGCCACGCCACCAAGGGTTGGTGAGCTTCACCTCGCCGAGCGCGCCGCGTCCGCTGAATTCCATACCGGCGGAAAACCCCTTGAGGCTGCCGCGGAAATTCCTGTCGGTGTAGCCCGCGCGGAACAGCGGCCCGTAGAACGTCTCCGCCCCCGCTGCGAGGCTGATCTCCCTCGCCTTAGCCTCCCGAAAATGGAGGGTCGCATCGATCCGTTTACTAGAAACCTCGTAGGTCTCCACCTGCACGGATTCGAACGCGCCGGTGGCGAGCAGGCGCTTCACCTTCGCGTTCATCGCCGCCTGGTCGTACCACTCGCCTTCCAGCGGTTCCATGATGCGCTTCACGCGCTGCGGCTGGGTGAGTTCCAAGCCTTCCGCATGAACCTCCAGCAAGCGCACCCGGGTGCCGAGATTGATGAAGAACGCGGGCTGGTAGGTGGATTTCCCCAAACTGCTTTCCATGCGGATCTTCGCGTCGGGATAGCCCCTGCTGATGAACGCCACCTCCATCGCGGCGCGCAGGCCGTTGATTTTCTCGGTCGTCGCCCACTCGCCGATGAAAGGCTCCCACGTCGTCGCCGCGCGCTTCACGCCGCGCCCGTCCGGGCTGGAAACGGTGGGTTTGCCGATCCTGAAACGCTCCCCGCGATCGACTGTGATGGTGACATCGACCTTGCCGGATTTCTGATCTGTCACTCGTTCGCTTAGGATCGCATCCGCATTCCAATAGCCTTCCGAGTGGAGCTGCTGCTCGATGTAGCCGAGGCCGGTTTCCACATCCTCCTCGTGGAAAGCGGGTGCGCCCGCGCCGAATGGCATGTCCTTCTGGGCGGGCAGCGCGTAAAGCTTCGCGAGCTGTTTCGCATCGCCTTCACCGGTGATCGTGACTTTTCCGAGAGCGAGCCTTTTTCCCTCATCGACGATGAGCGCGATGCGATCCGGCGACACGACCTTCGGCGTGACCTTCACATCGTTGTAGCCGTCGTTGCGGAGGATTTTCGTGAGCAGGAAAGCGGCGTCGGCGGCGCGCCATGGACTGGCGGATTTTTCGCGGACATAGACGAGCCGGTCGCCCATGAGCTGAAGGACTTCGCGCTCGCTCTTGCTGGTCATGCCCCGGATCTCGATGCGCGTTTCCGCCAACGCGACACCGGAAAAGGCGAGCGCGCCGACAAGGGCAAGGATGGGGAGCGGAAATTTCATCGGAACCTGATCCTCCATATCGCCATCACGCGCTGATCACCTTCCGCAGCGAGGCCTGCCGTGACATACAATTTTTCGCTCAATTTCAAGGTGGCCGAGCTGTAGGAATCCGAATCGTAGGGATCCGTCTCCGCGAGGCTGAAATCGACGCTGTCCAACAAGCCAAGCAGCGGGCGGAGGCGTTTACCGAGGGGAAACCTGCCGCGCCGCATTTCCTCGATGAGGAGCTGCATCGCGCGGGAGGACGCGGCCTGCGAGTTCTCAAGACCGGCGGAGGTGGTGCCGGTGGCGAGCAGGGTCATGATCTCGTTTTCAGGAAGCGGCGGCTCGGAGGTGAGCACGAGCTGGGGATCGGACATGCGGCCATAGGCATAGACCTGGACGCGATACGGTCGAGGCTCCGCCGTGCCGCGAATTTCAAGGGTGGGATCGAAGCCGTTCTGCGGCGTGAAGGTGAGGAAACCCTCACGCACCTCCAGCGTGCTAAAAGGCAAACGCGCGACCAGCTCGGCGATGCGCACTTTCCCCTCCGGTTTCGGATCGGAGAGTTTTCCGGAAACCCTCAGGCCCACATCCACGCGACCCCGGCCGAGGTTGCCGCGGATGAGGATGGGATCGACGGTTTCCACCGCGACATCCACCGTCCAAGCATCAAAGGGAGCCGGCAGAACCGCCCCGATGTTGGCCGGGGCATCGACCTTCGGCAGCGAGGCGGCGGCGGGGCCGAGGAAGGGCTTGCCGATGGGCAGCAGCTCGATGTCTTTGAAAAACACGCTGTCGATGATGCCCACTTTGCCGCTCAGGCGGGAATCGGTCATGGTTCCCTTGAGGTTGAGGTCAGCGTTCGCGCGGACGATCAGGAATTTGTTCCGCAACAGCGGTAGGCCTTCACCTTTGACGCTCACATCCAAGGGCCCGAGCCCGTTGCCCGCCGCGTTCGTGAGTTCCAGCGTGCCGTTGATCCTGAGATTGCCGCCCGCAAGATCTTCCACTGCGCCTTTGATCGCGACCGTTTTCATGTTCGCTTTCACATCGAAACCGATGCCGCTGAGTTCCGGAATCGCATTGCCATTCATGCGCAGTTTTCCGCCGCTGAGGTTCAGCGAGCCATCGACCTTCGGCTCGCCAATGGTGCCCGCGATCACTACTTTGCCGGTCGTTACGCCGGCCAGTTCCTGTGCACCGGGGATGATGGATTGGAAACGGGACAGCTCGACGCGCGGCAGATCGAGCGAGCCTTTGATCTCCTCCGCCAGCAGCGAATCGGGATTCTCCGCCCATTTCTTCGGCAGGAAAGCCATCTCCGCCTTGAAGCTCGCCGGGGCGTAATCCAGAGCTACCGCATTGGCGGAAATTTCCGCGCGTCCGTCCCGCGCCTTGAGTTTCACGGACACATCCGTCTTCGGGATTTCGCTCTTGCCGGGCACGCTGACATCGCGGATCTCGACAAAGGCATCCACCTCGGGAGCGGCGAGGCTGCCCGCGATTTTCAGGCCGATCTTCCCAGTCGCCTTTTCGTCGATCTGCACCAGGCCCGCGATCCACGGCCGCAGCTTGGCGAGCGGCAGGGTTTCCGAGTCGAGCGTCAGGTCGAGCGGGCGGGTGTCGTTGGCGAGGAATTCATCGATCTTCGAGAAATCCCCGGGCACGGGCAGCGTTCCCCTTCCCTTTGCGAGTTGCTGTTCGCCATCGAGCCAGACGAATTTTTCCAGCGAAAGGAGCGTGTCGGCGAGCTTCGCATCGAGCTGAATGGTCTGCCCCTCCGTCTGCACCACCAAGCCGCTGACATCCGCCTTTCCCGGCCAGTCGTAGGTGATCTTCGCCGCCTTCGCGGAAACGGGTGGCCGCGGCGTGCCGTCGGAAGCTGTTAGATCCCATGTGCCGTCCAGTTCCGTGATCACGCCGCGCAAGGTCATATCTGTTAGAATGCCGGAGCCTTCCCATTTCATCGAGACCACCCCGCTGCCCGGCGAGACGATGCCCGCGCCTTCCAGCCACGGCGCGATGCGCGCGCTGTCGAATTTCTCCCACGTCTGCCGCGCCTCGTAAGCCTGTGTATCCAGCGTGTATTTCCCGGAGAACTCCAGCCCTTCCGCCGCGAGCCGCTTCACGCTGACCATGCCGTCCGCGAACGCCGCGTCGAGCTGGATCGGGCTGGCGTCCGCTTGCTTCGCCGACAGGGTCAGATCCGCGGCCGCGCCGCCGAATTTCATTTCCCGCAGATCCACCGCCCACTTCCCGGAGATTTCACTGCCGGGGAATTTCTTAAAATCATTTGGCAGTTTGAGCTTCGCATCCAGCACCCGCAGAACCCGGGACACCTCGGCGATGTTGAAATTCCCCGCGATGCGCTCCAGCCCGATCTTCCCTTCCTGGATGCCGCTGCGGTCGAACTCCCCTCCCCCATCGATGGTGAAATCGGAACCCAGTGACTTGCCCGCCACCTTTGCGGAAAATTTCCCCTCCTCGATGGCCACCCCCACCGAGGTCTCCGGCACGTCCCAGCCGTCGTAGGAAAATCCCTCCACGAAAGCCGCCGCCGTGCCCACCGCTTTCGTCCAATCCGGGAACACATCCCTCACCTCGACCGCCAGCGAGGTCATCCGCCCTTTCAACGGCATACCTACGCCCAACCCGGCCATGGGATTTCCGAAATCCAGCGCGCCTTCCGTCAGATCCACGCGCACATCGCCGATCCCCTCACCGACATCCAGCTTCAGAACTGCGCCGAACACGCGGAACTCGCCGTTCGCGGAGACCGCGCCGCTCTCCGGCAACAGCAGTTCAAAATTCCGCACACCCACCTTCGGCAGCAGATCGAACCTGCCCATAGCGAGCTTCCCATTCTCCCAGACGATATCGACCTTCTGGGAAATCAACGTCCGCCCCGAGGCATCCGTGATCGTGCCGACCGCCAGCTCGATGAGATCCGCGCCGGGCTTGTGGGACAACGAAGCGCCGGTGATCTCAACCACGCGCTCACCGTCCTGTTTCGCGGAGACGCTCATGTCCGAAAGATCGAGGGCGAGCGGCATGAATTTCTCCCGCGCCATCCCCAAATCCTTTGCCAGTTCCGGGAAGTCCGGCGGCTCCTTTTCCTTTTTCTCCGACTCCACTACGCGCAGATCCGCATGAATCCCTGAGCCGGAAATCCCGCGCACCTTGCCATCGAGCAGTTCAAGAAAGCGGTAATCCGTCACCAGCCTGTCCACCACCACCCGCTCCAACGCGCCCTCCGCCGAGGTGATTTCAAGGTCATACACCTCCACCCCGCCCAGCAGCGTGCCGCCTAGGCGCATTTCGCCTGACATCCCCGCCTTCGCCATGAAGTGCGCCGCCACCTTCGGCCCCAGCCAGCGCATCCCCGGCCCGTTGAGCCAGACCAAGGTGACGACAAGAAAAAACAGCCCGAACAACGTAATACGTCCAAGCCAACGCAAGCATCCACCACGTTTCCGGCGGGACTTTTTCACATCAGCTACCTCATCGCTCACCACGCGATCCTAGACCAACAACCCGCAAATGCCAAAGGAAGATGCGTGGGAGAGAAACAGGTGATAACCCTACCCGCTGCACACAGGATGGATATGCGGGTTGGTGTAGGTGTTGGCCATCGTTTCGTTCGGAACGTTGCTACGCGACGCGGTTTGATTTTGGTTCCGTATCCCGTGAGTTGAAACCCACGGACTCCGCGCCACCCGATTCTCCGCGTCGCGGTGCGACGCCTGATGGGGATGTTCGGAACATCCCAGCGCACAAACTACTCAACCGGCTTCTTCTTATACGTGCTCTGCACATAAACCTCGCGCAGTTCCTTCATGCCGATCTCGCAGGGGCTTTGCGCCATGAGGTCGGCTCCCTTGTTGTTTTTCGGGAACGCGATGACCTCGCGGATGCTGTCCTCGCCGGCGACGAGCATCGCGATGCGGTCGAGGCCGAGAGCAAGGCCGCCGTGGGGAGGCGCACCGAAGCGGAAGGCATCCAGGATGTGCGCGAACTTGATCTGCTGCTCCTCCGGCGTGACGCCGAGTACCCCGAACATCTTCGCCTGGAGATCCTTTTCGTGGATCCGGATCGATCCGCCGCCGAGCTCGTAGCCGTTGAGAACCACGTCGTAGGCGACGGCGCGGACGTTGGCGTAATCGCCCTTTTCCAGAAGCTCGATATCGTCAGGATGCGGGCGGGTGAAAGGATGATGGACGGCAACCCAATGACCGCTCTCCTCATCGTGTGCGAGCAGCGGAAAATCGACAACCCAGAGGAAATTGAATTTGTCCGGATCGTTGTTGAGCTCCTGCATCACCGCGCATTCCGAGCGCACGCGGCCGAGGATGGTGGAAACGCTTTCGCGGGAACCGGCGGCGAAGAATACGATGTCGCCCTCCTCTAGGTTCATTTTCGAGGTTACGTTCGCCTTCTCCTCCTCGGTGAAAATTTTCCATAGCGGGCTCTTGTATTCGCCGCCTTCAAGCTTGATGAAAGCGAGGTTTTTCACCGGCAAGCCCGCCTGCACGGCGATCTCGTTGAGCCGGTTCATCTGGCCTGTGGTGATGCCCGCAAAGCCCTTCGCGTTGATCGCGCGGACGACGCCCGCGCCATCGAGGATGCTGCGGAAAATCTTGAACTCCGTCGTGCCGAATACGTCGGCGAGATCGGTGATTTTCATATCGAAGCGCGTGTCTGGCTTGTCGGAGCCGTAGATATCCATCGCCTCGCGGTAGGTCATGCGCGGGAACTCCGCCGGGATGTCGATACCGAGGCCGGCTTTGAACATCGCGCCGAGCAGACCCTGCACGAGTTTGATGATATCCTCTTGGCCGATGAAGCTCGCCTCGATGTCGATCTGCGTGAACTCCGGCTGGCGGTCGGCGCGCAAGTCCTCATCGCGGAAGCAGCGGGCGATCTGGAAGTATTTCTCCAGACCGGCCACCATCATCAGCTGCTTGTATTGCTGCGGTGCCTGCGGGAGGGCGTAAAATTTCCCGGGGTTGAGGCGGGAGGGCACGAGGAAATCGCGCGCGCCTTCAGGTGTAGGATTAGAAAGAATGGGCGTCTCGATCTCGAAGAAGCCGGACTCATCGAGGAAACGGCGCGCGGCCGAGGTGATCTTGCTGCGCTGGCGGATGTTTTTCGCCATGCGCGGGCGGCGCAAGTCGAGGTAACGATATTTCATCCGGATATCCTCGTTGGAAAGCTCCTTGTCGAGTTGGAAAGGCAGCACGTCCGCCTTGTTCACGATCTCCATCTTGCTCGCCACGATCTCGACCGTGCCTGTGGCCATCTTGTCGTTCTCCGCACCCTCAAGGCGCCTCGCGACTTTTCCGGTAACGCGCACCACATCCTCCTCGCGCAGCGTATGCGAAAGCTCAGCCACCACCGCATCCTCCTCCGGACGGAACACACATTGCGTCAGACCCTCGCGGTCACGCAGATCGATAAAAATGACGCCGCCGTGGTCGCGCGCGGAATTCACCCAACCGATCAGGCTGACGGTTTCGCCGATGTGGGATTCTTTGAGTTCGTTGCAGTGGTGTGTTCTCATGGACATGTGAAAGAAAGATTTTTTAACCGCAGATGGACGGGATGAACGCAGATGGAAGAGGGGATCATTAAGAAGTGGATTTTGGGGAAAGAGTGACTCTACGAAACTCAAGTTTGGAGTATTTAAAATTAAGGATGAGACCTACCTGAAGACCACTGACGCGCAGGTAATTCAGCATCTGACCGATTTCATGATCGGTAATGCGGGGAATGGTTTTCGTATCGACGACTATTTTCCCGAAAACGATGAGATCAGGAATGAATTCGCCGACCGTGATGTCGCGATGATGGACAGGGAAGCGAGGCTGCTGGAGAAAGTGGATTTCTTGGTGTCGGAATTCAACCACAAGCGCGTTCTCATACACTTTCTCATAGAAGCCATGTCCCACTGTATTCAAAACTCTAAACGCACAGCCGATCACGCGCTCCGTCTCAAGAACATGTATCTCTTCTCTTCCATCTGCGTTCATCCCGTTCATCTGCGGTTGATATTCTTTTATGCCAACAAAGGCCCGTCGGGTTCGGTGAGGCGTTGTTTGATCCACACCACAAGAGAGGCGGCTTCGCATTCCTCTTCCAAGCGGCTGGCGAGGATCTTGATTTTTACCTGTGGGAATTCCTGGCCGATGATCACCGCGAATCTCGCGCCGCATTTCTCGGCGGCTTGGAATTGCTTGGCCACTTTCGCGTCGGAGAGCGGGAGATCTGCGGAAACGCCGGCGCGGCGCAGGTCGGTGACAAGCTTGAGCGCATCGTCGCGGCGACTGGCGTCGGGCACGACCATATAAACCTCGCAGCCCGCGGCGTTGCGCTGGAGCCAAACCTCCATCTGCATCGCGGCATGGGTGGTTTCCTCAATGAGGTTGCGGATCACGTAATCGCCCATCGCGAAACCCGTGGCGGGCATGTCCACCGCGCCGTCGGAAATCGTTTTCACCAGCGTGTCGTATCGACCCCCGCCCGCGATGGCGCGCATCGATTTTTTCGAATCGAACACCTCGAAGACCACGCCTGTGTAATAAGCGAGGCCGCGGACGATGGAGAGATCCAGTTCCACGAAAGCGCCGAAACCGCGGGCGGTGAGATCCGCGCGGATCGCGTCGTAGGCTTCCGAGGCGTTCGCGGGGTTCGCGACAAAGGCTTTCACCTCCTCCAAGGTCATCCCGAAGGCCGCGAGCTTTGCGGTGAGAACTTCCGGCTTCTCGCGTTCCAGCTTGTCCACGAGGCCGAGGAAATCCGCCATCCGCGCGTCATCGACGCCCTTGCCTTCTGCGAATTTCAACCATGCATTGCGGTCGGAGACGCGCACCACGAAATCACCTGCCACGAAACCGAAGGCGAGCATCGTCTCGATCGCCAGCGCGATCAGCTCCGCATCGGCGCCCGGGCCTGCCTCGCCGAGGATATCGACATTGAACTGATGAAACTCGCGGCCCCTCCCCTTCTGCGGTTTCTCATATCGGAAGCACTGGCCGATCTCGAACCACTTGAGCGGCTTCGGATACTGGCGCTGCTCCACCGCTACGATCCGGGCGAGCGAGGCGGTCACTTCCGGGCGCAACGTCACATCCCGGCCGCCCTGATCCTCGAAACGGAACAGCTGCGAGGAAAGCTCACCACCGGATTTTTTCAGATAAAGCGCGGTGTCCTCAAGGATGGGCGTTTCATACTCCACAAACCCACACCGCCGCGCGACCCCACGCCAAGTCTCAAACAGGTAATTCCGCACCGCGCATTCACGGGGAGTGAAGTCCCGGAAGCCGGGGAGTGCTTGGAAAACGGTGGATGCCATGGTTCGGGGGGCGCGACAATGCACGGCGATCCCCACATATCAAGCCAAACTCTCGTAGAGACGGAAGACTGGGAGACACAAGACACAAGAGAAGAGTGGGCTTTGCGGGCATTGGAAAATTTTTCCGGCACTGGCAGAAAATCCTTGCAAGCCCTCCGGTGCTCCGCTTTCTTGCCCCCCGCACCGCGACCAACGACCCGTTCGTCTATCGGTTAGGACTCCAGGTTTTCATCCTGGCAAGAAGGGTTCGACTCCCTTACGGGTCGCCATCGTTTTCCCAGAAACGCAGGCATTTCATGGCAAAAACAGCCTCCGATCAGAGCACCGCTCCCCGGAGGCTTTTTCATTTCACCAAGAAAAATCCATCCCTTGAGCCCCCAGGAAAAAGCCGCCGCCATCGCGGGATGCAAAGGCAGCCACCCCATCGCCGCGCTCACCTGCTACGATTTCCCCACCGCGAGGCTGCTCGATGAGGCGGGCACGGATATCCTGCTCGTCGGCGACTCGCTGGGCATGGTCGTCCTCGGGTTTCCGGACACCACCCACGTCACGCTCGCCCATATCCTCCACCACCTCGAGGCCGTGGCGCGCGCGCAGCCGAAGGCCCTCGTGATCGCCGATCTCCCGATCCACACCTACGACTCACCGCAGCAAGCCGTGGAAACCGCGCGCAAGCTCGCCGCCGCCGGAGCGGATGCGGTGAAGCTGGAAGGCGGGATCCGCCAGGCGGAGAAAGTCCGCGCGATCACCGCCGCCGGCATCCCCGTCTGCGGCCACCTCGGGATGCTACCGCAGCGCGTGCTTGAGGAAGGCGGTTATCACAAAAAAGGCAAAACACCCGCGCAAACCCGCGCGATCCTCGAAGGTGCGGAAGCACTGATCGATGCCGGTGTTTTCGCGATCATCCTCGAATCGGTCACACCCGCCGCGTCGCGGGAAATCACCGCCGCCATCTCCGTCCCCACCATCGGGATCGGCTGCGGCGAGGGCACCTGCGATGGCGAGATCGCCGTCATCACCGACCTACTGGGTTCTTTCCCCTGGTTCGTCCCGCCCTTTGCGAAGCCGGAAACCGACGTTGCCGGAGCCACCATTGCCGCCGCGAGGAAATACATCGCACGTGTGCGGCGTTGCGAAGCTGATTGATGTGGGGACAGGATGTCCCCACGACGGACTGGGACTGCAAGTCCCAGCCACGCCTTGAGGTTTAAAGTTTAGAATTTAAAGTTTTGCTCCTCTACCTCCACATCCCCTTCTGTCACCGCATCTGCCCGTATTGCTCGTTCTACAAGCACACGCCCGGCGGCACGCCCATCGGTGAATTTGTCGATGCGTTGGGCGCGGAGGCAATATGGAGAAGGGGTTTGCAACCCCTTGGCACTGGCTTGGCTTCTGCGAAAGGGGTTGCAAACCCCTTCTCCATATACCTCGGTGGCGGCACGCCTTCCATGCTCTCGCCGAAGCATCTTACTGCTCTTTTCACCTCGATAAGAAACACCTTCGACCTCTCAGAAACCTCCGAGATCACGCTGGAGGCGAACCCCGCCACCTTCGATCTCGCGAAGGCGGAGCTTTTCCGCTCGCTGGGCGTGACCCGCGTCTCGCTCGGCATCCAATCGTTTTCCCCGCATGTTTTAAAAACGCTGGGACGCGAGCACTCGCCGGAGGAGGCCAGCGAATCCGTCGCCATCCTCCGTGAGGCGGGCATCCCCTCGGTGAACATCGACCTCATGTTCTCCATTCCCGGCCAGTCGCTGGCGGATTGGGAAAGCACCCTGCGCCACGCCGTCTCACTGAAGCCCGACCACATCTCCGCCTACAACCTCACCTACGAAGAGGACACCGCGTTTTTCGAATCCCTGAAAAACGGCAGCTATGCCGAGAACGAAGACAAGGACGCCGACCACTACCACCTCGCCGAGGAAATCCTCACCGCCGCCGGTTTCGACCACTACGAGACCTCAAACTACGCCCAGTCCGGCCACCACTCGCAGCACAACCAGGGCTATTGGGAGGGTGCGGACTACCTCGGCCTCGGCCCCTCTGCCGTTTCCACGATAGGTGGCGTCCGGGAAAAAAACATCCCCGATACCGCCGCTTACATCCGGCAGGTGAGATCGATAGGCAACGCGATCCATGAAACGGAAGCCCTCACCCCCGCCCAGCGCCGCATCGAACTCATCGCGCTCGGTCTGCGCACGACGCGTGGGATTCCGCTCGAATTGCTGGATGCCGCTTCATTGGAAAAGGCGAAAGCCCTCGCCGCAGAGAGCCTACTCAACATTGGCGAAACCCGCATCCATCTTACCCAACTGGGCCGACCCCTAGTCGATCCCATCGCAGCGGAGCTGATCTAGCTGCACCTCACAGATCCAGCCCGGCGTAAACATCCGCCATGCGCAGCTCGGCGGAAATTTCTGGCAGAGGAATCACAAGATCCAAAGCAGTGAAAAACTCCGTGTCGAAGCCCCCGTTCGCCCCGCGACGATCCACCGTGACATGCGGCCTTTCGGGATCCACAAGCAGCAGCACCCGCAGCGTGGAGATCGCCCGGTAAGCCTCGCGTTTCTCGCCCATATCGACGCGCCGGGTCGATTCACTAATCACCTCCACCACTACGACTGGCTTGTCCTGGTAGGTCTGGTCATTGTCGAGCGAATCGCACACGACCATCACATCCGGGTAATAGAAACGTGTCTGCTCCGGTAGCTCGATCCGGACTTTCATATCGCTGTTGAAAGGCTCGCAGGGCTTACCATCGAGCGAATTACCAAAAGACCTCAAGATATTCACGGTTGCCCTGTTGTGACCGACCTTCGCCCCCGCCATCGCGTGCACCACCCCGCCGAGGTATTCGTGCTTCGTTTCCGCGATCAGCTCCCCGGAAAGATAGTCCTCCACCGAAATCATTTCGTCTGTTTTCAGAAGTGCCATGTATTTACGGTAGCGAATCCAGCCCGCCCATCAAGCGGCGAAAACCCACACTTTATGGGACGCGGAATCTTCCGTTTGACAAAACGGAGGGTTTGCGGCTAAGGATTCCGCCCCGCCGGGCACAACGGCGCGCAGGGAAACGGCAGTGTAGCTCAGTGGTAGAGCAGAGGACTCATAAGCCTTTGGTCGGCGGTTCAAATCCGCCCACTGCCACCCTTTCTCATTCCCGCCCACTGCCACCCTTTCTCATTCCCGCCCGACACCCTTTTCCATTCCCGCCCGCCACCCTTTTCCATTCCCGCCCGCCACCCTTTTCTCACAGTGCTTGTAAATCCGCTCCCACCGGAATCTTCTCGCGGTCGATGAGCGGAGGCGATGCAAAGGGGCGACTGAGGCTGGAGCTTTTTCCAAGGGCGGAGATGGCGGTGAGATCCGGGCATCCGTGGGTTTATGCGGACAGCGTGAAAAGCCAGAACCGCGAGGGTGAGACCGGCGAACTGGCGGTGATGTATGACCGGAAAGACCGCTTCCTCGCCATCGGGCTATATGAGGCGGAGTCGCCGATCCGTGTCCGCATCCTGCACTGCGGAAAACCGGCGACGATCCACCGCGAATGGTGGTTCGAAAAGGCGCGGGCGTGCCTCGCGCTGCGGGTAGGAAACGTCCTCAACGAAAACACTAACGGCGCACGCCTCATCAACGGCGAGAGCGAGGGCTTTCCCGGCCTGGTCGCGGACATCTATGCCGGGACTCTGGTGGTGAAAATTTACGCCGCCTCATGGCTGGCGCGTTGGGAGGAAATCGAGGACGCGTTTCGCGAGGTGTTCCGCCCGCAACATCTCATTCTGCGCCTCAGCCGCAACATCACGACTTACGCGGCAGGCATGGGTTTTACGGAAGGTTTCCGCGACGACGTGGGCGAGGAAACCGTGGTTTTTTCCGAAAACGGCCTCCGCTTCGAGGCGGCGGTGCTCAAAGGCCAGAAAACCGGATTTTTCCTCGATCAGCGCGACAACCGCTCCCGCGTCGAACAACTCGCCGCAGGCCGCGATGTGCTCAATGTCTTCAGCTTCACCGGCGGGTTCTCGCTCTACGCCGCGAGGGGCGCGGCACGATCCGTGACCGACCTCGATATCAGCCGCCATGCCCTCGACAGCGCGGCTCGGAATGTTTCCCTGAACCCATCGCTCGCCGCCGTAGAGCGCCACGCGGTGCAGGCGGATGCCTTTCGCTGGCTGGAGGAAAGCGGTGGAAGCTACGATCTCATCATCACCGATCCCCCCAGCCTCGCGAAACGAGAATCCGAGCGCGAAGGCGCGGCGAAGGCCTATGCGCGGCTCAACCTCGCCGCGCTGCGGCGGCTCCGGCCAGGCGGGATCCTCGTCGCTGCTTCATGTTCCGCGCATGTCTCAGCGGAGGAATTTTACGGCGCGGTGGAGGATGCGCTGCGGGAAAACGGCAGGCCTTTCCGGGAACTCTGGCGCAGCGGCCATGCGCTGGATCACCCCGCCCGTTTCCGCGAGGCAGAGTATCTCAAGGCGGTATGCGTGGAGATCAACTGAAAGGAACCGCGATTTAGAAATCGCGACCTGCCCGGCGAATCACCAGCGAAGCTCGCTCCCATTGCAGACGTGGTTTCTAAACCACGGTTCCTTTCCTACCTGCGCGGCAGATCACCTGCGAAGCTCGCTCCTGTTGCAGACGTGGTTTCTAAACCACGGTTCCTCTCGGGGCTTGCGGCGTGGGTTGGGATGTCGATACTCGCGGGGATGGGCTTAGCGGAGCGAAGGGTTTCTAACAACGGCGGAATGATGGCGCAACTGACGCCGGTCGTGAAATGGCTGCTGATCCTAAACCTCGGAATCTACTTCGCCGATATGCTGCTTTTCGATTTCGCGATCCGCGAGCGCTTCGCCTTTGCGATCGAGTCCGCGCTGTTCGACTTTGCCGTGTGGGAATTCATCACCTTCCAGTTCATTCACGGCAGCGTCGGCCACGTGCTTTTTAACTGCATCGGACTGTTTTTCTTCGGCCCCTGGATGGAGCGCTGGTGGGGGGCGAAGCGTTTCCTGTTCTTCTACCTGGTCTGCGGCGTCGGCGGGGCTGTCTTCTACTCAGGCCTAGTGCTGACGGGCGCGCTGCCAAGCAACGACCTGCAAACGGGATTGGTCGGCGCCTCAGCCGGTATCTACGGTATTCTCGTCGGCGTGGCGGTGATCGCCCCCACGATGCGTGTTTCGCTACTTTTCCCTCCCGTGACACTGACCATGCGCCAGCTCGCCCTGGCGCTACTCGCCATTTCGGTGGGATCCATCGTCCTGAAAATCGGTGGCAACGAAGGCGGTGAGGCCGGTCACCTCGGCGGCGCGATCATGGGATTTGTCCTGATGAAAACCCACGGCTGGACGGGCTGGGTGCGTGGCAAGATCAGCTCCCCTCGTGGCCGACCCGCTTCCGATTTCACTCCGAAAATCCGCCCGCGCACGATGATCGATCTTCATGGGCAATCGCAAGTGGACGCGATTCTTGAGAAAATTTCCCGCGACGGCTTCCAGAGCCTGACGGATGCGGAACGCGATGTGCTCCACCGCGCGGCAAAGAAAGGCGAGAAACAAGACTTATGACGGACGAGGAAATGATCAACGGAAACGGGGTGCCGGAGTTGGAACGTCTGCGCGCCATCATGCACCGCCTGCGCGCACCGGGCGGCTGCCCGTGGGACGCCGAGCAGACCCACGAATCGATCGTGCCGAACCTCATCGAGGAGGCCTACGAAACGGTGGACGCCATCAAGCGCGGCGATGACACCGACATCCGCGAGGAACTCGGCGACCTCCTGCTCCAGGTGGTTTTCCACAGCGAGATCGCGCAGGAAACCGGTCGCTTCGATCTCGACGCGGTGGCGAAAGGGATTTCTGACAAGCTCATCCGCCGCCATCCGCACGTTTTCGGCGAGGCGGTGGCGGGCGATCCCGATGCGGTTCTGAAACAATGGGACGAAATCAAGCGCGGGGAAAAAGGCGAGGCCGATGTGCCTTACCTCCACGGCACCGGCAAAGGCCTGCCCGCCCTCGTCCGTGGTGCGAAGCTCCTGAAAAAGGCCGCCAAGGTCGGCTTCGACTGGCCGGTAGAAACCGGCGTGATTTCCAAGATCCGCGAGGAGCTGTTAGAATTGCAATCCGCTATCGACGAACAGGACATGCCCGCCGTCGAGGAGGAACTGGGAGACCTGCTGTTCTCCGTCGTGAACCTTTCCCGTTTCCGCAAGATCGACCCCGAAGTCCTCATGGCCCGCGCCAATGCCAAGTTCGAGAAACGCTTCGGGGAGATGGAGAAAGCCCTCAAGGCCGCCGGAAAAACCCTCGAAGCCGCCACCCTCGATGAAATGGAGGATGCTTGGATCGCCGCGAAGCTGCGGGGATTCTGAGAAAAGCTACGGGCTTTTGCATACCGGTAGGGCTGATCCGGCTCGGTCGGCCCTGATCAAAAACGGAGGAGCTGTAATCCCGGAATGGTAGTGAAACCGTGGTGAGGTTGGCTTTTGTTTCGAGATCTCACTCCCGTCCGATTGAGCGGTGCGTTTGTTTCAGGAAAGGTGCCGATCGAGCCGGAACAGCCCTGCCGGAAATCACGAACGCAGTTTTCCCTCGGTTTGGAGTTCCACCGAACCACGCTCCCCCACTTTCCGCACCGGCAGATACCCCAGCCCCATGATCACGAGCTGCGAGACGATGAAGGCGGAGAGCCAGAAGAACGCGGCGTCGGTGAAGCCGTAGGAATGGAGGCCGATGCCGAGCATGTTGGTGCCGAACCATGACCACGAGGTGATGATATTTCCGAAGACCGCCATGACCATCATACCGCGTTCCTTCACCATGCCGCCCCAGCGGGCGTGGAGAATGATCGCGTTCCAGATTACGATGAGCAGCGCGCCGTTTTCCTTGGGATCCCAGCCCCAGAACCGGCCCCATGATTGGTCCGCCCAGATACCACCCAGCACGGTGCCGACGAAGCTGGTGAGCGTCGCAAAACAGATGACCCCATAGACCATGCCGCGCAAAGAGGTGGCGGTGACGGCGGGGATTTCGCCGAAGGCGCGGCGGATGATATAAAAGATCGCGATACCACCCGCGAGGAAACAAGCCGAGTAACCGAGCGTGATGATGACGACATGGGTGGCGAGCCAGAAATTCGTATCGAGCACGGCACGCATCATTTCGAGGGTGTCGCCGGACAGGGAAAGGTGGTGCGCAACGACCAGCGTAGCGAAGCCTACCACCGCCGCAACCGCTGTGCCGATTGCGTTGCGGTGGAAAATCTCCAGCGCCGCGCTGAGGACGATGACACCCCAGCCGATGAAGATGGCAGATGAGTAGAGGTTCGTAACCGGCGGCCTGCCTTCGAGCACCATGCGGGTGATGAGCCCGGCGGTGTGTAGCGCGAAGCCGATCAGCAAAATGCGGAATGCGGCGACCCGAGCGATGGAGCCAACCTTGAGCCATGAAAACGCCGCGCAAAGGAAAGCCGCGACGTAGAGCGCCATGGCTTGGTAAAATGGCGCGATGCGATTGAAGAGCGTTTCCGCCGAGCTTTTTCCGGCGGCATCGGCACGGTGTTCGGCAAGCCATTTCCGGTAATCCGCGATGGCGGAGTTGAAGGCGGTGCTGTCGCCCGAGCGGTAGGAATCGCCGAGGCGGGCGTAGGCGAGTGCGGCGGGGTGGAGCTGGCCGGTGTCTGCGGAGTCGATCACGGAATCTGGCAGTTTGCGCCAGCCGTCATCGCCTTTTCCGGAGGGCGTGGTGAATACCTCGCTGAAGGGCGCCCACGCAAGCATCTCGCGCATGCGGGCGGACGCATCGTCGATGAGCGGCTGGTCTTTCGGCGCCTCCTTGTTGTCGGCGGCGGCCAGCGCGGCAGTGACTTTCTCAAGGAATAGACCGAACTCCGTTTCCATCTTCTCCTTCGATGGCAGGGAGAGCGCGTGCTTGAGTTGGTTGTAGGAAAAAAGATTCCGCGTGAGCCGCATCAGGGCTTTCTCGTAAGCGCTGCGCGCCTGCGCATCGATCTTCTCGATGCGGGCGGCCTCCTTCTGCAGCGCCGGGAAGGCGGGCTTGAGCTGGTCGAAGGAATAGCTCTTCTCCTCGCCGCGCGTAAGGCCTGTCAACCCGAGCAAATCATCGTGGTGGATCAGGAAAATTTTCCGTGTATCGGCGAGCGCGGGCTTGAAGGCGAGCTCCGCAAGCCATTCGGCAGGAGTAGCAGGTGCGCCTTCACCGGGGACTTTTTGCTTCGCGTGAATCGCCAGCAGCGTGTTGCGCGCCAGCGAGTCCAGCGGCTGCACCCGACCATTGGAGAGCACCGGCAGCGTCCCGAATCCTTGGAAATCGAAGCCCTCCGAAGGACGTGATGCCCGGAACATGTTCGAGGCGATGTAAACGAGGCAGACCGCAGGCAGCAGCCAGGCGAGATGTTTGGTGAGAAAGTGGGTCATACGACTTGCGGCTTCCGTGGTTCTGAGCGTAGGCAGGATGGATACGAGGTTTCCGGCCGTGGCGGTGTGTGACAAGACCTTTTCCCGGAGATTCCTGCGGGTCTGCGTTCAAGCGCGAACCTGCATGCCTGAGGGCGGCATGTGGGAAACCTCATCTATGGGGTCAGATGCGGCGTTGAAATCAAGGGGTAATTTGTGCTTTTTTATGGTGCTGAGGGTTGAAGGGTTGGCCGTGCTTTAGCACGCCGTAGATGATGTGCAGGAGCTTGTTCATAACGGCTCCTATGATGACGATGGATGGCTTGCCCTGTGCCGCAAGACGCGCTGCAAAGTCCTTGCAAATCGGGTTGTAGCGGATCGCTGTCATGGCTGGGAAGAACAGGCATTTGCGTAAATGTCTGTTTCCCGCCTTGCTCATTGGAGTCCTTGTTTTGCCGCTCGTGCCGGATTGGAAAATCCTCGGCGTGGTGCCCGCGTAGGCCGCGAGCTGACGGGCGTTTTCCAACAAGGATATGTCGGGCAGCTCAGCCATCAGGCTGGCTGCGGTCTTCGCTCCGATCCCCGGGATGCTCAACAGGAGCTTGTGGCTGCGCCCGTTTTCCTCATCACTTTTGATGGATTTTTCCAACTCCGCCTCCAGTGATTTGACCTGCTTATTGAGCCAAGCGATGTGTGCTTTCAAGCTCTTCGCGACGGTCTTATCGGTGGTGGTTTCCAAGCGGTTGCTTGAGCGTGTAAGGTCTTTTTTCAGGCTGTTGATCTGGCGTGAAATGGCCTTGATCGCGCGCATGGCAGGGCTTGCAGGTGTCCATTCCACGGGCTTTTTGACCCGACAGAAGTCGGCAATGAGCCTTGCGTCGGCGGGGTCGGATTTGCAGCGGCGCAGGTCGCTATCGCCGTGAGCTTTGATGGCTCTGGGGTTGACGACGCTGAGCTTGGCGACCTTGCCGTGGAGGAAGTCCGCGAGGGACCACAAGCGCCTGCTCTGCACACCCGGGTTCCCATAACTGCCGCAGAAGGCATTGCAACCGTGTTCAATTCTCCTGGAAGGCTGCGATGGAAACAGTTGATTGGTGCTATCGTGTCGATCTCGCTTTCAAAAGTTTGAAGGCCAAGGCGAGAATCCCCAACACTACGAACAGTCCACCTAGAACGAGATAAGTCGTATCCGATGAAGATTCGCTGTCTGCCTTTCCCATCGGAGTTTCTCCTGTTTCCCGGTCGTTGGTTCGAACATCCTGCGGATCGTTCTTTTCCGGTCGGTCTTTCACCTTCCGTTCGCCACCCGACAACCGCTTTCTCCATTTCGATTCCAGTTCAGAACCCCGCTCAATGCGTCCTTCGTCAATCAGTTTGTCGAGTGTTTGTGTCTCGTCTTTCCCTGTAGCAGCTAAATGATCGAGCAATCCGCCTCCCACCATTGATGATGTCTTGTCTTCAAGGAGAACATCATCATATTTTTTCGCCAAAGGATGATCCAGAATTCTTTTCGTCACTTCCACATGGTATTCCGTGCCCAGCACTTTTGCCACGCTTGGGAGGATGGAGAAGAAAAGAAGGTCATCATTAAATGGAAATGGCTTTTCATTTCTAAGAAAATTATCAATGGCTGCCTTCGTCTCCTCAGGTCGTTTCGAAAGTTCTTTTAAGTCGTCACTGAAACGAACATTCCCTGTGTGCGTTAGCACAATTTTAAAAAGCTCCGATGTCGTAATGTTCCGGTAGTCACGAGGCTGCCGTTCAATTTCCTTCAGTTGTTGGACCCGCTTGATGGCCTGCTCCGTCTTTCTTCTTTTTTCAGGATCCTTCATTTCATCCTCACGGTAAAGCACCCCACCAATGTTGACCATCCCGTCGGTTCTGGGTTCCTCGTTTTTGAGCGTAGAAGGCTCTGCGTGGCATATGCTTATCATTGCCAGGAAAAATCCCGTGGGTTTGGTGAATGATCTTATCATGGGTTTTGAATTCGTGGATGTTGGTCGATCCGTCCTTGCTGCACGCCGTTAAGCCTCTTCGACCAGAACACGGGGTTTTGGTTTGGGTTTCCGGTACTAAGAAGATTCCAAAATGGCTCGGAGTGATCGTTCACACCATCGGTGCGATATGCCAGCAGATGAGCCAGTTCATGGGCAGATGTATAACCTGCAGAATTGGAAATGGAGTTCACAAAAGCCTTGTCAAAATAGTTTCCGCTGATTTCTCCATCCGGCTCCAAGCGGAGCTGATCCTGAGTAATGGCCACACCACTTGCTTGCGTATGCAACAAGAAATACACATTCGTTCCCATCGGATCGGTCTGGTCGATAAAACTTTTGTATTCATCGGTCAAAGGTCCGATTCGTTCTCCGGGAGGCTCATCGAAAAGATCGAGGTAGCCGGGATTGTTATTAGGCAGGTTCGGCCATGGGAGTTCCTTGATCGTCGCGTCAACGCGCAGGCCCACCTGGGCGTAACGTTCATTCACGATTTTGACCGCTTGCTCAATCTCGGCGAGCGGTCGCACACCAGCCACGTTCATCCGGATGAAATCCACCGGCAGGACTTTTCTAATAGGGACGGGAACCTTCATGTTCACCGGATGCTCGATGCCATTGATGAAGATCGATTTGATCACGAACTTGCCTCCCAGCTGAACCTTGTGGGTTCGGTCGTTGTCTTGGTCGTCGGCACCGGCTCCCGATCCGGCGTAGTCATCGTCCTCGTCATCGGATACAAGGATCATCGAATCAGTGATGCTGTCGGAACCGCTCGCAGTGAGTTCGATCCGCGTTGCATCATCGTTGTAGGAAGCATCCGGGCAATCCTCCGTCGCCACCTTGACCGCTTCGATTCCCATACTCGCCCCGCCCGGAATGCGGACATAAAACCGATCCTTGTCCCAGCCGATGAAGTCATCTTTCACCGATCCATTGGTACCGGTTCCTTCAAACGCGTCTTCCCATTTTGCAACTTTGAGTTCCGTTGCGCTTACGAATTTACCATCGATCTGATTGCCTTCCGAATCGAGTTTCGGAATGATTACCTCCACCGGGAGGAGGTTTTCTCCCCTGCTCGGCTGAAAGTCGCCTGCGCGTGCGCGATTTCTCCGCACGGCCTGCGCGGGGCGCGGGCAGCGGCGGATTGGCGGCGGTTGTAAGGCTTGAACCACGGGGCGAAGCGTATCGTGGCGAGGGCTGGACGGCTAGGAGGAAGAGGATTCCGGCGGATTCTTTTTCGGTGCGCGTTTCCGTGGTTTGCCCTTTTTGCGGGTGACGCGGGGTTTCTTTTGTTTGCGCGGGCGCCAGTTAGTGAACTCGAATGCCGGGGCTTCGGTTGCGGCGCGACGTTCGCTGGGGGCGCAGGCGTGACGCAGGCTGTGGGTGGTGGTGCTTGCGGGAAGATGGTGGGTGGCGGCGTAGCTGCGGACGAGGTGCAGGAGCTTGGCAGGGGTGAAGGGAAGGCCGCTTTTTGTGAGGAAGAGCAAGGTGGCGGCGGGGCCGGGTTTGGCTTGGGCGACAAGTGCGGGACGGGACTCGGTTAGGTAACGGGTGAGCCATTCGAGGGCGATGTGGCCGACGGGAACGAGGCGGTCTTTTCGGCCTTTTCCTTGGGTGATGGTGACTAACCGTTTCGGGCGGTCTAGGTCGTAGAGGGTGAGTTTGCACAGCTCGCCGGAGCGCAGGCCGCTGGAGTATAACAGCTCGAAAATGGCGCGGTCGCGGATGCCCTCAGCACTGGATGGAACGGGGGCGTTGACGAGGGTGTTGAGTTGCCAGGGGGTGAGGATGCCGCGTGGCAGGGGTTTAGTTTTGTGGAGCGGTGGGAGCTTGGCGGCGGGGTTGGTGAGGATGTGGCGGCGTTGGTGGAGCCAGCCGAGGAAGCGTTTGACGGCCCAGACTTTGCAGCAGCGGGTGTTGGGAGCGAGGGCTTGTTTTAAGAGCCAATCGTGCCAGCCGGTGAGGTCTTGGAGGGTGACGTTGCGCCAGTCGTCGTCGTTGCGCCACTGCATGAAGGCGCGGAGTTGGCGGAGGGTGTTGGTGATGGTTTGCGGCGTGAGATGTCTTGCGGCGAGGTGCTTGGCGTAGTCTTCAAGCATGGCCGTATTGTTTGGCGGCGGTCTCGCGGGGGTGGGTGCGGGCGTGGACTTTTTTGAGTTCGGCCCGGGCGATGTGGAGGTAGCGCTGGGTGGTGGTGAGGTTTTCGTGGCCGAGGATTTCCTGGACGTGGCGGATGTCCGCGCCGCGTTCTAACATGGAGGTGGCGAGCATGTGGCGGAAGCCGTGGGTGCTGAACTTGGGATTGATGCGGGTGATTTTCACGAGTTCGCCGAGCTTTTTGTGCCAGCCGTTTTTGTCGAGCGGCTTGGCGAAGCGGTTTAAAAAGACGTGCTCGCTGGCGGTGCCGCGCTGGAGGACGGGGCGGGCGTCGCGGAGGTAACTTTCTAACCATTGGCGGCAATGGCTGCCGATGGGGACGAGGCGCGGGCGGTCGCCTTTGCCGTGGCGGACGTGGATGAGGGACTCGGGGAAGTTGAGATCGGTGACAGCTAGGGAGAGGAGTTCTGATAGGCGCAGGCCGGTGGCGTAGAAGGTTTCTAAAATGGTGCGGTCGCGGAAGCCGAGCGGGTTGTGGAGATCGGGGGCGTCTAGCAGGCGGCGGATTTCGTCGGGTTTTAAAAGGACGGGCGGGAGGAGTTTTTGATGCTTGGGGAGGACGATGACGTGGCAGGGATCGAGGTGGATTTTCCCGCTGCGGTGGAGGAAGCGGAAGAAGTTTTTCAGCGCGGTGAGGCGGTTGATTTGTGAGCTGCAAGAGAGTGGTTTGTGGGTCTTTGCGCTGATGCACTCGAAAATGTGGGCCTGATAGTCGGCGATGACGCGGGTGTCGGTTTCTTCTAGCAGGATGCCGCGCCCGGCGATGAAGCAAAGGAAAGGGGTGAGCTTTTCGCGATGGTCTTTGATGCTGGCGGCGTGGTGTTGGGCGAGGCGTAGCCAGGCGGCCCAGCTTTCTAACACGGCTTGATGTTGGGCGAGGATTTGCGCGGGTTCGGGGGATTTCATGGCGAAACTTTTTTCCTCTCCAATGTTCCTGTTCCACTTCCACTGGTCGGGTCAAAGGCTTGCCAAGCAATGGTTTGAGTGGGTTTTTCGCTCACTTCCACTTTTGTTCCACTTTTCCACTTTTTGGCCAACTCGGCGGGTGATGTTAGGCCTTGGAGGGTGGCGCGGTGGTCGCGCTGCTCGACAAGGCGATAGCGAAAACTACTGCCCCGAGTGGCGCGTTGGACTTCGATCATTTCGAGTTCCTCGACTTGGCGCATGTAGAGTTTGACGAGGTAATCGGGGAGCTGCACGGCCTCGCGAACATCGCGACGGCTGAAGGTGAAGCGGGCGATGTCCTGCTTCGCGGCGGTTGCGGCATCGCGCATGGCGGTGTCCATTTTGGTGAGGAAGTCGGCGACGGGTTTCGGGATGTCGCTGCCTGCTTGGGCGAAGACTTGGTGGGCGAGGTCGTGGGCCATGGCGTAATCCTCGACGTTGGCTTCGATGTAGTCGGCGCCGTTTTCAGTGCCGATTTTCCGTTGGTGTTGGTGCAAGAAGGCGATGCCTTCGATGAGTGAGAGGAAGCGGTCGTTGTCGCGGCGGCCGCGCAGCCAGGCGGCGGGGAACTCGATGTGATGGACGTAGGGGATGATGACTTTGAGCGGGCGCAGGAGACGTTGGGCGTGGTGATGGCGTTCTAGTAGTTGGGCTTTGGATCGCTCATTTCTCCAGCCGTCGAGGGTGCGGGAGCGGCGTTGCGCGGCGAAGATGGCTTGGGTCTGGGCCTCGCTTTCATCGAGGTATAACTCGAAGCAGCGGTTGGCGTTTTCCGGGTTGATGTGGGCGTCGGTGGTGCTCTCCATGTAGGCGATGGGGCCATGGATTTCGAGCACAGTGGTCTTGATCTTGCCGCTGTTAGGGTCTTTGAGCGGGACGGCGAGCTTGAGCACGCGGCGGGTTTGGAGGGTGCGGATGGGGTATTCGCTTTCTTCGCTGCCATCGCGTTCATCGACGATGAGGAGCTTGTGTTTGAGGGCGTCCGCTTCGAGGTAGTAGAGGGCTTGTGGGGTGAGGCGGGAAAAATAATGGACTTCTTCGGGCGGCATCAGCTCGGCGACGCATTCCATGAGGTAGCTTTTCCCGCAGCCGCTCTGGGCGCGGAAGATTCCTGATAGTGGCTTGGGCAGGAGGCGGCTGGTGGCGATGAGGTAGGTGAGCTTTTTGTTGCGCGGCTCGCCGACGTAACCAAGGCGTTCGAGGTCGGCGGCGATGCGTTCTAGCAAGTCTGGGGCGGCGAGCCATTCCAGCGCGGCGGCGGTTTGTGCGGGTGTGGCTGGAACTATGGGCGTAGTAGTTGCAGTGGCGGTGCGGGTTTCGTGTTGCAGGGATTCGAGGGCTTCCACCAAGGCTAGCAGGTCGCCTTCGATCTTGTCTGCTTCGAGCGAAAGACGCTCGGCGCAAGCAGTGGCAAAGCCGCGCCGGGCGCGGGCGGCGTAAAGATCAAGCGCATCGACGTGGCGGGCGGTATCGTTGGCGGCGGTGAGGATGATGCGGAGATGGCCCGCAGTGCTGAGGCCTTTGACTCGGTAATTGAGGACGCCGTTTTGGAAGGTGATGGCTTCGTCGCTGCGCTCGGCGAGGGTGAGGCGGGGCGGTTTTTCAGAAGAGGAAGAACGGCTAGAGGAAGAAGGGTTGGCTTGCGGCTCGCGGTGATGGGCGAAGCGCGGGGCTTTTGTGAGGAGCGCGGCGAAGCTTTCGGCGGTGCCGCGGAAGCCGGTTTTTTGTTCGTAAAGAAAATAGTCGTTGGCGTCGTGGACGCCTTGCGGCCATTCGAGCAAATGGCAGGCGATGCCCTGGGCATCGAGGGCTTGCGCGTGCTGGCGGGCGCGGGCCTCGCCCGCCGCATCGGCATCGAAGGCGAAGGTGACGCGGCGGGTGGCGGCGGCTTCTAGCAGGGTAGAGTGATGCGGTGTCCAACCGCCCGCGCCATAGCAGGCGATGACGTTTTGGTTTCCGGCGATCCACAGGGCGAGCGCGTCAAGGATGGCTTCGGTGACGATGAGGTGGTCGGGATAAACGTGTGCGGCCTGGGCGTTCCAAACGGCGCGGTGATTCCCGGCGAGGTAAAGATGGGCCACGTTTGAGGCATTCGTGGTGTCGCGGCCGTAGAGGCCGACGGGGCGGTTTTGCTCGTCGAAGATGGGGACGACGATGCGCTGATAGAACTTTTCGTTGCCGCGCTCGTTGATGAGTCCGCACTCGCGGGCGGCGGTGAGTTGCGCGGGGCTTAGTTTCTTTTTGAGGCTGCCATCGACGTAGCCGAGTTTGAAGTGGGCGAGCATTTCCACGCTGCCGAGGCCGCGCTTTTTCAAGTAGTCGAGGCCGGACTTGCCGCCTTTGCCGCTGCCTAACAATGTTTCGTGATAGTGGGTGATGATGGCGGTGAAGAGCTCGCTGTGCGCGAGCGGATCGCAGACGGGCGGCGCGGCGGCGGTTTCCACCTGACTGCCGCGAGTGACTCCAGGAAGTCGGGCGAGAAGCTGTAGGGCGGCTTCCTTTTCGCTGCAACCCTCACGCTTGGCGACGAACTGGATGACGTTTCCGCCCGCGCCGCAGGCCGGGCAATGCCAAAGCTGCTTGGCCGGGGTGACGTGCAGCGAGGGTTTGCTGTCCTCATGAAACGGGCAAAGGCCGACGAAGTCCGCGCCCTGTTTCCTTAACTCGATGCCATAACTCGCGATGACTTTCACCAGATCCGCACTGGCCTTGATGGCGTCGAAGTCGGGACGCGGCGGCTTGGGAGCGGCACTCATGGCCGCACCTCCGTTGCTTGTTCCCGGTCCCACCTTGCCCGCAACCGTTTCCAGCACGGCGAGTCTTCGGCATACTCGCGGCGTTCCCATGGATCGAAGCGCAACCCATCGGTGGCATACAGCCATTGGAGCCGCGCTGCCGTGCGGCGCGGCTGTGCCAACAGCCGCCCTAACAAAGAACGGCCATCGTCGTTCCATCCGCATTCCCGGCGCAGCCGCCCGCACCAGCTATGTTGATCGGCTTCACGCATCAGCGAACGGCCCAGCGAAGCGAGCGCGGAAGACAAGCCTGCCGCCAAAGCCATGCGCTCCCAATCATCCCAAGGATACTGGCCGGGCGAGGTCTCGTAAAAACCTGTCAAGTCTGCGGAAGAAGTTTTTGACATGCGCGTCATTTTGTAGACAGGCTACAAACATGCAAGCACTTTGTGATAATCCTACAAAGGCGGGTGTATCCTGCGAGTCCATGAAAACGGGACGACCATCGACAAGACCACGACCGCCTTTCGGCGCGAGACTTCACGAACTCCGTGAGCAAACGGGGCTTACCCAAGCCCAAGTCGCTGAAAAACTCGACATCACACACCGCGCTTATGCCTTCTGGGAACGCGAACCAACTGCGATCAAGGCGGAACAACTCATGATTCTTGCCGATCTTTTCCAAGTAAGTGCCGATGAGCTAATTGGACGCGAAGCACCCAAAAAGAAGGCAAACGGTCCCAGTGGTAAACTTCGCCAAATTTTCGAAACCGCATCCACCTTACCGCGAAGGCAACAACAACGAATTATCGACATCGTTGAAGACATGCTTGTTGCCCGAGGGGTCAACGGCACCGACTAGCAGCCACCGGCCTTTTTTCTCCAGCCGTCATTCCTTAAAGCCGTTTTTACGGCTAGGGGGGAGACGGCTAGGGAGAGTGCGCTCTCTTTAAAAAGAAGGGACTTCCAGAGGAAGGCAGCTTGTCTCTGTTGATCGAGGGTGGGGCCGTGCGGTGTGGGGTGAGCTATTTTGCGACACCCCGCGCCGCTGCGGCCAAGGGCGGGGGATGGCTGGGGTTGAATGCAGACGGTGCGTTGAAGCTACGAACCACGCCGCTCGCGGATCACGGCTTGAACCATGCTTGCCCAGCCGACTTCGCCCGGCACCCGAGGATTGGAGCGACTCCCCCGCTCCGCTGATTGCTGCGTGTCTTTTGCAAAGCTGGTTCACACCGGATTTTGCGAACGCAAAACCGATAGGTGCTCTTTGCCACCGCAGGGCGCGGGGTCAAGTGATCCCGCAGGAATGACCAAGCTGCACAAGCGACGATAGGAGCACGGAAGCGCCGGGAATGACGAGGACATCACTTGACGCCGTAGCGCCCGGAGGTGGCCGCGCGAGCCTCCGATGTGGCCGACACGAACGACGCACCCGAAGCGCAATTCCCAGAGCATCGCGACGGCAAATCTTGGGGGGCCGGAGGCATGGTGTGAGGCACGAAACACGATGCCGCAGGCCGGGGCGCGGAGCATCTTCGGGTGGGGGGTGGGCGGCGAGCCGGGAGGCGGTGAAGCGGAGCGGAACCGGGGGGGCGGATTCCGCCTCCCGGCTGGCCGTGTGGGGTGAGGTGGGCGGAGGATGCGAGTGATAACGAGCCTAACTTGCGGCTGGCGCGGGAGCTGCACAGTAAGCGTCCCAAAATCCACCCCCTATCCATGCGCCGTTGACCGTGCATCCTTGCCGGGATGTCCAAACCACACCCCGATCCATCCCGTCACCTGACCTGCACCGACGTCCGCTTCGCCGAAGTCGATTTCCCGCGCCAGCTCCGACCACGCCTCGTCATTCAATTCAGCGAAGGCCTCTGTCTTCTACTTGAGGATGATGCCGCCATCCCGCTCGCCGCTGAGTTCATCGCCACCTTCCGCAGCCACCTCGCCGCGAAAGGAGGTCGCCCGTGCTGAATCTCACCAGCTCCGCCCTCAAAGTCTTCCTCGCCCTCGATCCCTGCGACATGCGCAAATCCTTCAACGGCCTCCACTCCCTCGCCGCCGACCAGCTCCAGACCGCCCCCGCCCGCGATGCCCTCTTCGTCTTCACCAACAAGCGCCGCAACCGCATCAAGCTCCTCTATTTCGACGGTACGGGCCTCTGGGTCGCAGCTAAAAGATTGGAAAAAGGCCGCTTCAGCTGGCCTGCCCCCAGCGAGCCGGGACAGCGCCGCATCAAGCTCCACGCCGAGGCGTTGCAACTCCTCATCGATGGCGTGGATCTGCGCGGAGCCGCCTTTCGTCCTTGGTATGAGCGCCCGGAATAATCTTCGAAATAAAGCCACCTTTAGTCCGATTCAGGCACGCTTCTTGCTACTACGTTTATAGTGGAAAACAGCGGATCTCCAGACAACGATCAGCTACTCAAGCGCCTCGGAGAGCTTGAGAAAAAGCTTGTCCGCCTGGAGGCCGAGAACACCCACCTCAAGTCCGAGCTCGCCCGAAAGGACAAGATCATTGCAGGCCTCCAGCAACGCCTCTTCGGATCCAGCTCCGAGAAGCTCGACCCCAACCAGCTCCAGCTCGAAATGGACGAACTCCTGCTGGGAAAGCCAGAACCTCTTCCGGAACCAAGCGGCGAAACATCCGTACCGGAGGAGGAAAAACCAAGCGCCGCAAAAAACCGCCGCACCAAGGCTGACCGTTTCCCGAAAAACCTCATGATCCTCGTCGATGGAGTCACCATCCCCGATGAAGTCCTCGCCAACCCCGAGGACTGGAACGAGATCGGCGAAGAACACCACGACGAACTCGATGTCATCAAAGCCGAGATCTTCTGGCGTCGAACCATCCGCAAGAAATTCGTCCACAAGGCCGACAAGACCCGCCCGCCGGTCATCGCGCCCGCCCCGCTTCCCAGCATCCCCGGCACCTTGTTGGCACCCACCCTCGCTGCCCAGATCATCACCGACAAATACCAGGATCACCTCCCCCACTACCGCCAATCCCAACGCTTCCGACGACGACACGGAGCAGACATCGGGCGCCAGACCCTCAACGCCTGGACCCACGCCACCGCCCGCCACCTTTCCTCCATCGGCAAAGCCATCAAAGCCGAAATCCTCCAGGCCACCGAGCTTGAGGTCGACGAAACACCCATCGACTACCAAGCTCCCGGCCACGGCTCCGTGAAGGAAGGCCGTCTCTGGGCTTACCGTGATCCCGCCGCCGGCACCTGCTACTTCGACTGGCATGCCGGGCGCGGTGCCGACTGCCTCCTGGAAATGCTTGGTTACGACGAAGCCACCAACACCATCGCCTACGAGGGAACCATCCACACCGACGGCTACGGGGTTTACGACGCGGTCGCCTCAAAGTTTGGCCTGCGCCACGGCGGCTGCCTCGCCCACGCCCGGCGCAAGTTCACCGACCTCGGCTCCGCTGCCCCCGAAGTCAAACTGCCCGTCTTCCTCTTTATCCAGCGCATCTACCGGATCGAGAAACAAACGCGCCAAACCGCAGCCCCGCCCGCCTGCCGCGAGCTGATCCGGCGCGCCCGTAGCCTCCCCATCGCCGACGAACTCCACCGCTTCATCCTTGGTGAATATAAAAAGCAGCGCCCCGCCAGCAACGTCGGCCAAGCGCTCGGCTACACCCTCAACCAGTGGGATAAAATCCGCCACTGCCTCAGCCAGGGCGTTCTGGAAATCGACACCAACCTCGTCGAGAACATGATCCGCCCCACCAAACTCGGAATGAAAAACTGGATGTTCTTCGGCAGCCTCGAAGCCGGGATGAACAACGCCCTCATCTACACCCTGCTCGCCAACTGCCGCGCCCAGAATCTCGATCCCGAGGACTACCTCGTCGAAGCCATCAAACGCCTCCCACCCGAAGCCACCTCCGATCAAGCCGCCGCACTGACCCCCGCCCGCATCGCCGCCGAGCGGCGAGCAAAGGCAGCGGACGAGGAAGTCGCCTGATCAGCCGCGCCCCGCCCCAGGCGGACAAAGCATAGGACAAATTTAGGACGCTTACTGTTCATGAGCATTGATCAGATTGCACCAGAAGCCCTGAATCTTCCCACCAAGGAACGGGCGATGCTTGCGGCATCTTTATGGGAGAGCATCGAGGATCCCTTTCAGTTTTCCGTCGATTTAGACGACGAAACTGCATTGAGGCTCGCAGAGGAGCGGGATCAAGAAATCGAAAGTGGACAGGTCACAGCTATTTCGCACGAACAATTGATGTACCGCTTAAGGTAATGAGAATTGAGTATCATCCTGCGATTGAAGGAGAGCTTGTCGAGATACGTGATTACTACAACGAACAATCCCGTAATCTGGGTGACGATGGCGTGCGGGCGATCATGTTCACCAAACTCGTCTTGCCGATACCGGGTGCGCCGGAAATCAGGAGCTTGAGCGGTTGGTCGGGAGTGGCTCGGAGGCGTAGGGCTTTCCGCATCAGCACATCTGCCACCTTGCTGGCATGTCCCACGAAGTCATCGGCACAGGATGGAACGAAGCAGGTGGGCGGGATGGGCGTTTGCTTACGCGGCATTCTCAGTCCCTTTCCCTCTAGCAAGTTGAATGAGGTGATCCGCAATGGCTTGTGCCCCTTTTCGGTAAACCACCACCGCGAGTAGTTCGCCGTCGACATACACCGCCCAGAAGCGGGTTTGTCGGTATTTCTTTACCTCGATCATACCCAGCCCTCCGGTCTTGCACGAGCGTTGAGGTCGCCGAGCTTGAGTCCGTATTTCTCAGCCGTCTTGAGCGGATTCCCGTAGCGGCGGAAGTGGCGTTTGACGAGGTTCCAATCCGGCTCGGGCGTGAGTTCTGGCAGGTTGCCAAAAGTGCTTTCGTTTTCGAGAACGGAAATTTTAACCACGGATCCGACTTCGCCAAGGCTTCCTCCTACGCCAAGGCTTCGGCGGACAAGACGACGGACAGGTGGCACGGATTTTCACGTATTTACGGATACACCGAACAGGTTTGAAAATCGTTTCTATCACTCTTTCTTCATCCGTGGCCATCCGTGAAATCCGTGGTTCGATTTCGGTTTTCGGTTTTCGGTTTTCGGGATCAACCGAGCACTCCGAAAGTTTTCAGAGTCCATGTCTTGGGCTTGCCAGAGCGGATCCGTTCCGCCATTCGTTCTGAATGCCAACACTAATCGTCCTCGCCGCCGGAATGGGTAGCCGTTACGGCGGATTGAAACAGCTCGATCCAATGGGTCCTGCAGGTGAAACAGTACTCGATTATTCCGTTTTTGATGCGATACGCGCCGGATTCGACCGCGTGATCTTCGTGATTCGAGAGGATTTTGCCGAGGCATTTCGTGCGGGAATCGGCGCGCGCTTCGCAGACCGGATCCGGGTGGACTATGCTTTCCAATACCTCGACGACCTTCCGGAGCCCTACATGCCACCCGCTGGACGCACCAAGCCCTGGGGCACTTCCCATGCGATCCTCGCAGCGCGCCATCTGGTTGATTCCCCCTTCGCTGTGATTAATGCGGATGATTTCTATGGTCGCGACGCCTACGCGCGTGCCGCTGAGTTTCTTGGCACGATCACCGCCCGTCATTGCGGACTTGTGGCCTATCCTCTCAGCAACACGCTTTCCGATCACGGCCAGGTGAACCGTGGAATCTGCGAGGTCGCTAGCGGGGTGCTGAAAAGCGTCGAAGAGGTTCTTAGGATCAGCCAGGAAGCGGACGGAAGCATTACTGGCGAATGGCTGGACGGCGTACGCCGGGATATCCCTCCCGAAGCTCCCGTTTCCATGAACTTCTGGGTCTTTCCCGCCGAGTTTATGGTCGCCCTCCAAGCGGAATTCGTGAAATTTCTCTCCGCTGGAATTGGCGTTACCGGAGAATTTTACATTCCGTCTGCGGTCGATTCCCTCATCCGCCAAGACAAGACGATCTGCCATGTGATTAAGACGGATGCCTCATGGTTCGGCGTGACTTACCCGGAAGACAAGCAACCTGTGATGCAGTCGATACGAGCACTCATTGCAGCAGGCGAATACCCTGATCCACTGGTGGGCTGAACAGGATTGCGCGCGGGCGGGGAAACCCATACTCTTTCATGAAGGCCGCGCAATCGTTGCAGACTCTAGGCTGACGTTGAAAAAATCCTCCATCACGGCGCGATAAACCTCACGCTTGAAGGAGGGTAACCAGTCGAGATCGAATTCTTCGGGCAGGATCCAGCGGTAAGCGCCGAATTCCTGTGGCGTCTGGTTCACGTCGATGGGCGGGGCGGGGTCCTTCAGCTTGCAGAGGAAATAGGTTTGCTCCTGGCCGTGGTTGCCGTGCTTGCGGATTTTTTTCACACGGACTTCGGGCGGGTAAAGATAGCGGTAACCGTCACGGCGCTCGAGGATCTCGTAGTCGTTTTTCCCGAGTCCCACCTCCTCGCGCACCTCACGGATCAATGCCTGCTCCATGCTTTCTCCGTCATCGACGCCACCCTGTGGGAACTGCCACGCACCCGGCAGATTGAAGCGCTCACAAACTAGAAGGCAGCCGCTGGCATTCACAATGAGTGCCGCAACGTTCGGGCGATAACGAACCATAAGGTGATGCTGACAGATACCCAAAGTCCGATCAATAGTTAACTTTTCCAAATCATCTACAGGCTGGTCAAGGTCGGACCCCGGTGACATGGATAGAGATTATGAAAAACCTGTCGTTTCTCTTCATGGGTGTTCTGGCCTTTTCACCGCTCGCTTTTGCTCAAAACAACAACCCTAGACCGAATCCGGACTCTGAAGAACCCCTGCAAGAAAAGGACAAAGACAACGACAAGGAAACCCGAAACGGCTTCTGGGAAGCAAACCTTGCGGGCGGAAACTACATGGTCGCCCTGGGACGCATCTCATCGGTGAGCCGCCATAAATACGTGCTCGACGGGACGGTCATCGTCGATGAGGTGACGATCGACACCGAGGGCCAGGCGCTAGCCCGATTCTATTTCCTCTCGCCGATCGAGGTGGGAGGCACTGGCGCAGCGGCCGCGGATGCGGTGGAAAAGGCGGCGGCGCTACTCGACGGCGCGGTGCGGCGGGCAGGTGTGGATGTCCAAGACATGGTGGTGAAAAAATATCCGCTCACCACACACTCCAAGACGATCGAATACCGCCTGCTTTCCGAACAACAGCTCGGTGCGCTTTATGGGAGCGCTAAGACCGCATGGGTCACCGGCAGGGGCAGAGTATTCACCGGCCGCTGAGAATCTCCGCGCTCGCCAAGCGGCATGCGCACGCCCAGCATCCCGCCGTGACCGGACAGGAAATACGTGAGGCGCTCGATCGCGCGAGGGTGCTCCCCAGCAAGCAGCTCGGCCAGAATTTCCTGACCGATCCGAATATGGCGCGCTGGATCGTTTCCCAGCTTGAAATTTCTCCCGAAGACACGGTCGTCGAGGTCGGCCCCGGCACGGGATCGCTCACGGAACATGTCCTCGGAAAAGCGAAGCGCGTGATCCTCGTGGAGTTCGACGCCCGCCTCGCGGCCGAGCTGAGCGACCGTTTCCGCGACCGCAACGATGTGGAAGTCCATCATGCCGACGGCGCGAAGTTCGACCGCCGCACTCTTTTCAAGCACCGCCCGGTCAAGTTCCTCGGCAACCTGCCGTATTCCTCGGGCGGGGCGATCATGAAAAACATGCTTTGCCGCCCGCATCCGTTTTCGCGGGCCATGATCATGCTGCAGAAAGAAGTGATCGACCGCCTCTCCGCGCAGCCCGGCGTGAAGGATTACGGCATCCTCAGCCTGCGCATGCAGGTGGATTGGGAAATTACCTCCCTGCGCGTGGTGCCGCCGGATGCGTTTTATCCGAGGCCGAGCATCGACTCCGCTGTCGCCGTGCTCACCCCGCGCAACGAGGCGGGCGAGCCGACCTTCGACCTCCGCCTTTTCGACGAACTCGTGCGCCGGGGTTTTTCGCAGAGGAGGAAACAACTCGGGAAACAGCTGCCAGATTCGCCACCGTGGCGTGAGGTCGCGGAGAAACTCGGCTGGCCTGCGACCACGCGCGGCGAGGAGCTGGATCTCGCGAAATGGATCACGCTGACCCGCGCATACGACACCCATCCGCTCAAGGACAAGCCTCAGAAGGATGGGGAGATCTTCGATGTCGTGGATGAAAATGATATCCCCGTCGGCACCGCCACACGTGCGGAGGTTCATGCGAAAAACCTGATCCACCGCGCGGTGCACGTCTTCGTGCTGAACCGTAATGGCGACCTTTACCTCCAGAAACGCTCGCGCCTTAAAGACATGAATCCGGGTGTCTGGGATTCCAGCGTTTCCGGCCACCTCGATGCGGGTGAGGACTATCTCCAGGCCGCTGTCCGCGAGCTCGGCGAGGAAATCGGGATCGACGCGAACGCGGAGGATCTGAAACACATCGCCGCAGTGAAACCGTCCGTCGAAACCGGCTGGGAGCACATCCATGTTTTCCTCACCCGCCACAGCGGCGCGGTGAACTTCCCCGCCGCCGAAATCGAATCCATGATCCCCTTCCCCATCGCCGAGATCAAAGCATGGATCGCCGCCAGCCCGGAGGATTTCTCCCCCGCGTTTAGGATGCTGTTCTGTGAAAAATGGTAGGCTCGTTTTCACAGCATGAAGAAAATCCTCATCATCGCAGGGCCGAACGGGGCGGGAAAGACCACCTTTGCCACAGAATATCCCCGCAGCGACCATCCGTCGTCGTTTCCAAAGAGGGTTGGAAAACCTAAGGAATCATTATCTTGGGATTGTCGATGAGTGGTCGATCTACGATGCTTCTGCGAATCCGCCGATCCTACTGGATTCCGGTGATAACCGCCCGACCGACAAGCTCATGGAAGATCCCGTCGAATACCGCGCCACCTCAAGCCGCCCACGCCCTGCCAAACCCTTGGACGATCCCGACTTCATCGGTGCCGAAGCGGCTCTCAAACGGGCTTCCGCCAAAGCCGTCGCCCGCGATCTCGCGGCGGGTTTGGAGCCAATCGTCCGCACTCCCCACTCTTCCTGGCCACTGAACGACCCGTGAGCGATAGCGAGCAATCACAATCCCGCGACGGCCAAACCTCATAGCCGAAAGGCAAAACTGAACACTAGCACACTCTTTCCATGATGGTCTTCCTCGCCAACAAGTCCAAATTCCGTGCGGACATCTTCAAGGAGCATGCGTCGATCCCCGCAATTTAACATTTTCTCCGACGTCACCGAAGACTGACATCTGACCCCAAATAGAGAGGGAGGAAGAATCCTACTTCGCCTTTAGGCTATGAAGGACAGGTTGATGAATGATGAATGATGAATTTTGATTGGGATGGCGGGCGGAGACGCCCGTTTGAACTCAAGGAGCGAGGACGCTCCTGCTCCTTAGGTTGGTGTTGCGGGTGGACAGGTTGCGGGTTTTTCCGCAGGCTGCGGAGCCGAATCCTTTTTGTGCTCCGGTGTTATGCGGTTGGTTAGTCCATGCTCAATATGAATCCCAGCGTCTTCTTTGTGACAGTTTTCGCGGTCTGCCTGACGGCTTGTCAGGAAAAGCCTCAGGACGAGGCTCGGGTGGAGGCAGCGGCGGAGGCTCGCAAGGATCCGGAGTGGAAAGGCCATTCCATGCTCGGCTATGAGGTGATCCGGGAATTTCCCCATGACGCCGGGGCTTTCACGCAGGGCTTGCTGGTGTCGCAGGGGCAATGGATCGAGAGCACCGGCGGATACGGGACATCAGGCATCCGTCGCATCGAAAGAGAGTCGGGCAAGATTTTAAAGAGGACGGATCTGCCGGCGGAATTCTTCGGCGAAGGGGCGGCGGAGATGGATGGGAAAATCTATCAACTCACCTGGCAGAGCCAGCGGGGATTCATCCACGACACGAAGACATTGCGGAAACTGGATGAGTTCCAATACCAAGGCGAAGGCTGGGGGCTGACGAACGATGCGAGTTCGCTGATCATGAGCAACGGCAGCGACCGGCTTCGTTACCTCGATCCGAAGACCTTCCATGTTTGGCGAGAATTGCAGGTTCGCATCGGCGGCGAGCCGGTGAATTTGCTCAATGAGCTGGAGTTCATCGAGGGCGAGATTTTCGCGAATGTATGGCGCACCGAAAAAATCGTCCGAATCAATCCCAAGGATGGGAATGTGGTCGGCGTGATCGATCTCACCGGGATCGACGCGAAGGAGAAACGGCGCGATCCCCAGCATGTTCTCAACGGCATCGCCTACGACCCAAAGACCGGAGAAATGTTCGTCACCGGGAAATGCTGGCCGAAGATCTACCAGATCCGGCTGGTGCCGAAAAAGTGATCCGCGTTTACGCCGTCACGGCACCGCGGTCGTCGCTGAGGCCGGATTTCTCCAGGAAATAATCGTAACCGCCGGTGTAGCGGGTGACGACCGCACCGCCCTGCGGATCCTTCTCGTTGCGGGTCACGTGGAGGGTCGTTTCCGCAAGGGTGCGGATGAAGTGCACATCATGGGAGATGAAAACGAGCGTGCCTTCATAGGCTTTGAGCGCGTTGACCAGCGAGTCGATGGAGAGAATGTCGAGGTGGGTCGTCGGCTCATCCATGAGCAGGAGGTTCGGCGGATCGACGAGGAATTTCACGAGGTTGAGCCGGGATTTCTCACCGCCGGAAAGGATGCCGCATTTTTTCTCCACATCCGACCTACGAAAAAGGAAGGTGCCAAGGATGGCGCGGGCGTCCTCCTCGCGGAGAGTAGTGCAGGCGCCCATGACCTCATCGAGGACGGAGTTGAACTCGTTGAGCGCCTCGGCGCGGTGCTGCGAGTAGTAGCCGATTTTTGTTAGATAGCCGGTTTCCTTTTTCCCCGCATCGATCTCAAGTTCACCGGCGAGCAGTTTCAGGAGGGTGGTTTTTCCCGCGCCGTTCGGGCCGACGAGGACGATCTTGTCGCCGCGCTCGATGGTGAGGTCGAGATCCTTGTAGATGCGTTTTCCGGGGTAGGATTGGCCGGCCTTGATCAGCTCGACGACCTTCTGGTTCGAGCGTGGCGGCTGGGGGAAAGCGAATTTGAAGGGCTTGCGCGGGGCGCGGGGCTTCTCGATGCGCTCGATCTTGTCCACCAGCTTGATGCGGGATTGCACCTGCGCGGCCTTCGAACCGACCTGGCGGAAGCGCTCGATGAACTCCATGTGGGCCTCGATTTCCTTGTTCTGGTTGCGATAGGCCTGCACTTGCAGATCGTAGCGTTTCTCGCGCTGGTCGAGGTAGGCTGTGTAGTTTCCTGTGTAGGAAATGAGCTGCGCGGCGTCGGGGTCGATCTCGATCACGGTCTCGATCATGGTGTCCATGAAATCGCGGTCGTGGGAGATCATCAGGATCGCGCCGGAGTAATTTAACAGATAGCGCTGAAGCCAGAGTAGGGAGAGGAGGTCGAGGTGGTTGGTCGGCTCGTCGAGCATCAGCAAGTCCGGCTCCATGACGAGGAGCTGGGCGAGGTGGGCGCGCATCACCCAGCCGCCGGAGTATTCGCGGGCGGGTTTCTGGAAATCCTCCTGTTTGAAGCCGAGTCCGGCTAAGATTTTTTTTGCCTTCGGTTCGAGTTGGTAGCCGTTGAGCGCGGTGAACTGATCCTGCGCCTTCGCAAACTCGGGTGTGCCGAGGTTTCCGGTGGCCTCGCCCTCACGGATCGTCCGCAGCAAGCCGATCATTTCCGGGGTGATACCCATCGCGATCTCTAGGATGGTTTCATCGGTCGGCTCACCCGCCTCCTGCGCGAGGTAGCCGGTGATGGCGTATTCGTCGCGGTCGATGGTGCCTTCGTCGGGCTGGTCCTCATCGAGGATCATACGGAAAAGCGTGGATTTCCCCGCGCCGTTCGGTCCCACGAGGGCGACACGCTCGCCCCAGTTGATGGACATCTCCGCCTCGCGCAGCAAAGTCCGCCCGCCGAGGGTCTTGGTCAGTTTCTTAATGGTCAGCACGCCGACGGGGTAAGAGAAGGCCGGGCGAATGTCAACATGGAGGGGGGAAACAAATCGGTTGAACGAGCTATCGACTTGTGGAATCTTCAAATTCTATAAGTCCAGAGGGAAAAGTCCCGATCCGCAGGCGCGATGGCAGCTTGTTCTCCTTGGTTCCCGAGAAGAAGAGCACTTCCCCCTTCGACGTGCTTGGCATCAGAACAGATGTCTCGACCCAACAGATCGTCGATACACTCCGCGCCGAACGCGCACGTCCCGGCCGTTGAGCCAGTAAACCCGAAAACCGAAATGGAACCACGGATGGACACGGATTATGAAAGAGTGATGGAAACGATTTTCAAACCTGTTTGGTGTATCCTTAAATCCGTGTAAATCCGTGTAATTTGAGGAAGAATTTGGAGGTGGTTCGTTCCTCCATGTTCGCTGCGCTTCGATTGTGGTCAAAATTCCAATGAATCCCCCTGCCACTTCGGAGTTCGGGTTTAGCGAAGTTTGAGATGCTGAAAAGCTGAGATGCTGAGATGGGTTAGAGAGGCACAAGACCTTGAGATGCAAGACACAGGAGAAGAGGATACTACATGGAGCGTGGAAGGTTATGCCACCGGAGCTAGGATGGGCAATGTGGGGAAGTAAGTGCGGAGGTAGCCGCGGTCGAGGGCGGCTAGGCGGTCTGCCTGGACGCTGGCGTGGGCGGCGATGAGGAAATCCGGGATGAGGTTGAGGCGTGGCCCGCCATGGCGCCGGTAGCGCAGGAAGATCTGGCCGGCGAGGTAAGCGGCCGCAGGGGTGATGGGATCGTAGAAGACGTGGAGGAGATCCAGGTCTGCCTGAGCCGCTTCCACATCGGGATAGGCGATGGAAAACTCTGCAAAGGCGATGGGTGAAATGAGCAGTTCGCCTTCGCTGGCAGCAGTCTGGAGGCTATCCCGCCAAGCCTCCCAGCCCGGTTGCTTACGCGAAAGAAGAAGGAGGACGGAACTATCGAGGGCGGTGCGCATGGCGGGATGATTTAGAGTGAATCTGGGACAGGTAGCTCGACGGGGCCGCGCAGTTCATCCATGATTTCAAGCACGCTCATATTCCCCCATGGGTCACACGCGGCCTTCCCAAATTGCTCCCAAGCTTCGGCTGGAATGGTCTTGACGGCTTTGAGGAAGGGGGCTTTCTCATCAAATTCGAGTACGTCGCCAGGCTTGAGGTGGAGCCGATTGCGGACATGGACTGGAATGGTGATTTGACCTTTCGAAGTAAGAGTGGCTTGCATGAATCATTAGGTAAGCGATAAAAGTAAGAATTTCAAGAAGGATTCTGATGTAAGGGGAAAGTGAGATTCATCAGACTTCGAGTTCGTGCCAGGCTTGGCGGGTGGCGATGGATTTTGCGGTCGGGGTGGAGAGGTATTCGGGATCCGGGGTAATCCCCACGCGCCGGAGATCCAGCCGGTCGGCGTCGAGGCAGACGGCGAGGGTGGGGTCGGATTGGGGCATACCGCCGTTGTGGATGCGGCAGGGGGTGACGAGGAGTTCCATGCGCGGGTCGTCGAGATGGAAGTGGCCGACTTGGCGGAAGTCGATGGCGAGCTGGGCGCCGCGCGGGCCGTGGCCGGGGTCGGCGTATTCGTCGTGGCGGCAGGAGTCGTGGAAAAGGGCGAAGAGGCGGACGATCTCCGCGACGGATCGGCTCAGCGTGCGCGAGGTGGTGGTTTCCGTGCCAAGCCCGGAGATGTCGGATGCTTTCCATGACCCCACCCGAAGGCACGGCCCCCACGCCTCCCTGCAAGCGATGATCACCACCATGCACCGGGCGACCAACCGGGGCGCGGCCAATACGCGACGCTGGTTTGCCGAGGCCAATCAGGCACTCCGCGCTGGCGAAGCGGGATGATTTTTCGGGCGACAAGCAGGGCTGGCCGTGCCCTTTCGATGGGGTGATTTTGGTAAAAATAGGCGGAGTTACGCCCTCTAGCCCTTGTGTTCAAAGGGTTTCAGGAGGCGATTAAAAACTAGATTACCATCGCGGAAGCCTGTCGCCGGGCGCTGCGGAACGGTTCCGCGGGTCGGCGCGGTTCGTTAAAAATTAGCACATCCTGTAAGGCATGACCACCGAAGTGACCCCTCCCCGCATCCGCCTCCACATACGCCGCAAACCCAACAACCCCAACCACCACCTCTGGAACAACAACGGTCGCTGGTGGATGTATTTCACCATCAGTCGCCCCGACGGCGCATCGGAGCGCAAGCGCGTTTCCCTGAAAACCGCCGACCTCGACAAGGCGCGCGGCCGCCGTGATCGCATCATCGCCGACCTGCAAAACAAGGCGCATGTCTTCGTCTGATCCGCTAATGCGCTTGGCTCTCTGGCGCTCCGCCAAGACACCGCTCAGTCTTGCGGAAGTGAAAGCCCGGAGACGAATCTTTACACTCGCAGGGTGGATTGATATCACCCCAGCATCCTTCCTGAAGCCACATGCTATCCAACATCACAATCGCCGTTCTAATGGGCGGCCCAGGCTCCGAGCGGCAGGTCTCCCTAGCCTCCGGTAAGGCCGTCCTCAACGCTCTACTCTCCCTCGGCCTCGATGCCGTACCCGTCGATGTCACCGGCACCGACATCGACCTCCCAGCAGGCACCGGCCTCTGCTTCAACTTGATCCACGGCACCTTCGGCGAGGACGGACAGCTACAGGAAATCCTTGATGCAAAAGGCATTCCCTACACCGGCGCGCGCGCCGCCTCCTCCCGCCGCGCCTTTGACAAAAGCCTCGCGAAACAGGCTTTCCTCGCCGCAGAGGTCCCTACCCCCAAGGCCGAGGTCATCGACTGCACCCACGGACCCGCCCTACCCTCTTTCCCTGCTCCCTTCGTGGTGAAACCGCCGCGCGAGGGTTCCTCCGTAGGCATCGAGATCGTGAAAAACCAGGCCGAAGCCGAGGCTGCGATCGCGAAAGCCTCCCAACATTCCAAGGATCTCCTCATCGAGGAATTGATCTCCGGCCCCGAACTCACCGTGCCCGTAATCGACGGGATCGCCTACCCCGTCGTCCACATCATCCCGCCCGAGGGTGTCTATGACATGGCCACGAAATACCCATGGCTCTCCGGCAAAACCACCGGCTCCCAATACATCTGCCCCGCCGACCTCGATCTCGAAACCACCATGGCCGTGCAGGCCGCCGCCGTCGCCGCCCACAAAGCCCTCGGCATCGAGGTCTATTCCCGCGTCGATGTCATGCTCGGCCCCGACAACCGCCCCTACGTCCTCGAGGCCAACACCATCCCCGGCATGACCGAGACCTCCCTCCTCCCCAAATCCGCCGCCGCCGCCGGCCTCCCCTTCCCCGAGCTTTGCCGTCTCATCGCGGAGATTTCTCTGAAAAGCTGAAATCCCGCTGTATCCGTAAAGCCTATCGGAAATATCGGAAAAGCCTGGGTTTCTATTTACTCGTCTCTATCGGGCGGCATTCGGGCGACAGGATTACTTGCGCAGACCAAAAAAAAAGAGCCTTTCGGCTCTCTTTCCCTTTTAGAATAAAGGATGGTGGGCAGGGCTGGATTCGAACCAGCGTACTCAATGAGAGCAGATTTACAGTCTGCCGCCTTTAACCACTCGGCCACCTACCCGGTGCCGCTTGCGCGGGGCGGGATGTTTGGTTTTGCGGCGGGCGCCTGACAAGTAAAAAAAGGGCGGGGCGGAGTTTTTTCAGACCGCGGATCGTGCCCCGTAGGTTCGACACACCGCGAGGCGGATGAATCATTGCTCCATCGCCTCGGCGCGGGAGATGAGGGCGCGGGCGGCGTCGAGGTTGCGGTTTTCGGAAATCCAGATGTCGGCCAAGGCGCGCATCGCGGCGGCGGTTTCCTTTTTCGATTCCTTGGGAAAGGTGCGGATTGCGTTGCGCAGGCGTTCCTCGGCGGCTTTCACCTGGCCTTGGGCGAGGAGTTCCTTGGCGGACTCCAGCAGGAAAGCCGGATCCATATCGGCGGGATTTGCCAGCATCGCCTCGGCCTCGCGGAAAAGCCGTGCGGCGGAGTCCTTCGTCTCGGGATCGCGGGAAGTAGCGATGGCGAGTTTCATCATCAGCTTGGCGTCATCGTCGTGGCGGAAGACGGCTTTTTCCAGAAGGATGCGGGCGGCGCGGAACTCGCTGTCGGCGGTGAGTTCGTCGGCGAGTTCTAGGAATTCCTCGGCCGTCCCGCTGCGTATCCCGAGTAACTCCGCCGCGTGGCTGCGAGCTTCCGTGAGCTGACCTTTTTGGCGGAAATGCTTTGCCAAGGATTCATGCGCCAAGGCTTTCTTCGGGTGCACCTCCAGCACCTCGCACAGGACCTTCACCGCCTCCTCGTCCTGCTTGTCCGAGAAAAGCAAAATCCCCAACCGGATCTTGAGATCGAGCGATGAAGGCCGCGCCTCCACATGTTTCCGGAGGATACTGATCGCCTTGCCCAACCTGTCCGTGTGGCGGAAATGGTCGCTCGCCGCCCGCGCGATACCCGACCACTCGGGATGCGTTTCCAGCGCCTTAGAGAAACACGCATCGATCCGCCCCGCCGCCTCCTCATCGTGGCTGTCGTAGAGGCTTTTCGTGGTGGCAATGTAATAGTTCACAGCCTGTTCGGAATCCGTGGCCATCATCTCTAACAACTCCTTCGCACGGTCATCATCGCCGCGTTCGCGCGCGACACGGATAAGCCGCTCGAGAGCCATGTAGGCCCCCGGCATGGTTTCATGGACTTTCCCATAGAGCTCCTCACGTTTCCTCTGCGCAAGCGTATCCCCCTTCCCCACCTCCCCGAGGAAATCGCCATATTCGATAGCGATGAAAGGCTCATTGGGGCGCGCCGCCATCACCCGCTCGTAGGTATCCAAGGCGGCGGCGCGGTCACCTTCCTCCATGCGCGATTCAGCGATAATCCTTACCAGCGGCATCGCCAGCGGATCGGCTTCGTAGGCTTTGACGAAAAAAGCGGCGGACGCCTCCGCATCGGCGCGTTCGCGTTCCAATACACCGTATGAAAAGTCCAGCAGACCGCCGCCGTATGTTCCGGCCAACGACAGCAGGTAGGGCAGCCACGCTTTGCGCATGCACCTGACTTACACCCCTCTCCATTTCATGAAAAGCCTACATGCCCTTCTTTTCCATGCGATCCATGCCTGTATGGAAAAGAAAATTTGGTTCTTGCTAAAAATGGAACTCGGGGGCGTAGTGACAGTTCGAACGGATTAAGAATGGTTTGCTCGCTTTTTGTTTGGTCCGTGACGCCAGGATCGGAGGAATCGCTTTAGGAAAATTGGCGTCACGAAATAGAACAAATGGACATTTATGTGGGCAATCTGCCCTACACAGCAACTGAAGGAGACGTCTCTGACCTCTTCGCCGCATACGGCCCCGTCGAACGGGTCAAAATCATCACCGATCGTGATTCCGGACAATCCAAGGGATTCGCATTCGTGACACTCGGCGACCAGTCCCAGCTCAATGCGGCCATCGAAGGCCTCAACGATCAGGATTACCAAGGCCGCGCGCTCCGCGTGAACGCCTCCGAACCCCGTGAAGCACGCCCAAGCGGCGGTGGTGGATACGGTGGCGGCGGTGGTGGTG